>Ga0070741_10000437_pt1 | contig 154520 bp, 134 predicted proteins | sample Coa_R1_4_FD_66440 | JGI IMG/M metagenome (GOLD analysis project Ga0070741, IMG submission 66440) | Surface soil microbial communities from Centralia Pennsylvania, which are recovering from an underground coalmine fire - Coalmine... | ecosystem: Environmental > Terrestrial > Soil >... | reverse complement strand
CAAGCGATCAGGTTGAATCCGAATCTGTCGTCGTCAGTGATGCAAGAGTGGGGCTAGCGTCCTAGGACTTCGCGGTTTTGTCTAGGCAAAGCGGGGGGCCAGGATAAATTTCGATCAAGGTGTGGCCCGCGCGTCGCACTGGAGCAGGGCGTACGGCTGCGGAACCCGATCGCGTTAACATTTCCCTAAGTCACGAGCCCGCGGCCACCGGTGAACTACGGGCGGGAAAAGGAAGTCCGGGCTACCGGCCGTCAAAGCACGGTCGGGTTGTGGAGCCGCTTCCCGGCCGCGGCAATGCGCGCGCAGGCCGGCTCGACACCCTGCTCAGAGGCTGGTCGCGATGGTGCTCGCGGATGACCCGCTGCTACGCCGGCGTTCCTGTGCGGCGAGCGCATCGAGCCGAGCCGCCAGAATGCATGACTTCGCAGGTAATCGATTTGGCCTAGCCGTGCCGCGATACTCCGTCCTGACGTTGAACGTCATCAAAAGGAGGACCGAATGACCGATATCAACAGCATCGCGAAAAGCTATATCGAGCTCTGGAACGAGCGCATTCCGAGCCGCCGGCGGGAGATGCTCGCGACCGGCTGGACCGCGGACGCCAGCTATGTCGATCCGCTGATGAGCGGCGAAGGCCATGACGGCATCGATGCGCTGATCGCGGGTGTGCAGCAGCGCTTCCCCGATTTCACTTTCAAGCTGATCGGCAAGCCCAACGGCTTTGGCGATCGTCTGCGGTTTTGCTGGGGGCTCGGCCCCGACGGCATTGACAGCCCGATCAAGGGCACGGACTTCGCGGTATTGAAGGACGGACGCATCCGCAGCATCACCGGCTTCCTGGACCAGGTGCCGCAGGGCGCGTGAGGAAAGTGAATTCGGCTGCCCGGTGATGTATCGGCGGGCAGCCGCACCTCCAAGGATAGCGCACCAACAACCGGCCGAGGGCGAAGTCAACCATTCGCCTCGTCGGAGAAAATGTCATCGATGTCCTGCCGTCCGTCGAGCACCCGAACAATTTCGGGCTGATCCCCCTTGAGCCGGTAAAAAACGACATGCGGACTTGCCGAAATCGAGCGAAGTCCCGCTCGGACTTCGTCGCGCGATCGGCCCGCCATGGGATACTCGCTGAGTGTCAAAGCAACCTTAGCAATGTCACGGAGCAGATTATCGGCGACAGTTCGCCCGGCGATCTCGGCATAGTAGTCCCAAATATGGTCGACGTCGGCCAGCGCTTCGGGAGACCAGAGGACTGGAGGCTTATCCTCCATATCCTGCGTTCTTTTCGTGGAGAAATGCCTCGATATCGAACGTGCGTCCCTTTCCGGCATCCAGGGATCGAGTACCCTTATCTATTTCGGTCCGGAGCGCATGGAGCCGCTCGACGTGCAAGAGCAGCTTGCGTCCGATTGCTTCCTGATCAGCATCCGGCAATCGAGAAATCTGCGCTATCGCTTGTGCAAGGGTCTCGGTCATGATCGCAGCCTATCACAATCAGCCGGTCGTGAACTCAGAAACTCCCCATCGCCCCACGACAGCTGAGGCCGGGATCGGCCGCCGCGGCGGCACTTGCGCCTCCTGCTCTTCGCCGATCGCCGCGCTTATTCCCCAGCACACGGTCATGTGACTATATTTTTGTACCGGACCGCATATTAATCGCGCCGATTGGCCGGTCGGGGGCGTCCGGCTGCCTACGGAGATATGGATGAGCAGGGGAAGTTTCAACGACGCGCAGAGCCGGCAGACCGAGGCCGTTCTGCGCCGCTTCAACCAGGTTTTTCTGACACACAATCCCGCGGCGCTCAGCGAGCTCGTCGCGGACGACTGCGTCATCGAGAATACGCAGCCAGCACCCGATGGTTCGCGCCATGAAGGCAAGGACGCCTGCATCGACCTATGGTCGCGCATCGCGACGCGTTCGAGCGTCAGGTTCGAACCCGAAGCACTGATCGCCCGTGGCGATCGTGGTGAAATACGGTTTCGGCTGGTCTGGGGTCCCGAACGCCTCGATTCCGTACGCGGCGTCAGCCTGATGCGCGTGCGCGACGGCCGGATCGTGGAAGCGCAGGGATATATTAAGGGGCGGTGAACGGGAACGATAGGATTGGAGCGGGCGAAGGGAATCGAACCCTCGTATGCAGCTTGGGAAGCTGCCGTTCTGCCATTGAACTACGCCCGCGAAATCAGTGACTTAGCGCGATTTCGTACTTCTGCTGGCGGCGCCTGACGGTGCCGCGTGACCGCCCTCACCATAGCGAATGGTGCGGCGGGATCAAGCCGGCCGCAGCTTTGGCACATGGGCCCTCAACGCTCGCCTGTGCTACTGTGGCTTCCACGGGGGCAACAGGAAACGGCATCATGACCACGCCAGCCTGCTCCTTCTGCGGCAAGCCCCAAGACGAAGCCCTGCGCCTCGTCGCCGGGCCGCAGGCCTTCATCTGCGACGAATGCGCCATGCTCGCCGTCCAGATGATCAGCATTCAGCATCCCGAATGGCGCGAGCGCCTGGTCAGGACGCTGGCTTTGCTTCCCGACGGGCCCAATGAGAAGGGTTAATCAACGCTTAAGATTCCAGATGCGCGGCATTGTGACAGTGTTATCATCCCTGTCGGGGATGGGGGTGGCGTCATGGTGGGGCGTGGCTACACGATCTTCGACACGGCGATCGGCCGTTGCGGCATGGTCTGGAGCAATGCCGGCATACTCGGCGTGCAATTGCCCGAGATGCGCGAGATCGACACCAGGCGCCGGCTGCTGCGGCTCTATGACGAGGCCCGCGAGCAGCGACCGCCGCTGAACAGCGAAATCGCAATTGAGGGGATCGTCACGGCGCTGCGCGGCCAGCACGCGGATTTTGCCGATGTCGTCCTCGATATGCAGGACATTCCCGCCTTCAGCCGTCGCGTCTACGAGTTCACCCGGACCATCCCGCGCGGCGAGACCCGCACCTACAACGAAGTGGCAGCCGCTCTTCGCATCTCCGGCGCGGCGCATTCGGTGGCGCAGGCGATGGCGAAAAATCCGTTCATGATCATCGTGCCCTGCCATCGTGTGCTGGAAGCGGGGCATTATGCCGACCGGATGTCAGCATTTGGCGGCAGCATCTCCAAGCGCCGGCTGCTCTCGATCGAAGGAACGGCACCGGTGATCGGCAAAACGCTGTTCGATGTTCTGCTGCCTGTTGCCGCGCCGCGCCCGCATCATTAGCTTTGCGGCATGAGCTCCACCACGTTGCTCCAGCGACCGTCGCTGACGGTGTCCGATTTCCGCTGCACCGCGATTGCTGGCGAAAAGCCGTTCGTGGAGCAGCATCGCTGTCATTCGATCTCCTTCGTCCGCAAGGGAAGCTTCGGCTATCATAGCCGCGGCCGCGAGCATGAGCTGGTGGCAGGGTCGCTCCTGGTCGGCTTTCCCGATACGGAGTTCTGCTGCACCCATGATCATGTCTGCGGCGACGAATGCCTGTCGTTCTTCTTCGAACCGGAGCTGGTCGAGGCAATCGGTGATCGCCGCGAACCCTGGGAGATCGGCGCGGCGCCGCCGCTTGCCGAATTGATGGTGCTGGGCGAGCTCGCGCAGGCCGCGGCCAACGGCACAAGCGATATCGGGCTGGACGAGGCCGGACAATTGCTCGCACATCGCTTTGTCGAGGTGATCTCCGGCAAGGCCCGCAAGCCGGCCGCGGTTTCTGCACGCGACCGCCGGCGCGCGGTCGAGACGGCGCTCTGGATCGATGCGCATTCCCATGAGGAGATCGAGCTGGAGGATGCGGCGGCGCAAGCCAGCGTCAGCGCATTCCATTTCCTGCGTACGTTTTCTGCGGTGCTCGGCGTCACGCCGCATCAATATCTGTTGCGCTCCCGGCTGCGCCATGCCGCGCGGCTGCTTGCCGATGAAGAGCGCCCGGTCACCGAGATCGCCTATGACGTCGGCTTTGCCGATCTCTCCAACTTCGTCCGCACCTTCCATCGCGCCGCCGGCGTCTCGCCGCTGAAATTTCGCCAGGCCTCGCGGGGCATGCGCAAGATTTTCCAAGAACGGCTGGGCATGAACTGAGTAGCGTCGTCTCCATGCCGCGCGACGGTTGCGCGGAACTGCAATTGGAGACAGCCATGTACGATCACATCGGCCTCAAGGTCGGCAATCTCGACGCCAGCGTGCGGTTCTATACCGCAGCATTGGCACCGCTCGGCTATGTCCTCTGTTCCAAGGACGAGAATGGCGCCGGCTTCGGCCCCAAAGGCGAGCCCGCGCTGTGGCTTTATCTGCACAAGGGCTCGAAGGGCGACGGCGCCCATGTCGCATTCCGGGCGCCGAACCATGACGCGATCAAGCGATTCCACAGCGAGGGCCTGAAGACGGGCGGCCGCGACAATGGCGGCGCGGGCCCGCGTGCCGACTACAGCCCGACCTATTACGCCGCGTTCCTGATCGATCCCGACGGGAACAATGTCGAAGCGGTGTGCAGTTGACACCTCTGGCGTCATTGCGAGCGAAGCGACCGCTTTGCTCGCAATAACGAGGCTCTGGTTCTCAGGAAGGAAACTCCCATGGCATCCATTCACAAGGACTTTTCTATCGACGCGCCCGCCAACGAGGTGTGGGACGCGGTGCGCGATTTCGGCGCGCTGCATACGCGACTTGCACCCGGCTTCGTCACCGACTGCAAGCTCGATGGCGAGGCGCGCAATGTCCCCTTCGCCAACGGCACAGTGGCGCGCGAGCTATTGGTCGATTGCGACGACGAGCGTCGGCGGCTGGTCTATGCCGTCATCAGCGATCGGGTGAAGCAGCACAGCGCGTCGGCCCAGGTGATCGCCGAGGGCGAGGCGCGCTGCCGCTTCGTCTGGATCACGGATGTACTGCCGCACGAGATCGCGCCTTATGTCAGCACCCAGATGGACGCCGGCGCGGCCGCCATGCAGAAGGCCCTGAGCCGGACGAAGGCCGCTGTGTGATCTTTCTCACGGTAGCACGCCGCCATTGACCCTATCGCTCATCGGATGCGTCCGTTTTGAAGCCGCTCAGCGCGGCGCGACGCAAGGTGAGGAGCATGACGATGAAGCGTGCTGACAAACTGATCGGCGGCGCGGTTGCGCTGCTGTTGCTGCTGACGTTCTCGGCGGCGCCTGCAAATGCCCAGCTCGCCGGCTTCATGGGCGGGAGCGGTGGCGCCGGCGGGGCGGACATGATGACCCAGATGGCGCCGATGCTGGAGATGATGAAGGCAAAGATGGGCAAGAGGCGTTTCGCCGCGCTGATGCAGACCATGGGGCCCATGATGAGCCAGATGATGCAGAACGGCGGCGGCCTCGGTGGCATGGGCGATGTCGGCGGCTTCACGGGCGGCGGCTACGGCATGGGCGGCATGGATATGGCGAGCATGATGGGCATGGTCGCGCCGCTGATGTCGATGGCCAATTTCGGCGGCGGCCACCGGCATCACCGCCGCCATTAGCTGCGACTACTCCGCGGGTGCCGGCATTGGCGCGACAAGCGCGCGCCCGAGGCCCCAGCGCGTCAGGATCACGCTCGCACTGGAGAGCACGCCGAGCACCACCATGGAGGATGCGGCGAGCACGAAGAAATTCGCCGCCGTCCCGTCATGCGCGGCGAGATACCAACCGCCGATCCCGATGAACACCAGCCGCGCGCTCTGGGCCAGCACGGGCCCCAGCACCTTCGCCGCGCCTTGCGAGGAAAAATACATCGACATCGCGAGCCCAATGAAGGCGTAGCAGGGAGCAGCGGTCGACAGATATTGCCGGCTCGCATCGCGCACACTGGCATCATTGGTGAAAATGTTGACCCAGAGATCCGGGACCACGGCGATGATCGAGGCGACCGCGCCGACCGCGATGAAGGACATCAATCCCGCGATCCAGGCGATGCGGCGGGCGCGCGCGATCCTCTCGGCGCCGACCGCCATGCCGATCATTGGCACCGAGGCGATGCCGACCGCGAATGCGACCGACGTCAGCATGAACTCCAGCCGCGCGCCGATGCCGTAGCCGGCCAGCACCGCCGTGCCGAAGCTCGCGAGCATGTGGGTGAAGATCGAGATGGTCAGCACCGACTGCAGGGGCGAGAAGCAGGAGACGGCGCCGACCTTGAGGATATCGACGAACATTACGGCCTGGATGCGCAGACCTTTGATCTTCGGCATGACGCGCGCGCGGCCCGAGAACAGGTACCAGCCCATCACGGAGATGCTGATCAGATAGGCCATCAGCGCGCCGGCCGCGACGCCGCGCATGCCGAATTGCGGGATCGGGCCGAGCCCGAGGCCAAGCGTCCCGCCGAAGATGATCTGGCACACGGCCGAGCTCAGGATCATGGTCGAGGGCAGCTTCATGTTGCCGGTGCCGCGCAGCACGCCGGCCATGGTGTTCATCAGCCAGGGGATCACGGCGCCGCCGAAGAAGATCTGCGCATAGCCGATGGCCTGCGCCAGAACGTTGCCCTTGCCGCCGAGCAGCTTCAGCAGATACGGCCCGAAGACCAGCATGAAGAGCATGAATGTCAGGCCGAAACAGATGCCGATCAGGAGCGCATGCGCGGCGAGCGCGGAGGCCCGCTCGATGTCGCCGGCGCCCAGCGCCCGTGCGACGCTCGAGGCCACGCCGCCGCCCATGGCGCCGCCCGACATGGTCATGGTCAGGATCACGAACGGAAATACCAGCGCCATCGCGGCGAGCGATTCAATGCCAAGCCGGCCGATATAGGAGGTCTCCGCGATCACCACGCAGGTGCCGGCAGAAAGCGCGATCACATTCGGCCAGGCGAGGAAGAGCAGCGTGCGCAGGATCGGACCGTCGAGCAACGCGTTCTTCGCCGCCGGCTCCGGCGGCGGCAGCGGGCGCTCATCCTCATCAACGGGGATTTCGACGACGGAGATATCGGGCATTTCCACTCCCGCCGCATCTTTTCACCGCGCGGCTGCGAAGTTCCTAGCACGATCGCGCGCTATCCCTCCTGCGCAAGGCGCAAGGGGGGCTTGCGGATTTGGGCGTCAGCCGATCGACCACACGAATGGCGGCCGGCCGTGACTCGCGGTGGCGACATCGATCGCGATGTGGCGGCCGCAGCCGGCGGCGAGGCCCTCGAACAGGCCATGCAATATCCTGCTGCAGGCCGGGTGGTAATCGCTGACATCCGCCATCAGCTTCCAGCTCTGCTGGCTGATCTGGAAACGGCCCGCCGATTCGCTCACCTCCGCGATGTCGTCCTGCGCCGCCAGCAATGCGGAGAGCAACGCCGCACATTCCCGCGCGCCTCCATGTTGGCCCGACAGCGCCTGCGCCACATCGTCGTAATATTGCATGCCGATCAGCTTGCCGGTGAGATGCAGCAGATAGCCGGCATCTTCGGGCCCGAACAATTGCACCATCACGGGCGCTGCCGTGCGCACATATTCCATCGCGTAGTTGCGATAGGCTTTCTCGAGCCACGGCCTGGGCCAGCTCGCGACCGGCAGCGCCGGCGCGGTCGCGGGATCGAACAGCGGGGCCTCGAGATGGCGCGCGAACACCAGCCGCTGGTCGATCTCGAGCGGATGATCGTATTCGTAGTAGAAGCCTTCGAGCCCGTCCTGGCCGTCAACGCTCTGCTTGGTGCAGACGAAGCCGAGCTTGAGATTGCCGAGCGCGACGCCATTGTTGGCGTGCCAGCCGCGCAGCATGGCGCGCGAGACTTCGCCCGGCACGCCGCAGATCGCGGTGCCCTTCCAGATCCAGCGCGGCGGCGGATAGCGGATCCAGGCCTTGGCGTCGCTCTCATACATGTATTCGACATGCACGCCGCCGATCCAGTTGGAGAGATAGTGATATTGCGCGGCGGCGACCGCCGGCGGCAGGCCTGTGAGCCCAAGCTTCTCGAGCCCGGGGAGGAAGCGCTCCTGCTGCTGGCGACGGAATACGCGGAAGACGAACTCCGCCGCGTCAGCCGTGCCGCGCCGCGTCACCACGCTTAGGATCAACCCGGTGAAACAGGCATGATAGAGATCGGCGACGCTGCGCCATCTCGCCCACAACGCTTCCTGCGCGGCGTCCGTCATGCAAGCCTCCTCGAACCGCGCCGGCCCTCGCGGTGAGGCGCACTATACGCGGAAATGCTTCGAGAGCTTCAGCCCCTGCGCCTGGTAGTTGGAGCCGATACGCTGGCCGTAGAGTGCGGCGGGCCGCGCCAGCATCTTTTCATAGACCAGGCGTCCGACGATCTGGCCGTGCTCGAGAATAAACGGCACCTCGCGCGAGCGCACCTCCAGCACCGCGCGCGCCCCCTTCCCGCCCGCACCGGCATAGCCGAAGCCGGGATCGAAGAAGCCCGCATAGTGCACGCGGAATTCGCCGACCAGGGGATCGAACGGCACCATCTCGGCCGCGAAATCCGGTGGCACCTGCACGGCTTCCTTGGAGGCGAGAATGTAGAACTCGCCGGGATCGAGGATCAGGCTGCGGTCGGACCGCGCCATGATCGGCTCCCAGAAATCCTCCACCGGATAACCGCCGCGGCGGTCGACATCGACGACGCCGGTGTGGCGCTTGGCGCGGTAGCCGACAAAGCCGTTGGAGTTCTCACCGGACAGATCGACCGACAATGGGACGCCGCCGTTCAGGTCCGCATCATCGGCGTCGACCAGCCTCTCCCTGGCATGCAGCGCATCGAGTTCGTCGATGTCGAGAATGGCATCGCCGGTGCGGAAGCGCACCTGCGACAGTCGCGAGCCCTCGCGCAGCAGCACCGGAAAGGTCTTCGGGCTGATCTCGGCATAAAGCGGGCCATGATAACCCGCACCGATCATGTCAAAGCGCCGCGTGCCGTCGGCGATGACGCGGGTGAAGACGTCGAGCCGCCCGGTCGAGCTTTTGGGATTGGCGGCGGCGACGATCTCCGGCGGCAGCGCAAGACTCTCCAGCAGCGGCACGATGTAGACGCAGTTGGTCTCCAGCACCGCGCCGTCGGCGAGGCTGATCTCATGCAGCTTCAATTCGTCGATCCGCTCCGCGACGGTCGAGCCGGGACCGGGCAGGAAGCTCGCCCGCACCCGGAAGGCGATGTCGCCCAGCCGCAGATCGAGGCTGGCCGGCTGGATCTGGCTTTCGACAAAGGGATAGGCCGGCAGGATCAGGCCGGAATCCGCCATCGCGGCGATCATGCGGTCGGGCAGAATGCCGTTGGCACCGGGCGCAAGCGTGAATGACACGTGATGGGTCCCTTTGGCCGCCATTATCCCCTGGAAACAGGCCTTTTAGCGCCTTAGCCGAACACTGCCTTGACGGGAAGGTCGGCTGCGAATAAGAGCATGACTTATCCCGTGGTGATTTGAGCCGGCCGGCTTGCAGCCACGTTAAATAAGTCGCTAAACAGGCCGGGGACACGTGTGATCCCGGCCTTGAGGAGTTTTCCCAGGCCGGTTTTTTGTGCCCGCTCGTGGAGCGGTCATGACGGAGGTCACATGTCGAAATCTACCCCCACCTCGCCGACAGCGCATTTGCGCCCTGAAACCCGCCTGGTCCATGGCGGCACGATCCGCTCCGAATTCGGCGAGACGTCCGAGGGGCTGTTCCTGACCCAGGGCTATGTCTACGAGAGCGCGGAACTCTGCGAGGCGCGCTTCAAGGGCGAGGACCCCGGCTACATCTATTCGCGCTACTCCAACCCGACCATTGCGATGTTCGAGCGCCGCATGATCGAGCTCGAGGGCGCCGAAGCCGGCCGCTCGGCGGCGACCGGCATGGCCGCGGTGACCACCGCCATCCTGGCGCCGCTCAAGGCCGGCGACCATGTGGTGGCCGCCAAGCAACTGTTCGGAAGCTGCCGCTATGTGGTGGAGGACCTGCTTCCTCGCTACGGCATCCAGTCCACTTTGGTCGACGGACTCAAGCTCGACGAGTGGCAGCGCGCGGTGAGACCGAACACCAAGTCGTTCTTCCTGGAGAGCCCGACCAACCCCACGCTGGACGTGCTCGACATTCCCGGCATTGCCGAGATTGCTCATGCCGCCGGCGCGCGGCTGATTGTCGACAACGTGTTCGCCACCCCGATCTGGCAGAGCCCGCTCGCGCTCGGCGCCGACGTCGTGGTCTATTCCGCGACTAAGCATATCGACGGCCAGGGCCGCTGCCTTGGCGGCATGATCCTGGCATCGGAAGCTTTCATCGCCGAGCATCTGCACAACTTCATGCGCCAGACCGGCCCGTCGATCTCGCCCTTCAACGCCTGGGTGCTGCTCAAGGGCCTGGAGACGCTGGCCGTGCGCGTGCGCGCGCAAACCGAGAATGCGGCGCGCATTGCGGATGCGCTGGCGACGCATCCGAAGATTTCGCGGCTGGTCTATCCGGGCCGCGAGGACCATCCGCAGGCGGCGGTGGTCAAGAAGCAGATGCGTGCCGGCTCGACGCTGGTCGGCTTCGAAGTCAAGGGCGGCAAGGCCGGCGCGTTCCGCTTCCTCAATGAACTCAAGCTGGCGCGCATCTCCAACAATCTCGGCGACGCCAAGAGTCTGGTCACCCATCCTGCGACCACGACGCATCAGCGGCTCAAGCCGGAGGCCCGCGCGGAGCTCGGCATCAGCGAAGGCTTTGTGCGCTTGTCCGTGGGGCTCGAGCATCATGACGACCTGATCGAGGATCTCACGGCTGCACTGGAGAAGGCGTAAGGGCGAATGGTCGAGTAGGTGCCGTAGGGTGGGCAAAGCGAAGCGTGCCCACCAGTTTTGGGCGGATATGGTGGGCACGGCGGAGTTGCGCCTTTGCCCACTCTACAAATCTACAAATCCGGTCACATCGGCCGATAGGTCTGCACCGCCGCCGGGACATTGACGCCGAGCTTGATCTGGCCGACCGAGCGGATGATGTCGTCGCCGAGCAGCTGGGCGAAGCAGGCATAGCCCCAATCGTTCATGTGCAGGCCGTCGGAAATCACGAAGCTGTCGGTCGGCAGGCCCTGGCGCTCATGCCAGTCGCGCATGATCGCAAAGCGCGGGAAGATACCGATATGGCGGAGCTGCGCGACGCGGCCGAGCAGCGACACTATCTTGCTGGCGCTCTCGGGATGCTCGGTCACCCGCGGCGAATATTGCGGATCGACCAGCACCACGTCGCTGCCGCTGGCCTGGATGCGCGCAACGCCATCTTCGACCATCCTGGCGGTCTCGTCCGGATCGAGATTGCGCAGCACCGCATTGGTGCCGACCTGCCAGATCACGAGATCGGGATGCGTGTCGATCACGGAAGCCTGCAGCCGCTTCATCATCTCCGGCGCATCCTCGCCGCCGCGTCCGGAGTTGATGACGGTGATATCGGCGGATGGATATTGCCGGCGCAGCTGCGCCGCCAGCCGGTTCGGATAGGTGAATTCCGGCGCCGTCGTGCCAAAGCCTTGCGTCGATGACGAGCCGAAGGCGACGATCACGACGGGCTGTCCTGCGGCGAGCTTGGCGGCGACATGCGGCAGCGTCCCCACCGGCTGCACGCCGCCCTTCGGCGGCAGGCAGGGCACGCGGTTGAAAATATCGCCCGCGGACTTCGCGGCCTGCTTCACCTTGTCAACGGCGCGCTCGGCGAGGCTCTTGTTCGGGCTGGCGGAAGCCTGCGGCGCCGGCTGTGCCTGAATTGGGCTTGCGCCGTTCGCCGTGCCATTCGTGTCCGTGCCGGTGGTGGCGTTGCTGTCAGGCGCCGCGGGTTGAGTTGTTGGCACAGCTTGGGCGCCCTGCCCATGCGCGGCCGGCGTCAGCACCAGCAGTGCCGAGACAGCCAGCGCTGTGACTGCGGAAAAAGGGCGGAGAAGGTCCGCGTCGAAACTCAAGCCAAGCATCAAGCTCAAATCCTAGTTCTCTCGCACCGGTCCGAGATGCGCCGCGTCGAAAATGAAATTCGACAGCGCGCGGCCGAGGCAATCATGCACGCGCCTGGCAAGGTCGGGGCCATGCACGGCGCTGAAAAGATCGAAATCTCCCTGCTCATTCCACTGGCGCATGATGGAAAATCGGTCGAACAATGGAATGTCGTGCTCCTGTGCAACTGCGCGGATGTTATCCATATAGGGCGAACCGGAGATCATGGTCTCGGTGCGCGGGCTATATTGCAGGTTCATCAGGATCACATCGGCTCCCGCATTTTGCAGCGCGGTGACACCTCCGTCGACCGCGGCATGAAAATCGTCGGGATCGCTCGAGCGCATAGCATCCACAGTTCCGGTCTGCCAGATGACCAAAGTAGGTTTTTTGGCCTCCATCAGCTTGGCGAAATCCGCAGCCGCCTCTTCCGCGGTCTGCTTGGCCTGTACTTCTACGGAGACGTTAACCGCGACCTGCGGCAACTTGTCCTTGAGCGCCGCCTGCAGCCGCGCCGGATAGGCGCCATCCTGCGAGCCGCCGATAGTCGAGGAGCGGCTGCCGATGACCAGGATGTCGAGCGGGTGGCCGTCCTTGACGGCCGCACTCACCTTGGGAAGCGAGCTCTCGGTCGCAAGCAGCGAGGCGGGCACCGGGCAGGTCTCAGCTTCCTCGGCACGGGCGAAAGATGCGCCCGCGACGAGTGCCGACAATGCAAGGCCCAACACCGTGCCCACGGTCAACCCTGACCGCATCAACCCCCTCCAGCCAGATCAGCATTGCCGCGGGCGCCTTTCTTGGCGCTCTTGTCGGCAGAATGTTTGTACCACGAAATCAGCCAGGCGACGGAAGACATGATGACGATACCGCACAGGCTGATTAACGCGTGCAGCGCAGCACCACCGGCGATTTCAGCCAGAATGAAATGTCCTGCGAAGGCCAGGAACACGCCGAGACAGAAAATCTCCAGCGAGTGCTGGCCGCACAGCATCAGCGGCTTCAGCCAAGGCGATTTCAATCCCGGCCACTCGCGAGGCAGGAAGCGCACCGTGATGGCGGCAAGCGCAAGGAAATGCGCAAAGCGCAACACGTCGAGGTCGGTCTTGTCGATCGGATACATCCATTGCTCGAGCAGGCGCGGCAACACATGACCAAGCTGCGGCACGTACCAGGTCAAGGTGACAAAGAACGCCGCAGTGAGATAGGCGACCGAGACCCACAGCGTGACATTCGACGACAGGATGCCGTGCATCCGCCGCGCCCCACCCAGCGCACACCAGGCGCCGAACACGAACAGCAATTGCCAGGCGAGCGGATTGAACATCCACACCCCGTTCGGATAGGACGAGAAATAGAGGTCGTATTCCCAGGTGGCCGCATAGAGCAGCACCGACAGCCCGAGCGTCAGATCCGCGCGCCAGCGCATCAAGACCAGGATCAGCGGCAGCGCGAGCATCAGCACGATATAGAGCGGCAGCACGTCCATGTTGACGGGACGGAAGCGCAACAGCAGCGCCTGGACGATCGTGACGTCCGGCTGCTTGAGGAAATCCATGATGCCCATCTCCTCGGAGTAAAGCGGGTTCTCGAAGGAGGTGGCGACATACGAGATCTCGGCGAGGAAGATCGTGAACAGGAACACATGCGCGACATAGATCTGCCAGGCGCGGCGCAGAATGCGCGCCGTCGCGACAATGAAGCCCTGCTCCATCAGCGCGCGGCCATAGACGAAGGCGGCGGTATAGCCGGAGATGAAGATGAAGATCTCGGTCGCGTCGGAAAAACCGTAATTGCGGATGGTGAACCAGGTCAGCAAGCTCGGCGGCAAATGATCGATGAAGATCAGCCACAGCGCGAGACCGCGAAACAAGTCGAGCCGGAGTTCGCGCTCGCCGACCGCGGGCAGCGTGATGGACGACGACGTGGCGGCAACCGCCGCAGCGCCCTTGGCGGCGTCGGCGGCGGGGACAGAAATGCCGGTCACCTGGTCGGCTACGGAGGCCATCAATCACCGTCAAATCTTGCCGGCGGCGCAATCCGGCGGGAATGGATGAATCATACCGGTTGCGCGCCCGCCGGCCAAGCTGGCGGGGCGAGTCAAAATCGCCGCCGGGACGCATGGCACATAGGTCGGAACTGTGGTCAAACCGCGGTTGACAAGCGGCGTTGCCCGCGAACTTTGCGGCGGCGAATGATTTGTTCCACGCGCGGTTTTGGGTATGATGGCGCCCATGTACCGCGCCATTACCCGCCAGATCGAAGTTACCGTCGAGCCGAATTTCATACCGGAGCAATCATCGGCGGAACAATCACGCTATTTCTGGTCCTACACCATCGTCATTACCAACGGTTCTGACCAGACCGTGCAGCTGCGCACCCGCTATTGGATCATCACCGACGCCTCCGGCAACCAGAAGGAGGTGCGCGGCGAGGGCGTCATCGGTGAGCAGCCGGTGCTGGCGCCCGGGGAGCGGTTCGAATACACGTCCGGCGTTCCCCTTACCACCGCCTCCGGCTTCATGGCCGGACGCTATCAGATGGTCAGCGAGACCGGAGAGCGTTTCGAGATCGAGGTCCCCACCTTCTCCCTCGACAGCCCTGACAGCAAGCGGGTGTTGAATTAGCCGCGCGACAGGTTGTCGCGCAATGGTCGCCCCTGTTCCGCTGTCATCGCCCGCGAAGGCGGGCGATCAAGCAAGCCGCGGCTTATCGGCTCAAGCACAACTGTCTCTGGAATACTGGATCACCCGCTTACGCGGGTGATGACGACCGTCGATGGGGCGCACCTTTCGTCCTCTCGCGCCTTTGCTCCTCTCAATACCCCCGGCTGCGCGCCAGCTGGTCGGTGTGGAAATTGGCGTCGCCGAACAGTTCCTCGCAGACGCGGGCGCGCTTCATGAAGAAGCCGATGTCGAACTGGTCGGTCATGCCCATGCCGCCATGCATCTGCACGCCTTCCTGCACAGCGCGCGCCGCCGTGGTGCCGGCACGCGCCTTGGCGACAGCGACGGCCGTCGCGGCATTGGCGAGCTCGGCATCCAGCGCCTGCAGGGCCTTGAGCACGGCGGCGCGGGTGATCTCGATCTCGATATAGAGCTGCGCGGCGCGGTGCTGCAGCGCCTGGAACTCGCCGATCGCCTTGCCGAACTGCTTGCGCTCCTTGAGATAAGCGACCGTGCGGCCGAATACCTCCTCGCTCAAGCCCACCATTTCGGAGGCGACCGCGCCGCGGCCGATGTTGAGCACACCATCGAGCAGCGCAAAGCCGCCATCGACCTCGCCTAGCACGGAATCGGCCGTGACCTCGACATTGTCGAAATTGATGCGCGCGGCGTTATGGGCATCGACCATGATCGTGCGCTCGGTCGCGACGCCCTTTGATTTGGAATCGACCAGGAACAGCGTGACGCCTTCGCGCTCGCCGGCGCCACCGGCACTGCGCGCGGCCACGATCAGGAGATCGGCGACATGGCCGTCGACCACGAGCGCCTTCGCACCGTTCAGCTTGAAACCGTTGCCGGAGCGCACCGCCTGCAGGTCCGTCTGCAGCGGGCGATGCTTTGCACCCTCGTCGATCGCAAGCGCCGCGACAAGGTCGCCGGCTGTGATCTTCGGCAGATATTCGCTTTGCTGCGCCTTGTTGCCGCCGCGCAATAGCGCGGAGGCCGCGACCACCGCGGTCGACAGGAACGGCGATGGCGTGAGATTGCGACCGATCTCCTCCATCACCACGCCGGCTTCGACGCAGCCGAGCCCGCTACCGCCGAATTCCTCCGGCACCAGCAGGCCGGCAAAGCCCATCTCGGCGAAGGTCTTCCACAGATCGCGCGAGAAGCCGGTGGCATCGCGGCTGTCGCGCAGCTGACGCAGATGCGCAACCGGCGCCTTGTCGCTGATGAGCCCGCGCGCGGAATCGCGGAGCATGGATTGTTCTTCGGTGAGGACGAGGGCCATGTGAAGTGTCCGATCCAAATATCAGTTGGTTGACTCGTCATTCCGGGGCGGTGCGAAAGCACCGAACCCGGAATCTCGAGGTTCCGGGTTCGCCGCTTCGCGCCGCCCCGGAACGACGGCGGAGGGCACTCACGCCCCCGGCAAATCCAGGATGCGCTTGGCGACGATGCCGAGCATGACCTCGCTCGTGCCGCCTTCGATGGAGTTGGCCTTGGTGCGCAGCCAGGCACGCGGGCGGGCGCCTTCCTTGGAGCGCTCGCTCTCCCATTCCAGGGCATCGATGCCGCCCGCCGACATCAGGATCTCGTAGCGGCGCTTGTTGAGCTCGGTGCCGTAATATTTCATCGCCGAGGAGAACGCCGGATGCGCTTGCCCGGCCTTGTTGAGATCAACCATGCGCTCGGCAGCCGCGGCCAGGGCCGCTTCGTCGACATCGAAGCTTGCGATCTGGCCGCGCAGGATCGGATCTTCCAGCCGTCCCTGCGCGTCGCTGCCGACGGAGTCGGCCGCGATCTGGCCGAGTGGACGTCCCACCCCGCGCTCGCCCATCCCCGAGATCATCGCGCGCTCATGCTGCAGCAGATATTTGGCAACGTCCCAGCCGCGATTGACGTGACCGACGACATTGGCCTTGGGCACGCGTACATTGTCGAAGAAGGTCTCGCAGAACGGCGAGCGGCCGGAGATGAGCAGGATCGGCTTGGTCGACACCCCCGGCCAGGTCATGTCGAACAGGATGAAGCTGATGCCATCATGCTTTTTTGCGGTAGGGTCGGTGCGTACCAGGCAGAATATCCAGTCGGCATAGTTGGCGTAGGAGGTCCAGATCTTCTGGCCGTTGATGACGTAATGGTCGCCGTCGCTTTCAGCGCGCGTCTGCAGCGAGGCGAGATCGGAGCCGGCATTGGGCTCGGAATAGCCCTGGCACCAGCGGATCAGGCCCGCGGTGATCTTGGGCAGATGCTCCTTCTTCTGCGCGTCGGTGCCGTATTTCAAAAGCGCCGGGCCGAGCATGGAGATGCCGAAGGACGTCAGCGGCGCCCGCGCGCCGATCGCCGCCATCTCCTGGCGCAGGATCTTGGCCTCCTCGCCATCGAGGCCGCCGCCGCCATATTCCCGGGGCCAGTGCGGCACGGTCCAGCCCTTGTCGCGCATGCGCTCGAACCAGACGCGCTGCGGCTCTGACGAGAATTTGGCATTGCGGCCGCCCCAGAACGTGTCCTCGTCCGAGGTCATGGGCTTGCGCATCTCGGGCGGGCAATTGGCCTCAAGCCAGGCGCGGGTCTCTGCGCGGAATTTGTCCAGATCAGCCATCGGGTGCGTTTCCGTAAGAGGAATGTTGCATCGACCTTAGCGCTGGCACCGGCGATTTCAACATGTCTCTGCGGCAGCACCGCTGTGGTCAAGCCGCCCGATCAGCGGTATCGGTCGGTCATACAGCGTTTGAAAACATAGAGGAAACCGAGATGCGCCTGCAGCTGATTTCGCCAGACGAAATGAACGCCGACCAGAAGGCGACCTATGACGAGGCGGTGGCCGGCAAGCGCGGCTCGGCGCCGGCGCCGATGCTGGCCTGGCTCTTCAGCCCGGAGATGGCGCGGCATGCAACACGGCTCGGCGAGACGCTGCGCTTCAACACTATGTTTCCGCCCAAGCTCTCCGAGATCGCGATCCTGGTGACGGCGCGGCATTTCACTGCGCATTACGAATGGTGGGCGCACAAGCGGCTCGCGCTCAAGGGCGGCATGGATATCAGGATCATCGACGCCATTCGCGACCGCCGCACGCCGGAGTTCGACGAGCCCCAGGCCGCGATGATCTACCAGGTAGCAAAATCGCTGCATGAGGGGCGCGGGCTGTCGACATCCCTCTATGCGGATGCAGTGAAGCTGTTGACCGAGCGCGGCCTGGTCGAGATCGTCGGCCTGTGCGGCTACTACACCCTGGTGTCGCTCACGCTGAACACGTTCGAGTTCGGTCTGCCGGAAGGGGAAGCGTCGGAGCTGGAGTAATCTGCTCTCCCTCTCCCCGCTCTTCGCGGGGAGAGGGTTGGGGTGAGGGGCTGCTTCCGCAAATTCGGAGACGAAGGAGTGCGCGGATGCCCCCCTCACCCGGATTGCATCTTCGATGCAATCCGGCCTCTCCCCGCAGGCGGGGCGAGGCGTGTCAGAGCAAGCGGCAAGACGGCTTGCCACGCACCATGATCAACGCCGCCGCCAACACCTCCAACGCGATGCAACCATAAAATGGCAGCGTATAGCTGCCGGAGAGATCGCGCAACAACCCGACCACGCCGGGACCGAAAGCATAAGTGACCTGGTTGATCGCGGTGATCAGGCTGATCAGCACGCCGAAATGTGCAGCCGGAAATTCGCGCTGTACGATCAGCGACGGCAGCGTGATCAGATTGCCGACGGAGAAGCCGAAAACGGCGCTTGCGGCGATCAGCGCAAATGCGTTGTGCGAATTGATGATGACCACAAGCGCGATCGCCTGGCTCAAAAACGACAGCGCGGAGGCGAGTCGCTGGTTGAGGCGGTCGATCACCGTCGAGAACACGATACGTCCGAACATCGCGTTGGCCGTGAGGAACGCGACCGCGACCGCCGCGCTGTCACGCCCGATCAGCGGATCGAGAAACGAAATCAGATGGACGATGAAGCCGACCTGCGCGAACAGGACCAGCGCAAAGGCAATGGCGACGGACAGGAAGCCAATATCGCGCAGCGCGGCGTTACGGATCGCGACCGATGACGGCGCTGCCGCCGCCCTCACCGGCCCCACATGATGCGGCGGCTGGCCGACGAATAGCGCCACCATCGGCACCAGCACGACGAGCATTGCCAGCGCGCCAAACATCATCGCCCGCGAGAAGCCGAGATGGCCAACCGCGAGCACCAGGAGCGGCACGCCGGCGATGCCGCCGAAACTTGCGCCGTTCAGCGCCAGGCTGATCGCCATGCCGCGCCGCGCATCGAACCACAGGCCCAGCGTGTTCGTGATCATGGCCAGACTCATGCCGGCCCAACCAAAGGCGAGCAGCGCATTGGCGGCATAGAGCTGCCAGAGCGAGCTGACCTGCCCGATCGCGGACACGGCTACGGCCATCGCGGCAATCCCACCCAGCAGGCAGGCGCGCGGGCCGAGCGCGCGCACGGCCTCCGCGACAAAGACCACGACGAGCGCGCCGAACAGATAGAAGAAGGTGGTGGCGCCCGAGATCAGCGACGCCGGCCAGCCTTGCGCGCGGTGCAGCTCGGCGAGATAGACGCCCTGGCCATAGAAGCCAAAGCCCCAGCCGAAGGTCGCAACCAGGAAACAGATCGCGACAATGCGCCAGCCGTCATAGCGGATGGAGGTTTCGTCGATGGGGATGTGGGACGTGGCGTCCACTTCTAAGCTCGCCTTACTTGCGCCGTCATTCCGGGGCGATGCGCAGCATCGAACCCGGAATCTCGAGATTCCGGGTTTCGGTCCTACGGACCGCCCCGGAATGACGGGAGAGAATTTTAGCAGCGCGACGAGCCAATCAATTCGACCCGCACCGAACTGTCAGCAGCTGACATCACGCATTCACCGTCGCCGGATCGTAGAAAAAGCGCTCGCGGCAGATGCGGTCGCCGCGCCATTCCTGATAGGCGATCTCGTCAAAGCGGCGGACCTTGCCGGTTTTGTCGGTCATCTCGAAATTCCAATGGATGGCGACACGATCGCCCTCCACCACCGACGACACCGCCTTGGAATAGATCCTGGCCATGCGCGCCATTATCTCGCGCTCATGGGCGACGAACTTGTCGCGTCCCTGCCGCGGCGGTGCCAGGTTCTCCTGCATGGTGGCATCTTCGGTATAATAGCGCTCGACGGCACCGGCATGATCGCCCGACTCGACGGCCGCAATGAATTCATCGACTCGCGCACGCGACGGCATGAGACCTCCCGTTTGATTCTGGTTGGGAAGTTTAAATGGAGGGCTCGGGGAATTCGTCAATGGCGGCGAGCTGCCTGCGGCGGCGCTTGGCGGCTGATGTCAGCATGAGCACGACAAGGCCGAGTACGACCGGCGGATAGACCACCATGTTCACCGCCGACCAGCCGTAATTGGCGAGCAATTGCCCTGACGAGAACGAGCCGATTGCCATGGTGCCGAACACCAGGAAATCGTTGAACGCCTGCACCTTGTTGCGCTCCTGCGGCAGATGCGTTTCCAGAACCAGCGCGGAGGCGCCGACGAAGCCGAAGTTCCAGCCCATGCCGAGCACGATCAGCGTCGCCCAGAAATGCGGCGCGGTGGTGCCCGACAGGCCGATGGTCGCGGCCACCGCCTCCAGCGTCAGCCCGATCGCAACCACGATCGGCGCGCCGAAGCGCGTGATCAGCGTGCCCGTGATGAAGCTCGGGCCATACATGGCGACGATGTGCCACTGAATGCCGAAATTGGAATCGCTCAACGAAAGGCCGCAGATCTTCATCGCCAGCGGCGCCGAGGTCATCACCAGGTTCATCATGGGATAGGCGATGATGCCGCACAGCGCTGCTGCGATGAAGCGCGGCTGGCGCACGATCTTCGACAGCGGCCGGCCCGCATGCATATCGGCGGCCGCAGGCTTCGGCGCATCGACGCCGGCCGTGATCGCCATCGCGACCAGTGCGACCGCGGCCTGCACCACGAAGCTGAAGGCAAACAGATAAGGCGGCCAGATATCCATGGTCCATTGCACGAGCTGCGGACCGAGCACGCCGGCAAACACGCCGCCCGCCATGACCAGCGACACGGCCCTGGGACGGAAACGGATACTCGCGCCATCGGCCGCGGCAAAGCGATAGGATTGCGCCACCGCGCCATAGAGCCCGCCGAGGAAGGTCGCGAGGCAGAATAGCCAGAACTGTGCATGCAGAATCGCGAGCGCGCCGATCAAACCGGTGAGCGTGCCGCAGCCGGTGCCGATGATGAAGGCGACGCGCCTGCCGTAGCGCCGGGAGATTGCGCCGGTCGGCAAGGTGCCCGCGGCGAGCCCCAGCACATACATCGAGAGTGGCACGGTCGCGAGCGACATCGACGGCGCGAGCGTCGCGCCGACGATCGAGCCGGTGGCGAAAATGACCGCCGAATTGGCGCCGGTGAGCGCCTGCGCCGCCGCCAGCCGTGCGACATTCGTCCGCGCGCGGGCATCGTCGGTCATCTCCTCGCTCGCAGTCACGTCGATCATCAGCGCCTTCGGTTGCGGGTCCCGGTCGAGGTACGGTTCAAAGCGGCGCGACTATGCGGAGGCAGACGCGCGCGATCAAGCGCCGCAGACGGGCGCGGGCTATGCGCCGGAGGCGTATTAAGCCCGCCCGAACACCAGGATCATGTTATTGGCCGGCATGTCCTTGACCTCGCGCAAGGCCAGGCCGGAGCGCGCAGCGAGCTGTTCGAGATCGGCGATATCACGCACGCCCCATTCCGGATTGCCTTCGCGCAAGGAGGTGTCGAACACCGCGTTGGAAAGCGAGGTGTGCTGGCCGCGGCGCTTGAACGGGCCGTAGAGAAAGAGCCGGCCGCCGACGCGCAGCAGTTCGCCGGCGCCTTTGATCAGCCCCTCCGCCACCGGCCAGGGCGCGATGTGGATGACATTGGCGCAGAACAGCGCAAGCAGCTCGTTCGGGCCGCCCTCGCGCCGCATGGCGCTGGCCCAGTCAGGATCGGACAGATCGACGCGCAACGGCGGCCGGATGTTCTGCAAGCCGGAATACGCCCGCCACGCCGCGATGCTCTTCAGATGTTGCTCGTTGTAATCGGTCGGCCACCAGGTAATGCGGGGGCTCTCTTGAGCGAATTGCGCGACATGCTGGCCGGTGCCGCTGCCGGCCTCCAGAACGTCGCCCGATTTGCCCGCCAGAAAGGCCGACAGCACCGCCCAGATCGGCTGGTGATTGCGATGGAATGCCGGGGCGTCCAGCCGTCCGTCCGATTCGCTCCCCCCGCCGTCCTTGCCGAATTCCACGACATAATCCGCCACCAGCCGCGCTCCTGTTCCCCGTCCGATCCGCGTCGCGGAACCCAGTATCCGCAAGCGGGGACCATTTTAACCCCAATTCCCGTCACTTATCAGCGGCATTGCCAGACAATGGCGTTTATGCTTTTCAAGACCTATATTTCCTGAAACAGATCATCGACATAGCGCGCTCCCGGATCCGCCCTTGCTCGCCCCTCCCCGCACCCGATCCATCGCTTTGGCCGCCCTTGTGCTTGCGCTTCTGGCGGCAGGCGCACGCGCGCAATCCTCGGTCGCCGAGGGGCAAAAGCTCGCTTTCGACCGCGGCAAGGGCAATTGCCTGACCTGCCACGACATCAAGGGCGGCGACCTGCCGGGCACCATCGGGCCCGCGCTGAAGGACATCAAAAGCAAATACCCTGACCGGAACGACCTGGTCGCGATTCTCACCGACGAGACCAGGCGCAACCCAGAGACCATGATGCCGCCGTTCGGGCGCAACCGGATTCTGACCAATGAGGAAATCAACGCCATCGTCGATTTCCTGCAGACGCTGTGACGGCTGTTCGGAGACAGTGATGAGTATTTCGATTGAAGGATTTTCCGCAACACGCCGCCTGGTGCTGCAAGGTGCGGGCGCGGTGGCGCTGTTCGGGTTCGGCGCCCTGGCCGCACGTCCCGCGCTCGCCGCCGCCAATGATCCATATCCGGAAGCGGCGTTCAAGCAGAAGGCCGACAGGGACGCGATCCAGGCGCTGTACGGCCGCACCGCCGATGCGTCCGACAAGGTGAAGCTGGATGCACCCGAGATTGCCGAGAACGGCGCGGTGGTGCCGATCTCGGTGACAACGACGCTCGAGAACGTCACCTCGATCTCGTTTTTCGTCAGCGGCAACCCGAATGCGCTTGCGGCGTCCTACGCGATTCCCGAGGGCACACTGCCTGCGGTCTCCAACCGGCTGAAGATGCAGCAGACCAGCAATGTGATCGCAATCGTGGAAGCCGGCGGCAAGCTCTATAGCGCCACCAAGGAAGTCAAGGTCACCGTCGGCGGCTGCGGCGGCTAGCGCGGGAGGACATAATGGCATCGACAATCCGCGTGCGCGCGATCGCAAATGGCGACACCACCGAGGTGCAGGCCCTGATCCAGCACCCCATGGATTCAGGTTTCGTGAAGGATGCGCAAGGCGCCGTGATCCCGGCGCATTTCATTCAGCAGCTCACCTTCGAGCACAACGGCAAGACCGTCTTCACCGCCGATTGGGGACCGGCGGTGGCGAAGGATCCCTATGTGAAGTTCGGCTTCAAGGGCGCGAGCAAGGGCGATGAGCTGAAGGTCAGCTGGGTCGACAACAAGGGCGCCAGCGATTCCATCACGGCCACAATCCAGTAGGTCCGCGCGTGCGCTTTGTCCTTGCTCCGGTTCTTGCTCCAGTCCTTGCCCTGATCTCGGCGGCGCTCGCGGCGGGCGTGATCGCGCAAGCTGCGCCGGCCCCTGACAAGCCTGACCCCGCCGCTGATGCAAAGGCGTTCCGCAACTACTTCGTGACAAAATTCCCGGGCGTAAAGCTGGAGGATTTCGTCAACGGACCCTACTCGATGAACGAGGACATGCGGAAGCAGTGGGTGGAGAAGGAGGAGTTTCCGCCTTACGATTTCGCGCTCGATGCCGGCAAGGAGATGTTTGCCAAGCCGTTCAAGAACGGCAAGACCTATGCCGATTGCTTCGAGAATGGCGGCATCGGCGTCAGGCAGAATTTTCCGTACTTCGACGCGCAGAAGGGCGAGGTGGTCACCCTCGAGCTTGCAATCAACCGCTGCCGCGAAGCAAATGGCGAAGCACCGCTGTCCTATGTCAAGGACGACATGGCCTCGCTCACGGCCTACATGGCCTACACCTCGCGCGGCAAGCCGCTCGACATCAAGATCCCCGACGACCCGCGCGCGCTCGCCGCTTACGAGAACGGCAAGCGCTATTTCTACACGCGGCGCGGCCAGCTCAACTTCTCTTGCGCGAGCTGCCATGTGCTGAGCCCCGGCCAGCGGCTGCGCGCGGAAATCCTGGCGCCGGCGCTCGGCATCCTCAACGCCATGCCGATCTACCGCTCCGAATGGGCGGGCATGGGCACGATCAGCCGCCGCTTCATCACCTGCAACAGCCAGACCCGCGCCGTGCCGGAAGAGGCGCAATCCGAGGACTATCGCGATCTCGAATATTATCTGTCCTATGTCAGCAACGGCCTGCCGGTCTCCGGCCCAGGAGCGCGGCCATGAGCGCGACCATGAGGCGCTTGGTCTTCGCTGCAAGCCTGCTGATCGCGGCTGCCGCGCCTGCGCGTGCGGCCTCCGAAGCTGATTTCAAGACAGCCTATGCCGCCGCGGAAGCGGCGGAGAAGGAAGCCGGCAGCCTGCGCAACCAGTGGATCACGACCGAGACCACGCTGAAAGCGGCCAGGAAGCAGGCAGACGCAGGCGATTTCGACGCGGCTACGGCTACCGCCAAGGAAGCCGAGGCATTGGCAAAGGCCTCCATCTTTCAGGCGACCAGCGAGAAGGACCGCTGGAAGGACGCGGAAATCCACTGACAGCTCTCAAGAACGCGGAGAATAAACGCGCGATGCCGACCAGCCGGCGGGATTTCCTGAAACTGTCGGGTGCGCTGCTGCCGTGGCCGCGTGCCTCGCGCGCAGCTGACGTCGCGAGCCTGTATGACCTCCCGCGCTTCGGCAACGCCCGCGTCCTGCATCTCACCGACACCCATGCGCAGCTGAGGCCGGTCTATTTCCGCGAACCGAGCGTCAATATCGGCATCGGTGCCATGGCCGGCCAGCCGCCGCATCTGGTGGCAAAGCCATTTCTCGAGCGTTTCGGCATCAGCGCCGACAGTGCGGAGGCCTATGCCTTCACCAGCCTCGATTTCGAGAAATCGGCGCCGCGCTTCGGCAGGCTCGGCGGCTTTGCGCATATCAAGACGCTGGTCGATCGGCTGCGCAGCGATGTCGGCGACAGCCGTACGATGCTGCTCGACGGCGGCGACCTCTGGCAGGGCACGGGCCAGGCCAACGCGGCGCATGGCGCTGACATGGTGGAGGCCGCCAATCTGCTCGGCGTCGAGGCGATGACCGGCCATTGGGAATTCACCTATGGCGAGGCGGCGCTGCGCGACAATCTCGGCCGCTTCAAGGGCGAATTCCTGGCGCAAAACGTCTTCCTCACCGAAGAGGCCGCCTTCAACGACGCCAAGGCGTTCGATCCCGCCTCAGGCCGCGTGTTCAAGCCGGCGATGATCAAGGAAATCGGCGGTCATCGCATCGCCGTCATCGGCCAGGCGTTTCCCTATGTGCCGGTCGCGCACCCGAAACGCTTCACGCCGGACTGGACGTTTGGCATCCATGAGGCGGAGCTGCAAAAACTCGTGCAGGGCATGCGCGACAACGACAAGGTCGATGCGCTGATCCTGCTGTCGCATAACGGCATGGATGTCGACCTCAAGCTTGCGAGCCGCGTCGCCGGCATCGATGTCATCCTCGGCGGCCACACCCATGACGCCGTCCCGCAGCCGATCCCGGTACAGAATGCCGGCGGCACCACGCTCGTCACCAATGCCGGCTCGAATGGGAAATTTCTGGCTGTGCTCGATTTCGAGCTTGCAAAAGGCAAGGTCGACGGCGTGCGCTACCGCCTGCTGCCGGTGTTCTCCGAACTGTTGAAGCCCGATCCCGCCATGGCTGCGCTGATCGACAAGATGCGCGCGCCACACGCCCCCTGGTTCGACAAGATCGCAGCCTCCGATCGCCTGCTCTACCGCCGCGGCAATTTTTCCGGTCCGATGGATCAGCTGATCTGCAATGCCTTGCGCAGCGAACTCGATGCGGAGATCGCGCTCTCGCCCGGCTTCCGCTGGGGCACCACGGCGCTTTCGGGTGACGCGCTCACCATGGAGGACGTGCTGGCGGAAACCGCCATCAGCTATCCTGAGACCTATGTGCAGGATATGTCCGGCGCCGACATCAGGAGCGTGCTCGAGGACGTCTGCGACAACCTGTTCAATCCCGATCCCTATTACCAGCAGGGCGGTGACATGGTGCGCACCGGCGGCCTCGCCTATACCTGCCGGCCTACGGAAAGTGCCGGGCGGCGGATATCCGAGTTGCGGCTCGACAGCGGCGCGCTGCTGGAGCCAAACAAGCGTTACAAGGTCGCTGGCTGGGCGTCCGTCAATGCACAGACCGGAAAGCCGGTGTGGGACGTGTTCGCGAATTACCTGCGCGCGGGCAACACCGCGCCACCGCGCGGCAGCGGCATCACACTCAAGGGCGTCGACGGCAATCCGGGTGTCGCAGAGCAGGGCTGATACGGCGTTTTGTCATTGTGCGCTGCGCGGCGTGCGATTCTGCGAGGGGAAAGGGGTATATTCGGCCGCTCGCAATCGTCATTGCAAACGAATCGACGACGGCCACACCGCCGTCGCCCCGGCGAAAGCCGGGGCGACGGAAAAAAGTTCTGGATCGCCGTCTCGCTCGCGATGACGGCGCAAAACAATCAAGGACCACCATGCTTCGCAATCTCGTTCTCGCCTTCGCATTCTCGCTCGCGTTCGTCACCACCGCCGCCGCAGAAGGCAAGACGCATCGCATCGCGATCCAGGTCGACCAGAACGATCCGCAGGTGATGAACCTGGTGCTCAACAACGCGACGAATGTGATCGAATATTACCGCGACAAGAACGAGGACGTGGAGATCGAGATCGTCGCCTATGGACCCGGCCTGCACATGCTGCGCGCGGATACCTCGCCGGTGCGGGATCGCATCAGGCGGCTGAAGGACCTGGTGTTTCCCGGCAAGATCCAGTTCTCCGCCTGCAACCACACCAAGCTGGGCATGGAGAAGGCGGAGGGGCACGCCATTTCGGTCGTGCCCGAGGCCACGATTGTTCCTTCCGGAGTGGTCCGCCTGATGGAATTGCAGGAACAGGGCTGGAGCTATGTGCGGCCGTGATTATTTGATGTGATAATGTTCGGAATCATTTGAGGACGAACGGCCATGATCTTCCGCCAGCTTTTTGACAGCGTGTCCGGCACCTACAGCTATCTGCTGGCGAGCCGCGCTGGCGGCGAGGCCTTGATCCTCGATCCCGTGCTGGAAAAGGCCGATCGCTATTGCCAGCTGTTGCGCGAGCTCGATCTCAAGCTGGTGAAGGCCGTCGACACGCATCTGCATGCCGACCATGTCACCGGCCTTGGCGAGCTGCGCGACCGCACCCATTGCATCACCATCATGGGCGAGCAGAGCAAGGCCGACGTGGTGTCGATGCGCGTGTCCGATGGCGACAAGGTGACGATCGAGGGCATGTCGCTCGACGTCATGTATACGCCCGGCCATACTGATGACTCCTACAGCTTCCTGATGGGCGACCGCGTCTTCACCGGCGACACGCTTTTGATCCGCGGCACCGGACGCACCGATTTCCAGAACGGCAGCGCGCGGGCGCAATATGATTCGATCTTCAACCGCCTGCTCAAACTGCCCGAGGAGACGTTGGTCTATCCCGCCCATGACTACAAGGGCGACACGGTCTCCACCATCGGGGAGGAGAAGCGCTACAATCCGCGGCTGCAGGTGCGCTCGGTCGATGAATATATCGAGCTGATGAACAATCTGAAGCTGCCCAATCCCAAGATGATGGATGTTGCGGTGCCCGCCAACATGCATGTCGGGCTGCACCAGGAGGAACTCGCGAGAGAAGGCCGCGCGCTGACCGCGCTGGAGGCGATCACCGCACTCGGCCGGCCCGACATTCTGCTGGTCGATTTGCGCGAGAGCAGCGAGCGCCACAAGCACGGCACCCTCGCGGGCGCCCTGCACGCGCCCTATCCGTCGATCGAGGAGAGCCTGAAACCGGGCGGCATGCTGCGCGAGGTGGCCGCCGCAACCGGCCGCCGCATCGTGTTCTTCTGCGCCTTCGGCGAGCGCTCGGCGATGGCGGTTACCGCCGCCAAGGACGCCGGCCTGCTCAACGCCGCCCATATCGCCGGCGGCATGGACGCATGGAAGAAAGCCGGCGGCCCGGTGCAGGCGTGCTGAAGCGAGGGAAAAGACATATGGGCAGCGGCAGGAAGGACGAGCCGAGCAAGAAGGCCGACGACAAGGCGAAGCAACCGCCGGCTCCGCCGCCGCAGGCCGACGACGACGATCGCGAAGACGGCGATATCGCCACCCCGAAGCGCGATCGTGACGGGACCGACGACGAGCCGTTGTGAATTGGCTTGTCGACCCGAGGGTCCGGCGGAGCTTGTGGAGGCGCACCCCTCACCCCAGTGAGTTCGTGTCTTCCGGCTGAGCTGCCCTCTCCCACAAGGGGCGAGGGCACATCGATGCGCAGCGTGCGCGTGGCCGAAGCTTGGCTGAGAAGAGATGCGGTGCAGATTATTGTGCCCTCGCCCCTTGTGGGAGCGGGCAGCTCCGATCGCCGACCCGAATGCGTTCGGGTCAGGGGTCTGCTTCCGCGAGCTCTGCTGGAGCCGTTCGTTCCAGCTCCCACCAACGCTGCCATGCAGCAGCGTTCATGGACAAATGACGTGTTCTGCCGATAGTTTGGCGCGTTCGAAATCAGCTGGAATCTGCATCCAATAATGGTCGACATTCTCGCCGCACCGCAGCAACATGAGGCCGAGTCCAAGGCGGACACGGGTTTGCGCACGCTGACCCTGATCTCGCTGGCACACTGGGTGAGCCATGTTCATATCCTTGTGCTGCCGATGCTGTTCCCGTTCCTGAAAGCAACGCTTGGCGTCGATTATCTACAGCTGGGTTTCGCCCTGACCGTGTTTGCGGTGGTGTCGGCGCTGACCCAGGCACCGACCGGCTATCTCGTCGACCATTTTGGCGCGCGAAAAATCCTGCTGATTGGCATGACCCTGGGCGGCCTTTCGTTGATGCTGCTCGCATTGCATCTGAGCTATCCGATGCTGGTGGCCAGCGCCGTACTGCTCGGCCTCGCCAACAGCGTCTATCATCCCGCCGACTATGCCATTCTCGCCGCGCACATGGACGAGGCGCGCATGGGCCGCGCCTTTTCGATCCACACCTTTGCCGGTTATCTAGGGACTGCCGTAACGCCCGCGATCGTCGCCGCGCTCACGACCTGGGTCGGCGGCGCCGGCGCCCTTGTTGCCATCGGAGCCATCGGCATTGTCGTGGCGTTTTCGCTTCTGCTGTTCGGCGTGCCCGAGGCGAGTGCAAAGCATCAGGCGAGTGGCGGCGGCAAGCCGTCACGGCAAAACATCGTCACGCCCGCTTTGATCGTGCTGACCTTCTTCTTCATGCTGCTCGGCCTCTCCAGTGCGGGCATCTCCAGTTTCGGCCTGGTGGCGCTGATGAACGGCTATGGCGCCTCGTTCTCCACGGCGAACGTGGCACTCACCGCCTATCTCGGCGCGGCGGCGATCGGCGTGCTCGCCGGCGGCTTTCTCGCCGATCACACCAGGCGCCACAGCCAGGTCGCCGCGGTATGCTTCGGCATCAACACTGCCATCGTGCTGGTGATTGCACTGGTGGCGCTCCCGGCGGCCCTGCTGATGATTGCCATGACGGTCGCGGGCTTTCTCGGCGGGGTGATCGCGCCGTCGCGCGACATGCTGGTGCGCAACGCTGCGCCCGCGGGCGCCGCGGGCCGCGCCTTCGGTCTCGTCTCCACCGGCTTCAATTTCAGCGGCATCTTGAGTCCGGTTCTGTTCGGCTGGATCATGGACCAGAACCTGCCGCATTGGGTGTTCGGCCTCTCCGCACTGTTCATGGTGATGACGGTGGCGTTGACGCCGTTCACGGAACGGAAGCAGGACTCGGAAGCTGCTGATGCTTGACGCATTGCTGGCCCCTGATCGCCGCGGTTGACAGTCGCCGGCTTGCGCCGATGATACACCCAACCACAACAAGCAATCCGGGGATGAAACATCATGCCAGGCAATCCAGACCTCGTGATCCGCGGCGGCACCATCGCTGACGGCAGCGGCGGCAAGCTGTTGGAGGCCGATATCGCAATCTGCAACGGCCGCATCAGTGAGGTCGGCAAGGTCACAGGGAAAGGCAGCGAGGAGATCGATGCGCGGGGCAAGCTGGTCACGCCGGGCTTTGTCGACGTCCACACCCATTATGACGGCCAGGTGACCTGGAGCCAGGACATCTCGCCGTCTTCTCAGAACGGCGTCACGACCGCAATCATGGGCAACTGCGGCGTCGGTTTCGCGCCGTGCAGGCCGAGCGACCATCAGCGGCTGATCCAGCTGATGGAAGGCGTTGAGGATATTCCTGAGCCGGTGTTGAGCGCCGGCATTCCATGGGAATGGGAGAGCTTTCCGGATTACATGGACTGGCTCGCAAAGCGCGCGTTCGACATCGACATCGGCGCCCAGCTGCCGCATGCCGCGCTGCGCGTCTATGTGATGGGCGAGCGCGGTGCGCGGCGCGATCCTTCCACGGCAGACGACAATGCGCAGATGGCAAGGCTCGCGAGCGACGCCGTTCGTGCGGGCGCGCTGGGCTTCTCCACATCGCGCACGCTCAACCACCGCACCTCGACCGGCGATTTCACCCCGACCTTGAAGGCCGGCGAGGACGAGCTGACCGCGATCGCCGCCGCCATGCTTGGCGAGGGCCGTAGCGTGCTGCAATTCGTGCTCGATCTCTCCACCCTGCACGAGGACCTGCCGATGATGCTGCGGGTGGCAGAGACGACAAGATGCCCGATCTCGTTCTCGGTGACCCAGAACGATCGCGCGCCGCAACGCTGGCGCCAGACGCTGGCGGAGATCAACGCGGCGACGGCGCGGGGGCTGTCGGTCACGGCGCAGATTGCTGCGCGTCCGGTCGGGCTGCTGCTCGGGCTCGAATTGTCGCGCAATCCGTTCCAGACCCATCCGAGCTACAAGGCCATCGCGCATCTGCCGCTGAAGGACCGGCTCGCGCGGCTGCGGCAGCCAGAGGTGCGCGCCGCGATCCTGAAGGAAAGCGCGACAGCGACAGACGATCCGCTGTTCTTCCGGCCGAACTACGACAAGATGTATCTGCTCGGCGATCCTCCCGACTACGAGCAGCCGCCGGAGAACGCGCTGGGGCCGCGGGCGAGGACGCTCGGCAAGCAGCCCGAGGAGCTCGCCTATGACGCGATGCTGTCGGACGATGGCCGCGGCATGCTCTATGTGCCATTCCTCAATTATGCCGACGGCAATCTCGATGCCACGCGCGAGATGCTCGGCGATCCGCGCTCGGTGCCGGGCCTGAGCGACGGCGGCGCCCATTGCGGGATCATCTGCGATGCCAGCTTCCCGACTTACCTGCTGACGCACTGGACGCGCGACCGCTCACGCGGCGAGAAGCTCTCGATCCCGTTCGTGGTCGCGGCGCAGTCGCGCAAGACCGCGCTCTCGGTCGGTCTCGCCGACCGCGGCCTGATCGCGCCCGGCTACAAGGCCGACATCAATGTGATCGACTACGGCCGCCTGCATCTGCATCCGCCCAAGGTCCATTACGATCTGCCCGTCGGCGGCCGGCGCCTGTTGCAGCAGGTCGACGGCTACGAGGCGACCATCGTCTCCGGCGTGGTGACCCAGCGCGAGGGCAGGCCAACGGGCGCACGGCCAGGCCGGCTGGTGCGCGGCGTGCAGGGCACGGTGAATTGAGCGCGACATCAGTTCGACATACTCACTGTCGTCCTGGCGAAGGCCAGGACCCATAACCCCAGGGAGCGGTTTAAGGCACACTATAAGTGTCGTCATTGCGAGCGAAGCGAAGCAATCCGGGGCCGCACAGACGACGTTGCTTCCATCTACGCGCAAGCGCGCTTCGGCGGACGCGGTCGTCGCTTGGCTTCTCGCAATGAGGAAGGAGAGAGTAGCGCATCACCCCGCGCTGGGGTTATGGGTCCCGGCCTTCGCCGGGACGACGCCGTGGATGCCTACTCCACCAGCAAGCTACGTGCTACGCCCGCACCCGGCCGCTTGCCCGTGAGGATGCTGCGAATCGCACCGGTGGCTGGCCGCGCAGCCGTATGCGCTCGCTGTTCGGCCACAGCAACAGTAGCCCGAGCAGGCCCGACATCACCATGATCACCGCATTGATGGTGAAGCCGTGCAGATAGCCCTGCATCGGCGTCTGTGCATGCTGGATCACGCTGCCCATCACAGCGGGCGCGATGATGCCGGCCAGCGTGTAGAGCGCGCCATAGATCGCGATCACGGCGCCGCGCTGCGAGGTCGGGGTGAACTCGCCGAGCATCGGCGGGCAGACCACATAGATCGAGCTACACAGGCCGGGACCGAGCACGAGCAGCACGACCATCATGACTGTCGATCCCTGGAAGTAGGGCAGCAGCGCGAGGATCCCGCCGCCGATCACCATTGGCGCAGCGCCAAGCACGCCGCGGGCGCCGCGGGTCGACATGCCGCGCGCCATCAGGACTTGCGAGATCCAGCCCGTGAGCAGCACGATTGACGCCCCGAAAATCCAGGGCAGGATGGAGATGAAGCCGGCCTGCTGCTGCGAGTAGCCGAGTCCGTTGACGATGAAGGACGTGAACCAGGTGAGGCCCAGGGACAATGCCCAATAGGCGCCGAAAGTCGCGGCGACGCAGCCGATGAAGGTGCGCGAGGTGAGCAGGCGCAGATAGGGAATCTTCGGCTCCGCTGCCGCGGCCGTCGCGGTTTGCGTCAGCGGCCCCTCCTGGCCCATGAAGAACCACGCGACCACCCACAAGAGCCCGACCACGCCGAGCGCGCCGAACGCGTAGTGCCAGTCGTAATTGACGATCACCCAGTTCAGCGCCGGCACCGCAAGGATCACGCCGAAGGCGGAGCCCTGTAGCAGAACCGCGGTGGGCAGCGTGCGCTTCTCGTCGGGAAACCATTTGAACATGGCATGCACGGCAACCGATGCCGCCGGCCCTTCACCAGCGCCGAGAATCACTCGGCAGACCACGAGCGTGGCGAAGCTGACGCTCCCTAACATGGGGAACTGCGCCAGGGCCCAGACCACGGCCAGAGCTAACAGCACCCAGCGCGCCTGGACGCGGTTGACAACGAAACCGACCACGATGGCCGAGATGGAGAACAGCAGGAAGAAGGAGGACCCGAGCAGACCGAACTGCTCCGGCGAGAGCTTCAGCTCGGTCATGATCGGCACGCCCGCGAGACCGACCACGATCTTGTCCGCGAAGTTCACGACCATGAGCAGAAACAAGAGAAACGTGATCTTCCAGGCGCCCCTGGGCGTCGGCTGCGCGGCCATTGTGGATCCTTCCCCGTCTTATGTTTCGTTTGGTTATGGTGGCTTGATTCTTGGTGGTCCCTTGGAAGGGACGGTTCCATGCTATAGACCGGACGGGCGGCAACGCAACCCTTTGCCCGTCGTTAACCTCCCAATCTTGCATTGCAAGGTGGCCGCATCACCGCAAAGTGTTGCAGCGGCGCACCCGCTTTCGGTCAAGGCAAGGAACCGTGCTGAGCATTCGCGATCTGAAAAAGTCCTATACTTCCGCCGGCGAGAAGGTGGCCGTGCTGCGCGGCGTCGATCTTGCGGTGGCCGCCGGCGAACGCGTGGCGCTGACCGGGGAATCCGGTTCGGGCAAGAGCACGCTGCTGCATCTGATCGCGGGACTGGACGCCGCCGATGGCGGTGAGATCGTGATCGGCGAGGCGAGCATCACCAAACTGTCGGATGCCGCCCGCGCGGCGCTGCGGCGCGACCGCCTGGGGCTGGTGTTCCAGCAGTTCAACCTGGTGCCGAGCTTGAGCGTTGCCGACAATCTCGCCTTCCAGGCCCGGCTCGCGTCCCGCCACGATCCGGCGTGGCAGGCCGAGCTGATCGAGCGGCTCGGTTTGAGCGAGCTTCTGAGACGATACCCCGAGCAATTATCCGGCGGCCAGCAGCAGCGGGTCGCGATCGGCCGCGCGCTCGCCGTCAAGCCGCTGCTCTTGCTTGCGGATGAGCCGACCGGCAATCTCGATGAGGCGACCGCTGACGACGTGCTGGCGCTGACGCGCGATCTGGTCGCGCGCACCGGCTGTGCGTTCCTGATGGTGACACACAGCGCGCGGCTCGCAGCGACCCTCGATCGCCGTGTCACCCTGCATGCCGGGGTGGTCGCATGATGCGCGCGCTGTGGATCCTCGCAGTGCTGCTCAGCCATTGGCGCCGGCACAAGATGCAGCTTGCGACCTTGCTGATCGGCCTGATCTCGGCGACCGCGCTCTGGAGCGGTGTGCAGGCGCTGAACCAGGAGGCACGCGAGTCCTACGATCGCGCGGCGGCCGTGTTCGGCGGCACGCGCACCGCGGCGCTGGTCGCGCACGCGGGGGGCACTTTTTCGCAACAGCTGTTCATCAGGCTGCGCCGCGCCGGCTGGCAGGTCTCGCCGGTCGTGGAGGGCCGCGTCCAGATCGGCGGGCGCGGCCTGCGCCTGCTCGGCATCGAACCGGTGACGCTGCCGGTCGATGTCGGCAACGCGCCGACGCTCGGAAGCGACGACCTGCAGAAATTCATCCTGCCGCCCGGGCAGACCCTGATCGCACCGGATACGCTGGCCGAACTCGCTTTGCCCGAGGGCGCCACGCCCGAAATCAGCGACGGCGAGAAGCTGCCGCCGCTGCATGCAGCGCGCGAGCTGGTGGGCGATGTGCTGGTCGTCGACATCGGCATCGCCCAAACCCTGCTGCACAAGCCGAACGAGGTCTCGCGGCTGCTGGTCGGGAAACCCAAGGGACCGATGCAGCCGCTGGAGCAGGCTGCGGGCGACCAGCTGCGACTTGTCCAGCCCGACGCGGAGACGGATCTGGAGCGGCTGACCGACAGCTTTCACCTCAACCTCACCGCCTTCGGCCTGTTGTCCTTTGTGGTCGGGCTGTTCATCGTCAACTCCGCAATCGGGCTCGCGTTCGAGCAGCGCCTGCCGATGCTGCGAACCTTGCGCGCCTGCGGCGCGTCTGCCGTGATGCTCAACAGCGTGCTGGTGATCGAGCTGGTCTCACTGGCGCTGATCGCGGGCGCGATCGGCCTTGTCTGCGGTTATCTCATTGCGGCAGCGCTGTTGCCTGATGTCGCGGCGTCGCTGCGCGGTCTTTACGGCGCTCAGATTCCGGGCGAGCTGTCGCTGCGCCCCGAATGGTGGATAGCGGGCCTTGCGATCAGCGTCGCCGGCGCACTGGTTGCGGCGGCGACCAGCCTGGCCAAGGCGATCCGGCTGCCGCTGCTTGCAACCGCGCAGCCGCAAGCCTGGCAACAGGCGCAACATCGCTGGCTGATGCTGCAGAGTGCCGCAGCGCTCGCCATTTTCGCGCTCGCGGGCTTGCTGCTCTGGTACGGCAATTCGCTGCTCGCCGGCTTTGCGGTGCTCGCTTCACTATTGCTCGGCGCCGCGCTGCTGCTGCCCTCGCTGCTCGAAGCGGCGCTCACGGCTGGCGAGCGAACCGCGGCGGGCGCGATCGCGCAATGGTTCTGGGCCGATAGCCGCCAGCAACTCTCGGGCCTGTCGCTCGCGCTGATGGCGCTGCTGCTCGCGCTGGCTGTGAATGTCGGCGTCGGCACCATGGTCGAGACTTTCAGCCGGACCTTTGTCACCTGGCTCGACGGCCGTCTCATCGCGGATATCTATCTCGTCGCGTCCGACGATGCACAGGCCGCGGCGATCAAGGACTGGCTCGTAAAACGAGACGACGTCGCGGCCATCCTGCAGGGCGGCCGCGCCGATGCGCAATTCGACGGCGCGCCGCTGGAAGTGTTCGGGCTCCCTGACGATGCGACCTACCAGTCGCACTGGCCGCTGCTGCAATCCGTACCCGGCGCGTGGGCGCGCCTGCGCGAGGACGACGCTGCGTTTATCAGCGAGCAGCTCTCGGAACGTGCTGGACTCGGGCTCGGCGACACCATCGACTTGCCGACACCGACGGGCAACTGGCGCCTGCGGGTGATCGGCCGCTATGCCGACTATGGCAACCCGAAGAGCCAGATAGCGGTGAACGTCGGGGCTCTGATGACGCATTTCCCGCAGACGCCGAAAACGCGGATGGCGCTGCGGGCGAAGCCTGGCGCGACGCCCGCGCTGATCGCAGCAACCGCGCAACAATTCGGGCTCGACGGCCGCAATCTCGTCGACCAGGCGAGCCTGAAGGCGGAGTCTCTTCGCATCTTCAACCGCACCTTTGCGGTGACCGCGGCGCTGAACGCCTTCACGCTCGGCGTTGCCGGCATTGCGCTGTTGACCAGCCTGCTCACGCTCGCCAATTCGCGCCTGCCGCAGCTGGCGCCGCTCTGGGCGATCGGGCTCACCCGCCGCCAGCTCGCCGGCATCGAATTGACCAAGACGTTGTCGGTTGCGCTGATCACGGCGCTGCTCGCCCTGCCGCTCGGGCTGCTGGTGGCGTGGTGCCTGATTGCGATCGTGAATGTAAAGGCGTTCGGGTGGCGGCTGCCCTTCCATGTCTTCCCCCTGCAGCTAGTCAAGCTGCTGGGCGTTGCGATGGCGGCCTCGCTCGTGGCGTCGCTGTTGCCAGTCGCGCGGCTGGCGCGCATGCAGCCGGCAAGCCTCGTGAAGGTGTTCGCCAATGAGCGCTAAGGCAAACATATCGCGCCGCGCTTTTGCAGGCGGCCTTGCGGCTCTCGCGCTTTCATCGCGCCGTGCGTCCGCGCAGGGCTATGCGGGGCTCGGCAGCAATGCCAATGACTATGCACAGGTGACGCCCGGCAAGATCTTCTCGTTTCCCACCGATCATGGGCCGCACCCGGACTTCCGTATCGAATGGTGGTACCTGACCGCCAACCTCACCGACAGTGCCGGCGCGGCCTATGGAATCCAGTGGACATTGTTCCGCCAGGCGCTGCAGCCCGGACCGCAGCGCGAGGGCTGGGCCAACCAGCAGATCTGGATGGCGCATGCGGCGGCAACGCGCGCCGACACCCATCGCTTCAGCGAACGGTTTGCGCGTGGCGGGGTCGGGGAAGCGGGCGTCGAGATCAGCCCGCTCCGCGCTTTCATTGATGCCTGGGAGATGCGAGGGCTCGAGAATACCGATCCGAACCGCATCGCGCCACTCGAGTTGAGCGCGGCGGCAAAGGATTTTTCCTACGCGCTCAAGCTGGATGCGGACCGGCCGCTGGTGCTCCAGGACGACGGTGGCTACAGCAAGAAATCCGAGCGCGGCCAGGCCTCGTATTACTATAGCCAGCCGTTTTTCAAGGTCAGCGGACGGCTCGCCATTGACGACGTCAGCCTCGATGTCTCGGGGCAGGCCTGGATGGACCGCGAATGGAGCAGCCAGCCGCTTGCCGCCGACCAGACCGGCTGGGACTGGTTCGCGCTGCACCTGGCAGGCGGCGACAAGCTGATGCTGTACCGGATGCGCCAGAAGGACGGGAACAACTTCATCTCCGGCACCTTCATCTCGGCCGACGGCGGCACGCGACAGCTGAGCTCGGCAGAGGTCAAGATGACACCGAAGGAGACAGTCGAGATCGACGGCCGCAAGCTGCCCGTGCAATGGGATATCGCCATCCCCTCACGCGAACTTGCCATCCACGTCGTGCCGCTCAATCCGCGCGCCTGGATGGGCACGGGGTTTTCCTACTGGGAGGGCCCGATCAGCTTTCATGGCACGCACACAGGGGTTGGGTATCTTGAATTGACGGGATATTGATGCCGCCAACTACGGAGGGGAGTTTCCATGTATCACTACACCGCGCTGGTCACCTGCCTTGCGCTCCTGTTCTACTTCTACACCAGCGTCCGCGTGGCGAAGGCGCGAGCCGCGTTCAAGATCAAGGCGCCGGCGATCTCGGGCAATCCGGATTTCGAGCGCGTGTTTCGCGTGCAGATGAACACGCTGGAATGGCTGCCGATCTTTTTGCCCGCGCTCTGGCTGTTCGCCGTCTACGTCAGCGACCTCTACGCCGCGCTCGCGGGCGTCATCTGGATCGCCGGCCGCGTGCTCTACATGACCGGCTATGAGAAGGCCGCAGAAAAGCGTGAGCGGGGGTTTTTCATCCAGACGTCGGCAGCAGGCGTGCTGCTGCTGGGCTCACTCGGCACGATTGTATGGCGGATTTTGCACGGGTGATTGCAGCCGGCACACACTCCGCGGTCGTCCCGGCGAAAGCCGGGACCCATACCGCGGAAACCATGAAATGGGCATGCGGGCGGACGCTGTCCTTCGCGACAACATCTGCCTGGGGTTATGGGTCCCGGCCTTCGCCGGGACGACCTCAAACAAGATTCGCCAGGATGGCCGTCGAGGACGACACGCTCACTTCGTCAGCGGACAGCCGCTTTCCTTGGCGGTGAAGAACGCCTTGTCGCCGGGGATGGTGGCGAGCTGCTTGTAGTAGTCCCACGGCTTCTTCGACTCCGAGGGCTTCTTCACCTCGAACAGGTACATGTCGTGCACCATGCGGCCGTTCTCCAGCACCTTGCCCTGGGCGAAGGCGTCGTCGACCGGCAGCTCCTTGATCTTCCTGGCGACCGCATCGGAATCCTTGGTGCCGGCCGCCTTGACGGACTTGAGATAGCTGAGCGTGGCCGAATAGGTGCCGGCCTGGATCATGTTGGGCATCCGGCCGGTGCGCTGCATGAAGCGCTCGCCGAAGGCGCGGGATTTGTCGTCACGATCCCAGTAGAAGCCTTCGGTCAGCACCAGGCCCTGCGCCGTTTCCAGGCCAAGGCCATGCACGTCCGACAGCACCATCAACAGGCCGGCGAGCTTCTGGCCGCCCTTGACGATGCCGAACTCGGCCGCCTGCTTGATCGAGTTGGTGGTGTCGAGGCCGGCATTGGCAAGTCCGACGATCTTGGCCTTCGAGCTCTGCGCCTGCAGAAGGAACGACGAGAAGTCCGACGAATTGAGCGGCACGCGCACCGAGCCCAGCACCTTGCCGCCGTTCTGGTTGACGATGTCGCTGGTGTCCTTTTCCAGTGCATAGCCGAAGGCGTAATCGGCAGTGAGGAAGAACCAGGTGTCGCCGCCGGCTTTCACCAGCGCGCCGCCGGTGCCGACCGCGAGTGCGCGGGTATCGAAGGCCCAATGGAAGCTGTAGGGCGTGCAGGCATCGCCCGAGATGCGCGAGGTCGCAGCACCCACCACGATATCGATCTTCTTCTTTTCCTTCGACAGGTCCTGCACCGCCAGCGCGACCGAGGAGGTCGTGAGCTCGGTGATCATGTCGACGCCTTCGGTATCATACCAGCGCCGCGCGATCGCGACCGCCAGATCAGGCTTGTTCTGGTGGTCGGCAGTGACGAGCTCGATCTTCTGGCCCAGCACCTCGCCGCCGAAATCCTCAATCGCCATCCTGGCGGCTTCCACTGAAAATTTGCCGCCGTAATCGGCATAGACGCCGGACTGGTCGTTCAGGACGCCGATCTTCACCTGCGCCGTGGCCGGCTGGGCGAGCAGCATCGTGCCGATCGCCGCCGCCAAAAATCCAAACTTCATGCTCATCTCCCCAGCAATTTCATCGATGATATTGAAGAACACGTTGACATTAAAGAGCCGCTGGCCTGACCGCCCATTTCGCAACGGATGCGACAGGTCGGCGGCCGCTTCGCCTCACGCGGCCTGGGCTTCCTTTTCCAGCTTCGGCTTGCCGCCGTCGGCGAGGTTGCGCACGACGATGTAGAAGATCGGCGTGAAGATGAGGCCGAACAGCGTCACGCCCAACATGCCGAAGAACACGGCGACCCCGACCGCCTGCCGCATCTCCGATCCGGAACCGCTGGAGATGACGAGCGGCAAGACGCCAAGAATGAAGGCGAACGACGTCATCAGGATCGGTCGCAATCGCAGCCGGCAGGCCTCGATCACGGCATCCAGCCGCTTGCGGCCCTCGAGCTCGATGTCGCGGGCGAACTCCACGATCAGGATCGCGTTCTTCGCGGCTAGCCCCACCAGCACGACAAAGCCGATCTGGGTGAGGATGTTGACGTCCTGCCCCATGATGCGCACGCCGAGTGTTGCGGCGAGCAGGCACATCGGCACGATCAGGATCACCGCAAACGGCAGCGTCCAGCTGCCATATTGTGCGGCGAGCACGAGATAGACGAACAGCACGCAAATCGGGAACACGTAGAGGCCGGTACTGCCGCCGGTGACCTGCTGATAGGACAGATCGGTCCATTCATAGGAGAAGCCGGTCGGCAGGGTCTCGTCGGCGAGCTTTTTCATGGTCGCGATCGCGGTCGCCGAGCTGGTGCCGGGCAAGGCTTCGCCCTGCAATTCGGCCGTCGAATAAAGGTTGTAGCGCGCCACACGGTCGGGTCCCGAAATCTCCTTGAAGTCGACGACGCTGCCGAGCATCACCATGTCGCCGGCGGCATTGCGGGTGCGCAGGCGCGCGAGGTCCGCCTCCTCCTTGCGGAATTTCAAATCGGCCTGCGCGGTGACGTGATAGGTGCGGCCGAGGATGTTGAAGTCGTTGACATAGGTCGAGCCGAAATAGGTCTCGATGGCGTCGGTGACGTTCTGGATCGGCACGCCGAGCTTCTGAGCCTTGACGCGGTCGATATCGACAAAGGTTTGCGGCGTGTTGGCGCTGTAGGGCGAGAACACCGAGGTCAATCCCGGCGCCTTGCGCGCGGCGTTGACGAGCTCGTCGGTCGCGGCCGCCAGCATCGCGGAGCCGCGGCCCTGCCGGTCCTCGATGCGCATGGTGAAGCCGCCGCCGGTGCCGATGCCCGGGATTGGAGGCGGCGGAATGACGATGATGAACGCACCCTCGATGGACGCCAGCCGCTTACGCAAGTTCGCGGTGATGACGGCGGCGGTGAGACCCTTCTTCAGCCGCACCTCGGGGTCTTCGAACACCGGAAACAGCGCCGCGGAGTTCGAGGCCTGGGTTCGCGTCGCACCTGACAGGCCGGCAAAGGCGGCGACGCGAATGATGCCGGGCGTATCCAGCGCGATATCCTGGATCCGTTTGACGATGTCGGTGGTGCGCGCCAGCGAGGCCGCGCCCGGCAGTTGCGCGGAGATGATGACGTAGCCGCGGTCCTGCGCCGGGATATAGCCTTGCGGCGTGGTCGCGATCAGCCAGCCGGCACTGCCGATCAGGCCGGCGTAGACCACGAGCATCAAGGCGCGATACCGGATCACAAAACCGGCGATGTCGGCATAGAAGTTGGAGAGCCAGTCAAAGCCGCGGTTGAAGAGACCGGTGAAGGCCTCCCAGGCCCGGCCGAGCAGATTCCAGGCGGCCGGTCTCCGATGCGGCTCGTGGGGAACCAGGATCTGCGAGGCCAAAGCCGGCGACAGCGTCAGCGAGCAGAAGCAGGAGATCGCGGTTGCGACCGCAATGGTCACCGCGAATTGTTGGAAGAACAGCCCGGATATGCCGCCAAGAAACGCGGTCGGCACGAACACCGCACACAGCACCAGCGCGATCGAGACCAGCGCGCCGCCGACCTCCTCCATGGTCTTGAGCGCCGCCTCCCGGCGGCTCATGCCGTCGCGCAGATGCCGCTCCACATTCTCCACCACGACGATGGCGTCGTCGACGACGATTCCGACCGCGAGCACGAGCCCGAACAAAGTGAGATTGTTGATGGCATAGCCGAGCGCCGCCATGGCGGCGAAGGTGCCGACCAGCGACACCGGGATCGCCACGATCGGGATGATCGCCGGACGCCAGCCCTGCAGGAACACCAGCACGACGATGACCACCAGGATCATCGCCTCGTAGATGGTCTTGATCAATTCATGGATCGACTGCGCGATGAATTCGGTCGGGTTGTAGCCGATATTGTAGTCGAGCCCTTTCGGGAAGCTCGCTTTCAGTCTGGCCATGGTATCGGAAATGCCCTTGGCGGTCGCCAACGCATTCGAGCCCGGACGCTGGGTGACCAGCATGGCCACCGCGGTCTTGCGCAGCATGAAGCTGTTGGTCGAATAATCCAGCGCGCCGAGCTCGATGCGCGCCACGTCGCGCAAGCGCACCGTGCGGCCGTCCTCGCCGGCCTTGACCACAATGTCCTCGAACTGGGAGACGTCCTTCAATCGTCCGGTGAAAGTGAGGTTGGGCTGGAAGGCGCGATCGGCGATCGGGGGACCGGCAATCTGGCCGCCCGTGATCTGCAGATTCTGGGCCCGGATCGCGGCCACGACATCGCTCGCGGTCATGCCGAGGGTTGCGATCTTGTCCGGATCGAGCCAGACGCGCATGGAATAGTCGCGCGCGCCGAAGATCTGGATGTCGCCGATGCCATTGAGGCGCAGCAGCTGGTCGCGCACCTGCAACAGCGCGTAGTTGGAGATATAGAGCTGGTCGAGGCTGTCGTCCGGCGACAGCATGAACACGACCATCAGGATATCGGGCGAGTTCTTGCGGGTGACGACGCCGTTGCGCTGCACCTCGTCCGGCAATTGCGGCGTCGCGATCGCGACACGGTTCTGCACCAAGACCTGCGCCTTATCCAGATCGGTGCCGAGCTTGAAGGTGATGGTGATCGTAAGCTGGCCGTTCGAGGTCGCCTGGCTGTACATGTACAGCATGTCCTCGACGCCGTTGATCTGCTGCTCGATAGGAGCAGCCACGGTGTCGGAAATGGTCTGCGCCGAGGCGCCCGGATATTGCGCGGTCACCACCACGGTCGGCGGCACCACCTCCGGATATTCGGCGATCGGCAACGTGGGATAGGCGATCGCGCCGACGATCAGCAGCACGATGGACAGCACCATCGCGAGGATCGGCCGATTGACTGACAGGCTCCCAAGATTCATGACTTGTCGCCGGCGATCTTGCCCGCATGCGGGCTCACTTTGGCGCCGACGCGGGCGCGCTGGATGCCATCGATGATGACGCGGTCGTCAGCCTTCAGGCCGGTGCGGATCACGCGCAGGCCGTCGTCCAGCGGGCCAAGCTCGACGGTGCGCGCCTCCACGGTGTCGTCGTCCTTCACCACAAAGACGATCTTGCGGGATTGGTCGGTCGCGATCGCGCTGTCCGGGATCAGCAGCGCCTCATAGGGCAGGCTTCCGATCAGCCGCACCCGGCCGAACTGACCGGGCAGGATGGAGAGATCGTGGTTGTCGATCACGGCGCGGCCGCGCAGCGTGCCGGTGGAGACATCCATCCGGTTGTCGACGAAATCCATGTGCCCATCATGCGAGGGCTTGGTCTCGCCGGTCAGGGTCACCTGCACCGGGTTCGGCGTATCGCGCGAGCTCGGCCGCTTGCCCTCGAACCAGAGCTTGTTGTTCTTCAGATACGTCGCCTCGTCCATATCGAAATAGATGTAGATCGGATCGAGTGAGACGATCGTGGTGAGCAGCGTGGAGGCACCATTGTCGCTGCCCTGCACGAGATTGCCGACGCTGACGAGATGACGGCTGACGCGGCCTGCGATCGGTGCAAGGACATGAGTGAATTCGACGTTGAGCTGCGCGGCCTTGAGCGCTCCCTCCGCCTGCATCTCCGCGGCATGCGCGGCCTGCAGCGCCTCGCGACGCTGGTCGACCACCTGCTCGGAGACCGCACTGGTCTGCACCAGGTTCAGCCCGCGATCGAGCTCGCGTTTTGCAAGTTCCACCTTGCCGCGCGCATCCGACAATTGGCCGTCGGCCTGTTCAGCGACGGCCTCGAATGGCCTGGGGTCGATGATGTAGAGCAGGTCGCCGGCATGGACCATGTCGCCGTCCTTGAACTCGACATTGGTGACGAAGCCGCCGACCCGCGCCTTGACCTGCACCTCCTCGACGGCATCAAAACGGCCGGTGAACTCGTCCCAATCGGTTACGGTGCGCTTGACGGGCTGGGCGACCGTGACAGGAAGCGCAGGCGGCGCGGCTGCAGCGGCCTGCGGCTTCTGCTCGCACCCGGCAAGCGCGAGCGCCAGCAATGCGATCGCCACTGCCGCGCCTGCATGATGGCGGCACCGGTGCAGCACTGGCTTGAAAGGCTCCGATAGCTCGACTGCTAACAAAGTCGCCTCCCCTCAACGCCACACCACAGGCTGCGCAGCTTATGACAGCTTTGCAGGTATTTCCATACGCTGGCTTTATGGCGATAATTTTTTGCTTACCCATCCGGCCTCGATCATGGACTGAGCGCGCGCGAACGGAATACTGCCCGAATGGGTAGTTCGACGCGCAGGCGCGACGCCCGGCCGCGACCATTTCGGGAATGACGTCTCCGGTTCCTCCCGCTACATTCCCTGCACAAGAAGCGAACAGCCGAAGAACATTCGGTCAATGCCAAGGAGGGAACTCGGGAATGTATACGGGCAAGCACGCGCGTCTGCGGCCATTGCAACCGGCCTTCATCATGGCCTCAACGGGCGAAGCCGTGACCTACCGCGAGCTCGACGCGCGCTCGAACCGGCTGGCGCAGCTGTTTCGCAAACGCGGGCTGAAGCGGCTCGACCATTACGCGATCTTCATGGAGAACAACAGCCGTTATCTGGAAGCCTGCGGCGCGGGCGAGCGGTCGGGGCTCTATTACACCTGCGTCAACTCTTATCTCACCGCGGGCGAGCTCGCCTATATCCTCGACAACAGCCAGTCACGCATTCTCATCACCTCCAGGGCGAAGCTCGATATCGCGCGCGAGGCGATCAAGAGCAGCGAGCGGGTCGAGCTTTGCATCGTTGCTGACGGCGAGAGCGAGAGCGAGCGCATCATCGGCCTTGCGGATGCCACCTCCGGCCTGCCATCGACGCCCATCGCGGACGAGTGCGTCGGCACCGCGATGCTCTATTCCTCCGGCACCACCGGACGGCCGAAGGGCATCCTGCGGCCCTTGCCCGAACAACCGCCAGAGCAGCAGCTGCCGCTGTTCGATTTCCTGCAAAAGCTCTGGCAGTACCGCGAGGGCATGATCTATCTCTCGCCCGCGCCGCTCTATCACTCCGCGCCGCAGGCCGCCGTCAACCTGACCATCCGGGTCGGCGGCACCGCCATCATCATGGAGAGCTTCGACCCCGAGCGCTATCTGCAGCTGGTTCAGCACTGGGGCGTCACCCACAGCCAGCTGGTGCCGACCATGTTCTCGCGCATGCTGAAGCTGCCGGAGGAGGTCCGCAAGCGCTACGACACCTCGTCGCTGGAGATTGCCGTTCATGCCGCCGCGCCCTGTCCGGCGCAGGTCAAGGACGAGATGATCAAATGGTGGGGACCGATCATCCAGGAATATTATGGCGCAACCGAAGGTCTCGGCTTCACCGCCTGCACCAGTCAGGAATGGCTCGCGCACCGGGGCACGGTCGGCAAGGTGCTGCTGGGCGATCTGCATATCCTGGACGAGAACATGCAGGAATGCCCCACCGGACAAGAAGGCACGGTGTGGTTCAAGACCGCCTCGCCGTTCGAATATTTCAACGACCCGGAAAAGACCCGCGAGGCGCGGTCGAAAGACGGCAGCATGAGCACGGTCGGCGATGTCGGCTATGTCGACGCCGATCGCTATCTCTACCTCACCGATCGCCGCACCTTCATGATCATCTCCGGCGGGGTGAACATCTATCCGCAGGAATGCGAGAATCTGCTGATTACCCATCCGAAGATTGCGGACGCCGCCGTGTTCGGCGTGCCCAATCCCGACCTTGGCGAAGAGGTGAAGGCAGTCGTGCAGCCGATGCCGGGCGTCACGCCTTGCGCGGAGCTGGCGGAGGAATTGATCGCTTTCTGCAGCCAGTCGCTGTCGCGGCAGAAGGTGCCGCGTTCGATCGATTTCGAGGAGCAATTGCCGCGGCTGCCGACCGGCAAGCTGTACAAGCGCCTGCTGCGGGATCGCTATTGGGGCAACAAGACGTCACGGATTGTGTGAGGAAAGGGACCCGTCATTCCGGGGCGGTGCGCAGCACCGAACCCGGAATCTCGAGATTCCGGGTTCCGCCCTTTCGGGCGGCCCCGGAATGACGGAGACGGTGGCTTGCGCTTCCTCCGCTGCTGGGTCCGCTCCCCGGCCAAACACCAGCAGCGCGATATTTCCTGCCACCAGACTCGCTGCCGCAATCAGGCTCGCCCATGCGAAGGCATGATCGGAGCGACCGAGCAGGCCCATCAGCAGCGGACCTGCGATCTGGCCGGCGCCGAAAGCTGCCGTCATCACGCCGATGGCAAGCGAGGCCGGCGCGCCGCCGAGCCGCAGCGCTTCCTTGATGCCGGCCATGGTGATGACGACGAAAGTGCCGCCGACACAGACCGCCGAGATCAGAAGCGTCGGCACGTTGATCCAGGCGGCGGGCGCCAACACGCCGGCCGCAAGCACCCATTTCGACCGCACCCACAATTGCCGCGGCGGCAGGTCGCGAAACAGCCAGGCGCTGATCAGCGTCGAGACCGCGGCCGCCGTGCCGAACACCGGCCAGATCAGCCCGAACAATGCTGGATTATTGATATAGCCGCGCGCCAGCGCCGGCAGGTAGGTCGCCGGGATGATGTAGCCGAAGCCGAACGTGGCGTAGCAGGCCGCTGCGATCAGCGCCGAACGCGGCAATTTGGCCCGCTCGCGTGGCGCGGTCTTCTGCGCCGCAAGCCCTGCATCGCCTGCCAGACTGCGCCACAACAGTCCGGACAGCGCAATCGACACCGCGCCGAGCGCGATCCAGGTTGCACGCGAGCCCCAGGCGTCGACGCCCGCAAACAAGCCGAACAGGCCCGCAAAGGCGATGCCGACGCCGACACCGGCAAAGACATGGCCTGACCATTCCTCACGGCCGTGATGGCGGAGGATCGGCATGGCCCAGGCCGATGTGCCGACCAGCACAAAGGCGCTGGCAACGCCGGCAAGGAAGCGCAGGGCGAGCCACGCGGGCGGCCAATCGCAAAAGCCCATCGCCAGGGTCAAAACCCCGACCCACAGCAGCCCCCAGCGGATCGCGCCGGCAGGCTGCGGCTGCAGCGCAATGCAGGCAATCGCGCCGGCGAGATAGCCGAGATAGTTGGTGGTCGCGAGCCAGCTGCCGGCAGCCAGCGAAAGCCCCTTGTCTTGCTGCATCAGCGGCAGGATCGGCGTCAGCGAGAAGCGGCCGATCCCCATTGCGCTGGCAAGGGCGAGCAGCCCGACGGCGGCGGCGACAGCGGCGGAGGGTTCCAGTTTGTGCGTGCTCATATACGTGCTCCCGGCCCTGGAATAGCGCGGCCAGCTATTCTATGATATTGAAAATGATGACCTTAGTTATTCTCGTAAATAGAATGGAGCGGCCAATGAATTTCGCCGATCTGCAGGTGTTCAAGAGCGTCGTCGAGGAGGGCGGGGTGATCCGCGCCGCGAGCAAGTTGCATCGCGTGCCCTCCGCCGTGACCACGCGGATCAAGCAGCTCGAGGCCTCGATGGGCGTGAAGCTGTTCCACCGCGACAAGCAGCGGCTGCATCTTTCGCCGGCGGGCGAATTGCTGAAGGATTATGCCGACAGGCTGATTCGCCTCTCCGATGAAGCGCGCGACGCCGTTTCCGGCACCAGCCCGCGCGGTACCTTCCGGCTGGGCGCACTGGAGAGCACGACCGCGAGCCGGCTGCCGCCGGTGCTTGCCGGCTTTCACGCCCGCTACAAGGATGTGCGACTTGAGCTCGTCACCGGCACCAATGATGCGCTCTTGAAGCAGCTGGTCGAGCGGCAGCTGGACGCCGCCTTCATCGCCGAGCCGCCGCCGGCGCAGGCTTTCGAGCACATTGCTGTCTTCACTGAGCGGTTGACCCTGATCTCGAGCCTTGACCATGCGCCGATCAAGCGCGCCGGCGATATCGATGGCGACACGATCATCGCGTTTCCGGAAGGCTGCGCCTATCGGCGGGTGCTGCAGCGCTGGCTCGGCCGCGACAGCCTTGCGACGTTCCGCGTGCTGGAATTGTCATCCTATCACGCCATCGTTGCCTGTGTGACGGCAGGCGCCGGGATCGCGCTGATGCCGGAATCCGTGCTCGAGGTGATCCCGCAGGCCAGGGTACGCCGGCATGCGATCCCGAAAGCGCAAAGCGTGATCACGACGCCGCTGGTCTGGCGCCGCGGCGAGATCTCGCCCTCGGTGCTGGCGCTGCGCACGCTGGTTGCAGCGCTGCCGAAGCAGCAGCGCGTGGCGTGACGGGGGCGAATGCAAGATCTGCAAACGCAAACGGCCGGACTTGGGTCCGGCCGCGTAGCCGATTGAGAGAAGCTCCCGTAGTCTCTCACAATGTGAGCGTTTCGGCATTCGCCTTTGGTCATCCCAATTGCCAATGTGACCACTGGTCTCACCCGGTTGCCTGCGCACCAAGCGCTGGCTATCGTTCCCAGCCAATCGGCCGGCTAAAGGCTGAATTGTCAGGGAGAGAAGCATGCGGAGCGTGGGCGCGCTGGCCGTCGCGGTGATGTTGTCGTTGCTGGCGGTCCCGGCAAGCGGACAGGCCGGCGAGCCGAAACAGGGCGGCATTCTGCGCATTTATCATCGCGACAGCCCCGCCAATGCATCAATCCATGAGGCTGCAACTTTTTCGGTCAACGTGCCGTTCATGCCGGTTTTCAACAACCTCGTCATCTACAAACAGGACGTGGCGCAGAACAGCATGGACTCGATCGTCCCGGATCTCGCCGAGAGCTGGGAGTGGGGCGCCGACAACAAGACCCTGACCTTCAAGCTGCGCCAGGGCGTCAAATGGCATGACGGCAAACCGTTCACGTCCGCCGACGTCAAATGCACGTTCGACATGCTGATGGGCAAGTCGCCACAAAAGTTCCGCCAGAACCCGCGCAAGGCCTGGTACGAGCAGGTCAATGACGTCACCACCAACGGCGACTATGAGGTCGCCTTCAATCTCAAGCGGCCGCAGCCGTCGCTGCTTGCCCTGCTCGCCTCCGGCTACTCGCCGATCTATCCCTGCCATGTCTCGCCGGCGGAGATGCGCACCCATCCGATCGGCACCGGGCCGTTCAAATTCGTCGAGTTCAAGGCCAACGAATCGATCAAGCTGGTGCGCAACCCGGATTACTGGAAAAAGGGCCTGCCGCATCTCGACGGCATCGAGTTCACCATCATCCCCAACCGCTCCACTGCGATCCTGGCCTTCGTCGCCGGCAAGTTCGACATGACGTTTCCGACCGAAGTGTCGATCCCGCTTCTGAAGGATGTGAAGTCGCAGGCGCCGAACGCGATCTGCAAGGTCGAGCCCAACAACGTCTCCACCAACATCATCGTCAACTCGAGCAGTCCGCCGTTCGACAATCCCGACATCCGCCGCGCCATGGCGCTCGCGATAGACCGCAAGGCGTTCATCCAGATCCTGTTCGAGGGCCAGGCCGATATCGGCGGATCGATGCTGCCGGCGCCGGCCGGCCTGTGGTCGATGCCGAAGGAGATGATGGAGCAGATGCCGGGCTACGGTCCCGACATCAACGCCAATCGCGAGGAAGCGAAGAAGCTGATGCAGAAAGCGGGCTACGGCCCGGACAAGCATCTTGCGGTGAAAGTCTCCACCCGCAACATCGCGCAGTATCGCGATCCCGCGGTGATCCTGATCGACCAGCTCAAGAGCATCTATATCGATGCCGAGCTCGACGTGGTCGAGACCGCCAACTGGTTTCCAAAGGTGGCGCGCAAGGACTATGCATTGGGGCTGAACCTCACGGGCAACGCGGTCGATGATCCCGACCAGTCCTTCTACGAAAACTATTCCTGCGGTTCTGAGCGCAACTACACCAACTATTGCAACAAGGACATCGAGAAGCTGTTCGACGAGCAGTCGGTCGAGACCGACATCAACAAGCGCAAGAAGCTGGTCTGGGAGATCGACAAGAAGCTGCAGGAGGACGTGGCACGTCCAATCATCTTCTACGCCCGTAGCGGCACCTGCTGGCAGCCCTATGTCAAGGGCATCACGGTGATGGTGAACAGCTCCTACAACGGCTATCGTTACGAGGACGTGTGGCTGGACAAGTGAGTGCAGCTTCAGGTGCGGGGAACGGTCCGATCAAGCCGCGCGCGCAAACCCATCGCCGTCATCCTGAGGAGGCCGCGAAGAGGCCGTCTCGAAGGATGCACGGCCCGATGCTGCAGCGGGGCCGTCCATCCTTCGAGGCTCGCTGCGCGAGCACCTCGGGATGACGGATCGATAGCGCATTAATCGGGAGGACGCCGGGATGTTTGCCTACGTCGTGCGACGCCTCTTTCTGATGCTGCTGACGCTGCTCGGCATCTCCATCGTCATCTTCTTCCTGCTGCGGATCGTGCCGGGCAATATCGTCGATATCCTGTTCGCCGCCGCCGGCTATGTCGATCCCGCCGACAAGGTCGATCTGGAGCGCCAGCTCGGCGTCGACCAGCCGCTGGTGCTGCAATATCTGCACTGGATCGGCGGCCTGCTGCACGGCGACCTCGGTTATTCCTATGTCTCGGAAAAGCCCGCGCTGGACGAAATCCTGCCGCGCATTCCGATTACCGCACGGCTCGCTGGCCTCGCGCTGCTGTTCTCCGCCTCCGTCGGCATTCCGCTCGGCGTCCTGAGCGCGGTCAAGCAGGGAACGAAGCTCGACTATGCGCTGCGCGTGGTGAGCCTGAGCGGGCTGTCGCTGCCCTCGTTCTGGCTCGGGCTTTTGATCCTCACCGCCTCCGTCGCCATGTTCGGCGAGATTCCGATCTTCAATCCGAACCCGCAGACCTGGGGCGAGTTGTTCGCGACCTACTGCATCCCCGCCATGGCGGTCGGCTTTCGCAGCTCGGCGCTGACCATGCGCATCACGCGCTCCTCCATGCTGGAGGTGCTGCGCCAGGATTATATCCGCACCGCGCGCGCCAAGGGCGCCTCGGACGCGGCGGTCAATTTCCGTCACGCGCTGAAGAACGCAATCCTGCCCGTCATCACCGTGGTCGGCATCGAGGCCGCGTTCCTGATCGGCGGCCTCATTGTCACCGAAACCGTTTTCAATATTCCCGGCGTCGCCCGCTTCCTGGTCGAGGCGATTCGCTGGCGCGACTATCCGATTGTGCAGAACCTCGTTATGCTCATTGCCGTGGTGGTGGTGAGCGCGAATTTCATTGTCGACATGCTCTACGCCGTATTCGACCCGCGCATCCGCTATTCGGACTAGAAGGAGTCCTGCTTGGCCGCGATCGACTTCGAAAGCGAACTCAGACGTGCCGGTGCGCTCGCGGGCGGCCGCTGGGGCCGGCTTGCATTTCTCGCGCAGCGCCATCTGCTCGGCGCGATCGGACTTGTCATCATGGCGCTGTTCGTCCTGACCGCGATCTTTGCCAACCTGATCGGCCGCTATGATCCGCTTACGGTGGACGCCGTGCATGCGCTGGCGCGGCCGAGCTGGCAGCACTGGATGGGCACGGATTCGTTCGGCCGCGACGTCTTCAGCCGCATCGTCCATGGCGCGCGGATTTCGCTTGCCGTCGGCATCGGCTCGACCGCGTTAGGGGCCACCTTTGGTGTGATCATCGGGCTTGCCTCCGGCTATCTCGCCGGCTGGGTCGATCTCGTGTTCCAGCGCGTCACCGACATCCTGCAGGCGCTGCCGCTGCTCGTGCTCGCGCTGGTGATGACGGCGGCGCTTGGCCCGTCACTGCCGAATGTGATCCTGGCCATCGCCATTCCGCTGGTTCCGATCGTCGCCCGCGTCATTCGCGCCAACACGCTGGCCCTCCGCGAATTGCCGTTCGTGGAAGCCGCGAAATCGATCGGCATGAGCGAGACGCGGATCGCGCTGCGCCATGTGCTGCCCAACACGCTGGCACCGCTCATCGTGCTGATGACGGCCCAGCTCGGCTCGACCATCCTGACCGAAGCCTCCTTGTCGTTCCTGGGGCTCGGCATTCCCGAGCCCTATCCGTCCTGGGGCCGCATGCTCTCGGAATCGGCGGCCGAATATGTCCGCACCGCGCCATGGCTGGTGATCTTCCCGGGCATTGCGATCAGCCTCGCCGTGTTCGGCACCAATCTGTTCGGCGACGCGCTGCGCGACATTCTCGATCCGAGGCAGCGCGGCTGATGAGCACAACGCTCCACGAGACGGTGCTGGAGGTGAAGAACCTGCAAACGGTGTTCTTTACCAATTCGGGCCTGTTCCGCGCCGTCGACAATCTCTCGCTTTGCGTCCGCCGCGGCGAGACGCTGGCGATCGTCGGCGAATCCGGCTGCGGCAAGAGCGTGAGCGCGCTCTCGATCATGCGTCTCGTCCCCGATCCGCCTGGCCGCATCGTCGGCGGCGAGGTGCGGCTCGAAGGCACTGACCTGCTGGCCTTGAGTGAGGAGCAGATGCGCCAGATCAGGGGCAACCGCGTCTCCATGATCTTCCAGGAGCCAATGACCTCGCTCAATCCTGTGATGCGGATCGGGGACCAGATCTCGGAGGCCGTGCGGCTGCATCAGCCGCTTTCGGCCAAACAGGCCCGGGCGCAGGCCATCGAGATGCTGCGGCTGGTGCGCATTTCCGAGCCTGCGCGCCGCGCACAAGACTATCCGCATCAGCTGTCGGGCGGCATGCGCCAGCGTGCCATGATCGCGATGGCGCTGGCCTGCCGCCCGGCGCTCCTGATCGCGGACGAGCCGACCACAGCGCTCGACGTCACCATCCAGGCCCAGATCCTCAAACTCATTCTCGATTTGCAGCAGGAGCTCGGGACGGGACTGATCCTGATCACGCATGATCTCGGCGTCGTCGCCCAGACCGCGCAGCGGGTGATCGTGATGTATGCGGGCAGGAAGGTCGAGGAGGCCGATGTCGACAGCCTGTTCGCCGCGCCCCGCCATCCCTACACGCGAGGCCTGATGGCCTCGATCCCGGCACTGCCGCTGCCCGGCACGAAAGCAAGCACGCGGCTCGCGGAAATTCCCGGGTCGGTGCCGTCGCTGGTGCGGTTGCCCCCGGGCTGCGCGTTTGCACCGCGCTGTCCGCTCGCAACCGAGCGCTGCCGCAGCGAATATCCGCCGCTGGAAAGCTTTGGCGGCAGTCACTTTGCGGCGTGCTGGCGTGCCGAAGAAATGGCAGCGGCATCATGAGTGGGGTGAATCAGTTGCTCGAGGTCACCGATCTCGTCAAACATTATCCCGTGCGCGCGGGCGTGCTGCGCAGGGCGGTCGGCACGGTGCATGCCGTCGACGGCGTGAGTTTTGCTCTCGGTAAAGGCGAGACGCTGGGACTGGTCGGCGAATCCGGCTGCGGCAAGTCGACGGTCGCCCGCAGCGTGCTGCGGCTGGTCGAGCCGACCTCGGGCCAGATCCGCATCGACGGCACCGATATCACACATCTCTCCAAGCGCGAGCTGCGCCCGGTCCGGCGCACGATGCAGATCGTGTTCCAGGACCCGTTCGCCTCACTCAATCCGCGCATGAGCGCCGGCGACATTGTCGGCGAGCCGCTCGCGGTCCACGGCCTTGCAAGCGGCGACGAACTGCGGCAGCGGGTTGCAGCGATGTTTCAGCAGGTCGGCCTGCGGCCCGACCAGATGAAGGACTATCCGCATCAATTCTCCGGCGGCCAACGGCAGCGCATTTGCATTGCGCGTGCACTCGCGCTGCAGCCGCGGCTGATCGTCTGCGACGAGCCGGTCTCCGCGCTCGACGTCTCCATCCAGGCACAGGTGATCAATCTCTTGATCGACCTGCAGCGCGAACATGGATTCTCCTATCTCTTCATCGCCCACGATCTCGCCGTCGTCGCCCATATCAGCCACCGCGTGGCCGTGATGTATCTCGGGCGCATTGTCGAGATCGCGGACAAGAGCGAACTGTTCGACAATCCGCGCCATCCCTACACCCAGGCGCTGCTCGCCTCGGTGCCGCTCGCCGATCCGCGCAAAAAGCGGCTGCAGCCGCTGGTCGACGGTGACGTTCCGAGCCCGGTCAATCCGCCTTCCGGCTGCGCGTTCCACACCCGCTGCCGCTACGCGATGCCCCAGTGCAAGGTCGAGCGGCCGGGGTTGCGCGAGGCCGGCCCGCGGCACCAGGTGGCGTGCCTGTTGAATGACGGGACAGGCCGGGCGAACTGAGGCCGAGGCCTTACCGTCACATCTGCGCGTCGCGAACGATGACCCTGATGTTGGCGATCACGATGCTCTGCGCGTCGACGAAGACGACATTCGAGCTGCCGCGCCCGAGCGCCTGCAGAAGGACCGAGCGGTCATCTTGCGCGCGTACGTCGACCACGCTCGGATCGCCGATCAGGACCGTCGCAAACGATCGCTCTAGCCTGAAGATCGACCCCTGACCCGCTGCAATCGTGATCGTGTCGCCGGAAGCTCGGCTCGTCCCGAGCGGCGGCAGCACCAGGGCGAGACCGAGCGCGCAAGCGCGAAGGATGGCCAGCAATCTGCTTTGACCCATGGCGAGGCGCCCGACGTTACGTCAGCGCATTGACGAGGATGGCGAGGTGCTTCGAAAGGTTCGTGATCGTCCACGAAGGACGGCAGCAACATACGGCGTTTGCCTCCAACATGAATGCGCTCCGTGCAATAAATTGCGATCGGCATGCAATCGGCCAATCAGATTCTCGAGCCCGCTCAAAGGAAGTCAGCAGGCCAAGCACAACGCTAGCACGATATCACGCGCTTGGACGTGAGCCAGTTCATATGCCGATCGGTTTCCCGGCCGCGATTTTTCGTCGCAGAGAACGCGCCTGCAATTGGGCAATCCTCTTCCGTCGAGACGGTAATTACGTAAGGATCGCTTGGCTGCGTTCGCAATGATGCCTGAGCCTGTAAAACCGCTCGCTCGGCTCGCCCAGCTCCGCGACTGCTCTAGCCAGGTTCGATCTCGACCACGATCTTGCCGGTTGTCACCTGCTCGCCTTCAGTGACGTCGATTGCGCTAATCGTACCTGTGATACCGGCCGTGTGCACGTGCTCCATCTTCATCGCTTCCAGCGTCATGACCGGCTGCCCCGCTGCGACTCGATCGCCCTGCTTCACCAACACCGCGACCACCCGTCCGTTCATGGTGGCGCGGACCTTGCCGTCGCCGCCGCTTGCCGCAGCCGATTGCGGCGGCGCCAGCGTGAGGTCGCGCACCGCGCGAGGAAGACCGCGATGCAGGAAAAACAGCTGGTCGCGATCGCGCAGGAACGGGACGCGCTCCGTGACGCCATTGTGGCGGAAGCGGATGAAGTCCGCGCGCAACTCATCGATCACGACACCATGCTCGGCGCCATCCGTGACCACATAGCCGCCGTCGCGCTCCCGCACGAGTTCGAGATCGTGGACGCGCCCCTCAATGTCCAGCCGATACGGGATGGGAAATGTTGCCCCGAGCGACCTGCCGCTGCGAACCGGCTTTGCATGTGGGCTGGTGACATCAAGCAGCACAGCGGCGAGTGCGACATCGGGTGCGAGATCCCTCGTCGTCAGGAGCTCGTTGCGGTTCTGCTCAATGAAGGCCGTGGTCGCCTGCCCATTCGCGAACACCGGATGGCGCAGGCAGGCCATAAGAAACGCCTGATTGGTGGTGACGCCGAAGGCAACCACCTGTTCCGATGCGCAGATCAGCTTGCCGCGTGCTTCTTCGCGCGTTGACCCATGGCTGATCAACTTGGCGATCATGGAATCATAGAACGGCGGGACCTCCGAGCCAGATTCCAGTGCATGATCGGCGCGGATGTCCTCCGGCATCTGCCAGCGCAGCATTGTGCCGGATTGTGGTATGAAGTCGTGGCTCGCATCTTCCGAGCACAGCCGGACCTCGATGGCATGGCCCTTGAAGTCCACGTCCTCCTGGCGAACGGGCAGCGCTTCACCCCGCGCGACACGCAGCTGCAATTCGACGAGGTCGAGCCCGGTGATCGCCTCTGTCACGGGATGCTCGACCTGCAGGCGGGTGTTCATTTCCATGAAATAGAACGCGCCGCTGGCATCGAGCAGGAACTCCAGCGTGCCCGCACCTTCGTAGCGCAGCGCCTTCACGGCGGCGACCGCCACCGCGCCCATCCGCGCACGCAATTCCGGAGAGACGGCCGGCGACGGCGCTTCCTCGATCAGTTTCTGATGCCTGCGCTGGACAGAGCAATCGCGCTCACCGAGATGGATTGCATTGCCGTGGGAGTCGCCGAACACCTGGATCTCGATGTGGCGCGGATTTTCGATCGCCCGTTCCAGGATCACGGTCGCATCGCCGAACGCCGCCCTGGCCTCCGAGCGCGCGCTGCGCAACGCATCCGCAAAGGCCGCTTCGTCAGCGACCAGCCGCATGCCGCGGCCGCCACCGCCGGCCACCGCCTTGATCATCACAGGAAAGCCGATGCGGCGCGCTTCGCGCAGCATGGTGGCCTCGTCCTGGTCCTCACCCTGATAGCCGGGGACCACAGGAACGCCGGCTCTAGCCATGATCTCCTTGGCGCCAGCCTTGTTGCCCATGGCCCTGATGGCTTCGGGCGACGGGCCGATGAATACCAGCCCCGCTTCGCGGCAGGCGGCGGCAAAATCCTCGTTTTCGGCGAGGAAGCCGTAACCGGGATGCACGGCATCGGCGCCGCTCGCTTTGGCAGCGGCGATGATCGCGTCAATCTGGAGATAAGACTGCGCCGGCAGCGCCTCGCCGATGCGCACCGCGCTATCGGCTTCTCGCACATGGCGCGCGTCGCGGTCGGCATCGGAATAGACCGAGACCACGCCGAGCCCGAGCAGGCGTGCCGTGCGCATCACACGCAGGGCAATCTCGCCGCGGTTGGCGATGAGGACCTTGACGAACGGGCGATGCAGCGACCTCTCAAGCTTCATGGCCGCGCCACCGAGAACTGCATGCGTTGCGGGAGGCGCGCGTCCGCCTCGCGGCAGATCGCGAGCACCTCGGAGAGGATGGCGCGGGTGTCACGCGGGTCGATGACGCCGTCGTCGAGCACGCGGGCGCTGGTTGCGAACACATCCATCTGGCCGTCGAACACGCCGACGATCTGCGCCTTCATGGCCTCGAGCTTCTCCTTCTCGATCGGCTTGCCGCGCCGCGCGGCGGCCGCTTCCGTCACGATCGCCATGGTTTCCGCGGCCTGCTCGCCGCCCATCACCGCAGTCTTGGCGTTGGGCCAGGAGAAGCAGAAGCGCGGATGAAAGCCGCGGCCGCACATGCCGTAATTGCCGGCACCGAACGATGCGCCGCAATAGATGGTGATCTGCGGCACGGTCGCCGAGGTCACCGCCTGGATCATCTTCGAACCGTGCTTGATCATGCCTGCTTCTTCGTAGGCGCGGCCGACCATGTAGCCGGTGGTGTTGTTGAGATAGAGCAGCGGCGTGCGCGACTGGCAGCAGGCCTGGATGAAATGCGTGGCCTTGTTGGCGCCGGGCACGTCCAGCGGGCCGTTATTGGTGATGATGCCGATGGCCTGCCCCTCGATGCGGGCGTGGCCGCAGACTGTCGCCGGACCGTAGTTCGGACTGAACTCGGTGAAATCGGAATCGTCGATGATGCGCGCGATCGCCTGGCGCATGTCGACCGGGCGCTTGTGATCCATAGGCATGATGCCGAGCAGTTCGTCCTGATCGTAGCGCGGCGGGCGATAACTTTCGTTGCCCGCGCCCGGCCGGTCCCATTGCAGCGCGGCCATAATCTCGCGCGCGATCCGCAGTGCATCGCGATCGTCCTCGGCGAGATAATCGCCGAGGCCGGACATCGACGTGTGCATCTCGGCGCCCCCAAGCTCCTCCTCCGTGGCGATCTCGCCGGTCGCCGCTTTCAACAGCGGCGGACCGGCGAGAAAGGCGCGGGTACGTCCGCGCACCATCACAATGTAATCGGAGAGCCCGGTCTGATAGGCGCCACCTGCGGTCGACGAGCCATGCGTGACCGTAACCACGGGCAGGCCTGCGGCCGAGAGCCTCGCAAGATTGCGGAAGATATTGCCGCCGCGGACAAAATCCTCGACCCGGTAGCGCAAGAGATTGGCGCCGGCGCTTTCGACAAGCTGCAGATAAGGCAGCTTGTTCTCCAGCGCGAGCTGCTGCACCCGCAGTGTTTTGTCGAGACCATAAGGCTGCAGGGCGCCAGCATCGATGCCGGCATCATTGGCGCTGACCATGCAGCGCACGCCCGCGACAAAGCCAATGCCGGCGATGACACCGCCGCCCGGCACGCTCTTGTCGGGATCGGCGACGTCGAACATGTATCCGGCGAGCGTCGACAGTTCGAGGAACGGCGTTCCGGGATCGAGCACCAGCGCCACGCGCTCGCGCGGCAGGAGCTGCCCGCGCTTGTGGAAGCGGTCCTTGGCCGCGGCCGATGCCGCGCGCGTCCGCTCCTCCAGCGCGCGCATCCGCGAGATCAGCGCCAGCATGCCGTCGCGATTGGCCTTGAAGGCCGCGCTGCCGGGAGCGATGGTGTTTTCAATGATGGCCATAGGAACCTTGTTCGTCATTCCGGGGCGCGTGTTCCGTCATTGCGAGGAGCGGAGCGGCGCGGCAATCCAGAGTGGTGTGCGTGGCCCTGGATTGCTTCGCTCCGCTCGCAACGACGGTGGGAGACAGCTCAGTTCCTCACCCCGAATATCTGCCTCGCCTCGGCCGGCGTCGCGATCTCGCGCCCCGCGCGCCGCGCACACGCCGCGAGTGCTTCGACCAGCGGGCCGTTGGACTCCACCTTGGTGCCATCGGCGAGGTAGAACGTATCCTCCAGCCCGCTGCGCAAGTGTCCGCCGAGATCGGCGCAGCGCTGATGCAGCGGCCAGATTTCGCCGCGGCCGATGGCGGTGACCTGCCAGTTCGCTTCCGGCCGTTTCAGCTTCAACAGGATCGGCAGCAGCTCCGGATCGGCGGGCATGCCCGAGGCCACGCCCATCACAAAATTGTATTCGAGCGGACCTTCGTACATGCCGGTCTGCCGGTACATGCCGACACAGCGCACGATACCGACATCGAAACATTCGAATTCCGGAATCGTGTTCACGGCCTTCATCACATTGAGATAGTCCTGCACCTTCTCCACCGAATTGTCGAACATCATCGGCGGCCAGGCCCAGCTGTTGTCGGCCTTCACCTTCAGATAATTCAGCGAGCCCGCGTTGCAGGCGGCGATCTCTGGCCGGGTTTCGCGGATGCAGTCGAGCGCACCCTGATAGTTCGGGCCCGACACACCCGAAGTGTGATTGATGATCACGCCGGGACAGGCTTCGCGGATCGCCTGCTGGATTTCGCGGGAGACGCTCACCTCCCACGACGGAAGATGCCCTTTGTTGGGCGCCTGCTGGCGCAGATGGATGTGCATGATGCTGGCACCCGCATCGAAGGCGCGCCTGGCTTCGCGCGCCATCTCCTCCGGCGTAACCGGGACATGATGCTGCTTGGGATCGGTCAGCACGCCATTCAGCGCGCAGGTGATGACGGCCTTGTTGCTCATGCAGGCGGCTTCAATCTCGTTCGAGGATTGCTGCCGGCGATGATGCTGATGGCCTCAACCGGCTTCTTGCGTCAAAGCGCTACCGGCTGCCAAGGGAGCAGCCATGGGACGCGCGTGATATATCGCAAGATCCCGCGAGCCCGAGAAGATCGCCCTCGGCTTCAGGCCGTAGAAACGGCGGATCGAATGGCTGAAATGCGTGGAGTCGGGATAGCCGATGTCCTGGGCAAGATGGGCGAGATTGAGATCCTGGTTGGCGAAATGCAAGAGATGCCGCGCCCGCTTCCAGGCCCGGAACGAGCGGAAGGAGATCCCGGTCTCCTGCTTGAACAGATGCAGGAAGCGCGAGGCGGACAGCCCCGCTTCGGCCGCGCATGTTCCCGCCGTGACGGGCTCGCCGCAAAAGCGGCCGATCTGCGCAATGGCTCTCACCACGCGCGGATCGAGCTCGCGCGCGGGCAGGATTTCGCCAAAGCACATGCGATCGAAAGCGCCACGCGTGATGTCATCATGGTGGTCGCGGTCGCGGAGCTCGCAGTATGCGGCCCGGATGCGCGCGGCGAACAGCTCGCGCTCATCGCCGAGCAGGCGCTTTGTCAGATTGTCCAACGTTCCCGCCGGCACGCTTTCCGGCTCGATCGAGACGCAGATCGCGGCGCGATAGTCGCTGGCAATGGTGTGACGCAGGTTCGGCGCGGTGACGACCAGTTCGCCATAGGTCTCGCGCCCGTCCGCGGTCGAGAGCCACAGGCCGTCCTTGATGGCGACATAGACATGGAACGCGCCCGGGCAGCGCTCGCGTGGCCGGCCCAACAGACCGGCATAAAAGACGCGCTCCGGGGTGATGAGCATCAGATGAGCTGACGCTTGATGACCTGAAGCCTGGCCGTTCTCATCCATCTGGTCGTTCCTCCTGGCGCGGCTCTTTTGGCCGGCTCGCGCTTGCGCAGCAGGATAACGCAAATTCGGCTGCTGTCACCCTGGAGAGAGGTTAACCGAAGCACGTCATTTCGGGTTCGATGCTGCCGTATCGCCCTGGAACGACGGCAAGCCCACTACGCCCTCACCCGCGGCGCGACGTTCTGTTCCACGCCGGCGCGACGTTCGGCCGCAACGGCGCGCTGATAGCCCTCGCGCGCCTGCAAGCGGGCCCAATAGGCGGCAACATTCGGACCGAAATCCTTGGCCAGCCCGATCGTATCGGCAAGCCGCAACGCATAGCCGATCACGATGTCGGCCGCCGTGAAATGACCGGCGCAGAGGGTCTCGCTGCCGGCGGTCGCGGCCTCGACAGCCCGCAGCCGCCCGAGGAACCACTTGGCATAATCGGTCGCCACTTGCGGATTGCGGCGTTCTTCCGGCTCGAGCTGGCTGTAGCGGAGCACCAGCGTCTGCGGAAAGGTCAGCGTGGCATCGCTGAAATACATCCAGTTCAGGAATGAGCCGTAAGCCGGATCCTCGACGCCGACCATCAATGGCGTCGGGCCATGTTTAGTGCCGAGGTAATGGCAGATGCCGGAGGATTCCGTCATCTTCACATCGCCGTCGATCATCAGGGGAATGGTGCCGAGCGGGTTCAGCGCGAGATAATCCTTGGCGAACACCCGCGGCGGGAACGGCAGCATTTTGAGCTCGTAAGGAAGCCCCATTTCCTCGAGCATCCAGAGCGGGCGGAAGGAGCGGGCGCCGTCGCAGTGATAGAGGGTGATCATCTCGCTTCCCTATTTCTGTGCGGGCAGTGTGCCCATCATCTTGCATAGCACCATCAGCATCACTTCGTCCGCGCCGCCGCCGATCGAGGTGAGGCGGCTGTCGCGATAGGCGCGGCTGACCGGGGTCTCGTTCATGAATCCCATGCCGCCCCAGAACTGCAGGCAGGCGTCGGTGAGCTCACGGCCGAGCCGGCCCGCCTTCAGCTTGGCCATGGTGGCAAGCCTGGTCACGTCCTCGCCCAGAACGAGCTCCTCGGCGGCACGATAGATCAGCGCGCGCAACAATTCGACCTCGGTCTGCAGCTCGGCGAGGCGAAAGTGCACCACCTGGTTATCGAGGATGCTTTGGCCAAAGGCCTTGCGATTACGGGTGTATTCGATCGTCGCGTCGATGATGAATTCATGCGCCTTGAGGCAGGCCGCAGCACCCCACAGCCGTTCCTCCTGAAACTGGATCATCTGGTATTTAAAACCCTTGCCCTCTTCCCCGATGCGGTTGCGCTTCGGTACGCGGACATTGTCGAAGAAGATCTGCGCCGTATCGGAGGAGCGCATGCCGAGCTTGTCGAGCGTGCGCGCGACCGTGACGCCCTTCTCCTTCATCGGCACGCAGATCAGCGACTTGTTGCGATGGACCGGGCCATCGCTGGTGTTGGCGAGCAGGCAGATCCAGTCGGCCTGCGCGCCGTTGGTGATCCACATCTTGCCGCCATTGATCACGTAGTCCTCGCCGTCGGAGCGGGCTTGGGTCTTGATCGAGGCGACGTCGGAGCCCGCGCCCGGTTCCGACACGCCGACGCAGGCAACGGCGTCGCCCGATATTGCAGGCGCCAGGAACTCGCGCCGCACCTCGTCAGAGCCGAAACGCGCCAGCGCCGGCGTTGCCATATCGGTCTGCACCCCGATCGCCATCGGCACGCCGCCGCATCTGATGGCGCCGAGTTCCTCGGCCATCATCAACGCATAGGAGTAGTCGAGCCCGGAGCCGCCGAACTCGACCGGCTTGTTCAGGCCGAGGAAGCCGAGACTGCCGAGCTTCTTGAACAGCTCATGCGCCGGGAAGGCACCGGCGTCCTCCCAGCCATCGATATGAGGATCGATCTCGCTGGCGATGAATTTTTGCAAGCTGCGGCGGATTTCGTCGTGGTCGGCGGTGAAGAGCATTGTTTTCAGTCAACCCTCGTTATCGGTAGCGCCCGCGCTTTGGGCACGTCATGGCCGGGCTTGTCCCGGCCATCCACTTCGGTCCGAGCCCGCGGAAAGGCGTGGATGCCCGGGACAAGCCCGGGCATGACGGATACAGCGGAAAACAGCAATCACAGCCCCATCTGCCGGCTCGCGAGATCCTTCATGATCTCCTCGGTGCCGCCGCCGATCGCATTGACCTTGACCTCGCGATAGATGCGCTCGACCTTGATGCCGCGCATGAAGCCGGCGCCGCCGAAGATCTGCACGGCTTCCGAGGCACAGAACGCCATGGTTTGCGTCGCCTGGTTCTTCATCATGCAGATTTCCGCGACCGGATTTTCACCCTGCTCCAGCCGCCACGCCAGCATCTCCAGCATGGCCTGCGAGGCCGCGACCTTCTGCGCCATGTCGACGATCTTGTGGCGGATCACCTGATGCTGCGCAATCGGCTTGCCGAACGTCTTGCGCTCCTTGGCATACGCGATGGCTTCCTCGACACAGACCCGGGCATAGGCCGTACAGCTTGCCGCCATGCCCATCCGCTCGCTGTTGAAGTTCTGCATGATGAGCCTGAAGCCTTGTCCCTCTTCCCCGATCAGATTCGTCACCGGCACCCGGCAATCGTCGAAATGCAGGGTCGCGGTGTCGGAGGCCCACCACCCCATCTTCTTCAGCTTGGTCCGCGACAGGCCCGGCGTATCGCCCTCGATCAAGAGCAGGCTGACGCCGCCGGCGCCCTCCCCGCCCGTACGCACGGCAACTGTCAGATAATCGGCGCGCACGCCTGAGGTGATGAAGGTCTTCTCGCCGCTCACGATGTAATGGTCGCCGTCGCGCCGGGCGCGCGTGCGCAAATTGGCGACATCGGAGCCGCCGCTCGGCTCGGTGATCGCGAGCGCCGAAATCTTCTTGCCCGACAGCACCCCCGGCAGCACCCGCGCCTTAACATCGTCGCGCGCGGCGCGCGCAATCGGCGGCGAGCCGATGGTGTGGCTCATCAGGCTCGCCGAGATGCCGCCGGCACCGGCCCGCGCCAGCTCCTGGCTTGCCACGATCTTCATGAACTGGTCGGCGGGGCTGCCGCCAAACTCCTCGGGAAACCCGAGGCCAAGCAGCCCGATCCCGGCCGCTTTACCATAGAGCGCGCGTGGAAACTCGCCGGCCTCGTCCCACTCATGGGCGAAAGGCTCGATCTCCTTCTCGACAAAGCGGCGCATGACCTGCCGGAACGCCTCGTGCTCGCCGGTATAGAATGGACTGTTCATCGCTCGCGCATCTCTTCAAATGAAGCGTCGAATCCGAGTACACCATGCTCCGTCGAAGCGCAGCCCAACTTGCGTTCAGTGGCTGGTGTTGACTCTTGCTCATTCCGCGTCGCGGAACGCTCTACGGTCAGCCAGTGAACGCAAGACAGTCTTGGGCCAAACCGCGCCAACGTCCTTGACCATGCCCAAAAGTCCGGCTGGCGGCTTTTCCGTGCTTTGGGCATGCTGCCAAGCCATAACGCGGCGCAAGTTCGCGGAACGGGAAGCGGAGGATAATGTGTCCGTTCGGTACTATGATTGGATTGCGCATTTCGCCCGGCGGACACCTCACAAGCTGGCCGCAGTTGATCTCGCGAGCGGTCGCCGCTTCACCTATGCAGCATTCGATGCCCGCATCGCCCGGCTCGCCTCGCATCTGCGCGAGGAGCTTACGATCGGCCGCGGCGACCGGGTCGCCGTGCTGGCGCTCAACACCACCGACACGCTGGAAGTCCAGTTCGCCTGCGGCCGGATCGGCGCGGTGTTCGTGCCGCTGAACACGCGGCTCACCGTGCCCGAGCTGCATTTCATCGTCGGCGATTGCGCGCCCAAGGTGATGGTGCATGATTCCGATCTCGCGGAGACCGCGCTTGCCGTGGCAAAGCTCTGCAACACGGCATCGACGCTGCTACTCGGACCTGATGGCTCTTACGAACGTGCGATCGCATCGGCAAAGCCGCTTGCGCGCAGCGAAGAGGTCACGCTCGATGACATCTCGACCATCATGTACACCTCGGGCACCACGGGGCTGCCCAAGGGCGCCATGATCACCCATGGCATGACCTTCTATAATTGCGTCAATCTCGGCGGCCCCGCCTATATCACGCCGTCCTCGGTGCTGCTGACCGTGCTGCCGCTGTTTCACACCGGCGGGCTCAATTGCTACACCAATCCGGTGCTGCATGCCGGTGGCACGGTGCTGATCATGCGCCAGTTCGACCCGGCGCTGGCGCTCAAGCTGATCAGCGATCCCGCGGTAGGCATCAACGTGTTCTTCGGCGTACCCTCGATCTACCAGTTCATGGCACAGCATCCTGCGTTCGAGACCGCCGATTTCAGCCGGCTGATCATCGGCGGCGTCGGCGGCGCGCCGATGCCGGTGCCGCTGCTTCAGGTGTGGGAAGCGCGCGGCGTCGCCCTGCAGCAGGGCTATGGCATGACCGAGACCTCGCCGGCGGTGCTCGCGCTCGACCGCGAGGACGCTGCGCGCAAGGCAGGCTCAGCAGGCAAGCCCGTGCTGCACACGGAAGTGCGCGTGGTGCGGCCCGATGGCACCGATTGCCCGGTTGGCGAGCTCGGCGAGCTCTGGGTGAAGGGACCGAACATCACGCCCGGCTACTGGAACAGGCCGGATGCCAACCAATCCTCCTTCACCGATGGCTGGCTGCACACAGGCGATGCGACACGCGTCGATGAAGACGGCTTCTACTACATCGTCGACCGCTGGAAGGACATGTACATCTCCGGCGGCGAGAACGTGTATCCGGCCGAGGTCGAGAACGTCTTGCACCAACTCGGTGCGGTCGCAGAGGCCGCGGTGATTGGCCTGCCCGACCTGCAATGGGGCGAGGTCGGCATGGCCATTGTGGCGGTGAAACCGGGACAGTCGCTCACCGAAGCAGAAATCATCGCGCATTGCGCAAAGAACCTCGCACGCTTCAAATGTCCGCGCCTGGTCCGCTTTGTGGACGCGCTGCCGCGCAACGCCACCGGCAAGATCCACAAGCCCACCTTGCGCAAGACGTTTTCAATTGCCTCGGCTACCGATTTGGCCGGAGCTGCCTCGTGACCGGCGGATTTCCGCCGGTTTCGTTTTTGATGCTGTCTCAACAACCAGGAAAGTCCAGGGAATGCTCTCGATGAAGAACAACAAAATTGCCTTGCTTGCTGCAGCAGCGGCTTTCACGCTGCTGACCACCCAGGGCGCGTTTGCGCAGAAGAAGTACGACACCGGCGCCAGCGACACCGAAATCAAGATCGGCAATGTCGAGGCCTATAGCGGCCCGGCGTCCGCGTACGGAATCATCGGCAAGACCGAGGACGCCTATTTCAAGATGATCAACGACAATGGCGGCATCAACGGCCGCAAGATCAATTTCATTTCCTATGACGACGGTTACAGCCCGCCGAAGACGGTGGAGCAGATCCGCAAGCTGATCGAGAGCGACGAGGTGTTCCTGGTCTTCAACGCGCTCGGCACGCCGACGCAGACGGCGGTGCAAAAATATCAGAACACCAAGAAGGTGCCGCAGCTGTTCCTCGCCACCGGCGCCAGCAAGTGGAATGACCCGAAGGATTTTCCGTGGACCATGGGCTTCCAGCCGAGCTACCGGGTCGAGGCACGGATCTTTGCGAAATACATCTTGAAGGAAAAGCCTGACGCGAAGGTCGCGGTGTTCTACCAGAACGACGATTTCGGCAAGGACTATGTGGCGGGTCTGAAGGATGTGTTCGGCGAGAAAGCATCGAGCCTGATCGTGGCGGAAGAGAGCTATGAGACCACCGAGCCCTCGATCGATTCCCACATCGTGAAGCTGAAGGGCACCGGCGCCGACGTGTTCGTCAACATCTCGACGCCGAAATTCGCCGCCCAAGCCATCAAAAAGATGGCCGAGCTGGAATGGAAGCCGATGCACCTGATGACCGACGTGTCCATCTCCATCGGCGCGGTGATGAAGCCGGCCGGACTCGAGGCGTCGGAAGGCGTGCTATCGGCCGGCTATCTCAAGGACGCCTCCGACCCGCAATGGAAGGACGATGCCGGCATGAAGAAGTTCATGGCCTTCATCGACAAGTACATGCCGGGCGCCAACATCTCCGACGCCAACCTGGTCTATGGCTATGCGGCTGCCCAGACCATGGTTCAGGTGCTGCAGCAGTGCGGCGACAATCTCACGCGCGAGAACGTGATGAAGCAGGCAGCGAGCCTCAAGGGCTTTGCGCCCGACACGCTGATCCCCGGCATCACCGTCTCGACCAGCCCGACCGACTTCGCGCCGATCGAGCAGCTCAAGATGATGCGGTTCAAGGACGGCAAATGGGACCTCTTCGGCGACATCATCAGCGCCGAAACGGGAGGCTAGTTCGCTCCGTCATCCCGACGAAGGCCCGGATCATCGCTCGGGAGAGGAGTTGTGGCGCGCCCTCTCTCACCCGTCATGCCCGGGCTTGTCCCGCCTGCGCGGCCGAAGCCGCTTCGGCGAGGCGAAGGCCCGGGCATCGACGTCTTTCCTCGCATGCGGCCTGGCGTGGATGGCCGGGACAAGCCCGGCCATGACGCGAGGGGTTACCGATTTCCCATCTTACCACTTCCTGGGCTTTGTCGGGACTTGCCCCTATCCCGGCAGAAACAGCGCGAACGGCTCTTCCGTGGTGCGGCGGAGATGGCTGCGATAAAGCTCGTAGTTCACATCGCCTGGCACAATCCGTCCCACGGTCGGGCTGCTAACGCTCTTGATTGGCAGGAAGGCGATCGCGGCGGCGATCGGGGTTAGGGTCGAGCCGCGGCCGGCGAGCAGCGTGGTGATGATGCCGTACATCTCGCCCGTGATGGTTGGACGCGACACCGTGATCAGGCGATGCTGGCCGTTGCGGTTGGTGACGAGATAGACAAAGCCGGACTCGTTTGGCAGAGCCACCTCGCCCCATTGGGTGTAGGCCGCATCCTGCCGCTCGCCTTCGCGAAACAGCAGTGATGCGGCTGCATCGTCCCAGACGATTTCGGTGCGATAGGCGTACACCGCATCCTTGTCGCCGAAGGACGGGCGGAGCGTCAGGTAGACGCCTTCGAGCCGGCTCGCCGCCCGGCGCGAATAGGCGCCCAGGCTGTCGGGGGCGATATCTCCGCCCGTCGGCGGCTTGACCGCAATGCTGTCCGCGCGCCTGTCGGATTCAGTCTCTCGCGCCTTGCGCAAGGAGACTCCGAGCGCCTGCTCCAGCCGCACGGTGGTGGCGAGCGTGAACGGGCGGCGGCCACCCAGCACCTTCTCCAGGGTCGACAGGCTGAGCTTGGCCTGCTCGGCGAGAGCCTGGCGGGACATGCGGCGGCGCGCGATCTCTTCCCGGATGGTTTCGGCGATTTGCCGGCTCTGCTCGGCAGAAAGCTGGTGGTCCGGCGTTGTCATATTCACCCCTGCTCGACTCGCTCTCACTCTAGCAGACGGACATTTCCGCACAAAACCGGACAAACGCGCCAAGACCGAGGCGCAGCCGGACGGCGGCCGGCTGAACATTGCCGATCATTCTGCTCGCGGCGGCGCGGCGGTCTCGCAGAAATTGCAGCCGGAAGACAGACTTTCCGGAGCAACTCAAATGACCACCTGCGACGGCACCGATATCGAGAGTTCCTCGACCCTGTCGAGAATCGTCACCATCCTTCTTTTCCTGCTGGCCCAAGTCGTTGCCGCGCTGCTGATCGGATCGGTGGCGCTGGCGGTGAGCCCGACGCAGGCTGCCGAGCTTCAACATGCCACGCTCATCAAGCCGGGCGATGCCCGCTCGGGCTCACTGCTGTTGAAGAACGGCGATGACAGCTACGCCGATGCGACCCGGCTCGGCATCGATGTCGACATCACCGTATCGGGTCCGACGCTCCGTGCCCGTGTCACGCAGTTGTTCCGCAACCCGACGCAGGACTGGATGGAAGCGACCTATGTCTATCCACTGCCGGACGGCGGTGCGGTCGATACGCTCAAGATGGTGGTCGGCGACCGTGTCATTGTCGGCGACATCAGGGAGCGGCAGCAGGCCCGCGCGATTTACGAGCAGGCGCGCGCGAACGGGCAGAGGGCCGCGCTCACCGAGCAGGAGCGGCCGAACATCTTCACCAATTCGGTCGCCAATATCGGCCCTGGCGAAACCGTGCTGGTGCAGATCGAATATCAGGAGCCGGTCCATCAATCGGGCAACGAATTCTCGCTGCGCGTGCCGATGGTGGTCGGCCCCCGCTATAACCCCGCGCCGGTGGTGCAGAGCGTCGACCTGCGGAACGACGGCAGCGGCTGGGGCGCGACCACATCCGATCCCGTCCCGGACCGCGATCGCGTCTCCCCGCCGGTGCTCGATCCCGCCGGGAACGCCCCGATCAATCCGACCACCATCACAGTGCGCCTGCAGGCCGGCTTTCCGGTGGCTGAGGTGAAGAGCCAATTCCATGCGGTGCAGATCGAGAGCCCCGACAGCTCGACGCGCATCATCCGTCTCGCCGACGGCCCGGTGCCCGCCGATCGCGATTTTGAGCTGACCTGGACGCCGGCTGCGGCGAAGGCGCCATCGGTCGGGCTGTTTCACGAGCATGTCGGCGACGCCGATTACGTTCTCGCCTATGTCACGCCGCCCTCGATCGAGCAGGCCGAGCAGAAGCAGCTGCCCCGCGAGGTGATCTTCGTGATCGACAATTCCGGCTCGATGGGCGGCACATCGATCGAGCAGGCCAAGGCTGGGCTTCTCTATGCGCTCGGGCGGCTGACGCCAAACGACCGCTTCAACGTGATCCGCTTCGACGACACCATGGACGTGCTGTTCTCCGCGTCCGCGCCGGCCGATGCGAAGCACCTCGGCGAGGCGAGCTCTTTCGTCAAGGCGCTGCAGGCGCGCGGCGGCACGGAGATGGTGCCGGCGATGCGTGCGGCGCTGAGCGATCCAGCGGCTGCCGAGGCCGATCATCTTCGTCAGGTCGTATTCCTGACTGATGGGGCGATCGGCAATGAGCAGCAATTGTTCGATACGATTGCTGCGATGCGCGGCCGCTCGCGGCTGTTCATGGTCGGCATCGGATCTGCCCCCAACACCTTCCTGATGACCCGCGCCGCCGAGCTCGGCCGGGGCGCATTCACCCATATCGGCTCGGTCGATCAGGTCGAGGAGCGGATGCGCGAATTGTTCGCCAAGCTGGAAAATCCAGCCGTGACCGGCCTCAGCGCAAAATTCTCCGACACCGCGGCCGACATGACGCCCGCGACCCTGCCCGATCTCTATCGCGGCGAGCCGCTCGTTCTTGCGGCAAAGCTCGCGAAGCTTGCGGGCTCGCTGGAGATCAAGGGCCGCATCGGCGATCGGCCCTGGACCGTGACTTTGCCGCTGGCAAAAGCCGCGGAAGGCAAAGGGCTATCGAAACTCTGGGCGCGGCGCAAGATCGACGATGCCGAGGTGGCGCGCAACATGCGCCAGCTGTCGCCCGATGATGCCGACAAGACGATTCTCAAACTCGCGCTGGAGCATCAGCTGGTCAGCCGGCTCACCAGCCTCGTCGCGGTCGACAAGACGCCGAGCAGGCCGGCTGGCGTGCCGCTCAAGCTCACCGACCTCCCGCTCAATCTCCCCGCGGGTTGGGATTTTGCAAAAGTATTCGGCGAGCACGGCCAATTGCCGGCGCAGCCGACGGAGCGTCGCGCCGATGCCGGCAGAGCGAGGACGCATCTCGCTTCACTGAAGCAAGCAAGCGTTGTTGCTGCACCGAGCAGCATCACCTTGCCGAAGACGGCAACCGACGCCGAGTTGAGGATGCTGGTGGGATCGATCCTGCTCGCGCTTGGCCTGGTGCTGCTCGTGATCAACCGACGTCGGCAGTTTGCACGCAGACGCCGGACCGGAAGAGGAGGGCCCCAAGCTCCGCTTTCGAGGCGCGCGGCCGTTCTGTCCCCTACGACGGCCGCGCGCAAATTTCTCTCGCTGTCGTCCCGGCGAAAGCCGGGACCCATAACCCCAGGGAGAAGTTGTTTCGATGAACATCGTGACGCAGCGATCGCCCGCAGATAGATTCCGCTGTATGGGTCCCGGCCTTCGCCGGGACGACGTGTGGAGAGTACCTCGCCTCAACTCATTTATCATCCTCGCCGGCCTCATTCTGTTCGGCCAGGGCGCCTATATCCATGCCAAGGCGCTGCTGGCGCAGGTGCTACTGGAGCATGCGTTTGCGACGACCATCGCCACCGGGCACCCCACCAAACCATGGTCATGGGCCGATACCTGGCCGGTGGCGCGGATCGAGGTGAAGCGGCTCAAGGCGAGCACGATTGCGCTGGCAGGGAGCAGTGGTCAGGCGCTGGCGTTCGGACCGGGCCATGTCGAGCTGACACCGGATCCGGGTGAGCGCGGTGTGGCGGTTTATTCGGCACATCGGGACACGCATTTCCGCTTCCTGAAGGATATCGTCATTGGCGACGTGATCGACATCACGAGAAGCGATGGCAGGCGTTTCCGTTACCTGGTCGACGGCACGTCCGTTGTCCGCTTCGATGCCTCGGGGATCGATCCCTTGGGCCGCGGATACCAGCTCGTACTCTCGACCTGCTGGCCGTTCGGCGCACTGACACCGGGACCTGAGCGCTACCTGGTCCACGCGACGATGATCGATGCCGGTTCCTGATCCCACCTTGCGCTCTGCGCTTGCCTTAGGTGTTTGTCTTGCGGGCTTTCCCGTGAGATGCTTCCGAGCTGACCGGTGAAACCAAGAGCGACCAGCTCGATTAAAATGTTACGAAGATGGACTCCCAGATCCACTATTTGCCGCTGACGCCGGGCCCGTTTGTGGTCCTGGTGCTGCTGTTCGCGGCGCTCATCATCCTGATCCAGCTCCGCATCCTGCGCTATGCCTATATGCGGCTCGGGGTGGGGCCAGGCGCAGCGCTGCTGCTGTTGTTCGGCTCGCTGGTTGGCAGCTATTTCAACATTCCGATCACCGTGCTGCCGGGACAAACGGTGCACAACGGAGAGATCGTCGATTTTTTCGGCATGCGCTATGTCGTGCCGCTGGTGACGGCCTATCCGGGGACCGTGCTGGCGGTGAATGTCGGCGGCGCCGTTATTCCGACCATGATGTCGATCTATCTCGTGCTGCGCTATCAATTGTGGCTGCGCGCGGCGATCGCCATCATTGTCATAGCCCTCATCATCCATTCGATGGCGACGCCGGTGCGCGGCGTCGGCATTGCCGTGCCGGTATTCGTGCCTGTTGTCGCCACAGCGATCCTCGCTTTCATCCTGTCGCGCGAGTATGCCGCGCCGCTCGCCTATATCGGCGGCTCCATGGGCACGCTGATCGGCGCCGACCTGATGAATCTCGGCAGGATCGGCGGGCTCGGCGCGCCGATCGCCTCGATCGGCGGCGCCGGCACGTTCGACGGTATTTTCCTGACAGGCATTCTGGCCGTGCTGCTTGCCGGCATCGCATCGCCCTCGCGACCGCGATCGGCCTGGTGATTGGGGGTTGACGCGCGGCCATGGCTCCCATGGCGCGACGCGTGTTGCCACGCCCTGCGACTGCCCATAAAACTCGGAACAACGGCGCAAACGCCACTCGCATAATTCGCCGCGCGGAAAAACAACACGGCCCAATAACCAAACAAAACGGGAAGAGTTACGCTTATGGAAGCGCACGTCTCGAGCGCCTCGCTCGCATCCGAACAGTGGTCCCCTTCCCCCGACGCGAGCCCTGTTATCAGAGGCGTCCATGCGATGCTGCATCCCCGCAACATCGTGCTGGTCGGCGCCACCGACAAGCCGGGCAATTATGCCGAGCGCATCTGGAACAACCTGATCAAGTACAAATACGAAGGCGGTCTTTATCCCATCAATGCCAAGCGCGACACCGTCTGGGGCGTGACCTGCTACAAGGATTTTGCGTCCCTTCCCGAAAAACCCGACCACGTGCTGGTGCTGGTGCCGGCGCGCTTTGCCGTCCAGGTGATCCGGGATGCCGCCGCTTCGGGCGCGCGCTCGGCGACCATCGTCACATCGGGCTTTTCCGAACTGCAGGACGAGGACAGCCAACGCCTTGCCGCGGAATTGCAAGCCGCGGTGCGCGAAACCGGGCTTGCGGTAACGGGACCGAATTGCCTCGGCAATTTGAGCGCGGGCGAAAAGCTGTTCACCAACATCGACGACCGCATCGTCACCATGGAGCAGGGCCCGGTCGCAATCGCCGGTCAATCCGGCGCGATTGTGATGGCGATCCGCCAGGCGCTGGAGGATCGGGGTGTCGGGGTCGGCTATATGGTGACCACGGGCAACGAGGCCGGGCTGGAGACCCCGGACCTGATGGCCTATTTCGCCGCCGATCCCTCCATTCGCGTGATCGTGGTTTATCTCGAGGGCGTACGCAATACCAAGGCATTTCGCGATGCCTGCAAGGCCGCGCGCGCTGCCGGAAAGCCGGTGATCGCGCTCAAGCTCGGTGCGTCCGAGGGCGGACGCGCCGCGGCCATGGCGCACACCGGCGCACTGGCCGGCTCGATCGAAACCTTTGATGCGATCTCGACCCGAGAAGGCGTGATCCGCGTCCGCGGGCTCGATGAGCTGGTCGAGACCACCGAATGCTTCGTGCATACCGAATTGCCCAAAGGCAACCGGCTTGCCGCGGTGACGCTGTCGGGCGGCAAGCGCGGGCTGCTGATCGATGCGTTCTATTCGGCTGGATTGAATTTCGCACCGCTCAGCAAGGACGCGAGCGCGAAGCTCACGGCGATGCTCGGGCCGGGTTCAATCGTCGGCAATCCGCTCGACGCCGGCTTTGCCGCGGTGGTCGATCCCTCCGTCTACATGAAATCGATCAAGATCATGATCGACGATCCCGACACCGACATCGTCATCATCGATGCGGAGCTGCCGAAGGCGCCGCACGAACTGCGCGAGCGCAATTTGCGCATTGTTAACGAGATGGCCGGCGCCGCGTCGAAGCCCGTGATCTACATCAGCGCGATGTCGATTGGCTTCACGGAGCACACCAAGGCCTTGCGGAAATCCCTGCCCCATATCGCGGTCATGCAGGGGCTGGATCGCGCAGTGGGCGCGATCAAGGAGCTGATCGACTACGCGGCGCTTGACAAGAACGTGCCGGATCTGGCGTCGAGTTCCACTGCACAGGCCCGCGCGCTCCTGGAGAGAACGCTGAAAGGCGCGAGCGAAGCTGCGCTCGACGAGGTCGCCTCGAAGAGGCTGCTCAAGGCCTACGGCATCCCGATCTCCAAAGAGGCGATTGCGCAGACCGCGGCGGAAGCGGTGAAAATCGCCAAGTCCATCGGCTTTCCCGTGGTGGCGAAAGTGGTCAGCCCCGACATCCTGCACAAATCCGACATCGGCGGCGTGGTGCTCAATCTCAACAGCGCAGCCGAGGTGAAGAAGGCGTTCACCGACATCACTGCGCGCGTGAAGAAGCTGAAGCACAGGCCAAAGCTCGAGGGCATCCTGATTGCGCAGCAGGTCAAGGCCGATCTCGAGCTCGTGGTCGGCGCATCGCTCGATGCGGAGATGGGACCTGTGGTGCTGTTCGGCACCGGCGGCATCGATATCGAGCTGATGAAGGATGTGGCCCTCGCGGGCGCGCCGATCGACGCCGCCGAGGCGGAGAAGCTGATCAGCCGCACCAAGGCCGGTGTGAAGATCAAGGGATACCGCGGCAAGCCGGCGCTGCACAAGGCATCCGCGGTGAAGGCTCTGGTCGGTCTGTCCAATCTTATCGCGGACGCGAAAGGCCGCATTGCCTCCATCGACGTCAACCCCTTCCTGATCAACGCCAAGACCGGCGTCGCGGTCGACGCACTCGTCGTGCTGAACAATGAGGCAGCCAATAAGGCAGGCAAAGTCGCCGGACATTGATCACGGCCGCGTCAAATAGGTCGAAGGTTGCACGCAAGCTCGATGGCCAAGACAGGCGAGAACGGTTAGCTTTGGTGTCCTAAGGCATCGCAGAATGCCACCCAATCAAGACACAATCATCTTGCCTGGGAGGATATTATGGACGTCACGAAGCGCCATTGGTCCATCGATCGACCGGCCACGCTCCGGTCGGCCGTGGCTATTGCTGCAGCGCATCCACCCCCACCATCACGGTTTGCGACCAGGCGCCGTTACCGATCGGGGCCGCCGGTCCCCTGACGCGCGCGCGAAGGCAGGGCGGGCGGACTGATCGATCGCGCCCGCGACCTGGACGGCAGAACGACATCTCGCGGCCAGCGAAATCGTTTCCTCCGATCCGTCCGATGACGAACTCGATCTTGCAATCTCAATTCTCAGTCCCGCCCGCTCGATAAGCTCTATTGAAAAACATTGGGAGGTCCGAAATGCCAGGAATTCGCGTTTCCCTTAACCGTCGTACCCTTATCAAATCCGGCCTTGTGCTTGGCGCGAGCCAGGTGATCGGCGCGCCCTTTATTGTCAAATCGCTCGCGGACGAACCGGTGAAGATCGGAATGGTCAATCCGCTCACGGGCGTGCTATCTGCATTGGCGCAGAGCGAGGTCGACGGCGCGAAATATGCCGAGGCCGAAATCAACAAGAAGGGCGGCATTCTCGGCCGCCAGGTGCAACTACTCGTCGAAGACTCCGCCAATGATGTCGGCACCGGCGTGCAGAAGACCCGCAAGCTGATCGACCGCGACAAGGTCGATGCGATCCTGGGCGACGTCAATTCGGGCATCGCCTATGCGATGTCCCAGGTCACCAACGAGAAGAAGGTCTTCCACATCGTGCCGGGCGGCCACACCGATCCGATCACCGGCACCAACTGCAAATGGAACGTCTTCCGGATCTGCAACACCACGACCATGGACGCCAATGCGGTCACACCCGAACTGGTGAAGAAGTTCGGCAAGAAATGGTTCTTCGTCACGCCGGACTATGCCTACGGCCACACGCTGCAGGACGCCTTCATCAAGGCCCTCAAGAAGGCCGGTGGCACCTATGAAGGCGACATGCTGCCGATCAACGCCACGGACTTCTCGGCTACGCTGATCAAGGCCAAGGCCTACCAACCCAACGTGCTGCTCAACAACATGGGCGGGCTGACCCAGATCAACTGCATGAAGCAATTCACCCAGTTCGGCATGCAGAAGGACATGGGGCTCGGCGGCGCCTTGTTCGAGCTCGAAAGCATCAAGGCATGCCCGCCGGATGCGCAGGCCGGCTGGTGGGCCATGGAATGGTGGTGGAATCAGCCAGACGTGCCCGAGGTCGTGAAGTTCGTGGCCGACTATCGCGCAGCCAACAACAAGAAGACGCCGTCCGCGCGCGACTGGTTCGGCTATGTCGGGGTACAAACGGTCCGCCTCGCCGCGGAGCGCGCGAAATCGCTGGAAGGGCCGAAGCTTGCGAAGGCGCTGGAGGATATGGAGCTGCCGCCGGATGTCGCCTTGCAGCCCGGCAAGGTCCGCTATCGCGCCGGCGACCACGAGCTGATGCCCAATATCTTTATCGGCGAAGTACATCCGCCAAAGTCCGATCCAAGTGACGTCTTCACCCTCGGGACGCTCGTTCCAGGCGAGCAGGCCGCGGGCAGTGTCGCGGACACCGGATGCAAGATGGCAGAGCCGGCCTGATCAAGGCTTGCCACGATGTGAAGCGAGGTTGAGGAATGACCCAGGTCATCTTGTTCAATGTCACCAATGGACTGATCATTGGTGCGTTCTACGTCTTGATGGCCCTGGGTCTTGCCTTGATCCTCAACCTCTCCAATGTCATCAACTTCTCTCACGGAAACTTCCTGGCGCTCGGCGGCTATCTTGCTTTCACGCTGTCGCCGACGCTGGGCTATTGGGGCGCACTGCTCGTCTCGCCGCTGATCACGGCGTTGATCGGCCTCATCGTCGAGCGGCTGATGATCAGCCGTGTCTATAATCGCGATCCCGTCTACAGCCTGCTGCTCACATTCGGATTCGCATTCGTGATGCAGGATGGCGCGCGCTATATCTGGGGACCCAATGGCCTGCCGCTGGGCCTGCCGGATTTCCTGGCAAGGCCGATCAGTCCGAGCCTGTTCTTCATCACCTGGTACCGGGTCTTCATGGTCGCGGTCGTGATCGCCGCCATTCTCGGACTGTTCGCATTCCTGCGCTACACCCGGGTCGGCGTCCGCATCCGGGCCGGCACGCTCGATCTCGAAACCGTGGCCTCGCTCGGCGTCAATATCAGCCTGCTCAGGACATTCAATTTCGCGCTCGGCTGCATGCTGGCGGGGCTGAGCGGCGTGCTGGCCGCCGGTCAGATCGGCCTCAATCCCAATATGGGTGACGACCTCCTGATGCCGAGCTTCATCGCCATCATTGTCGGCGGCGTCGGCAGCCTGATCGGCACGCTGTTCGGGGGGCTCCTGATCGGCGTGGCGGCGGCCCTGACCACCGTGTTTTATCCCGCCGCCAGCGAGGCGGTGATCTATGCCATCATGATGCTGGTGCTGCTTGTTCGTCCACGCGGTCTCATGGGTGAGGAAGGCATGCTGTCATGAGCACCGACGTCAGCACCAACGTCCCGACCGCGACCGTCACCGCAAGCCGACCCCAGGCTCCGCCGCGCTGGATCATGCTCGCCGTCATCTGGGCCCTGTTGATCGCGGTGCCCTACTGGCTGCCCCTGCTCGGCGGCTATACGGCGCTTGCCGGGCGCGTGCTCGTCTTCGGGCTGGCCGCCATGGGCCTGAACCTGCTCTTAGGCTTCACCGGCGTGCTGAGCTTTGGACATGCCGCCTATTTCGGCCTCGGCGCCTATGGTGCGGGCCTGACCTTGCGCTATCTCGTCCACAGTACGCCGCTTGCGATGCTGCTCGGAACGCTGCTCGGCGGCCTCGCTGGCACGCTGTTCGGGCTATTGATCGTGCGCCGGCGCGGCGTCTACTTTGCCATGTGCACCATCGCGTTCGGCCAGCTGTGGTATTACCTCGCCTATAGCTGGAACGACTTCACCGGCGGCTTCGACGGGCTGCGCGACTTTCACCGCGAGCCGATCGGCATCGGTCCGTTCACGCTCGACATCACCGATGGCGGAACGCGGTTCTACTTCTTCCTGCTGGCTGTTTTCGCCGTCGCCGTCGCCCTGCTTGGCATCCTGATCCGCTCTCCCTTTGGCCACACCTTGCGGGCCATCCGGGAAAATGAGCGGCGGGCGCGGTTTCTGGCAATTCCCGTGGAGCGCCAGATCTGGCTGTCGTTTTCGATCTCCTGCTTCTTCACCGCACTTGCGGGTACGCTCTATGCGTTGCTCAACAACTTCGCCGATCCGCTGGCGCTGCACTATTCGCTGTCAGGCTATTTCGTCGTGATGTGCGTGATGGGCGGCATGCGATCGTTCTGGGGCCCCCTGGTCGGCGCGGCGGTTTTTGTCGTGCTGCAGGACTACATCTCCTCCATGACCGTGAACTGGATGTCCTTTGTCGGCGCGATCTTCGTGTTGGTCGTGCTGTTCTTCCCGCGCGGCCTGCTCGGCATGCGGGGCCTGCGGAGCTCCAAATGACCATGCTCGAGGTTCGCAACGTCACCAAGAAGTTCGGCAGCCTGGTCGCCGTCAAGGACGTCTCGATGTCGGTCAAGACCGGCGAGCTGCGCGCCATCATCGGCCCGAACGGCGCGGGCAAGACCACCTTCTTCAACATGATCAGCGGCTACTTTGCACCGACCAGTGGCGCGATCCTGCTCGAGGGCAACGACATCACGCGCGTTCCCGCGCATTTGCGGGTCGGACTCGGCATGGGGCGCACCTTCCAGATCACCGAGATCTTTCCCGAGCTGACGGTCCATGAGAATGTGCTGACCGCAGCCGAGGTCGCCGCCGGCCAGATGTTGCGCATGTGGCCGAGCAAGGCGGACGCCAAGCTTGCCAATGACGTCGCCGCGGAAACGCTGGCGCTGGTGGGGCTCTCGGCCAAGGCGGGCCGGCTGGTCGGCGAACTCTCCCATGGCGATCAGAGAACCACCGAGATCGCGATGGCGCTCGCGCAATTGCCGCGGCTGCTCCTGCTCGACGAGCCCACCGCTGGCATGGGCGACCAGGAGACCTATGAGATCACCGCCCTGATCCGCCGACTGCACCGCGAGAGGAATTACACCATCATCCTGATCGAGCACGACATGCGCGTGGTGTTTCACCTCGCCGACACCATCACGGTGCTCGATCGCGGCAATCTGCTCGCCGACGGAACACCTGAGCAGATCGCGGCCTCGGCGGCGGTGCAGGCTGCCTATCTCGGGGAAAGCCAATGACGCCGCTCAAGGCCGCCGGTCTGCAGACCTATTACGGCAAGAGCCACATCCTTCACAATGTCGGCCTGACGGTGAATGAAGGCGAGATCGTCGTCCTGCTCGGCCGCAATGGCGCGGGCAAGACGACGACGCTGCGCAGCATCATGGGGCTGACCCCACCGCGCGAGGGCAGCGTGAACCTGTTCGGGGTCGAAGCCAGCCGGATGCCCGCCTACAAAGTGGCGGAGCTTGGCGTCGGCTATGTGCCGGAAGGCCGCAAGATCTTCGCCAACCTGACGGTCGAGGACAATCTGAAAGTGCCGGTGGCGCGGCCCGGCCCCTGGACCGTCAAGCGCGTGTTCGACACGTTTCCGCGGCTGGCGGAGCGACGGGACAATCGCGGCCGTCAACTCTCCGGCGGCGAACAGGAGATGCTGTCGATCGCAAGAGCGCTCCTGCTCAATCCCAAGCTGCTGCTGCTCGACGAACCAAGCCAGGGCCTCGCCCCCCTGATCGTCAAGGAGGTGTTCCAGATCATCCAGGCCATGCGCAAGGAGGGCATCTCCGTGCTGCTGGTCGAGCAGAATGTACGCGTGAGCCTGACCATTGCCGATCGCGCCTATGTGCTGGACGACGGCGCCATCGTCTATAGCGGCACCGCAGCGGAGCTCGCCAGTGACGAGGATCGCGTCCGCTCGATGGCAGGCGCCAGCGCCAAGGAATGGGCGCAGTAACAGAGCGCCCTCATCCGCCGTGATCGCCCGCCGCTAAGACATCGGTAATACCCGCCACGGCCCCAGGCGGCCCGCTGTGCCTTCCGTCCGCCCCGTTTTGCCCCTAAAATCAACGTTCATCGATTTGCCGGCGCCGCTTGCGCGCCGGTCAAGCAATCGCCCGGACCCACGGATGCGCATCACCAACCTTGTGATCGGAACGATGACCCTCGCGGCGATTGCGGCGGGCCTCGTCGGCATGCTCACCGTTCAGAAGCTGCGCACCGCGCAGGCGCGCAGCCCCCTGCGGGTGGTGTTCGACGGCTCGGCGTCCGGCCTGCGCAAGGGCGGTCCGGTGAATTTCGACGGCGTGCCGGCAGGCGAGATCACCTCCATCACCCTGGAGAGCCCGCGCAAGATCGTCGCCATGACCCTGCTCGACAACTCCGCCCCGATCCGCAAGGACACCGTCGTCGGCATCGAATTCCAGGGCCTGACCGGCGTGGCCGCGATCTCCCTGGTTGGCGGCGCGGCCAGCGCCCCGCCGGTGCCGCTGGACAAGGACGGCATTCCCGTGCTGACCGCCGATTTGAGCGAGCAGCAGTCGATCGCCGACACGCTGCACAACGTGGACAAGGTGATTGTCGAAAATGAAGCAGCCATCAAGGACGGGCTCTTGTCCTTTGAGACCTACACGGCCTCGTTGAAGAGCAAGGGGCAGGCAATCGATGATATCATCGCCAAGGTCGAAAACGGCCTTGTGGGTTTCAGCGATGCGGTCGACAAGGTCGATCACCTGGTGCCGGGGATCGCCGACGGCAAGGCGTCCGAGCTGTTCGAGAAGGTCAAATCGATCCGCGAAATGGCCGACAGCTTCAGGCACAAATCGGCGACGACGATGGAAGAGGCCCGCCAGACGCTGCTCGATCTCGGCGACACCGCCAACAAGATGAGCCAGAAGCTCGCGCCGCAAGCCGCCGGGGGAGCGCCGGCCGCCGCACCGAACCGGCAGGGCACGAGGCGCCAATAGAGCCGAGGCGGCCGGTGGGCCGGTGAGCTTGCCTCCATCGTTTTCCAGAGGTCACTTAGGAACCAAAGGTCGGCTCGCCGATTGTCCTCCTTCGCCCCGCTTAAGGATCCCGCGCAGAGCGAAAGCAGCGCCGGATTGTGCAGTTCGCGTGGAACCGAACGGCATCTAAGTGCTTATCGCCACTAGGCCAAATCGACCGAGTTCCATTGTTCCATCGCTTCGTTCTTGCTTGATTTGGATGACCGCTGAAGCTTTCATGCGCGACGTCCCGCGACGATCCCGCACCCGTTCGCGCATTGGCTGGGGGAAAACATGGCTGACCTCGATCCCGCTGCATCATCATCGGGCACCAAGCGCGTATTGCCCCGAACCAACGGCAACGGAAGCCGCGATCCCGAGCAGGAATTGCTCCACGCCTTGCAGGCAATGCGTAGCGGCGATTTCTCGGTGCGCATGACCGGCGACCACGAGGGCGTCGACGGCAAGATTGCTGATCTGTTCAACGAAATCGTCGCCGCCAACGAACGCATGGCCCAGCAGCTCGAGCGCGTCGGCCAATCGGTGGGCCGCGAGGGCAAGACGCGTCAGCGCGTCAAGTTCGGCCTCTCCTCCGGCTCGTGGGCCGACATGGAGGATTCCGTCAACACGCTGATCGACGACCTGCTGTGGCCGACCCGCGAGGTGACGCGCGCGGTCGCCGCGGTGGCGCAAGGCGACCTGTTGCAGACGGTGCGGCTCGATGTCGACGGGCGGCCGCTCGGCGGCGAGTTCCTGCAGTCTGCCAATATCGTCAACACCATGATCAAGCAGCTCTCGGTGTTCACCTCCGAGGTGACACGCGTGGCGCGCGAGGTCGGCACCGAAGGCAAGCTCGGCGGCCAGGCCCAGGTGCCGGAGGTGACGGGTGTCTGGAAGGATTTGACCGAGAGCGTCAACTCCATGGCCAACAACCTGACCAACCAAGTGCGCAACATCGCCGAGGTGACGATCGCGGTGGCGAACGGCGACCTGTCGAAGAAGATCACCGTCGACGTGCGCGGCGAGATCCTGCAGCTGAAGGAAGCCATCAACACCATGGTGGACCAGCTGCGCTCCTTCGCCTCCGAAGTGACGCGCGTGGCGCGCGAGGTCGGCACCGACGGCAAGCTTGGCGGCCAGGCCATCGTGCCCGGCGTCGCCGGCACCTGGAAGGACCTGACCGACTCGGTCAACGCGATGTGCGGCAATCTGACCGCCCAAGTCCGCAACATCGCCAACGTCACCACCGCGGTGGCCCGCGGCGACCTCTCACGCAAGATCACCGTCGACGTGCGCGGCGAGATCCTGGAGCTGAAGGACACCATCAACACGATGGTCGACCAGCTCAACTCGTTCGCCTCGGAAGTGACGCGCGTCGCGCGCGAGGTCGGCACCGAAGGCAAGCTCGGCGGCCAGGCCCAGGTGCCAGGCGTTGCCGGCACCTGGAAGGACCTGACCGACAGCGTCAACTTCATGGCGTCGAACCTGACCGCGCAGGTCCGCAATATCGCCGATGTCGCGACCGCCATCGCCGGCGGCGACCTGTCGAAAAAGATCACCGTGAACGTGTCGGGCGAGATCCTGCAGCTGAAGGAAACGCTCAACACCATGGTCGACCAGCTCAACGCGTTCGCGGGCGAAGTCACGCGCGTCGCGCGCGAGGTCGGCACCGAGGGCCGGCTCGGCGGCCAGGCCAACGTGCTCGGCGTGGCCGGCACATGGAAGGACTTGACCGAGAGCGTCAACTCCATGGCCTCGAACCTGACCGCGCAGGTCCGCAACATCGCGGAGGTGACGACCGCGGTGGCCAATGGCGACCTCTCGAAGAAGATCACGGTCGACGTGCGCGGCGAAATCCTGGAGCTGAAGGACACCATCAACACCATGGTGGATCAGCTCAACGCCTTTGCCGGCGAAGTGACGCGCGTCGCGCGCGAGGTCGGCACCGAAGGCAAGCTGGGCGGCCAGGCGCTGGTGCGCGGCGTCGCCGGCACCTGGAAGGACTTGACGGACTCGGTCAACTCCATGGCCTCCAACCTGACCGGCCAGGTCCGTAACATCGCCGAAGTCGCGACCGCAGTCGCGAAGGGCGACCTGTCCAAGAAGATCACGGTGAACGTATCGGGCGAAATCCTGCAGCTGAAGGAAACGCTCAACACCATGGTCGACCAGCTCAACGCCTTCGCCGGCGAAGTCACGCGCGTGGCGCGCGAGGTCGGCACCGACGGCAAGCTGGGAGGACAAGCCGAGGTGCCCGGCGTTGCCGGCACCTGGAAGGACCTGACCGACTCCGTCAACTCCATGGCGGGCAACTTGACCGCGCAGGTCCGCAACATCGCCGAGGTCGCAACCGCGATCGCCAATGGCGACCTGTCGCGCAAGATCACCGTGGACGTCCGCGGCGAGATCCTGCAGCTGAAGGAAACGCTCAACACCATGGTCGACCAGCTCAACCGCTTCGCGGGCGAGGTGACGCGCGTGGCGCGCGAGGTCGGCACCGAAGGCCGACTGGGTGGGCAGGCCAACGTGCCCGGCGTCGCCGGCACCTGGAAGGACCTGACCGACAGCGTCAACTCCATGGCCGGCAACCTGACGGCGCAGGTCCGCAACATCGCCGAAGTCACCACCGCCGTGGCGCGGGGCGACCTCTCGCGCAAGATCACTGTGGACGTGAAGGGCGAAATCCTGGAGCTGAAGAACACCATCAACACCATGGTGGACCAGCTCAACGCTTTCGCCTCGGAAGTCACCCGCGTGGCACGCGAGGTCGGCACCGAGGGCAAGCTCGGCGGCCAGGCGCAGGTGCCTGAAGTCGCCGGTACCTGGAAGGACCTGACCGACAACGTCAACTTCATGGCCTCGAACCTGACCGCACAGGTCCGCAACATCGCCGAGGTCGCGACCGCGATCGCCGGCGGCGACCTCTCCAAGAAGATCACGGTCGACGTGCGCGGCGAGATCCTGCTGCTCAAGGACACCTTGAACACCATGGTGGAGCAACTGCGCTCCTTCGCGGCCGAAGTGACGCGCGTCGCGCGCGAGGTCGGCACCGAAGGCCGCTTGGGCGGCCAGGCGGTCGTGCCCGGCGTCGGCGGCACCTGGAAGGACCTGACCGACAACGTCAACCTGCTGGCAGCGAACCTCACCACGCAGGTACGCAACATCGCCGAAGTGACCACGGCGGTGGCGCGCGGCGACCTCTCGCGCAAGATCACGGTGGACGTGAAAGGCGAGATCCTGGAGCTGAAGAACACCATCAACACCATGGTGGACCAGCTCAATGCCTTCGCCGGCGAAGTCACGCGTGTCGCGCGCGAGGTCGGCACCGAGGGCAAGCTCGGTGGCCAGGCGCAGGTGCCTGGTGTCGCCGGCACCTGGAAGGACTTGACCGACACCGTGAACTTCATGGCGGCCAATCTGACCGAGCAGGTGCGCGGCATCGTCAAGGTGGTCACGGCCGTTGCCAACGGCGACCTGAAGCAGAACCTGACGGTGAAATCGAAAGGCGAGGTCGCAGCGCTTGCCGAGACCATCAACAACATGACCGAGACACTGGCGACCTTCGCCGATCAGGTGACCAGCGTCGCCCGCGAGGTCGGCGTCGAGGGCCGGCTCGGCGGCCAGGCCAACGTGCCCGGCGCTGCCGGCACCTGGAAGGACCTGACCGGCAACGTCAACCTGTTGGCCGCCAACCTGACCTCCCAGGTGCGCGCGATCGCGGAGGTCGCGACCGCCGTGACCAAGGGCGACCTCACCCGCTCGATCCAGGTCGATGCCCGCGGCGAAGTCGCGGAGTTGAAAGACAACATCAACACCATGATCACCAATCTGCGGCTCACCACCGACCTCAATACCGAGCAGGATTGGCTGAAGACGAACCTCGCCCGCTTCACCAACATGCTGCAGGGCCAGCGCGACCTAACTACCGTCGGCCGGCTGCTGCTGACCGAGCTGACGCCGCTGGTGAATGCGCATATGGGGGTGATCTACCAGGTCGAGAACGAACTCAGTCCGCAGCTGCGCCTGCTGTCCTCGTTCGCAGGAGACACCGACTATCCGCATCCGCAGGTGCTGCAATTCGGCGAGGGCCTGGTCGGGCAATGCGCGATGGACAAGCGCCAGCGGCTGGTTGCCGACATCCCCACCGACACCGTGCCAATCCGCTCCGCCCTGCTGCGCGTGGTGCCGAAGAACCTCGTGGTGCTGCCGATTCTGTTCGAGAACCAGGTCAAGGCCGTGATCGAGCTCGCGTCCCTGTCGAGCTTTACCACTTCGCAGATGACCTTCCTGGAACAGCTCACCGACTCCATCGGCATCGTGCTCAACTCGATCGAGGCCACGATGCAGACCGAGGGCCTGCTCAAGCAGTCGCAGCAGCTCGCCGGCGAACTGCAGGCCCAGCAGCGCGAATTGCAGCAGACCAATGAACAGCTCGAGCAGAAGGCGCAGCAGCTCGCCGAGCGCAACGTGGAAGTCGAGCGCAAGAACCAGGAAATCGAGCAGGCGCGGCGCGCGCTGGAGGAGAAGGCAACCGAGCTCGCGCTGACGTCGAAATACAAATCCGAGTTCCTGGCCAACATGTCGCACGAGCTGCGCACGCCGCTCAACTCGATCCTCATCCTGGGCCAGCAGCTCACAGAAAACCCGGACGGCAACCTCACCGCCAAGCAGGTCGAATTCGCTCGTACCATCCACGGCGCCGGCACGGATCTGTTGAACCTGATCTCCGACATTCTCGATCTCTCCAAGATCGAGTCGGGCACGGTCACGGTGGACGCCGAAGAAATTCTCACCGGCAATCTCCTGGAGACCGTCGGCCGGCCCTTCCGTCATGAGGCGGAAAACCGGCAGCTGGCCTTCACCATCGATGTCGATTCGAGCTTGCCGCGCAGCATCGTCACCGACTCCAAGCGTCTGCAGCAGGTGCTGAAGAACCTGCTCTCCAATGCCTTCAAGTTCACCGCCGAAGGCGGCGTGCGGCTGAAGGTGACCCAGGCGCCTTCCGGCTGGAGCAGCGACCATCCCGTGCTGAACGCGGCCCCTGGTGTGATCGCCTTCGAGGTCTCCGACAGCGGCATCGGCATTCCCCTGGAAAAGCAGAAGCTGATCTTCGAGGCGTTCCAGCAGGCCGATGCCGGCACCAGCCGCAAATATGGCGGCACCGGCCTTGGCCTTGCGATCAGCCGCGAGCTTGCAAGCCTGCTCGGCGGCGAGATTCACCTGAGAAGCGCGCCCGGCAAGGGGTCGACCTTCACGCTCTATCTGCCGCTGAAATATTCCGGCCCGACCATCGCGCCGCGCGTGCAGGCCGCGGCGCCGGCCTATGGCCAGGCGCCTGCGTTGCAAGCCGTAAAGGAGGAGCGGATCATCGAGCAGCTGCCCGACGACCGGCTCAATCTCGAGCCCGGCGATACCATCCTGCTGATCGTCGAGGACGATCCGCATTATGCGCGGGTGCTGATCGATCTGGCGCGCGACAAGGGCTTCAAGGTTCTGGTCGCGGCGCGCGGCGCCGAGGCGCTGGAACTCGCCAAGCAATACCAGCCGGCGGCGGTGTCGCTCGACGTGTTCCTGCCGGACATGCTGGGCTGGACGGTGCTGAGCCAGCTCAAGCACAATCCGCTGACACGCCATATCCCGGTGCAGATCATCACGCTGGATGAGGACCGCCAGCACGCGCTGGCGCGTGGCGCTTTCTCCTTTGTCAACAAGCCCACCACGACCGAGGGCGTCTCCGCGGCGCTGACGCAGATCAAGGAATATGCAAAGCCGCGCCGCAAGCGGCTCCTGATCGTCGAGGACAATGAGGCGGAACAGCTCTCGATCCGCGAGCTCCTGCATCACGACGATATCGAGATCCTGGCAACGGACACCGGCGCCGGTGCCCTGTCGACGCTTCGCGAACAATCCTGCGACTGCGTGGTGCTGGACTTGCGGCTCCCCGACATGAGCGGCTTCGAGGTGCTGGACCAGATCCGCAACGACGAGACGCTCTCCAATATCCCGGTCGTGGTGTTCACGGGACGCGAGCTCTCCGCGGAAGAAGACGCGGAACTCCACACCATGGCGCGGAGTATCGTGGTCAAGGGCGTGGAATCGCCGGAGCGACTGCTGGACGAAACCGCCCTGTTCCTGCACCGGGTCATCACGGAATTGCCGCTCGAAAAGCAGCGCATGCTGGAGAAGCTCAACAGTTCCGACGAGGATCTGGTCGGCAAGACCGCGCTTCTGGTCGACGACGATGCGCGAAACATCTTTGCGCTGTCGAGCGTTTTGGAACGCCGCGGCATGAAGGTGCTCACGGCGACGACGGGAAGCGAAGCGGTGGCGCTGGTCGATTCAAATCCAGAGATCGCCATCGTACTCATGGACATCATGATGCCGCAGATGGATGGCTATCAGACAATCGGCGCGATCAGGCAGAACCCGGCGTTCGGACGGTTGCCGATCATCGCGCTGACCGCCAAGGCGATGAAAGGCGACCGCGAGAAATGCCTGGAGGCGGGCGCCTCAGATTATCTCGCCAAGCCAGTCAACACCGAACAACTGCTCCTTGCCATCCGCATGTGGCTGCACCGCTGATCTATGGCCTCAATCATGGACCATGAAAAGGTGAACATCCTCCTGGTCGACGATCAGCCGGCCAAGCTGCTCGCCTACGAGGTCATCCTAAAGGAACTCGGCGAGAACCTTGCGGTGGCGACGTCGGGGCGCGAGGCGCTGGAATATCTGCTGAAGAATGAGGTCGCGGTCATCCTGGTGGATGTCTGCATGCCGGAACTCGACGGCTTCGAGCTTGCCGCCATGATCCGCGAGCATCCGCGCTTTCAAAAGACGGCGATGATCTTCATCTCGGCCATTCAGGTGTCCGACATCGACCGCCTGCGCGGCTATGAAATGGGCGCGGTGGACTACGTACCGGTGCCCGTTGTTCCGGAAGTGCTCAGGGCCAAGATCAAGGTCTTCGCCGAGCTCTATCGCAAGACGCGCCAGCTCGAGCGGCTCAACACCGAGCTCGAGGACCGGGTGCGCGCCCGCACGGCCGAGCTCGAACGTTCGACCGCGCAGCTCGTCGAGAGCGAGCAGCGCCGCAGCATGGCGATTGCCGCCGGGAAGATGGGTTCCTGGGACTGGGATTGGGGGAACGGCGACTGGATGTGGGACGAGGGCCAATACAGGATTTTCGGTGTCGAGCCCGCGGCCTTCGAGCTCACCACGGACAATATCCGCAAGCTCCTGCATCCCGATGATGTCGCGCGGTTGCAGCAGGCGATATCACGTCTGGAGCGCGGAACGCGCTCTTACGAGGCGGAGTTTCGGATCAGGCGGCCGGATGGCGAGGAGCGCTGGTGCGTCGGCACGGCCGCCGCGAGCACCGACAGTAACGGTCGTGTCGTCCGCGTGAGCGGCGTGACCATCGACATCACCGAGCGCAAACGGGCCGAGGAACGGCAGAATCTGTTGGCGCGCGAGGTCGACCACCGCGCCAAGAACGCGCTGGCGCTGGCCCAATCCATCGTGCGGCTGACCCGCGCCGGAGACTTGAAGGACTACGTCCGGGCCGTGGAGGGACGGATCAGCGCGTTGGCCCGCGTGCACACCATTCTCTCCTTGTCGAACTGGGAGGGCGCGGAGATATGGCGGCTGATCGAGGAGGAGATCTCGCCCTATGCGACCGGCGCGCGAATCGAGCTTGATGGCCCGGAGCTAAAACTCGCGCCGGCGACAGCGCAAACGCTCGCGCTCGCCATCCATGAACTGATCACCAACTCCGCCAAATATGGCGCGCTGTCGGCGCATTCCGGCCGCCTCAGGATCGAATGGAAGGTGCAGGGCGACATCCTGCAATTCGTCTGGCAGGAGCGCGACGGACCCAAGGTCGAGAAGCCGGTCGCGCGCGGCTTCGGCACGCGCAGCGTGATCGCCTCAGTCGAGTCGCAGCTCGGCGGCCACGCCGATTTCGACTGGCGCGCCGAAGGTCTGATCTGCAGGCTGTCGGTGCCGTTGGGCAGCGAGACGGCAGTGCCGGCGCTGGATGGCAAGTTGGCGTTCAACGGCACCGAGCCGTTGTTGCGCACCGTCGGTGCGGCGGAGTAGCTCGAACTCAAGATCGTGGTTCGATTCGTCATCCTGAGGCGCTCGCGCAGCGAGCCTCGAAGGATGAACGGCCCCGCTGCGAGAGCCGGGCCGTCGCCCTTCGAGGCTCGCTACGCGAGCGCCTCAGGGTGACGGTGAAAGTTCAAGTGCTCGGTTCAGCCAAGCATCAATGGCTGATCATCCATGGCCGGGCCGTCGGGAAGCTCTTCGCTCCGCTCTTCGTTTTTTTCACCAGCCGCGACGGCTTGGACGAACAACAGGAGCAGCCCGGCGCATGCGACGCCTTGTATTCGGCGAGCGTCTGCGGGGCATGCGCGCTGCGCTCGTTGACGGCATGGGCCTTGCGCTTGTCGGCCGGCATGCAGGCAAAATGCGGTGCGGTCAGGATGACACGCGGCGACGAAATTGTGCAGCTCGGGCAATGCTGCGGCAGATCGCACTCGGCCATCGGCCGCATGTCGGTGAAGGGGCCGCAGGCCTCACAAAGATATTCATAGACTGGCATCGGTTGTCCCGCACGATCGATTGATATCCCGCGGCGGATGCGGGGCGGCGAACAATGCCGTCCCGCACCCATCGCGCAGGGAAAGGGTAAAGGTCAATCCTTGTCCGGCGAGAGCGGCATCTGGATGTCGCCCGTGATGTGCTTGATCGGACCTGCCGACGAAGGCATGACGTCGAAGTCAAAGATTTCCGTCGGCAGCCACAGCGTGGCGCAGGCGTTGGGCACGTCGACCACGCCGGAGATGTGGCCCTGGCAGGGCGCGGTGCCCAGGATCGAATAGGCTTGCGCGCCGGAGTAACCGAACTTCTTCAGGTATTCGATCGCGTTGAGGCAGGCCATGCGATAGGCGATGTGCACGTCCAGATAATGCTGCTTGCCGACCTCATCGACCGAGATGCCCTCGAAGATCAGGAAGTCCTTGTAGTTCGGCGTGATCGGTGAGGGCTTGAAGATCGGATTCTTGATGCCGTATTTGGCAACGCCGTCCTTGATGATCTCGACCTTGAGATGCAGCCAGCCCGCCATTTCGATGGCGCCGCAGAAGGTGATCTCGCCGTCGCCCTGGCTGAAGTGCAGGTCCCCCATCGAGAGCCCGCCGCCCGGGACATAGACGGGGAAGTAGATTTTTGAGCCGCGCGACAGGTCCTTGATGTCGCAATTGCCGCCATGCTCGCGCGGCGGCACGGTGCGGGCGCCGGTGGCCGCCGCCTTTTCTTTTGCTTCGCCCTTCAGCCGGCCCATATGCGCGGTCGGACCGAACGGCGGATTGGCGAGACCCGGCACGCGCGTGGGATTGGTCGAGATCAGCTCGGCCTCGCGCGAATTCCACTTCTCGAGCAGCTTGTGATCAGGCAGACAGCCGATCAGACCGGGATGGATCAGCCCTGCGAAGTTCACGCCGGGAACGTGGCGTGACGAGGTGTAGAGGCCCTTGATGTCCCAGATCGACTTCTGCGCCAGCGGGAAGTGGTCGGTGAGGAAGCCGCCGCCGTTCTTCTTGGAGAAGAAGCCGTTGAAGCCCCACAGGCTCTCCTTGAGCGGCCCCACGTCGAGCAGGTCGACGACCAGGAGATCGCCAGGCTCGGCGCCCTTCACGCCGATTGGGCCGGAGAGGAAGTGCACGATGGAAAGATCGATATCGCGCACGTCATCGGCGGAGTCGTTGTTCTTGATGAAGCCGCCGGTCCAATCATAGGTCTCGATAATGAAATCGTCGCCGGGATTCACCCAGGCCACCATTGGCACATCCGGATGCCAGCGGTTATGCACCATGTCATTGTCGTAGGCCGACTTGGTGAGATCGACCTTGATCAGTGTCTCTGGCATCAGAAACTCCCCTTTGTTAACAAGCCAAATTAGACGGACAGATATTTCGAGATCTGCGCGGCATCGACGGCGTCGCGCGCTTCGTCGCGCACGATCTCGCCGTTCTCGATGACCAGCACGCGGTCCGCGATGTCGAGCGCGAAGCTCAGCACCTGCTCGGACACGACGATGGAAAGTCCCCGCTCGTCGCGAATGCGCTTCAGCGTCCGCGCCATGTCCTTGATGATGGAAGGCTGGATGCCCTCGGTCGGCTCGTCAAGCAGCAGTACTTTCGGCTTGGTGGCGAGTGCACGCGCAATCGCCAGCTGCTGCTGCTGACCACCCGAGAGATTGCCGCCGCGGCGCCCCTTCATTTCGAGCAGCACCGGAAACAGCTCGTAGATATCCCCGGGCACCTCCGATCCGCCAGATACCACGAGGCCGGTCTCGATGTTCTCCTTCACCGTCATGGTCGAGAAGATCATGCGGCCCTGCGGCACGTAGGCGAGACCGTTGGCGACGCGTTCATAGCTCTTGAGCGGCGTGAGCTCGGTGCCGTTCATGTTCACCGAGCCCTTCCTTGACGGCAGGATGCCCATCAACGACTTCATCAGCGTGGTCTTGCCCATGCCGTTGCGGCCCATGATCGCCACGATCTCGTTGGGCGCGACCGAAACGTTCAAGCCGTGCAGCACCTCGCTCTGGCCGTAGGCAACATGCAGATCGGAAATAGCCAGCATCGGCTGTGCTCCTTAGTGGCCGAGATAGACTTCAATGACCTTGGGATCGTTCTTGACCTTCTCCATGGTGCCTTCGGAGAGGATCTGACCCTGGTGCAGCACCGTGACCTTGTGCGCGATGTCTTCGACGAATTTCATGTCGTGCTCGATCACGAGCACCGAGCGGTTCTTGATGATGCGGTTGAGCAGCTCGGCGGTCTTGGCGCGTTCAGAGACGCTCATGCCGGCGACCGGTTCATCGAGCATCAGGAGGTCGGGATCCTGGATCAGCAGCATGCCGATCTCGAGCCACTGCTTCTGGCCATGGCTCAGCTCGTCGGCTGAGAGGTTGAGCTTGTCCTTCAGGAAGATCATCTCGGCGATCTCTTCGACGCGCTGGGTGACCGTCGCGTCGCGCTGGAAGGTCAGCGAGCCGAATACCGTGCGGCCGCGCGGAAAGGAGATCTCGAGATTCTCGAACACCGTGAGATCCTCGAAGATCGAAGGCGTCTGGAATTTGCGCCCGACGCCAGCCTTGACGATCTCGTTCTCCTTCATCCGCGTCAGCTCGGTGCCACGGAACTGGATCGACCCTGAGGTGGCCTTGGTCTTGCCGCAGATGAGATCGAGCACCGTGGTCTTGCCGGCGCCGTTGGGGCCGATGATGACGCGGATCTCGTTCTCCTCGACATAGAAGGAGAGGTCGTTGACCGCCTTGAAGCCGTCGAACGAGACGGTGAGACCGGAGACGGCGAGCAGGAAATCCTTGGGCTGATGTCCGATGAGCATGCTGACCTCCTCACTCCGCCGGCGCGCCGTCGGCGACCGTCCCCTCGGTCCAGCCAGCCTTTGAACCGCGCGCAGCAAACAGGCGGTCGATGCGGGGCTGGACGTAGTCGGACCAGATGCCGGCGAGACCGTTGGGGAAAGCGAGCACGACCGCGATGAACAGGGCGCCAAGTCCGAACAGCCAGAGCTGCGGGAAGGTTTCCGACAGGCTGGTCTTGGCGAAGTTGACCAGGATGGTGCCGTAGATCGCGCCGATGATGGAGGTGCGGCCGCCAACTGCGGTGTAGATCACCATCTCGATCGAGGGCACGATGCCGACAAATGACGGCGACATGAAGCCGACCTCGAGCGTGAACATCGCCCCCCCGATCGCCGCGAACACCGCCGCGGCGCAGAAGGCGAAGATCTTGAAGTTGGCGACGCTGTAGCCGGAGAAGCGGACCCGGTCCTCCTGCTCGCGCATCGCAACCAGGATGCGACCGAGTTTTGTAAGCCGGACGAACTGCGCCGCGACGATCGCCGCGAACAGGAGAGCGACCTCGACGAAATAGAGGATCAGCTTGGCGTTGTCGGTTCGGATATCCCAGCCATGGAGCGTGCGCAGGTCGGTGATACCGTTGACACCACCGGTATAGCCCTGCTGTCCGATGATCAGGATGCCGAGGATGGCGGCGACCGCCTGTGTGATGATGGCGAAGTAGACGCCGCCGACCCGCCGCTTGAACATGGCCGCGCCGATGATGAACGCGAAGACACCGGGCACCAGCACGATCGCCGCAAGCGTGAATGTGAAGCTGTGAAACGGCTTCCAGAAGAACGGCAGCGAGGTGAGTTGATTCCAGTCCATGAAGTCCGGAATGCCCGGCGTCGACTGGATCTTGGTGTTCTCGACGCTCGAGGCCTCGAGCTTGAGGAACATCGCCATGCAGTAGCCGCCGAGCCCGAAGAACACGCCCTGCCCGAGGCTCAGGATGCCGCCATAGCCCCAGCACATCACAAGGCCGATAGCGACAAAGGCGTAAGTCAGATATTTGGCAACCAGGTTGAGGCGGAACACGTCGAGCGTCAGCGGCAGGATGACGATGAGAAGCAGCGCCAGCGAGACGAAGCCGATCAGTTCCGAGCGGCTGAAAAAGCGCGAGTTGATCATGACCGTGCTTTCTCTTTCTTACTTCCGGACCTTGAGCGCGAAGAGCCCCTGCGGCCGCACCATCAGGATGGCGACGATGGCAAGCAGCGTGATGACCTTGGCCATCGACCCCGAAAGGAAGAACTCGAGCGTCGAGTCGGTCTGCGAGATGGTGAAGGCCGAGGCGATGGTGCCGAGGAGCGACGCGGCGCCGCCGAACACGACGACCAGGAAAGTGTCCACGATATAGAGCTGGCCCGCGGTCGGCCCGGTCGAGCCGATCATGGTGAAGGCGCTTCCGGCCACACCCGCGATGCCGCAGCCGAGGCCGAAGGTCAGGCGGTCAACCTTCTCGGTGTTGATGCCGACCGCGCCAGCCATGACGCGGTTCTGCATCACCGCGCGCACCTGCTTGCCCCAGCTTGACCGGAACAGCACATAGGCGACTGCGATGGTAATCAGGATGGTCAATGCCATCACGAACATGCCGTTGATGGGGATCTGAATGGAATCGGTTGCCTGCCAGGAGCCCATCATCCAATCCGGCAGTTCGACGCCGACCTCGCGTGCGCCGAACACCGAACGATAGGCCTGCTGCAGCATCAGGCTCAGGCCCCAGGTCGCGAGCAGCGTATCGAGCGGCCGCTTGTAGAGGTGTCGTATCAGCGCCCATTCGACCAGCATGCCCAGTGAGCCTGAGGCGATGAACGCCAATATCATGGCGACGAAGAAATAGCCGGGAAACAGGGAGGGCGCGTACTGCTGGAAGCCGTTCGACGTCATCCAGGTGACGTAGGCGCCGAGGATCATGAACTCGCCGTGCGCCATGTTGATGACGCCCATCTGTCCGAAGATGATGGCAAGCCCGAGCGCCATCAGCACATAGACCGAAAACAGGATCAACCCGGCGAAGCCCTGCATCGCGAAGATGGCGCCGAGATCGCCAAGCGAATAGTCACCGAACATGATGATCCGTCCTTTCATTGCCAGGCAAAAGCCCACGTTGCGACGCGGGGCGTGCTGGCGTGGGCCGGACGGTCCACGCCGCTTGCGCTTGCGATAGCGGAGCGAAAGCTCAGCGCCTCACTGGTAACCCTTCGGGAAAGGATTGGGCTCGACGAGGTCCGCCGTCTCGTAGATCACGTCATACTGGCCGTCGGCGCGCGCCCGGCCGACACGCGTCTTCGACCAGAGGTGATGGTTTTCGTGGATGCGGACATAGCCCTCCGGCGCGCCCTTGAACTCAACGCCCGGCGAGGCCGCCGCGATCTTGTCGATGTCGAAGGAGCCGGCCTTCTCCGCGGTCAGCTTCCAGAGGTTGGGACCTAGATAGGCCGCCTGCGTGACGTCGCCGATCACGGTCTTCTCGCCCCACATCTTCTTGAAAGCGGGCACGAAGACCTTGTTGTTGGGATTGTCGAGCGATTGGAAGTACTTCATGCAGGCGTAAGCGCCTGCGATGTTCTCACCGCCGATGCCGTCGATTTCATCCTCGGTCACGGAGATGGTGAGCAGCGTCTGCTTGGAAAGGTCGATGCCGGCCGCCTTCAGCTGCTTGTAGAAGGCGACATTGGAGCCGCCGACGATGATGGCGTAGATTACATCCGGCTTGGTCAGCTTGATCTTGTTGATGACCGAGTTGAACTGGGTGTGGCCGAGCGGGAAGTACTCTTCGCCGACGACCTTGCAACCCTGCAGATGCGCTTCGATATGCTTGCGTGCAATTTTGTTGGAGGTGCGCGGCCAGATGTAGTCGGAGCCGAGCAGGTAGAAGCTCTTCGCGCCCTTGGTCTTGTTGACCCAGTCGAGGCCCGCGATGATCTGCTGCGTGGCTTCCTGGCCGGTGTAGATGACGTTCTTGGACTGCTCGAGGCCTTCATAGAAGGTTGGGTAGTAGAGCATGCCGTTGTATTGCTCGAACACCGGCAGCACAGCCTTGCGCGAGGCCGAGGTCCAGCAGCCGAACACGGCGGCGCACTTGTCGTTGACGAGCAGCTTCTTCGCCTTCTCCGCGAAGGTCGGCCAGTCGCTGGCACCGTCCTCCTGGATGAACTTGATCTTGCGCCCGAGCACGCCGCCCGCGGAATTGATCTGGTCGATTGCAAGCTTTTCGGCTTCCACCGACCCGGTTTCCGAGATCGCCATGGTGCCGGTGACGGAGTGAAGGATGCCGACCGTCACCTCGGTGTCGGTGACCGCAAGGCCCGTGGTGTTGACCGCGGAGGTTGCGGGGACATCAGCCCACGACGTGCGCGGCAACAGCGACACCGCCGGCAGCGCCAGCGCACCTTTCAGCAATTTGCGCCGGAACGGCGATATCAGGCCCCGTTTGCTTTCGTCTGACATGAGCACCCCATCTGGTTTCTAGGACTGGTTACTGGCCGGAGGAGGATGGCTCGAAATTGTGCAACGCACTGATACGCAAGATCGCGTATATTGCACCGCAAAATAGCGACGTAGGTTTTGGTACGGGTCTTGCGAGGGATTTTTTTGCGATTTCACAGTTCGGGAGTCTTTCGGCGTGGCAGGGCGGCAGCGGATAGACCGCGTCAGGCGTCAATACAATCAGTGGGTTGCCAACCAGACGCTGGAGGACTACGCGCTGCGCTTCACCGCCAAGAGCGCGCGGCGTTGGTCGGCCGCCCGCGTCGCCAACACCGCGATTGGTGCGATCTCGTTCCTGGCCCTGGAGGCAATCGGCGGCACGATCACCCTGAATTACGGGGTGACCAACGCGTCGGCCGCGATCCTGGTCGCGAGCGTCATCATTTTCCTGTGCGGGCTGCCGATCGCCTACCACGCCGCCAAATGCGGCATCGATATCGATCTGCTCACCCGGGGCGCGGGCTTTGGCTATATCGGTTCGACCATCACCTCGCTGATCTACGCCGCCTTCACCTTCGTGTTCTTTGCCATCGAGGCGGTGATCCTGGCCTCGGCGCTGGAGATGTGCTTCGGGATCCCGCGCCCGGTCGGCTACCTCATCAGCGCAGTCGCCATCATTCCGCTGGTGACTCACGGCATCACGCTCATCAGCCGCTTCCAGCTCTGGACCCAGCCGCTCTGGGTGGTGCTGCACATCCTGCCCTTTGCGGCGATTGCCTATGCCAATCCGCACTCCTTTACGCAGTGGCGGACCTTTGCCGGCGAGCATGGCAATGCGGACGGCCATCTCGACCTGTTCCTGTTCGGCACCGCCGCGTCGGTGGTGTTCTCGCTGGTCGCGCAGATCGGCGAGCAGGTCGACTTCCTGCGTTTCCTGCCGCGCGACCGGCGCACCACCTCGCGGCGAAGCTGGTGGATCGCGCTGATGTGCGCTGGACCGGGGTGGATCGTGCTCGGCGCGCTGAAGCTGTTGGCAGGCTCGTTCCTCGCCTTCTTCGCCGTCAGCCACGGCGTCTCGGCCGAGCATGCCGCCGAGCCCGCGCATATGTATCTCGAGGCGTTCCGCTATGTGCTGTCGGAGCCTGAACTGGCGCTGGCGCTGACCGGCACGTTCGTAATTCTCTCCCAGCTCAAGATCAACGTCACCAACGCCTATGCCGGCTCGATTGCCTGGTCCAACTTCTTCTCGCGGCTGACCCACAGCCATCCGGGCCGCGTGGTGTGGCTGGTGTTCAACGTGCTGGTGGCCCTGCTCCTGATGGAGATCGGCGTCTACAGGGCGCTGGAGCAGACGCTGGCGCTCTATTCCAATGTGGCGATCGCCTGGGTCGGCGCGCTGGTCTCCGATCTCGTGGTCAACAAGCCGCTTGGGCTGCGCCCGCAGCACATCGAGTTCAAGCGCGCGCATCTCTACGACATCAACCCGGTCGGCGTCGGCGCCATGGGCATCGCGGCGGTGGTCTCGATCACGGCGTTTTACGGCGTGTTCGGGCCGACCGCGAAGGCGCTGTCCGCCTTCGTGGCGCTTGCGGTCGCTTTCATCACCGCACCTGCGATCGCCTGGCTCACCGATGGCAAATTCTATATCGCGCGCAAGCCGAAGAGGAGCTGGCAGAACATCGAGTCCATCCAATGCTGTATCTGCGAGCATCATTTCGAACCTGAAGACACCAGCTCCTGCCCGGCCTATGCCGGGCCGATCTGCTCCCTTTGCTGCTCGCTCGATGCGCGCTGCCAGGATCTCTGCAAGCCGCATGCGCGTGCGCAGGCACAGCTTGCCGATACGCTCGGCAAATTCCTGCCCCAACGCGTCTTTGCGCGGCTCAACTCGCAGCTCGGGCACTATCTCGGTGTGTTCGTGGTCTCCGCCGGGCTGGTCGCGCTGACGCTTGGCCTGATCTACTTGCAAACATCGGCGAGCGTGCCCTCTGACAAGCTCCTTGTCTCCGACCTGCTGTGGAAAGTGTTCTTCGCGCTGACCATCATCATCGGCGTCGTCGCCTGGCTGTTCGTGCTGGCGCAGCAGAGCCGGCGGGCGGCGGAGGCGGAGACGCGGCGGCAGACCATGCTGCTGATCCAGGAGATCGATGCGCATATGCGCACCGACGCCGAGCTGCAGCGGGCCAAGGAAGTCGCGGAGTCAGCCAACCTCGCCAAGAGCCGCTATGTCGTAGGCCTCAGCCATGAGCTGCGTTCACCGCTGAATGCAATCAGCGGCTATGCGCAGCTGCTCGAGCAGGACCAAAGTCTGCCGGCACGGCCGCGCGACCAGGTGCGCGTGGTCCGCCGCAGCGCCGATCATCTCTCCGGACTGATCGACGGCATTCTCGACATTTCCAAGATCGAGGCGGGCCGTCTCTATTTGTCACGCGACGAGGTGCGGTTGGCCGATTTCCTCGATCAGCTGGTCGGCATGTTCCGCCTGCAGGCCGCGGCCAAGGGGATCGATTTCGTCTTCAAGCGGCCGGCCGTGCTGCCGCTCGTGGTCTATGCGGACGAGAAGCGGCTGCGCCAGATCCTGATCAATCTCTTGTCCAACGCGATCAAATTCACCCAGGCCGGCTCGGTGCAATTCATCGTGCATTACCGCGACCCGGTCGCCGAGTTCGAAGTGGTCGACACCGGCCCGGGCATTCGGGCCGACGATCTCGAACGCATCTTCGCACCCTTCGAGCGCGGCGCACTCGGCGTCACACAGCCGCAGACCGGAACGGGGCTCGGGCTCACCATCAGCCGGCTGCTCGCTGGCGTGATGGGCGGCGACATCAAGGTAACCTCGGCCGTCGGCGTCGGCAGCAATTTCCGAGTCAAGATCCTGCTGTCGGAGGTGACAAATCCGCGACGCACTGCGCCGGTGGAGGCGCCCGTCACCGGCTATCAAGGTCCGCGCAAGACCATCCTCATCACCGACGACGATCCCGTGCATCGCGATCTCCTGCGCGAGGTGCTGACCCCGCTCGGCTTCATCCTGCTCAGCGCCCCCGATGGTCCGGGTTGCCTGGCGCTGGCCCAGCACTGCCGGCCCGACCTGTTCCTGCTCGACATCTCGATGTCCGGCATGGACGGCTGGAAAGTCGCGGAGACGTTGCGGGCCACCGGCCACCACCAGGCGCGCATCCTGATGGTATCGGCGAGCGCACTGGAGGCACATGGCCGGCCGCTCGCCCAGCCGTTCCATGACGGTTATCTGATGAAGCCGATCGACATCCCGCGGCTGCTGGAGACCATCCGCCAGCTCCTGAAGATCGAATGGACCTATGCCACCGGCGAGATCATCCTGCCGCGCTGGAAGCCGGACCGCAGCGTGCGGCCGCCACTGAAAGCGGTGGAAGAGCTGATCGGTCTCGGGCAGATCGGCTATATCAAGGGCATCCAGATCAAGCTTGACGAGATCGGCAGCGAATTCCCAGAGCATGCCGAGTTCGTCTCCCAAATGCGTATTCTCGTCGACCGCTTCGACCTCGACCAGTACATGGCAACCCTGAAAACGCTGCACTCCTATGATCACTGAGCCGAAGAAGCGCGATGTCGCGCTGGTCATCGACGACTCGCCGGAGACCTTGCGGTTGCTCACCGATGCGCTCGACGCTGCCGGAATGACGGTGATGGTCGCGCTCGATGGCGCCTCCGCCATGCGCATCATCGACCAGATAACGCCCGACATCGTCCTGCTCGACGCGGTGATGCCGGGCATCGACGGGTTCGAGACCTGCCGCAGGCTCAAGCGCGATGGCGCCTTGAGCAATGTCCCGGTCATCTTCATGACGGGCCTCGCCGAGACCGAGCACATCGTGCGCGGCCTGGAAGCCGGCGGCGTCGACTATGTGACCAAGCCGATCGTGATCGAGGAGATGCTGGCGCGCATCCGCGTCCATCTCGCCAACGCGAGACTGACACAGAGCGCCCGTGCCGCGCTTGACGTCTCCGGACGTTACCTGCTCGCAGTCAACCGCCAAGGCACGATCATGTGGGCGACGCCGCAGGCGCAGAAGCTGTTGACCGACAGCCTCGGTGCGGCCGGAGCCGAGGAGCTCGTTTTGCCGGAGCCGGTGCGGCAATGGCTCGATGCCGCACAGAAGAAGAGCGGCGCGAAGGCCACGGTATCCTTTCCCGATCACCCGGAGCTGCAGCTCCATTACATGGGCAGAGCCGGCGGCAACGAATTCCTGCTGCGGCTCGCCAAGGACACCAGCGCGAACCTGCCTGCCGAATTCACCAGCGAGCTCGGCCTCACCACCCGCGAAGGCGAGGTGCTGTCGTGGCTCTCCAAGGGTAAGACCAACCGCGACATCGCGCAGATCTTGGGGCTTAGTCCGCGCACCGTCGACAAGCATCTGGAACAGATCTACGCCAAGCTCGGCGTCGAAAACCGCACGGCTGCGGCGGCGATTGCGACGAGCACGGCGAGGCGCAACTCGTAATTCGGTGTCGACGTGCCTGGGGCTGGCATCTTCCGCCTCAGCACGTCCTGGGGTTATGGGCCCCGGCGTTCGCCGGGGCGACGAGTGGTGTTTGTGGCGGCGCCGACGTTCACAATCAACTGTACACAAACGCCTTGTCGTCCAGATCGGTCGCGGGGATCGCGTCCTTCTCGGTCCAGTAATCCTGGCTGTGCTGCCATTCGGGTTTGTCGCCGCGCTTGGGCAGGATGTGCATGTTGCGCATGACATAGCCGGGATTGAAATTGTCCGGATCGATCCACGACAAGAGCGGCATGTTGTGGTCCTCGGGCCGTAGCGCCACCTCGACCTTGTTTGCGCCCTTCTCTTTCATGTGCGCGAGCAGCCGGCAGACGAAATCGGCCACCAGATCGGTGCGCAGCGTCCAGCTGGCGCGGAAATAGCCGAAGACCCAGGCCATGTTCGGAACGCCCGTGAACATCATGCCGCGATAGGTGACGGTCTGCGCGAAATCGAGCGGCTTGCCGTCGATGACGAAATCAATATCGCCCAGCACATTCAGATTGAAGCCGGTCGCCGTGACGATGATATCGGCCTCAAGCGTCTTGCCTGATTTCAACAGGATGCCGTCCTTGGTAAAGCGCTCGATCTCGTCGGTGACGACGGATGCCTTGCCGCTCTTGACGGCATGAAACAGGTCGGCATCGGGCACGAACGCAATGCGCTGCCGCCATGGCCGGTAACGCGGCGTGAAATGTGTCTCGACGTCAAAATCGGGACCGACCACCGCGCTGATCGCACCGATCAGTTCCTGCTTCACCTTCTCGGGCTCCTCCAGGCAGCGCTTGGTGAAGGCATCCTGTTCAAACAGGATCTTGCGGCGCACGATCTCGTGAATCCAGTCTTCCTGGACCTGGAGCTTGCGCAGCTCCTCGGCAAGCTCGATTGCATTGCGCCCGAGCCGAAAGTAAGTCGGCGACCGCTGCAGCATCGTCACATGCGCGCATTTGTCGGCGATGTTCGGGATCAGCGTCGCGGCCGTGGCCCCAGAGCCGATCACCACGACCTTCTTGCCGGAGAGATCGATATCCTTAGGCCAAAGCTGTGGATGCACGATGGGGCCGGCGAAATCCTTCATGCCCGGCCATTCCGGCGTGTAGCCTTCGGTGTGGCGATAATAGCCCTGGCACATCCAGAGAAAGTTCGCGGTGAAGGTGATGCGCTCGCCGCTCTCGATCTTCTCCGCCTCGATCGTCCAGAGATTGGTCTTGCTGGACCAATCGGCCGACAGAATGCGGTGCTTGTAGCGAATGTGGCGCGCGAGATCGTTTTCCTCGATCACCTCGCCCATGTAAGCGAGAATTTCCGCCGCAGTCGCGATTGGCGGCCCGACCCAGGGCTTGAAGCTATAGCCGAAGGTATGGAGATCGGAGTCGGAGCGGATGCCGGGATATTTGTGTGTCAGCCAGGTGCCGCCGAAACTTTCCTGCGTCTCCAGGATCACGAAGCTCGTCCCGGGAAGCTGCTTGGTGAGATGATAGGCACTGCCAATGCCGGATATGCCGGCGCCGACGATCAACACGTCGAAATGTTCAGACGCGGTGGAAGCGGAAATCGAGCGGGCGGTTTCGACGTTCATTGTTGCTTCTGGTCCTTGTCCGTTTCGTGGGTGGCCTCTTCAAGGGCCTGATCCTGCGCATGGTCCGCGACCGAGCATGCTTTGAGAAATGACATAGATCAACTGCTCAACGAATTACAGCGCAAAACCCCATTGCCTTGCGGTTTGCAGAATCCAGTCACGGTACAGCGTGAGCGGGGTGACGCCGGTCAGCCCGCCGCATCCGCCGCTGCCGTTCGGCCCGGTGGACCAGCTGATCACGCCGATGATCGTAGGGCTCCCCTGCTGATCCTCGAATACCGGCCCGCCGGAGTCGCCCGTGCACGCGCCAAGACCGTCGCGCGTGCCGCCGCCGGCAGGATCGACCAGGCGAATCTGCAAGCTGCCGGGTTTTCCGGTTGCAATCAGCTGTGCCGCGCGGATGACGCCACCGCTTTTGCCGTCGCCGCGGACGGTAACGCCGATGCCGGCGATGGTGAATTTTGCGCCCGGCGAAATCGGCTGGACCGGCGCACCGAGCTGCGCCGGGCTTTTTCCCTTCGCCGGAATTTCCAGTTGCAACAGCGCCACATCGGCCGTCGCGCGATGCGCCAGCATCTCCCGCATCTGGAAGCCCGGATGAATGGCGACGCGCTTGACGTTTTTCAGTTGCGGCGTGTGGTTCGCGTCGTATTCGACGATCTTGTAGTCGGCACCCGGCTGCACGCAATGCGCGACGGTGAGCACCAGCGCCGGCGCGATCAGGCTGCCGGTGCAGAAATTTCCGCGCGAGCCGACAATGGTGACCACCGACCGGCCCGCACCATCATTGGATGGCGCGGCGCCGCCGACGATGGCATAACTGGGCGAGGCCAGCAGCACGGCGCTCGTGATTGACAACAGAAATGCGCGCATGGTCCATGCCATAGCGGGTCGTGCACGCTCCGCCAAGGTGCCGCATGCTGGTTTGCCGCCAATATGTTGGCCTGTTTGAAACAGCGTTTGAGGCGCGTGGCGGTTTGGCGCGGATTTGCAAGAGGATTGAATGATCGAGGCGGTAATCTTTGATTTCGGCGGGGTGCTGACCACCTCGCCCTTCGAGGCCTTTGCGCGGTTCGAGCGCGAGCGCAGCCTGCCGGCGGACATCATCCGCCGCACCAATGCCGCCAATCATCTGGAAAATGCCTGGGCGAAGTTCGAGCGCGCCGAGGTCGATATCGAGGCCTTCGATCAGCTGTTCGCCGATGAATCGCGCGCGCTCGGCGCCGAAGTCCGCGGCAGGGACGTGCTGCCGCTGCTCGCTGGCGACCTGCGCCCCGACATGGTCGAGGCGCTCAAGCGCATCGGCGAAAACTTGAAGACCGGATGCATCACCAACAATCTCCCGGCCAACGCTATCGGCAGCGCCGCGGGACGGACGCTTTACATCGCGGAGGTGATGGCGCTGTTCGATCACGTGATCGAATCCGCCAAGATCGGCCTGCGCAAGCCAGACCCGCGCATTTATGAGATGATGGTGGAGACGCTGGGCGTCGACCCGAAGAGGTGCGTCTATCTCGACGATCTCGGCATCAATTTGAAGCCTGCGCGCGCGATGGGCATGACCACGATCAAAGTGGCGAGCGGTCCGCAGGCGATCGCGGAGCTTGAGGCGGCGACCGGGTTGAAGCTGGGTTAGCAATTTGCGTCGTGCCGCGCATCGAAATCTATCACCGTCACCCTGAGGAGGCCGCGAAGCGGCCGTCTCGAAGGGCGACGGCCCGCCTCTCACACCGGGGCCGTTCATCCTTCGAGGCTCGCTGCGCTCGCGCCTCAGGATGACGGAATTGGCAGCTATTCCGCCGCGCTCGCGATGCGTTCCGGAAAAGCCGCCGCGAGCGCGGTGCGCTCCGCCTTCAGCACGCCGCGCTCGGTGATCAGGCCGGTGACAAGCCGCGCCGGCGTGACATCAAAAGCATAGTTGGCGACCGGCGACCCCTCCGGCACGACGCGCACCGTCTCGATCCGCCCGTCCGCAGTGCGGCCGGTGATGGTCGCGACCTCCTCGGCGCCGCGCTGCTCGATCGGCACCTGCTTGCCGTCGCGAATGCTGAAATCGATGGTCGGCGACGGCAGCGCGACATAGAACGGGACGCCATTGTCGAAGGCGGCGAGCGCCTTCAGATACGTGCCGATCTTGTTGCAGACATCGCCATTGGCGGCGACGCGGTCGGTCCCGACGATGACGAGATCGACCATGCCATGCTGCATCAGATGCCCGCCGGTATTGTCGGGAATCACCGTATGCGGCACGCCGTGATGGCCGAGCTCCCAGGCGGTGAGGGAAGCTCCCTGATTGCGCGGGCGGGTCTCGTCGACCCAGACATGGATCTTGTGGCCATTGTCATGCGCCAGATAAATCGGCGCGGTCGCCGTACCCCAATCGACCGTGGCAAGCCAGCCGGCGTTGCAATGAGTGAGCACATTCACCGTCTCGCCCGGCTTTTTGCGCGCAGCGATCGCCTCGATCAGGGCCAGCCCGTTTCGCGCGATGCCCTGGTTGATGACGATGTCTTCTTCCGAAATCGCGTCGGCGCGGGCATAGGCCGCTTCGACGCGCAACCCAGGTGATAGCGGCCGTAATTGTGCACGCATCTCGTCCAAGGCCCATTTCAGATTGATCGCCGTAGGCCGTGTCGCAATCAGGGCTTTGTAGGCGCGATCAAGTCCGGCGTCAGATGCATCTTCGCGCATGGCCAGCGCCATGCCAAAAGCGGCGGTGGCGCCGATCAGCGGCGCGCCGCGCACCAGCATCGCGCGGATCGCTTCCGCCGCCTCGGCGCAAGTGGTCAGCCGCGTCACCACGAACTCATGCGGCAGCCTTCGCTGGTCGATGGCGCCGACCGACCAGCCGTCCTGTTCGAGCCAGATGGTACGATAATGTTTGCCGTCAACCTTCATGGCACGCCGACCTCCGTGGCCGCATTCAACCCCAGCACCCGTCCCGCGACCGCATCGAGCTTCTTCAATAGCTCCGGATCCCGCGCCTCGGGCGCGGTGATCAGCGCGGTATCGAGCGCGCGATCCGAGCCGATCGGACAGGGTTCGTGCTCCCGTGGGAAATCCCGCGCCAGCCGTCCCACCAGGGCCTTGGCCTTGTCGGCGTTCGAGCCAAGGACGCGGATGATATCCTGCACGGTGACGGCATCGTGATCCGGATGCCAGCAGTCGAAATCGGTGACCATGGCGACCGTAGCATAGCAAATTTCAGCCTCGCGGGCGAGTTTTGCTTCGGGCATGTTGGTCATGCCGATCACGGCGTAGCCGAGATTCTTGTAGGTCATGCTCTCGGCATAGCTCGAGAATTGCGGACCCTCCATGCAAAGATAGGTGCCCTCGCGCGCGATCTTGATGCCTTCGCTCTCCGCGGCCGCCGCAAGATGGATGCGCAGCCGCGGCGACACCGGGTGAGCCATCGAGACATGCGCCACGCAGCCTCTGCCGAAGAACGAGCTTTCGCGCTTGTAGGTGCGATCGACGAACTGGTCGACCAGCACGAAGGTTCCCGGCGGCAAATCCTGCCTGAAGGAACCGCAGGCCGACAGCGAAATCAGGTCGGTGACACCGGCGCGCTTCAAGATATCGATATTGGCGCGGTAGTTGATGTCGGACGGCGACAGCCGATGCCCCTTGTCGTGCCGCGGCAGGAAGACGATCGGGAGCCCCGCAATGGTGCCGCGGCGCACGGACGACGACGGCTCGCCCCACGGGCTTTTGATCACCTCGTCGCGCGCGTTTTCGAGGCCCGGCAGATCGTAAATGCCGGAACCGCCGATGATGCCAAGGATTGCTTTTGTCATGATCTCCCCACTGTCGCTTGGGGAGAGTGTAGCGGCTTTTTGCGACCGGAGCGACGTTCTTGCTCACCCGTCATTCCGGGGCATGCGAAGCATGAATCCGGAATCTCGAGATTCCGGGCTCGGTCCTTCCGGACCGCTCGGAATGACGGCGATGTTACGCGGCCGTGGGCTGCAGCTGGGCCAGCACCATTCGTCGCAGCGTCTCGACCGACTGGAAATTCTCCGGCGTGATCTCATGCTGCGGAATCGTGAAATCGAACTCCGCTTCGACCGAAAGCATCAGATTGACCATGTCCATCGAGGTCAGCCCGACATCGACCAGCCTGGTATCAGGCGCAAGCTCGGCTGACAGCGCGTTCTGCCTCAGGATCGTCGCCACCAGCGCGGTGATCCGGTTGTGCACATCGGCTTCGAAGCTTTGCATTCCCGACCTTCCAGATTTCTGTGACCGAAACATCATAAGCAAGGGACGATCCCACAACCATAGTCCGAAAGCCTGAAGGCCAATGCCGCGGCTTTCGCATCAAATGCAGCTTTTGGAATTAACGCTAATGCGGATTCACCAGTTTTCGGCGCTGCGGGACACCACAGGTTAACTCTCCATGTCGATGTGACTATGCACCAGGTCAATTTCATCGACGAATTTAAGTTAAATCCATACCCTTCCAGTTCAATCACACCATCAACAAAATCGATAGCGCGTCGGGTGATGCCGCCTCGCGGATTGCAGATCGATAACAATGGAGGCCGTAGCATGAACGTTCAGGACGCCGGGTTGAGGCAGCCTTCAGCCGACAACGGCGACGATCGCCTGCTGCTCGATCGGGGCTCGCTGTTTCTGAAGCGGACCGAGGCGGTCGCAACGGCCGCCGCATCGGAAGCAGAGGACGTCGATCTCAGGGCGCGCTTCCCCAAGGCGTGCTTCGATGCGGCGCGCGAGCAGAGGCTGCTGGGCCTGCTGATTCCGACCGCCTTCGGAGGCTTCGGCGCCTCGATCCCTGACGTCGCCGAGATCTGCTACTCGCTGGGCCGCGCCTGCGCCTCCAGCGCCATGATCTTCGCCATGCATCAGACCAAGGTCGCCTGTCTCGTCCGGCATGGCACCGGCAGCGAGTATCATGAGCAGTTCATGCGTCGCGTGGCAGCCGAGCAATTGTTGCTGGCTTCCTCAACCACCGAGGGCCAGAACGGCGGCAATATCCGGTCGAGCGCGGCGGCCGTCGCACATAGCGGCGCCGAGATTTCCCTGGTCCGCAACGCCACCGTGATTTCCTACGGTGCCGAGGCCGACGGCATCGTCACGATCGCCCGCCGCGCCGACGAAGCGGCAGGCTCAGACCAGGTGCTGCTGGCCGTCAGCAAGGATCACTACACGCTTGAGCGCACCCAGGGCTGGGAGACGCTCGGCATGCGCGGCACCTGCAGCGCAGGCTTTGAGCTGAAGATCAAAGGCCCGGCCGCGATGATCTTCCCTGAGAGCTATGACAAGATCCACGCCCAGACCATGACCCCGGTCGCGCATCTGTGCTGGTCCTCAGTGTGGGCCGGCATTGCCGCCGCCGCAGTCGAACGGGCGCAGCGCTTCATCCGCAAGGCCGCGCGCGGCGCGGGCGGGCAGATGCCGCCGGGTGCTGCGCATTACACCGCCGCCAAGATGGCGCTGACGAAACTCCGCGCCATGATCACCACAAATCTGGATCTCTATACGGCGCATGAATATGACGAGCGCGTGCTGTCCTCCCTCGACTTTCAATCGGCCATCAACCTGTTGAAGGTGCAGGCCTCGGAGCTTGCGGTGGAGACCGCGATGCATGCGATGCGCGCCTGCGGACTGTCAGGCTATCGCAACGACGGCGAGTTCACCGTCGGCCGTCACCTGCGCGACGCGTTGTCAGCGCCGCTGATGATCAACAACGACCGCATCCTCGCCAATATCGCCACTGCCAGCCTGATGAGCGGCGTTCCAGCCGCGCTGCGCGATTGACCCACAGACCATTTGGGAATGCAAGCCATGGACATTGCCGTTCAAACCGATTCGCCCGAACTCGCGCCACAGTCGAGCGATCCGCTTGATCATCTCGCCGACGTCCTCTTTTTCAAAATGGGCAGCGATGGCGTCTATGCCCGCACCGCGCTCTATGAGGACGTGGTGGAGCGGCTTGCCGCGCTGATCTCGCGGCATCGCGAGCCCAACACCGAAGTGATGCGCTTTCCGCCGGTGATTAGCCGTGCGCAACTTGAGAAATCGGGCTACCTGAAGAGCTTCCCCAATCTGCTCGGCTGTGTCTGCGGCCTGCATGGCACCGAGCGCGAGATTCATGCCGCGGTCAGCCGGTTCGACGCCGGTGGCGACTGGACCACCTCGCTATCGCCAGCCGATCTCGTGCTGTCGCCGGCCGCCTGTTATCCGGTCTATCCGATCGCGGCGAGTCGTGGGCAACTGCCGGCCGGCGGCCTGCGCTTCGACGTCGCCGCCGATTGTTTCCGGCGCGAGCCGTCGCGACATCTCGATCGCCTGCAATCATTCCGGATGCGGGAATATGTCTGCATCGGCAGCCCCGAAGATGTCACTGCCTTCCGCGAACGCTGGATCGTGCGCGCGCAGGGCATCGCCCGCGACCTCGGCCTTTCGTTCAAGGTCGACCAGGCGAGCGACCCGTTCTTCGGCCGCGTCGGCCAGATGAAGGCGGTGAGCCAGAAACAGCAATCGCTGAAATTCGAGCTTCTGGTGCCGCTGCGCTCGGAGGAGCAGCCGACCGCCTGCATGAGCTTCAACTATCATCGCGACCATTTCGGCCTCACCTGGGACATCAGGGATAGCAATGGCGAAGCCGCCCATACCGGCTGCGTCGCCTTCGGCATGGACCGCCTTGCGGTCGCGATGTTCCATACCCATGGCACCGACCTGTCGCTATGGCCGGAGAAGATACGCGAGGCGCTGGGCTTGGCCTCGCATTCGCATGCCGACGGCCATGTCGAAGGCTGGCGCTAGGGCATGATCCGGAAAAGTGTGAAGCGGTTTTCCGAAAAGATCATACTCAATCAAAGAGCTAAAGCGCGATGACGACTCATCCTAGTCTCATGGCGCTTTAGGAAACATCTTTCGACGAAGCGGATGCGGTGACCGAGCTCAGACCCATGATCCGATGTCGCGAGATCGGCGTTGCCGATCTCGCGCCAATCGCGGAGCTGCTGTCGAGCGGCTTCCCTGGCCGCTCGCGCGACTACTGGATGGGCGGGCTTAGGCGTCAGGCCACCCGCGACGTGCCGGAGGGCTATCCGCGGTTCGGCTATATGCTCGACCATGAAGGCGCGCCGGTGGGCGTGCTGCTGCTGATCTATTCGGCGCGCAAGGAAGAGGGCGAAACCGCCATCCGCTGCAACCTTTCGAGCTGGTATGTGGAGCCCGCGTTCCGCAATTATGCATCGATGCTGACCAAGATCGCGCAGCGCCACAAGGACGTTACCTATGTCAACGTGAGTCCAGCGAGCTGGACCTGGCGCATCATCGAAGCCCAGGGCTTTCGAGCCTATTGCAGCGGGCTGTTCGTGTCTTTTCCCGCACTGTCGCGCCCCGCGCCCGGAATGGCGATCGAGATCGTTTCGCGCCATGTCCGGGAGCTCGAGGGCTTGTCCGCAAGCGAGACTGCGCTGCTCGCGCGCCACGCCGCATCCGGCTGCCTGAGCCTGGTCTGCCGCACCGCAGACGGTCGCGTCTTCCCGTTCATCCTACAGCCGATGCGCATCCGCCGCGGCCAGCTCGCCCCGCCGGCGATGCAGCTGATCTATTGCGACGACGTCGCCGATTTCATCACCTGCGCCGGCGCCCTCGGCCGTTTCCTGCTCTGGCGCGGCAAGATCGCCGTCGTGCTCGATGCCAACCAGCGCATGGACGAGATCGCGGGCTTCTACACCGAGGCGCGCGGCCGCAAATATTTCAAGGGCCCATGCTGCCCACGGCTCGGCGACCTATCTGATACGGAGCTCGTGATTTACGGGCCGTAGCTCCACATGCTCCGTCATTGCGAGCCAAGCGAAGCAATCCAGGACCACGCTCGCGACTCTGGATTGCTTCGTCGCTTCACTCCTCGCAATGACGAGAGAGTCAAGCCGCCTGCTTCACCGCATGCGCAAACTCCCAATAGAGCTTGCGCGCTCGTGCATAGAACGGACCGGGCTTGAGCTCGCGTTCGTCGATCCGGATCACCGGCGCCACTTTGGCGAAATTGCCGGTCGAGAAAATCTCATCGGCCTCTGCGAACTCGGCATAACGCAGCGTCGCTTCAATCACCGTAACGCCATCGCCGCGCAACAGCGCGATCACCCGCTGCCGCGTGATGCCGTTCAGGAACGTGCCGTTCGGCACCGGCGTATAGACCACGCGGTCTTGCGCCATGAACACATTGGCATTGCCGAACTCGGCGACATTGCCCAGCAGATCCAGCATCAGGCAGTTGTTGAAGCCGCGCGAAGCGGCCTCGCGGAGCGCGCGTGAATTGTTGGGATAGAGGCAGGCGGCCTTGGCATCGACCGGCGCGCATTCCATGGTCGGCCTGCGGAACGGCGACAGCGTGATGGCATTGCCCGTCGGCTGCGGCATCGGCGCTTCATAGATGGACAGGCACCAGTTGGTGGTCTCGGGGTCGAACAGCACGCCACCGCCGGCGCCATGTTGCGGCCAGTACATCGGCCGGATATAAAGCTCGGCCTTGGCACCGAAGCGCGCGATGCCTTCGCGCGCGAGGCCAAGCCAGGTGTCGCGATCGACCATCGGCCTCAGGCCGAAATTGATCGCGGACTGATTGACGCGTTCACAATGGCGATCCAGATCCGGCGTCACGCCCTCGAAGGCGCGGGCGCCGTCGAACACGGTCGAGCCGAGCCAGAGCCCATGGGTGCGCGGCCCCATGATCGGCACATTGCCTTCATGCCACTCGCCCTCGAAAAAGGTCCAGGTTGGCGAATAGCTGACAGGGTTGCTCTTGGGAACCATGACGCCCTCCACAGATAAGCACCTTATGCATCGCACAATGCGCTATTATGGCCGCTGGAGATTTAAGGAATCCCTGTAACGATCCCTTGCCTGACTGGCGACTTTGGTGATCGATTTATACGGGATGAACGATCACTTGGTTATCAGGTGCAACCATGCCACTCGATCCCACTGCCAAACGCCTGCTCACCATGATGGCTGCGGTCGGAGGCGCCGATCGCAAACGGCCGACACCGGACGAGCGCCGCCGGGCGCTTGCTAAGCTGATGCAGTTTGCCCGTGCCGACAGCACTGAGGTAGCAACTGAAGACCGCACCTTGCCGGGGCCGGCTGGCCACATCGCCTATCGGCTCTATGCGCCGGCAGCGCCCGCGCGCGAACCTGCGCCAGGCTTCGTCTTTTTTCACGGCGGCGGCCTCGTTGCAGGCAGCATCGAGACCCACCACCGTGTCGCCGCTGCGCTGGCGCAAACAACCGGCTGCCGGTTGATATCCGTCGACTATCGCCTCGCGCCCGAGCACAAATTCCCGGCCGCGATCGAGGATGCCGTCGCGGCGACCCAATATGTACTCGCCAACGCCGCGCAGCTCGGCATCGACCCGCACCGCGTGGTGGTCGGCGGCGATTCGGCAGGGGCTACGCTGGCCGCCGTGGTCTGCCAGCACGCGCTGCAAAATGGCTGGCCACCAATCGCCGCGCAGTGCCTGATCTGTCCCGTGCTTGACTTCGAGGAAGTCTCGCCCTCGCGACGGGAATTCGCGCAAGACTATCTGATCGACCGGGCAACGCTCGAAGCCGATCTTGCGGACTACGTCACCGATGATGCCGATCTCGCCGATCCCCGCATATCGCCGCTGCGCGCCTTCCAGGTCGCGGGACTGCCAATGGCGATCATCCATACCGCCGAATACGACCCGATGCGCGACGAGGGCAATGCCTATGCGCGGAAACTTCTCGCCGCAGGCGTGGTGGTCGAGCATGTCTGCCACCCCGGGATGATCCACAACTTCCATGCCATGGGGGCGCTGCTGCCGCAGGCACAACTCGTGCTATCGCAGATCGGCGAGCAGGTCCGCCGCGCGGTGGGGTGAATTATTCACCTCGTCGTCCCGGCTTTCGCCGGGACCCTGACCCGCGGAATTTATCTGTGGCGCGCGGTGGCAGTTGTTCTTCACCAAACACCCTCCTGGGGTTATGGGTCCCGGCGTTCGCCGGGACGACAAGCGTGTGTGTTTCGCCCAGATCCATGCAGAACATTTGATTCAAATTTTATCCATCTCGCCACAATTCGTTAGGGTTATTTCATCGATCTCTACGCGAATTATTGCTCCCTTCACCCCTCGCTCCTAATCAAGGCGATGGCGCCGAACGCACAGGCTTTTTGCAGCCAAAGAGCGGGCGCCACAATTGATTGTGGAGGTCGATGATGCGCAACGAGACGATTGCTATTCACGCCGGCTACGATCCCGATCCGACCACCAAGGCGGTTGCCGTCCCGATCTACCAGACCGCGTCATACGCCTTCGACAGCGCCGACCACGGCGCGGCGCTCTTTAATCTCGAGGCGGAAGGCTTCCGCTACAGCCGTATCGCCAATCCGACCAGCGCCGTGCTGGAAAAGCGTATCGCCGAGCTCGAAGGCGGCGTCGGCGCGCTGGCCGTTGCGACCGGACAGGCCGCGCTGCATTTCTCGTTTGTCAATCTCGCCGACAGCGGCGGCAACATCGTCTCGGTGCCGCAGCTCTATGGCACGACGCACACCCTGCTCGCGCACATCCTGCCGCGCCAGGGCATCATCGCCCGCTTCGCCGAAAGCGACCGGCCTGAGGCGATCGAGAAGCTGATCGATAACGATACCAAGGCCGTGTTCGCCGAGAGCATCGGCAACCCCGCCGGCAATGTCTGCGACATCGAGGCGCTGGCCAAGGTCGCGCATCGTCACGGCGTGCCGCTGATCGTCGACAACACGGTGGCGACCCCGATCCTGCTCAAGCCCATCAATTACGGCGCCGACATTGTCGTGCATTCCCTGACCAAATTCCTCGGCGGCCACGGCACCACGCTCGGTGGCGCCATCGTCGACAGCGGCCGCTTTCAATGGAAGGACAACCCGCGCTTCCCGGCCTACAACCATCCGGATGCGTCCTATCATGGCCTGGTCTATGCCGACCGTTTCGGGCCGAAGGCCTATATCGAGCGTGCCCGCAGCGTTTATCAACGCACCATGGGTGCGGTGCTGTCGCCGTTCAACGCGTTCCTGCTGCTGCAGGGCATCGAGACCGTGGCGCTGCGCGTCGAGCGTCATGTCGAGAACGCGCGCAAGGTCGCGGAATTCCTCCGGGCTAACCCGCGGGTCGCCTGGGTCAATTATGCCGGCTTCCCCGACAGCCCCTACTACGCGCTGGTGCAGAAATATCTCGACGGCAACGCCTCCTCGCTGTTCACCTTCGGGATCAAGGGCGGAATGGAAGCCGGCAAGGCCTTCTACGACGCAGTGAAGCTGATCACGCGGCTGGTCAATATCGGCGACGCCAAGTCGCTCGCCTGCCATCCCGCTTCCACCACGCATCGGCAGATGTCGCGCGAACAGCAGAGGACCGCCGGGATCCTCCCCGAGACCATCCGCCTCTCGGTCGGCATCGAGCATGTCGCCGATATCATCGACGATATCGACCAGGCGCTGGCAAAGGCTTGCGCCGGTCAAGGCCGGCTCGAGGCCGCCGAATAGACGGTCGTAGCGCGATGCCTGTTCTTTTCGACCAGAAGCAGTCGATCGCAAGCCCGGCCCTTGCGCCGGGGCACGAAGCGTTCGAGCGCCGCGAACGAACCGAGCTCACGATCGGGCTTGTCAACAACATGCCGGACGGCGCCCTGAAGGCGACCGAACGGCAATTCGCGCGTCTCTTGAGCGGCGCCGCGGGAAATGCACGGATCGACTTCCACTGCTTTTCGCTGCCGTCCGTCAAGCGCTCGGCAGCCGCGCGCGCCCATATCGAGAAGGACTATTCCGACATCGCCGCGCTCGGTCGGCTGAAGATCGACGGCCTGATCGTCACCGGCGCCGAGCCGAACGGTTGCGCGTTGCCGGAGGAGAGCCTGTGGCGCGAGCTGACCGACATCATCGATTGGGCCAGGACCAATACGCGCTCGACGATCTGGTCATGCCTCGCCGCCCATGCGGCGGTGCTGCATCTTGACGGCATCGAACGGCATCGGCTGCCGGCAAAATGCTCGGGCATCGAGGCCTGCATCAAGGTCAGCGAGGATTGGCTGACCCGCGGTCTGCGCGGCCCCCTCAAGGTTGCGCATTCCCGGCTCAACGAGGTGCGCGAGAACGATCTGGTGCGGCACGGCTACCAGGTGTTGACCCGCTCGAACTCTGCCGGGGTCGATATCTTCGCCAAGCAATACGAAAGCCGCTTCGTCTTCTTCCAGGGCCATCCGGAATATGACGCGCTGTCGCTGCAGCGGGAATATATGCGCGACCTCGCGCGATATCTGGCCGGCGAACGCGAGGACTATCCGGCGATTCCAGCAAATTATTTCGACGCCGCGACGGAGGCGCATCTCAACGCCTTTGAACCGCGCGCCAGGGCCGAGCGCGATCCAACACTGGCCGCCGAGTTGCCCGGGCTGACCCTTCGCGGCGACATTGCCGCAGGCGTCGTCGCCCATGTCATCCTGCGAAACTGGCTGGCTTTTCTCGGGCAATCGCGCAGATAAGCCCATCAGCGTCCACGTCGGTCAAAAACGCTCCCGAGAGGGTGGCGGCGGCTCGCGAAGCTCGCTACATTGAGCGGAATCCGCAAGCCCCTGCTGCCGCCCTTCGCAAAGCCTTCCGACGCGTGTCCGAGACCGATCGCCTCCACTCGACCCTCAGCTCCGTGTTCGGGCTTACGACCTTCCGCGGCGCGCAGGAAGAGATCATTCGGCATGTCACCGCTGGCGGCAACTGCCTGGTGCTGATGCCGACCGGAGGCGGCAAGTCGCTCTGCTATCAATTGCCGTCGCTGCTCCGCGAAGGCTGCGGCATCGTGGTCTCACCGCTGATCGCGCTGATGCGCGACCAGGTCGCCGGCCTTATGGAAGCGGGCGTCAATGCTGCCGTACTCAACTCCACCCTCACCTATCAAGAGGCGTCTGAAGTCGAGCGGCGGCTGATCGCGGGTGATATCGATTTGCTCTATGTGGCGCCGGAACGGCTGCTCACGCCGCGCTGCCTGTCCCTGCTGGAACAGGCGCGCATCGCGCTGTTTGCCATCGACGAGGCGCATTGCGTGTCGCAATGGGGGCACGATTTCCGTCCCGAATATATCGGGCTGTCGGTTCTCGCGGAACGCTTTCCCGACGTGCCGCGGATGGCGCTGACCGCGACCGCCGACGAATTGACCCGGCAGGAGATCGTCGACCGGCTGTCGCTGAAGGATGCGCCACAATTCGTTTCGAGCTTCGACCGGCCCAACATCCGCTACGAGATCATCGACAAGAAGAACGCGGTCGGCCAGCTCAAGACCTTCATCGCCGAGCGCCACGCGGGCGATGCCGGCATCGTCTATTGCCTGTCGCGCGCCCGCGTCGAGGAAGTTGCGCTCGCCCTGCAGGACGCCGGCATCGCCGCCCTGCCCTATCATGCCGGGCTCGAGGCAGGCGTTCGCGCGCGGCATCAGGATCGCTTCATCAATGAGGACGGCGTGGTGATCGTGGCCACCGTCGCCTTCGGCATGGGCATCGACAAGCCTGACGTGCGCTATGTCGCCCATCTCGATTTGCCCAAGAGTATCGAGGCCTATTACCAGGAGACCGGCCGTGCCGGACGCGACGGCAAGCCCTCGACGGCCTGGATGGCTTACGGTCTGCAGGACATCGTGCAGCAGCGGCGCATGATCGACGAGTCGGATGCGCCCGATACGTTCAAGCGCGTCTCTGCACAGAAGCTGGATGCGCTGGTCGGACTCGCCGAAACCGTCAATTGCCGGCGCGCACGGCTGCTGGCCTATTTCGGCGAGACAATAGCTTCCGAAAATTGCGGCAATTGCGACAACTGCCTCCTGCCGCCGCGCGTTCGCGACGGCAAGATCCTGGCGCAGAAGCTATTGTCCTGCGTCTATCGCACCGGACAGCGTTTCGGCGCCATGCATGTGTTCGATGTGCTGGTCGGGCGCCTGACCGAGAAGGTGCAGCAATTCGGCCATGACAAGCTCTCGGTGTTCGGCGTCGGCCGCGAGCTCAACGAGAAGCAGTGGCGCGTGGTCCTCCGGCAGCTGATCGCGATGGGGCACTTGCGCGCCGATAACGAGGCCTATGGCGCGTTGAGACTGACCGATTCGGCCCGCGGCGTCTTGCGCGGTGAGACCGAGGTGTGGCTGCGCGAGGAAGCGGAAGGCAAACGCAACCGCGCCATCCGCGCCAAGTCACGGCGCGGCGATCTCGCGCCCGCCTCACCCGGCCAGACCAGGACCGCCGACCCCGCGCTCTATGCGGCGTTGAAGGCCTGGCGGACCGAGACCGCACGCAAACGCGGCGTGCCGGCCTATGTCGTGCTGCATGATTCCACAATGGACGGCATCGCCGCCGCCCGCCCGACCACGCTCGCCGAGCTGCGCGGCGTTGCCGGCATCGGGGACAAGAAGTTGGAGCACTATGGGGCGGAGCTGATGGCGGTGATCAACGCGAATCGGGCGACGGCGTAAGTTCGCGGCCGGCTTTCCTGCCGGGTTTTGCTTCGCTCTACCCCTGCTTGGCGAGACAGCACTTCTTGAATTTCTTGCCACTTCCGCACGGGCAGGGATCGTTGCGTCCAATATCACGCCATGGGTTCCTGACCGGCTCTGATGGTGTCCAGGCCAAGTCGAGATCGCCGCGATAGAAAATATCCTCGTCGGAGAGTTCGTCTTCCTCATCGAATTTCCGGTGGTCGCTCCAGGCGAGCGCCTCGGCCACGTCCTCGATATAACCGAGACCGAACTCCTCCATGCGCGAAACGTCGCCTGGCCGCTGCTCGGCCTCGGCGAGGATTTCCTCGAATTCCTCGCGACCGATGGCCCAGTCCAGGATGCGGCCGTCGTTCCATCCGCGGTGGACCAGCCCAACCATGTTGCGCAGGCCAAGCAGCGCGATCGCTCTTACCCAGCTTTCCCACACCGGATCGTCATCTTCGGCAAGCCTTTCCTCGTAAAACCGTTCGAGAAGACGCGTCAGCCGATCACGTTCGATGCTCCCGATCCAGGTCAGGAAAATCGCAGCATCCAGCGCCGCCTCTCGGGCAAACGGGTCGGCGGAGCGGTCAGCAACGAGCGCGAACAAGGCCTCGACATTTCCATCGAATACACCAGCGATGATGCGCGGCATACCTTCTGTGAGAGCATCTCCGAGCAGATCATCGAGCTCATCTTGGGGCAAACGCAACAGGCGCAGCAGAGGCTCGCACGATTGGATGTCGCGCGCACCGCCCAGAATGTACACGCCGCGGAGCAGCAGCATGCGCTGCTCCTCGGACAGCCGCTCGCCGTTTGCGGCTCTCGCAAGAATGGCACGCAGCGGAGGAGCTGCCTCCTCCATCCGGATGAGACACATCCCGATCGCGTAAGTCGGGACGTGCTCTTCTGTCGAAATCAAATGGAGGTAGTTCTCGATCGGCCCGACGTCTTCGTGACCAAGGACTGCTTCGGCCTCTTCCTTTTTCATCCACCTCTCCTGTGCCCGTCCGCCCACGCAGCTAGCGTGCCAACAGATTAGCGCAGGAGGGCGTTACAGAAAAACAGCAATGATCAGTGCCAACACCGATAGCCGTCAGGTTCGACGGCGAGGTTAGCCGTTCCGGAACGTATACGCATAGCCGTTGATCGCCGGCGCGCCGCCGAGATGGGCGTAGAGCACCTTGGAGCCGGCCGGAAAATAGCCCTTCTTCACCAGGTCCATCATGCCCTGCATGGATTTGCCCTCATAGACCGGGTCAGTGATCATGCCTTCCAGCCGGGCGCAGAGGCGAATGGCCTCCTTGGTCTCGTCGGAGGGAACGCCGTAGGCGGGATAGGCGTAATCCTCGACCAGCACCACATCGTCATCCTCGATCTCGCGGCCGAGTTCGACTAGCTTCGCGGTGTTGCGCGCGATGTCGAGCACCTGCGCCTTGGTCTGCTTCGGAGTAAACGAGCCGTCGATCCCGATCACGCGCCGCGCGCGCCCGTCAGCGGCGAACCCGACCGTCATGCCGGCATGGGTCGAGCCGGTCACCGTGCAGACCACGATGTAGTCGAACTTGAAGCCGAGCTCCTTCTCCTGCGCACGCACTTCTTCGGCGAAGCCGACATAGCCGAGGCCACCGAATTTGTGCACCGAAGCGCCGGCGGGAATCGCATAAGGCTTGCCGCCCGCAGCCTTCACCTCCTCGATCGCCTCTTCCCAGCTCCTGCGGATGCCGATGTCAAAACCGTCCTCGACCAGCCGTACGTCCGCACCCATGATGCGGCTGAGCAGGATGTTGCCGACACGGTCATAAACCGCGTCCTCATGCGGAACCCAGGCTTCCTGCACCAGCCGACACTTCATGCCGAGCTTGGCGGCGACGGCCGCGACCATGCGGGTGTGGTTGGACTGCACGCCCCCGATCGACACCAGCGTGTCGGCATTGGAGGCGATGGCGTCGGGAATGATGTATTCGAGCTTGCGCAGCTTGTTGCCGCCAAAAGCAAGGCCGGAGTTGCAGTCCTCGCGCTTGGCATAAAGCTCGACCTTGCCGCCGAGATGGCGCGAGAGCCGGTCCAGCTTCTCGATATGGGTGGGTCCAAAGGTGAGCGGATAGCGCGCGAATTTTTCCAGCATGCTGGCTGCTCCGAATGATGTGGTTGCTGGCGCCAGCTGTACCATCAAGCATCAGAAAGGTGCTCTCAAATTCAGTCAGGCAATAGCGCATCCGTTGCGCAAGCTGAGAATTATGCTATTATTTCTTTCGATTATGACCATAAAAGTGAAAGATTCTTCCATACCGATCGAAGACCTCGATCGCATCGACGTTAAGATGCTGCGTTTGCTGCAGAAAAACGCCCGGCTCAGCAACGCGGAACTGGCCGAGCTGGCCGGCGTGAGCCCCGCCACCTGTCATCGCCGGACCCAGCGCCTGTTCGAGGATGGTTTCATCACCGAGGCGCGCGCGATGATCGCACCGCGCAAGGTCGGCAAGGGCGCGCTGGTGATGGTCGGCGTCGTGCTCGATCGCTCCACGCCGGAGAGTTTTGCAACCTTCGAGCGGGCGGTGGCAAAATTGAAATTCGTGCTCGACTGCCATCTCGTGGCCGGCGATTTCGACTACTTCCTCAAGATCCGCGTCGGCGACATGGAGGGCTTCAACCGCATCCATGGCGAGCAGCTGATCGCGCTGCCCGGCGTGCGGCAGACGCGTACCTTCTTTGTGATGAAGGAAGTCGTCGACAACGCGCCGCTGGATTTCTGATCGCAGCAACCGCCTGCGGCGTGCGGTCGCAGGTCTTCGCGACCATTAATGCGAATTAATTCCGCGGCAAGCATAGTTTAATCGACCCGACAGGCCGCGGTAAGGCCGCGTGCGTTAACTCTCCGAACAAGGCCAACGGGCCTCACCCCATTTCGGAGATGCAAGTCAATGACAGATAACGCACGTTCCATTCGCAAGATTCTATCGACGCGGCGCTTGGCGCTGCTCGGCTCGGTCGCCGTGCTCGGCTCGGCCTTGATGCTGGGCGGCCCGCTCACCGGGAACCACCTTGCCACGCCTGCCCATGCCGCAATCCAGAGTGCACAGCAGGGCCCGACCGGCTTTGCCGATCTCGTCGCCAAGGTGAAGCCCGCAGTGATCTCCGTACGCGTAAAGATGGACGCCAACGCCATCTCCGGAGATGAAGGACAGAGCAGCGAGCAAGACGGCTCGCCCTTTGCCGGCACGCCGTTCGAGAAGTTCTTCCATCAATACGGTGAGAACGGCCCGCGCATGCGGATGACGCCGCACCGCGAAATCACGGGTCTCGGCTCCGGCTTCTTCATTTCCGCTGACGGTTATGCGGTGACCAACAACCACGTTGTCGACCACGCCTCCTCGGTGCAGGTGACGACCGATGACGGCGCCATCTACACCGCCAAGGTCATCGGGACCGACCCGAAGACGGATCTCGCGCTGATCAAGGTCGACGGCAAGGGCAAGAATTTTGCCTATGTCAATTTCGAGGACCAGACACCGCGCATCGGTGACTGGGTGGTCGCGGTCGGCAATCCCTACGGCCTCGGCGGCACCGTGACCGCCGGCATCATCTCGGCGGAAGGCCGCGACATCGGCTCCGGTCCGTATGACAGCTACATCCAGATCGACGCGCCCATCAACAAGGGCAACTCGGGTGGTCCGACCTTCGACACCAATGGCAACGTCATCGGTGTCAACACGGCGATCTATTCGCCGTCCGGCGGCTCGGTCGGCATCGGCTTCGACATTCCGGCCGCGACCGTCAAGAACGTGGTCGCGCAGCTCAAGGACCATGGCTCGGTGACCCGCGCCTATATCGGCGTGCAGGTGCAGCCGGTCACACCGGGCATTGCCGAGAGCCTGGGAATGAAGAAGGCGGAAGGCGCGTTGGTTGATGAGGCACAGGCGGATACGCCGGCGGCCAAGGCCGGCATCCAGGCGGGCGACGTCATCACCGCGGTCAACGGCAACGCGATCAAGGACTCTGGCCAGCTGGCCCGGGAGATCTCGGCCATGAGCCCGGGCTCCACGGTCAAGCTCGACGTGCTCCGCAAGGGCGAGTCGAAGACCTTCGACGTGACGCTTGCGACCATGCCGAACCATCGCGAGGCGAACGCCGGCAACGAGGAAGAAGGTTCTGCGGCGACCCCGCACCTCGGCCTCTCGGTCGCGCCGGCCGGTGAAGTCGCGGGCGCGGGAGCCAAGGGCGTCGTGGTCACCAACGTCGATCCCGACGGACCGGCCGCCGAGCATGGCTTCCAGTCCGGTGACGTGATCCTCTCCGTGGGCGGGCAGAGCGTCTCCAACGTCGGTGAGCTGCGCAAGGCGCTGAGGGATGCCAAGAGCCAAGGCAAGCACCAGGTGCTGATGCAGGTGAAGACCGCCGATAACACCCACTTCGTCGCCATGCCGATCGGCTGATCGGCCCGATCCATTGGCGACTCGATCCCGCCGTCCGCGCGTTCTCCAGGCGCGGGCGGCGGGCGCTTTTCGTTACTTGACGACAGCGCGGACTTGGAGGAAGCGCAACGTCTTTTGCGCCGTCTCAAGAGACAATCGCTGATAGTCGTTCTTCGCCAGATTGAGCACTTCGGCCGAGACCTGTTTCGGTCGCTTGCGATTGCGCAGGATGGCTTCGGTCGTTGGCCAGCTGAGACCGGCCGCCCTGCAGGGAACGAGCACGGCATCGTTACGGACGCCTGTCATGATCTCCGCGATGACGTCGATCTTGGATGAGGTCAGGACGGCAACTCCGACGATCACCTGCGGCATTTGACCGGCGGCGGCGAAGTTGCCGAGCGTCTCGTCATTGAGGCGCCTCGCCTTCTGCAGGCTTTGGATGGCCTTTCGGCATTCTCATACCTGATGTCCTTGGTCGCCCCGCTGATTGCCGTCGATATCTCGGCCAGGATTTGCGTGAGCTGCTCGCGCTGCTGTGGCGGGATCAGCGCGAGGAGCTTTGCTCGTACCGCCTCGGTGGCACGCGCGAGCAGGTCGCGCAGCAGACGGACGGGAATGTCGCGCCGGGAACCGACGGCCTCGGAGAGAATGTCGTCTCCATTCGCTTTCTCGACCAAAACGGAATAGCCGGTGTCTGAAAACCGTGCGCCAGCATTCTGGGCCAAGGTGTGGATCACCCGCCGGTCACCGCGTTCGAGCAGCACGTCCGTGACCGCAGTTTCCAGGCCCTCGCGTCTCGAGATCGCGACCAGATGCTCCTGACCGCGCACCTGGGCGATCTCCGTCAGATCGGTCGTCGTCAGGCGCTTGGATTCCGTCAGCACCGGTCCGGACACCGAAATCGCCTCATTCCAAGCCAGCCGCTTGATGGTCTCGACCGGTGCGTTGTCGATGGGAGCCAGGCACTGGCCAAGTTCAGCCAGCGCCTTGGTCTCGATTCTGGCCATCAACCGGCACAGGACATCGTCGAAGACCTTCACCTGCTCGTCCGTCAGCGAGGCTGAACCGGCAAGAAAGAGAGTGGTGACCTGACGGAGCTTGTTGACGCGCGTCTCCGAAGAGCCGCTGCGCACGGCAGCTTCAAGCTCGGAGATGAGCGATTCCTGAGGCTCGGCTTCAATGACAGACATTTTTTGCAATCCCAGCGGTTCTCAAAGGTCGCCGAGTCGACTCAAGGCGATCGTCGGAAAGCGGCGACTATTCAGCGCGCGTGACCGTTAAAAAGGTGGAAATTCGGCGAGGACTTCGCTGTCGAAATTTTGCATCACGTAATTCTACGTGAGTCCCCACAAGGCTGTGATCGCGGTGCGCTAAACCACCCCTATCGCGCGAGGCGCTCTTTGCCGGACCGCGGCTGCTTCAGCCATGGCTTGCTCCCATCGGCATCGCACCGGTTCTCAGATACTGGCCGGCGATCGATGAATTATGATGAGCGATCCAGTCCTCGGCGTATTCGGGCGTCAGGGACCTCGCGAAAACATAGCCCTGACCGATGTCGCAGCCAGCGCGCTGCACCCTCGCAAGGGTCTGCAGATTGTCGACGCCTTCGACGACGACTTTCATGCTGAAGGCCCGGGCGAGCGCGACGGAGGCGTCAATGATCTTCATCATATCATCGTCGGCCTCGCAGCCTTTGACAAAGGACTGGTCAATCTTGAGCTCGCTGAAAGGAAGCCGCGCCAGGGCCGAAAGCGACGAATAGCCGGTGCCGAAATCGTCCATCGCGGCCCCGATATTCTTGATCCTCAGCCTGACCAGGATGTCCATCGCCCGTTCAACATCGGACATCGCGGCGCTCTCGGTGATTTCGGCGATCAAGGAACTGGCTGGCATCGCCTCCTTGCGCAGGATGTCCTCGATCCGTCGGGCAAGGACAGGTCGGACATCAGCGAAGCGGAAATGTTGACGGCGATGGTAAAGCCCGGGTGTCTTTCGACCAGCCTTCGGCCCGTTGTGATCGCGAGCGAGAGAATATGATCGGTCAGTTCCGGCATGAGGCCGAATTGCTCGGCCATCGGAATGAAGACGGCCGGCGAAACCAGACCCAATTCGGAAGACCGCCAGCGGGCAAGCGCCTCGGCTCCGACGACCTTTCCGGAGCAAAGCTCCACCTTCGGCTGGAACTCCACGGAAATTCCTTTCGAGCCAGCGCAGCCACAATGCTTTCCCGCGTGAGGTCAAGCGAGGGCGCATCGCTGCTGCCAGCGATCCTCTTCGCCCGCGGCAGATGTAGCGCCTCCTTGAGACGGTCGAGATTGAGCGGCTTGGTCATGCATCCATTCAGCGGCAGCCCGAATCCGTCCGCAACCCTCTTGGCCGAGTTCAGGACACGCTCGTCGCAGGAGCTGATGATCACGATCTGCATGGTGTGGAGGCCGAGATCGGCCGCAAGCCGGAGCAGCTCAATCCCGTCGCGTGTGCCAAGCGACAAATCAAGCGTCATGACATCGAAGGACTCGTGGCGGAGAAGCCCCGCCGCCGCCTCGAAGGAAGATGCAAAGGCGGTGTCGTAGCCGAGGTTCGCGCCGATCCTGCCGATCACGGTGCGCTGCACCAGATCACCTTCGACGACCAGAAGCCGCCCCATCGATTCCGCCAGCTGACCGACAACAGCCGCCATCGTGCAATCCCCTGTCCGAGCTGGTCGACTTGTAGCGCAAGCGGATGGACGCGCGTGAAGGTCAGGTCCTTAAAACTTTCGCTAATTGCGAGCATTGATTAACCATAATTTGCCGGCCGCTTGCTGCGGCCCACCCGTTTGCAGGCACCGGAAGGGCTGCCGCCCCACCGCGATTTATGTCACAACAGGCACATAACGCCCCCCGGCCCGTCAGCGAGTCCAAAATGCCCGCGCCAAAGCCACCTGCGTTCGAAACTCTGAGCCTGCATGCGGGCCAGCATCCGGATCCCGCGACCGGCGCCCGCGCGGTGCCCATCTACCAGACGACGTCCTATGTGTTCCAGGACTCCGAGCATGCGGCGGCGCTGTTCAATCTCGAACGTGCCGGCCACATCTATACCCGCATCTCCAATCCCACCACCGCCGTGCTCGAGGAGCGGCTGGCGGCACTGGAAAACGGGGTCGGCGCCATCTGCACCGCGAGCGGTATGGCCGCGATGCATCTCTCCATCGCAACCTTGCTTAGCGCCGGCGATCACATCGTCGCCTCCGCCTCGCTCTATGGCGGCACCATCAATCTTTTGGCGCATACGCTGCCGCGCTTCGGCATCACCACCACATTCGTGAAGCCGCGCGACCACGAGGCCTTCCGTGCCGCGATCCGGCCGAACACGCGGCTCGTGATTGCCGAGACCATTGGCAATCCTGGCCTCGAAGTGCTCGATACACCGGTGATCGCCGACATCGCGCATGAGGCAAAAATTCCGCTCCTGATCGACAACACCTTTGCCACCCCCTATCTCAATCGCCCAATCGACCATGGCGCCGACATCGTCATGCACTCCGCGACCAAGTGGCTGGGAGGCCACGGCATCGCTATCGGGGGCGCCATCGTCGATGGCGGCCGCTTCGACTGGCGCGCCTCGGAGAAATTCGCGGTGCTGACCGAGCCCTATGCCGGCTACCACGGCATCGTCTTTGACGAGCAGTTCGGCACAGCAGCGTTCATCATGCGCGCGCGCACCGAAGGCTTGCGCGACTTCGGCGCCTGCATCTCACCGACCAATGCGTTCCAATTGCTCCAAGGCATCGAAACCCTGCCGGTACGCATGGACCGCCATGTGCAAAACACCCATGCCGTGCTTGCGGCCCTCAAGAGCAACAAGGCGGTCGAATGGGTGCTGCATCCCTCGCTCGAGGACCACCCGGATTATCAGCTGGCGAAGCGCCTGCTGCCGCGCGGCGCGGGCTCGATCGTCAGCTTCGGCATCAAGGGCGGCCGCGCGGCAGGCCGCAAATTCATCGAGTCGCTGCGCCTGATCAGCCATCTCGCCAATGTCGGCGACGCCAAGACGCTGGTGATTCATCCCGCCTCGACAACGCATCAGCAGATGGATGCCGAGCAGTTGAAAGCCGCCGGCATCGGCGAGGAGCTGGTGCGGCTCTCGGTCGGCATCGAAGCCGCCCAGGACATCATCGATGATCTCTCATCCGCGCTGCGCGCCTCGCAAAAGGTTTGATGCTCATGAATTTCCAGGTGAACGGCAAGCAGGCTTTTGTTGCGACTGGCGGCCGCGCCTTCGAAGCATCCCTGCCCGCGGTCGTCCTTGTCCATGGCGCCGGCTTCGATCACACGACCTGGGCGCTGCACAGCCGCTGGTTTGCGCATAACGGCTTTTCGGTGCTGGCACCCGATCTGCCCGGCCACGGCCGCTCGGCCGGCCCCGCGCTTCATAGCATCGCCGAGATGGCCGACTGGGTCGCAGCACTGCTGAATGCGACGAACGCGAGCAAGGCGCATCTGATCGGCCACTCCATGGGCTCGCTGATCGCGCTGGAGACCGCGGCGCGCCATCCCGACAAGGTCTCGGCGCTCAGCCTGATCGGCACTGCGGCGACCATGACCGTCGGCCCCGACCTGTTGAAGGCAGCCGAAGCCAATGACCCGGCCGCCATCGACATGGTCTCGATCTGGGGCCTCGGCTTTTCCGCTGAGCTCGGCGGCAGCCTCGCGCCGGGGCTCTGGATGCATGGCAGCGCACAGCGGACGCTCCAGCACTGCGCGCCCGGCGTGCTGCATTCTGATCTGGCCGCGTGCAACGCCTACGCGGATTCGCTGGCGTCCGCCGCCAAGGTGAAGGTACCGACCACGGTGATCCTCGGCGAGCGTGACATGATGACGCCGGCAAAAGCCGGCAAAGCACTGGCAGCGGCGATTCCCAATGCCCGCACGGTGGTGCTCGCCGGCGCGGGGCACATGATGATGTCGGAGCGGCCGGACGAGCTGCTGGGGGCGATCAGGGGATGAAGAGCTCGCGGTAACGCAATATCGAAGCAAAAAGCCGGCCGGCTCGTGGCCGGCGGGCTTGCTGGTTGCGAGCGTCGTTCAGGTCCGGCTTTAGTTGCTGGCGCCCTCGGCGAGAGTGTTGACCTTGTTGATCAGGTCCTGCGCCTGATTGCCAAGGCTGTCCACTGTGCCAAGATCGACGGGCTGACCCGCGAACGCGGCGGCGTGGAGCGTGTTCTTGATCTTGAACGCAAGGTCCTGGCGTTGCTGAATGATGCCGTCCATCTGCTTGAGATAGGCGAGATAGGTCTGGTTGGTGCCGGTGATGGACTTGTTCGCCCAGACCAGGCTGGCACGGCCGAGATCGCCGACCGGCGCGTCCAGCTGCTTGAAGACGGTCGCAAGTTCGGTGAAGTTCGCCTGCGCTTTGGCAATGCCTGACGGCAACGCCTGCGGCTGCATCCACTCCGCCACGACGCGGCCTTCATGCACATAGTCGTCCTTCAGGCCGAGCAGTGCCACGATCGTCGGCCGCACGTCGGCATGATCGGTGAACACGGCGTCATCGCGTCCAAGCCGCTGCACGCCGGGACCCGCGATCGCCACCCAGGTCCGGGTGATCTCCTGCTGGTAGTCGCCATGGTTCCAAGCGAAGCTCGGGCCCACGAACACGCAGTCCGACTGCTGCTGGCACGCGGTCGCCGGCGGCTTGCTGACGGTCTCGAAGAAGTAGTTGTCATTGCCGAACATCGTGAGCGTCGGCGCGCGCGCTGGGCTGGCCGTGAGCATGTGCAACAGCTTCATCTCCGCACGATCGGCCAGGAGCTGCGACAGCTGTGTCGCCGGATCGGAGGAGGCGAGCTCGCCCCGCACCGCGGTGTCGACCGTGGAGCCCGCACCATAGAAGGTGGTCATGTCGTCGGGCAGCCGCTCGAACTCGATATTGGCGACCGAGAAGGCGCCGACATCGCAGCCGGCACGGGTGTACGCCACCCACGGAGCCGGCGCGGTCTTGCCGAATTCGTCGAGCATCTGCGGCTTGCCGTCAGCGGCCACCGCGGTCCAGTACAGGAAGGAGGAGTTGAAGCCGACGCTGCCGTCCGGCTTGAAATAGCCGTAACTGTTGGCGACCGGAATGCCGTTGCGGTCGCCATAGACGCCGGTCAGCGCGGTGTCGATATCGTGCGCGGTGTGGGAGATCAGCGGATCGTGGTGATTGCCGCTGATGACACCGTTGTCATGCAGGAAATTGAAGAGGTTCGGCATCTGCTCCATGTGTGAGGGAACGTTGGGATTGTCCCGCCGCAGATGCACATTGTCGAAAACGATGTTGACCACCCGCTTGACCTTGCCGCCGGAGGAATTCAACTGGCATGCGGCGGACGCCGATTGCGTGGTGACGCCGAGAAGCAGCAAACCTAGCGCTGTCGCGCCGGAAAATGCCTTCAATAGTTTCGTCGCGCTCTCCTGATCGTCGGCGCAGATCTTGCGAAATACGCAAATTTTTCGCCGACCGGCACTGATCTAATGCGAGCGATGTTGCGCCCGCTTGACACGGGCATGACGCGTCTGCGGCAACTGATCGGTCAGAGGAAATTGCTGTGAAGAACGTGCTCGCCTAAAGCGCGATGAATCGTCATCGCGCTTTAGCTCTCTGATTGAGCATGATCATTTCGGAAAACCGCTTCACACTTTTCCGAATCATGCTCTATGGTAATCCCGGCGCCCAGCACAGCGCGAGATATTGGCCTTGCGCGATCTGCGCCGGGGACATCTTCGAGGCCACCGCGTTGCGCAGGCGCAGGAAATAGTCGCGGTCGTGCCGCGGGGCCCGGGAGGCGGCGAGATTGAGCCATTTATAGGCGAGCACAAAATCCTGCGGCACGCCATGGCCCTTGTCGTACATCAGACCGAGCATGGCCTGGCCAAATGGATTGCCGGAGATCGCAGCCTGGACGTAGAAGTCCGCCGCCGCGGCATAGGCCTGCGGCGCGCCGTAGCCATTCTCATACATGAATCCGAGAAAGGCCTGCGCGCGGGCGTTACCGTGCAGCGCCAGCGGCGTCAGGATTTTAACTGCGCCGATATAGTCGCCCCGCGCGTAAGCCGCATTCGCACTTCCCACCGCATCGGCCCGCGCAGAGGACAGCGACAGCGCGAGGCAGGCGAACAGCGTCAGTACGGAAGCGACGGCGCGACGCGCGCGACTCCGCTCAATGCACGGTGTGGATGGTGAGATCATCGGTGCTCGCTCCGACGCTGCCGCGCAGTTTCGACCGCAGCTCTTCGGCGACGTGATGCGCATCGGTGCCGTCGCGAATAATCTGGGGCCGAATGAAGATGATCAATTCGGTGCGGGTTCCCTTCTTGTCCTGATGCGAGAAGGCGTCGCCCAGTCCCTTGATCTCGTCCAGCAGGGGAACGCCGTTGCGGGTGCCGTCCTGATTCTCGCTGATCAGCCCGGCAAGCAGCACCGTTTGGCCGTTCGCAACCGAAATCGAACTCTTCACCCGCCGCTCAGAGACCGTCGGCGTGAGGCTTGCCGCGGTAGTCGGCGTGACGTTGCTAATCTCCTGTTCGACTTCGAGCCGGACCGTGCCGTTGATGCTGATGCGCGGCGAGACGCGCAGGATGATGCCAGTGTTGCGATAGTCGATGGTGTTGACCACCGTGTTGCTCGTGGTCAGTACCGTGGCGCTGCCGGTCGATACCGGCACGACGTCGCCGACTTGGAGCGTCGCCACCTGGTTGTTGATCACGACCAGCGACGGATTCGACAGCACCTTGACCGAGGTCACCGTATGCAGTGCATCCAGAATGAGATGCGGATTGACTTCCGATCCGAGCAGAAGGTTGAAGCCGGGGAAGGCGCGATTGATCAGGGCGCTGGTCGCCGTGCTGACGACCGAGTTGCCGGTGCTATCGGTCGAGGTCGTGGTGGTCGAGGTCGGGGCCGAAGTCGATTGCGTATTCAGCAGTGAGCCGACGCCGGTCTTCTGAAGATAGAACTGCACACCGTAGGAGAGCTCATTGGTCAGCGTGACCTCGGCGATGGTGGCATCGATGGCGACCTGCAGCGACGGCCGGTCCACCTGGTCGAGCGTCGCCTCGATGATCTTGTAGTTGGCCTGATCGGCATAGATCAGGAGCTCGTTGTTGACGACATCCGGGGTGATGCGGACGTTCTGCATGATCGGCTGACCGTTCGTGCCGCTTGTCCGAGCGTCGAGGGCACTGGAATTGGTGCCGGTGCCGCTGTTGGTGCCGTTATTGCCCGCCCCTGTCCCCGAGTTCTGCTGCAGCGCGCCGAAGGGCGAGGCGCCCCCGCTCGTGGACGCTCCCCGCGAGGCGAAGCCGTTAGCGGACGCCGACCCGTTGGATGAGTTCGAGTTCAGCGACAGACGATCGGCCACGCTCGAGGTCGAACTCAGGCCCGATCCCGGCGCGACCTGATTGTCGGAGCTGTCGAGCGATGATGATGAGCCGCCGATGAACATATCGGTAAGCACCTTCGAAATCTGGCGCGCCTCGCCATATTTCACGCGATAGACATGGACGCTGGTGCGGGCGGTGTCGGCCTGATCCAGCCGCCTGATCCAGGTCTGGGCCGTGTGCAACAAAGCGGGCTTGCGGCTGACCACCAGAATGGCGTTGAGGCGGCTCATCGGCTGGAATTTCACGAGATTGGAGCTGAGGCCGGAGTCGCCTGAATCCATGATCTTTTCCAGTTCCGCGATGATCGGCTCGGGCGCGCTGCAGGAAACCGGATAGATGCCGACCGACTGGCCGCGCATCCAGTCGACGTCGAAGGAGAGCGCGGTGTCGACCGCGGTGCGGCGCTCGGCGCCGGTGCCCTGGATCAGCAGAATGTTGCGGGTCGGATCGGCGCGAACGCTGCCCGGCTTGGTGGCGAAGGAATCCATCAGCTTCAGGATGGTCTGCGCCGATACATATTGTAGTGGCACCACCGAGACACCGTAGCCCGGCTCGGGAGACGCGGCTGCGGCATCGACGCGGCCCGCGCCGACCGCATCGCCAAGCGGCGTCAGCTTGTACCCGGCGGGATCCTTCAGCAGCACCACGCCGGAGAGGCGCAAGGCGCTTTCGAGCACGAATACGATGTCGGACTTGGCCACCGGCCGCACTGACACCAGGCTGACGGTGCCCTGGACGCGCGGATCGATGCTGTAGCCGGTTTGCAGGATATCGCCGAGCACGACCTTGGCGACGGTCGCCACCGGCGTGTTCTCGAAGTTGAGATCATAGCCGGAGCCGCCCGAGGCGGGCTGGGTCACGAGCCGGGAATCGCCGACATCCGTGACCTCGGTCCCTTCATAAACCGCAGCCTTGGCGCGTTGGCCGACATTGGTCTGCCCGCCGCCGACCATCTCCGGCTGGCGGGGCATGATGTCGGTCGAACGCACCTTGTCGAGCACGTCGATATCGGAAGGCGCCGTCGAGCCGCCCACCGTCGCCAGGTTGCAGGACGTCAGGATGCTGACGAGAAAGAGCGCAATCGAAATCGCGCCAAAGCCGCGTGCGGCTGCCCGGGATCGGCCCTGATTGCCGACGCGCACCATGATATTGCCGATCCAACTTTTGATACTGATAACCATAGGCAATTGCGCGCGCGAGGGCCCGGGCAGGCCCAGCGCTCACGCAACGTCGCCATGGGAGCTTACTTACCGGTGCTGTTTGATGACTTGATGACAGCTTTGTCATAAGCGGCGGCCGGGGGGCGGCCAGCTTCGTACGGGTGTCATATTCCGGACCGATAACCCTACGCAGGCTGAGGACCTGGACGCCCCGCCGCAACCCGCTCATTCCATGGAAAAGGCGCGAAGGACGCATGACCGGTCCGCAGTCATCGCAGTTCGTGGAGCACCTTCGCCGCGCCGGACACCTGAAGCCTGGCTCGGAAGCGTCTGATCAATCGCAAGGCAACAGCCAGCGCAGTGGGCAGCCCGTCACCAATGGCAAATTGTGGGAGCTGACCGAGCTCTCGCCGAACGACCTGGCCGACGAGATCGCCCGTTTCTACAAGCTCACGCGCATCTCGCTGCAGGACATGCTGCAGGCGACGTCGCTTGCGGCGTCGTTCTCGCCCCGTTTCCTGCGCGAGACGCTGGTATTCCCGTTCCGTACCGATGACGGCATGGCGCTGGCGATGGCCGACCCGGCCGACCTCGCCGCGCTTCGCGCCGCTGAAATCGTGCTTGGGCCGGAGATCGCCGTCAGGATCGCCGCCTTTGATGATCTCGGCACGGCCCTCGACCAGCGCCTGGCCGAGGACAGCGCCGAGGCAAGAGCCGATGCCGACGGCTTTTCCCAGCTGCGCGAAGACGACATCGAGAGCCTGCGGGACCTCGCGAGCGGTGCGCCAGTGGTCCGCGCGGTGAACGACCTCCTGGAAAAGGCTGTGGAGCTGCGCGCCAGCGACATCCACATCGAGCCATTCACGACCGGCCTCGTCGTTCGCTTGCGCATCGACGGCCTGTTGCGCCCGGTCGCAGCGCCCGCTGGCGTGCTGCCACAGGCGGTGATTTCCCGCATCAAGATCATCGCAAGCCTCAACATCGCCGAGCGGAGGCTGCCGCAGGACGGTGCGGCCCGCATCAAGGCAGGACGCGCCGACATCGATATCCGCGTCGCCATCATGCCGACGCAAGCCGGCGAATCCGCCGTCATCCGCATCCTGCCCAAGGACCGCGGGCTTTTGATCACCGACAAGCTCGGCTTTTCCGCCGCCGACGAGGCCAAGCTCAAGCGGCTGATCAAGCTGCCGCATGGCATGATCGTCATCACCGGACCGACCGGCAGCGGCAAGACCACCACGCTCGCGACCATCCTGTCGATCCTCAACGAGCCGAGCCGGAAGATCCTCACCATCGAGGACCCGGTCGAATACGAGATCCCCGGGATCAACCAGTCCCAGGTCAAGCCCGCGATCGGGCTGACCTTCGCCAACGCCTTGCGCTCCTTCGTCCGCCAGGACCCCGACGTCATCATGGTCGGCGAAGTCCGCGATTCCGAGACCGCCCATGTCGCGGTGCATGCTGCGCTGACTGGCCATCTGGTGCTGACCACCTTGCACACTGAAACCGCGGCGGCCGCGGTGCCGCGCCTGCTCGACCTTGGCCTCGAGGGTTACCTGCTGCGCTCGACTTTGCGGGCCGTGATCGCCCAGCGCCTGGTGCGCCAGCTCTGCGAGCGCTGCAAGACGCCGAAGCAGTTGAGCGCGGCCGACCTCGCCGACGACCCCCGCCTTGCGACGCTCGGGTTCAAGGCGGGCGAGACGTTGCATGCACCCTGCGGCTGCGAGCGCTGCAGCGGCACCGGCTATCGCGGCCGGCTTGGTGTTTTCGAGCTGCTCGAGCTCGACAATGAGCTGCGCGAATTGATCGGCGAGCGCACCGACGGCCTGAAGATCGACCAGACCGCGATCAGGAACGGCATGACCACGATGCTCGATGACGGTATCGCCAAATGCCGCGCGGGGCTGACCTCGCCCGCGGAAATCCTCCGCGTCACCACCACCCGCTGACAGGTGCACGTTGCCGAACTTCCGCTACCGCGCGCTCACCCAGAACGGCGAGATCGTTAACGGCACCATAACGGCGCCGACGCTCGCCGAGGTCGCCGCGCGGATCGAGTATCTGCACCTGTTGCCGATCGAGACCGTCGAGGACAAGCGCAAGCCCGCGAGCGCCGGCGGGCTCAGCCTCAGCCTGTTCAACCAGCCAGGCCCTGCGGAGGTCACCGTCTTCACCCGCGATATGGCCCTGCTGCTCAAGGCCGGCGCGCGGCTCGACGACGCGCTTGAACTTCTGGCAAGCGACGCCGATGTGGGGCGGCTGCGTCCCGTGGTCGCCAAGCTCCGCGCGTCGCTGCTCGCAGGCGAAAGCCTCGCCGAGGCACTGTCGGCCCATCCCAACCTGTTTCCACCGATGTACGTCGCCCTGGTGAAAGTCGGCGAGATCTCCGGCACGCTGGACCAGGTGCTGGAAATGCTCGGCGCCGAACGGGCGCGCTCCGAGCAGATGCGCCGCAAGCTGACGGACGCGATGCAATACCCTGCCTTCGTGCTCGTCGCAGCCTGTTGCGTGATGCTGTTCTTCATTCTGTTCGTGCTGCCGCAGTTCTCCTCGGTGCTGCAGGATTTCGGCGCCAAGTCGGATACCGCGCTCAGCTATTTCCTGCGCCTGTCCGATTTCATGCGCGCCAACGGCACCGCGCTGTCGCTCGCAGCGATGGCAGCGATCATTTCAGCCTGGATGGTGCTGCGCCGGCGCGAGGCGCGCGCGGCCATGGTCGGCGCCGCCGCGCGGCTGCCGGGTCTGTCGAGCGTGTTCCAGTTCTACCGGACCAGCCTGTTCTGCCGCAATCTCGGCGTCCTGCTTGGCTCTGGCGTCAGCCTGACCGCGACGTTGCGCATTCTCGTTGACATCATGGCGGTGACCGGCCGCCTCGACGCCTGGACCTTGGCCGCCGACCGGGTCCGGCATGGCGGCAAATTGTCGGAGGCGCTGTCGGCTTCATCCAGCCTGCCGCCGATGGCGCTACGGATGCTGCGGTTGGGCGAGGAGACCGGACAGCTGCCGGTGCTCGCCGGCCGCGTCGCCGAATTCTACGAAGCCAAACTGCAGCGCAGCCTCGACCGCATCGTCGGCATTATCGGACCGCTCGCCATCATCACCATCTCGACCGTCGTCGGCGGCCTGATCGTCTCGGTCATGACCGCGCTGCTGTCGGTCACGCAACTCGTCGGGTAAGTGGAAGGACCAAGGCCAATGTCGAACAAGAACAGAAGCGGATTTCTCGGCCTGCGCAGCGGCAGAGATACCAACCGGAACGGCGAGCAAGGCTTTACGCTGGTCGAAATGCTGGTGGTGATTGCCATCATCGGCCTGATCATGGGCCTGATCGGCCCGCGCGTGCTGAACTATCTCTCCGAATCCAAGGTCAAGGCGGCCAAGATCCAGATGCAGAGCTTTGCCAGCGCGCTCGACCTCTTCAATCTCGACGCCGGCCGCTACCCTTCGACCTCGGAAGGCCTCGAAGCGCTGGTGCAGCGCGCACCCGGCGTCGCCGCCTGGAACGGACCGTACCTGAAGGGCGGCAACGTGCCGATGGATCCCTGGGGGCACCCTTATATCTATCGCGCACCCGGCGAGCATGGCGCGTTCAATATCGTCTCGCTCGGCGCCGACGGCGCGGAAGGCGGCAGCGGCGTTGCGGCCGACATCTCGCTCGACACCATCACCAGCGCGAGCGCCAACTAGGACTGAACGGCCATGAACGAGGCGCAGCGCGGCTTCACATTGCTGGAAATGGTCTGCGTCATTGCATTGATTGCGATGATGGCCGCCGTGCTGCTGCCGCTCGTTCCGCGCCAGACCTCGCGCGCCCGGCTGCAGGCCTATGCGATGGAGGCGGCGACGCTGCTCAAGGACGACCGCAACGCGGCGATCGCACGCAACACCGACGTCGCGACCCTGGTCGATGCGCCCTCGCGCGCGATCCGTTCCGGCGCCTCGGGAATGATCCTCCGCATTCCCGCCGATGTGCGCTTCGATGCGCTGCTGCCCCAGAGCTGTCACCGCCGGCCTGCGCTGTCGAGCATCAACTTCTTTGCCGACGGCATGTCCTGCGGTGGCGCGATCACGCTGGCGCGGCTCGACACCGCCTATGAAATTCGCGTCAACTGGCTGACCGGGAGGGTCGAGATTGTCTCCCGCTGACCAATTGCGACGTGACCGGACCGATGCCGGCTTCACCATCCTGGAGGTGCTGGTCGCGCTTGCGATTGTCGCCGTGTCGATTGTCGCCATCGGCTCGGTGATGTCGACCAACTCCCGTGGCGTGACCGCGCTGGAAAACCACATCGCACTGGTCGAGACCGCGCAGACGGTGCTCGCAACCGAAATCCCACAGCGCAAGGAGCTAGCCCCAGGAAGCAAGGCCGGCCAGCTCCGCAATTATCGCTGGCAGGTCGATGTCTCCCCGGTCGGCGGCGACTGGGAGCCGCCCAACGATTCGAAGGTCGGCTGGACGCCCGAGCTTGTCAAAATCCACGTTCGTTCGCCGACCGGCGCGCAGGTCGATCTCTCGACCATCCGCCTGATGCCAAGGTCGCAGCAATGACGGCACCGGACCGACAGCGGACGAGCGAAGCAGGCTTCACCCTGATCGAGGCGCTGGTTGCGCTCGCGCTGACCGGCCTCGTGCTGTCGGCGCTGGCGACGCTCACCGCGCAATTCCTGCCGAATTGGAATCGCGGCATCGACCGCATTCAGCACAGTGAGCTGATCAGCATGTCCATGCAGCGGATCGCCGCCGATCTCGCTGCCGCCGAATTCATCCCCGCGGGGAGCGACGACAAGAGCGAGAAGAAGAGGAAGCCGCTGTTCGAGGGCACGCCCCTCTCGGTCACCTTCGTTCGCACCGCGATCGGCCCCAATGCCGGCATCGGGCTCGACGTGGTCAGGATCGGCGAGACCACCGATCGCGGCCATCTCGTGACGATACGCACGCGCGCTGGCTTCGTACCCTTGCCGCAAGGCGCCTCGCCCTCGGAGCAGCTTCGCTTGACCGATCCCGTCGTGCTGCTCCGCGCGCCGCTGCGGCTCTCCTTTGCCTATGCGGGCGAGGACAGGGTGTTTCACGAGGACTGGAACGATGCGGACAAGCTGCCGGTCGCGATCCGCCTCACCGTGCGCGACACGGCAAGCGAGCATGTGCTTGCGGTATCGACCGTCACGCCGGTTCATGTCGATGCGCCCGCCGGAAAATCCGGCGAGGGCGCCGACGAGAACAAGAATGGCGCGCAGGACAACAATGGCGACGATAGCAACGTCGTGGGCGGCAGCGGCAAGCGGGGCGGGTCGTGATGGCAGGGTCAATCCGCCTCAAATCGTCTGATCGCTCCGAGCACGGCTTTGTGCTCGTGGCCGTGCTATGGATGCTCGCCGCGCTGGCGCTGCTGGTGACGATCTTCACGGTCCATTTGTCGGCGTCGGCGCGTGCGGTGTCCCTCAACGACGATGCGCTCAAGACGGAGGCTTTGGTCTCGGCAGGCGTCGAACTCGCCGCCTATCGGCTGCAGCTCGCCGACGACAAGAAGCGTCCACCGGAAGGCGCGTTTCATGTCCGGCTGAGCGGCACGGACGTAGCGGTGTCCTTCATCACCGAAGCAGCGCGGGTCGATCTTAACGCCGCACCGAAGGAGCTGCTCAGCGGGCTGCTAACCGTGCTCGGCGCCGGCGACGACGCCGCCAAGGAAGCGGCCAACCGCATCGTCGGCTGGCGCACCAAGGCCTCCGCCGATGGCGACGCCTCCAAGGAGGTCGCGCTTTACCAGGCTGCGGGCCGCACCTATTCGCCGCGCCAGGCGCCGTTCGCCCATGTCAACGAGCTTTCGCTGGTGCTCGGGATGACGCCCGCGCTGGTCGAGCGCGCGCTGCCCTACGTCACTGTGTTCTCCGACAGCCCCGGCGTCGATGTGATGGTCGCCCCGGCGGAAGTGATCGCAGCGCTTCCCGGCATGACGCCGCTGAAGCTGAAGCAGTTTCTGGGCGACCGCAGCTCCCTGGTCAACGACACGGCCGCGCTGTCGTCATCGCTCGGAGGACCGAACGGCGGCCCCAATACGGGCGCTGAGCAGGGAAAGAGCGACGCCTACCGGATCCGGGTGGCTTTGCGCTTTCCCGACGGCCGCGAGACCATATCCGAGGTCGTGATCGGCCTCAAAGCCAGGGACGTTCCTTATCACGTGCTGTCCTGGCAGAACGACGTGCCGAGAGTTGCGCGCGCGCAAATGGAGTTTTGAGGCGTCATGTTGGCGGAGCTGAAGGAGCTGTTCGGGGTGTGGATCGCTGCAGTGACTGCGGCGGTCCATGCCATCATGACCCGCATCGTGCCGCAGCGGCGCATCGAGCTTGCCGAGGGCGAGGCCGGTCGTTTTACGGCCCGCATGATCTCCTCGGCCCGCAAGGGGGCGGCGCTTGCGCCATTCGCATTCGAGCTGACACAGGGTCACCCGCGGCCTGCGCCGAGTGGCGAATGGCAGGCGGCGCTGCGCGGCAGCCGCATCGATATCCTGCTGCGCCCCGAGCATGTGCTGTTCCGCCCGATCGATTTCCCCAGACAGGCTGCCGATTTTCTCGAGGGCATGGTGCGCGCGCAGATCGATCGGCTGACGCCCTGGGTCGCGAGCGAGGCGCTGTTCGGCACGACGGCGCCAGTTCCGATTGCCAATGAACGGATCGCGCTCACTCTCGCGGCAACCTCGCGGCAGAAGATCCAGCCGCTGCTTGCGTTCGCCGCCGATTGCGGCGCGGCCTCGATTGCAGGCCGGGTCGAGGCGCCGGATGCCGAGCGAGGGGCCGCGCCCATCAAGCTGTTCGAGCGGACGCTGACAGGCGCGGCGGGCGGAGCGATGGACGTGGCGCGCCTGCTCCGCATGACGCTGCTCGGCGCGGGGCTTGCCGCGGCGGCTTCGCTCCTGATCTCGGCCTATCTCGGCAGCGAATACGCAGCCGAGCAGCAGGAGCTGCAGCAAAAGATATCGCAGCGCCGGGCGGCGCTGCGCATCAACCGGGCCGACGGCGCGGAGATGCTGCTTGCCAAGCGCAAGCAGTCCTCGCCCTCCAGCGTCATGGTGCTGGAGGCGATCTCCCGCGTACTGCCCGATACCACCTATGTCACCGAGCTGCATGTCGAGGGCGACAAGATGCAGGTGGTCGGACTGACCCAGGACGCACCGTCCCTGATCAAGCTGATCGAGCAATCGCCGCAATTCACCCGGGCGACCTTCTTCGCGCCGACCACGCGCAGCCAGAATGATCCGGGCGAGCGGTTTCACATCGAGGCGCATATCACGCCCTATTTCGGACCGGGCTCATGAACCAGGCCGCGACCTTACGCAATTTCCTGAACCAGCCGCTGGCCGCCGCGGCCTGCTTCGCCGCCGTCGTGGCGCTGCTCTTGTTCACCATCATCTCCTCGCTTGCGGACGTACTCTCGCAGCGCGCCGAGGTCGTCGCGTCCGCGACAATGCTCGAGCAGTTCGAAGGACACAGGCCAGCCGCCACCCGCAGTGCAACCGGCGGCGTTGCTGCGCCGAGCGGCTCGCCATTTCTTGAGGGCGCCACCGTCACCGTCGCGGGCGCTGCCCTGCTGCAGCGCGTGACGGCGGCGGTGACGAAGCTCGGCGGCAGCGTGCTGTCGTCGCAGGTCGACCTGCAGGGCACCGAGGCCAAGGCCGGCTTCCTGAGCGTCATTGCAAGCTGCGAGATCGACCAGGTGGGCCTGCAACAACTGCTTTACGACGTCGAGGCCGGCATGCCATTCCTGTTCATCGATCAGCTCGTGGTGCAGGCGCCGTCGAACTTCAGCGCCTCGACGGACGGCAAGCTGCGCGTGCTCTTGACCGTGTCGGGGCAGTGGAAGGGTGGCAAATGAGGCTGCGCAACATGACGCATTGGCGGGCGATCACAGCCGCTTCGCTGCTTGTCGCCGCCCTCGCCGTTCCCGGCTCGACCGCCGCCGTGCCGACGGATGCCACCGATCTCGACGCAGCGCCACAGCACCGCGTCGACACGCCTGCGACGCCGTCGCTGTGGAATCGGCCCGCGGCGCCCGCACCCGTCGTGGTCAAGGTGACGGCGCCCGCAAAGCCGGCGGAGCCCGAGCGCGCCAGGAGCGCCAATCCCTTGTGGGCAATACCGCTTGCGACGCTGACGACGACGCGCGACCGGCCGATCTTCTCGCCGTCGCGCCGGCCGCCGCCACCGGCCGCGGTGCCGGCGCCCGTGGCGGTTGCTCAGCCGCCGCGGCCGAAGCCGGCCAAGGTCGAGCGGCCACAGCTTGCGCTGGTCGGCACCATCGCCGGCGCCGACCAGAGTTTCGGCATCTTTGTCGATCAGGCCACCAAAGCCGCACTGCGCCTGAAGATCGGCGAGGAATATCAGGGCTGGCGCCTGCGCGACGTCGCGCCGCGCGAAGTAACGCTGGTGCATGATGAGGAAACCGCTGTGCTGAGTCTGCCGCCGCCGGATGCAGCCGCGGCCCAGCCCGTGACGATGGAGGCGCAGAACACCGGCGCGATTACCGAGCCGCGACGCCTGCGTGGTGGAAGGCGTTAGACTCCATCGCCCGGCGTGGCTCGAAGCTCCGACTGCCGCTGCTTGGGACCTCACGAGACCATCCAGTCCAGCTGCTGCAGCGCCAGCGTCGCCAGAAGACCCAGTGCGAGAAATGGCCCGAACGGCAGCGCGGTTTGCCGTGTCATGGTGCGGCCCTTGGCGTGCAAGGCGACGGCCGCGATCAGCGCAGTCACCGAGCCCACCAGGAGCTGCATGGGAATGCCGGCCACCCCGATCCAGACCGCGGAGGCCGCCAGCAGCTTGACATCGCCGAGCCCGAGGCCATGGTGCCCGCGGAAGCGGAAATAGAGCCAGCGCAGCGCAACCACGATGGCGCCGATGATCACGCCGTCGATGACGGCTGCAAGCGCCGCGTCACGCCCATCGAGCAGCCAAGCCTGCACCAGGCCCGCGAATGCGATGAACAGATTGAGCCAGTCCGGGATGATGCCGTGCCGGAAGTCAATCCACGCCAGCACGAGACTGGCGATCGCGAGCAGGATAAGAAGAGCGGCGGCCATACGAGGATGAGGTCATACGAGGCAGGATCCACCCTGCCACGGTGGTACGAAGAAAGGGATAGCAAAAAAGTCCCCGGGGCCGAACCCCGGGGCCATTCTGACGCACTCTTTCTTGTTACCGAATATCTGTTTCTTGTTATCGAGGATCCATTTCTTGCAGCAAAGACTTGTTGCCAAAAAATCCATCTGGCGGCCGGATTATGGTCATTCCGCGATGACCTGCGTGTGACCGATTTGTTGAATCTTGCCGACGCTGCGGTCAGGATCGATACCGGATCACTGGGCACGTGCCTTCTCATTGTGTGCGAGAAAATGCCCGCCTGGGATTCTGTCACGCTGCTGTGAGCAACGACTGCTACGAGGCTCAGTCCGGCAAGGATTTCCGTCCGGCAATCCCCCTGCTTTCAGAGGATTACTTAATCATGACACGCTTGCGCTATGGCACTGCGGCAGCGATTACGTTGCTCGCGGCAGCATCGGCAGCAAAAGCCGATCCGACGCTCACCTCCGTTCCGAACAGCCTCACACAATCGTCCATCTTTTTCGGCCCGTGGACGCTGCACGAACACAGCAAGTTCTTCAATCACGACGCTTCGGGCATCGTGCCCCCGTCGAACCTGACGCCGCCCTACAATCCCACGCTCTACGGCACGCCTTATGCGGACTATTGCTCGGCCTCGGGCGAGCACACTGTGAATCACGAGAAAAGCGTGATGCAGCCTTATTACTTCCCGTTCGTCCGCGCGCATGGCGAGGTGCTCGAGGGCTTCTTCGACTATCGGCCGCGCAACGAACAGGAAGCCACCGTCTCCGCGGTCTCGATCGACAACGGCGCGACCTGGCGCTTCACCGGCAAGGCGCTCGCGCTCAATCCCTACTGTCCCTGGGATCCGACCGACCCTGACAACCTCAATGTCAACGTCAACGGCACCAAGACCGCCTACGGCTCCGACGCCAACAGCGCCGGCGACAACGGCCTCGGCCATGCCTTCGTGCTCAGCGTGAAGGGCGTCGAGCGAATCTATCATCTCAACCGTGCCAATGGCCACATCGACAGCGATCAGCTGGTGGTGCATGCGCTGCATCCGGACTCACTGGATTCCCTGTATGGGCTGCCCGTCTTCGGCTACGTCAGCCCGCTGGCGTCCGGCGGCTATCCGACGCTGCATCCGGGCTCCGGCGCGACCACGGGCCTGATCGATCCCGATGCGATCCTGGGGTCGGTGCACACGGGCAACCAAACCACCGTCGTCTATGTCTCCAAGAACCTGACGCCCGGCGACACCGGTTTCCCGAGCAATCAGCAATGCCCGAAGACGCCGGGCTTTGCCCTGACCAATCTGGACAATGGCAAGGCGCGAAAGGCCAATCATGACGTGATCACCATTCGCGTCGCGACCACCACCGACGGCATCAACTTCACCGACGCGGGGGCGGCCACCGGCCTCGAAGATCAGACCACAGTCGCGCTCAACGGCATTCGCTGGCTCGGCAGCGGCAGTCTCATTCGCATCAGTGACGGCCGCTACGGCATGTTCTTCGGAGCCGGCAACTGCCTGGACAATGATTCCGACGGCTTCCACTTCATCGGCTATGCAGAAACCACTGCGCCGGTTCACACCGCGGCCGACTTGCTGTCGTGGCATGTCGTGAACGGCTTTGACAATCCGATCCTGTCCACCGACACGGTGGTGGATACGTCGCAGACCCCGCCCCGGAAATATCCGCTCAATGCGCCGATCATCAATGTCAGCGGCGCGGACGTGGCGACGGCGGCTGAGGTGGCACCGTTCACGCCGCCGGCGGCCGGCTTCAACACCAACTTCTTCTCCGGTCGCGTCTATGATCCGCAAGCGGTCTATACCGACGAACAGACGGTGACGATCGTGTTTGCCGGCTACAACACGCCGCAGCCCTCCAACAATCTGGGCGACTATCGCTCGATTGGTCGCTTCCAGCTGCATGTGCCCCGCGGCTATTTCGCGCCGCCGTCATACGGCGAGTGACGACGGCTCGCTTCGCTTGACAAGCAATGTTGCGGGCCGACGGCGATGTCGGCCCGCAAACATATCGGAGGCTGTTCACCGGAAAATCTTCCAATCTGCCGCGCACAGCGCGCGACACCTCGGGCCGATTTTTCTTCCCGAAAAAAATTTCGATGGTATCCGATTTTTGTCTGACGGTTTCACAACACCGATACGTCTGCGTCATGTTGGCACACTACACACCGCCGCGCTAACGCAAACTCCCTGGGGTCTCAAATGACTTTCAACTTGAAGAAGACGTTGCGGGCGACAACCGCACTCTGTGTTGCATCCACCATTGTTATGACGAACGTCGCTTACGCCGCCGGACCCGACTCCGGCCCGGCCAGCGGAACCGATGCCGCTGCCAAGCTCGCCACCGCGTCTCCCATCAAACACGTCATCGTGCTGATCGGCGAAAATCGCGGCTTCGACCACACGTTCGGCATCTACAAGCCGAAGGGCAAGGGCGAGACCATTTCCAACCTGCTCTCCAAGGGCATTGTCAAGGAAGACGGCACGCCCGGCCCGCACATTGCCCAGGCGCAACAGTTCTCGGTCGCAGCCCAGACGTCGTACTACATCGGCGCGACGACGATCCAGAAGTCGCCTTATAGCCCCACCAACGTGATGCCGCAGCCGAACACCAACGGCACCCCCACCGCCCAGAGCGACACCAGCCCGCCGTTCAAGAGCATTGCGGAAGCGAGCGTCGAGAAGGACATGGAGAAGGCCAATCTCGACATTCTGACCACTGGCGCCAGCGGGCTCGCCACCGGTGTCACCGACACCCGCGTTCCCGGCGCAGGCTCGCTCACCGGCCCGTTCCCGCTGCAGGGCCCGCAGATCAGCGACGACGACTACACCGGCGACACCACCCACCGCTTCTACCAGGATTGGCAGCAGGAAGACTGCCGCGCCAACCGTGCGACCGCCGCCAACAATTCCGGCTGTCTGCACGACCTGTTTCCCTTCGTGATGGCGACCTATTCGGCCACCAACAAGAGCGAAGGCAACTCGATGGGCTTCTACAACGCCGAGCAGGGCCAGGCCCCGTTCCTCAAGGCGCTGGCCGATCGCTTCACGCTGAGCGACAACTTCCATCAGTCGTTCCATGGCGGCACCGGTGCCAACCACTTCATGCTCGGCACCGGCGATGCTGCGTACTGGAACGATGGCAAGGGCAATCCGACCGTGCCGACCGTTGCGATCGCAAATCCGAACCCGGTCTCGGGCACCGTCAACCAGTACACGGTCGACGGCAATTTCAGCGAATGCGCCAACGCGTCCCAGCCCGGCGTCGGGCCGATCGTCTCCTACCTCAACAGCCTGCCCTACGCGGCGGAGCCGAACTGCCAGCCGCAGCATTACTACATGCTGAACAACATCAATCCGGGCTACCTGCCGAACGGCGCGCTCGCCGGCGGCAACAACCTGCCGCCGCAGACGGTGAAGACGATCGGCGACGCGCTGATCGCCAAGAACATCTCGTGGGCCTATTACGGTGGCGCCTATAACGACGCCGTGATCCTCTCCAACGAGGCGGTCGCCGCCAATCCGACCAATCCGAACCTGTCGGCCGCAGCTGTCGCCGATCCGGCTCATGCGCTCGGCGTGGCCTACTGCCAGATCTGCAACCCGTTCCAGTATGCGACCTCGATCATGGCCAACCCGAATGTGCGCGCAGCCCACATCCAGGATACGGCCAACCTGATCTCCGCCATCAAGAACACCAACCTGCCTGCGGTGTCGTTCGGCAAGCCGGACGGCCTGCTCGACGGTCACCCGCAGAGCTCGAAGGTCGACCTGTTCGAGGCCTATGTGCAGAACGTTCTCGATGCGCTGGAAGCCAATCCCAAGCTGAAGGCCGAGACCGCCGTCATCATCACCTGGGACGAGGCCGGCGGCTACTGGGACTCGGGCTACATCCAGTCGATCGACTTCTTCGGCGACGGCCCCCGCATCCCGACCTTGATCCTCTCGCCCTGGTCGACCGGCGGCAAGGTCAACCACAACTACGGCGATCACGTTTCCATCCTGAAGTTCATCGAGCGCAACTGGAACCTGAAGCCGCTCACGACCCGCAGCCGCGACAACCTGCCGAACCCGACCTACGCGAACGGCAACAAGTACGTGCCGACCAACAGCCCGGCGATCTCGGACCTGTTCGACGCATTCGACTTCTCCAACGCGGTCAACATCCCCTACACCGAGTAATCGGTCAGGATATGTGAGGCGAATCGACAGATGAATTGGCGCCGGACGGACCCTCGCGGTTCGGCCGGCGCTGATGTTTTGGTCAGCGCTTTGGTACCGAGAGCAAACTGATGATCGAGCGCTGGACGATTTCGGCGGCTGCGGGTGGATTGCGATGCGCCCTGCTTGCGCTCATGGCTGCGCTGGCCGGCGCCACGCCGAGCCAGGCGCAGCAGTTTTCCGCTGATCTGGTGCGAACCCATAACGGAGTCACCACAGCAGCGGGGCGCCTGTACGTATCCGGCGGCAAAGTCCGTATCGAAAGCCCGGACTTTCCCGACGGCTTCTTCCTGATCGATGGTGCAGAACCTGTCGCCTATTTTGTGCGGCCGGCGCAAGCGGTCTTCATGGATGCCCGCCAATCAACTGTGCTGACGCGGCTGTTCGTGCCCGTCGACCCCGACAATCCTTGCCGGCAATGGCGGACCATGGCCGAGATCGCCGGGCTTGCCGAGCAGGGCGATTGGCGCTGCGAGGCAGCCGGTCTCGAAACGATCGAAGCGTCCGAAACAACGGCCTATCGCGCCACGCCTTCAACCGGCCGCGCCTTCATTGGCTGGATCGACCGCAGCAGGCGATTCCCGCTGCAAGTCAGGACCGACGACGGCGCGATCGTCACCATTCAGGGCATTCGCGACGAACGGCAGCCTGCAAACCTGTTCGAGCTGCCCAACGGCGCACGCAAATTCGATCCGCAATCGCTGATCGAGCAGATCAAGAAGAGCGACGTCTGGGTTGACGCGCCGAGGCTGGCGCCATGATACCTCGGCGACAGCCGCGTGCCATCATCCGCCTTGAAAGAGATACCTTTTTTACGGGCTGGGGGGCGCATTACAGGAATTTGCTCCCCGGATCGGCATGTAAAGACGAAAAAAATTTGATCAGTGTCTCCCGTGGGGACGTTTGTACAACCGTCACAATTCCGATAAGAATCGCGCCGGCGTTCCTCTCCAGCTCTCGTGCAAGCCTATGAAAATATCCGACGTGACGTGTGCGCATTGTGGTGCGCTGTATCTGTTGGCCGAATCCGTTTCGGTCGATAGCTCCCCGGGTGACGAGGCCTGCAAGATCTGCGGGAGGACCCTGGCGGGCGCGAACGACGGCAAGCTCCGCGCGTTTCGCCTGATGATCCCGCCCGCCTCACGGCTTCCGCGCACATCGCTCTCGCCAAGGACTTCGCCGTGAGCTTTTGAGAGGCGCTAGCAGTTGGCGGCACATGCGCCGGCGCCCTCTTCGCCCTGCGGCATCACGCCTGCTATTTGCCCTGAAAGTTCGGCTTGCGGCGCTCATTGAACGCGAGCACGCCCTCCCTGCGGTCGGCGGTCGGAATCAAGCGATTGTAAGCCTCGATCTCGAAGGCAAGACCGTCGGCGAGCGACATCTGCAGGCCGCGCTGGATCGCCTGTTTGGCCTGACGTACGGAGAGCGGGCCGTTGCCGGCGATACGCCCGGCGATCGCAAGGGCGGCGGCGAGCAACTCTTCCGGTGCCAGCACCCGGTTCACCAGCCCCCACCGCTCGGCCTCCTCGGTCGTGAACGGCAAGCCGGACAGGATCAGCTCTTTCGCGCGTCGCTCGCCGATCGCGCGCGGCAGGTTCTGTGTGCCGCCGGTCCCGGGCATGATGCCAAGGGTCACTTCAGTCAGCGCGAACCGGGCATTGCTCGAGGCGTAGACGAAGTCGGCGGCCGCGGCAATTTCGCAGCCGCCGCCATAGGCTGCGCCATTGACCGCCGCGATCACCGGAATAGGACAGGCCAGCATGGCGCGGAGCATGCGCTCGAAGACAAGATGCTGGGCCTGCCAGGCCTCGTCCGTCATGCCGTTGCGCTGCTTCAGGTCGCCGCCCGCACAGAACGCCTTGCTGCCCTGCCCGGTCAGGACGATCGCCCTCAAGCCTTCGAGATCGAGGGTCAGTCCCTCGAACAGCTCCATCAGGTCGAGCCCCATCTGGGTGTTCAGCGCGTTCGCCACATCCGGCCGGTTCAACGTGACAACCAGAACGTGGTTGTCACGCCGCTCGGTGACGATGGTCTCGAAGTCACTGCGCATCGGTCTAGTCTCCGTATACCGCCTGCGGCAGCCACATTGTCAGCGCGGGCACGTAGGTGATGATCATCAACACGATCAGCAGCAGGATCAGGAACGGCAGGACGCCGCGAATGACCTCGCCGATCGGCGCGCGCGAGATCGTCGACAGCACGAACAGGTTCAGTCCGACCGGAGGATGGACCAGCGCGATCTCCATATTGTGGGTGAAGATGATGGAGAAGTGAACCGGGTCCACGCCCAGCGCCGGAAGCACCGGCGCGAGCAGCGGCAGCACCAGCAACAGCGTGGCGATCACCTCGAGAAAGCAGCCCAGCACGAGCAGCAGCACATTGATGGCCAGCAAAAACTGCCAGGTGGCGAGATTGCGCGCCAACACCCATTTGACAAGCTCGGCCGGAACGCCCGAGGCCGTCATCCAGTGGCCGAAGGCCAGCGCCGCCGCGACGATCAGCATGATCGCGCCCGCGCTTTTGAGCGCGTCCGCCACCACCCACAAGGTTTCCGACCAATGGAAGCCTCGGTAGTAAACCAGGCTGACGACCAGCGACACCACAGCGGCGATGGCCGCGGCTTCCGTCACCGTCACGATGCCACCATAGATGCCGATGAGCACGATCACCGGGACCATGAGGGCCGGGATTGCCCGCAATGTCACGCGAACACGCTCCGCCCAGGGCAGCCGCGGCTCGACCGGGAATTTCCGCCGCCGCGCGTCATACCAGACCCACAGGAAGAACACGGTCGCCTGCAACAGGCCAGGCAACAGGCCGGCAAGGAACAGACGCGGCACCGACTGTTCGGCAACGATGCCGTAAAGGATGAGCGCAAGCGAGGGCGGGATCACGATGCCGATGGTGCCGGAGGCGCCGACCACGCCCAACGCAAAACTGCGCGGATAGCCCTTCTCGATCATCGCCGGCAGCAGGATCGTTCCCATCGCCAGCGCGGTCGCAACCGAGGAGCCTGAGATGGCGGCGAACAGCGTACAGGCCACCACCGTCACGAGCCCGAGCGAACCCCTGATGCCACCGAGCCAGGCGGCGGAAACATCAACCAGCGCCTTGGCAACGCCGCCGTAGCGCATGAAGGTGGCCGCCATCACGAACAGCGGCAGCGACATCAAGGTCGGCGAATTCAGGTGGTCGATGACGACTTGCGCGACGCCAACCAGCGGCTCGCCGGACGCAATGTAGAGAACGGCCGCGCACAGCCCGAGCACCAGGAAGATCGGCATTCCGACCGCCAGCAGGCCGAAGAACAAGAGCAGCAACAGGAATACCGACATAACCGCTGCGCCCCGCCTGCTCCGACGCCCTTAATCCGCCCCGGGCGGCAGAGCGCCTGATACGCCGGTTCGTTCGTGCTCGGGGATGTGGCCGACGGTCATCATCTCCGGATCAAAGGCGAAGAGATAACGGTAGAGCCTGGCGAGATAGCGCCCGGTCATCAGCAGCGCCCCGGTCGGGATTGCCGCGGAATAAAGCCAGATCGGAAACTGCAGGTCCGACGAGCTGCGCTCATCCAACTGCCAGGAGGTCGCAACGATGCTCCAGCCGTACCACGCAAGCCCGATGCAGAACACCAGCGCGGCGATGCAATTGAGCACCTCCATCCAGCGCTGCACACGCGGCGAGAAGGCCCGGAGCACGAGATCGGGCCGCACATGGCCGTCCGTGCGCACCAGTTGCGAGGCCGCCAGCATGATGCCCCAGACGATCAGGTAGACGATGACCTCTTCGGCCCAGGAAATGGCGTAGCGCGGCGCGATATAGCGCCCCGCAACCTGCACGACGCCGACGAGCATCGCAGCGAGGCCGAGCAGGCCGATCAGGAATCGCTCGGCCTTGTCCCACCACGCGTCCTGCAAGATCCGCCGGCTGTCGGATGAAGCCATCTCAGCTGTGACTGCCGACTGCATCGTTCACAAGCTTGACCATATCGGCCGAAAGCTTGGCGTCACGGATCAGATCGGCTTGCGCGGCGATCATGCGCTTGCGGTCGGCCGCGATTTGGTCCGGCGAGGGATCGCCGAAGGTGACGCCGTGCGATTTCATCGTCTCGCGCGCGTCGGCTTGCGATTTCGCCGACATCGCGCGGTAACGCTCGATATTCTCGGCCCAGACATCGCGCATCAGCTTGCGATCGGCCTCACTGAGCTTGGACCAGAATGCGTCGCTGATCATGGGGATGTAGTTGGCGAAGAACTGGTGGTCGGCGTAGGAATATTTCACCCCCGCGTCCCATAGCTTGGCGGAGGTGCAGCTTTCGTCGGAAGAGACGAATCCGTCAAACGTGCCTTGCGACAGCGCCAGCGGGACATTGGGCCACGGCGTCACGTTGGGGATGGCGTGCACGAAGGCGATGCGCCAGGAAATGCCCGCCCCGCCGGGGCTGCGGATCTTCAGCCCGCTGAAATCCTCCAGCGTGTGAATCTCTTTCTTGGTCGTGTACCAATTCTCGTTGCCGAGATCGAGCCAGTGACCGAGGATGTGCGAGCGCACCTTGGCCTCGATCTGCTTTTCGACGAGCTCTCCGGGAGGGCCGTCCGTACAACGGTGAACGACATCGGCCGTCTGGCCGTAGAGGGCGGGCAGCTGGGCGTAATCCGCGTCGGGGACGAGGCCGGTAATGGTCCAGGTGCCCGGGGCGGCCATGTCGACCTGTCCCTGGATCAAGGCCTTGGTGACATTGAGATCGGCAAACAGCTGGCCGGAATGAAACACCTCCGACTTGATCCTGCCTTTGCTCGCATCCTCGAGCTTGGCGAGGTAATCGACGATCGCCTGGTTGCGCGGGTGGGATGGCGCCGTATCGAGGGAGCAGCGCAGTTTGATGCTGTCATCTGCTCGCGCTTGACGCAGCAGGTATGGCGTGGCCAGCACCCCCGCCACGCTCCCCATGAAGACACGCCGATTCCATCTCGAAACCATCACTCTCCTCCCGACGTTCTTTCTTTGCGCTTTTTCCAACGATTGCGCCGGGGCGTGCTATTTGCAACGAAATTCAGGTGGCCAGGCCGTCGTCCATTAGGCCAAAGCACCTGTCTCACATGGTGGCATGCCGGCGATTGCCGCCGGTCGTCGCGGGTCCGGCTGCGGCAACCACGAGATGTCTGGAGGTTCGTGCACCCCGTGGGTCCTCAGAAGAAGCGGCTGGCGGAGAGAGTGTCAGCCAATCCCCATTGAAAGATCGGGAATTTTCGACCTTTCCAGACAAAACCCACGGGCAACAGCCTGAAGAGCCTGCGCCTCTTCCGGACGGTGCCGTCGCGCCGGTTCGCCGTAGCTGGCGCCAAAAATATCGAAAACAACCCCATGCAAAGTAGCCGGCGGGTTGGACCGAAAGCTTGCCTCGTCGGGCAAATCAGCGGCACAATTTCATCATCCACACAATTCGATGAACGACCACGGGCACGCACGGACGCTGTCCCCTATAAGGTGAGGCGCCCCTCTCACCTATGATCCGACGTTGCGTTGCGACAGCTTCAATGCATTGATGCGATCCTGTTCCGCGTGGCCGCTGAAGACAAGCGCCGACGTGAGCCGCGTGAACAGAAAGGTGGACGTTCTGATCCCCTTCCGCGTCACCGCGATAGAGATTTCTCCAAGTTCGATCGTTTCTGTCATCAGCAGCCAGGCTGGTTCTTGATGATCTCGAAAATGCTCTGCGTAGCTAAGCGATCATGCCCCATGATTGGATAGCTCTTGCCGAATGTCCGCTGCCGATCCCAAGAAGACATCGACGAGAACAAAAGCATAAAAGTGGAGATCGAACGGCTGACTGATAAGCTTTGATCGCAAAGCTTATCAGTCGCCAAAATTCCACAACATTCGATCTGCGAACATCGTGGCTCAAGTCGCCGCCATGGCGAGACGAAGAAGATCTATTGAGGCTTCTTGCGAGAACCCACACAGCACGCGCAGACAAACCTAGCGTCCCAGTTCGCGGGACCATTCTCGAAGGGATCAGGCACGCGCGCCTTTCTAGGCTCGCGTTTCCACGGCGATTAAGATGACCTGTCTAGGCCACTCTTGGCTGCGCAACGGGACGCTTCGAGAGGGTGGTGATAGCGCGACCGCAGACTTCAGGCGGTAGGCTGTCGCCGCCGGAGGATCGATTTGATATCTAGCCAGTGCAGCTTTATCGCTTTGGAGCTGCACGCGATTCCTAGCTCACGATACGCATCGAACTGTTCCGGTGAATAAAATTGGTTAGCTGTCGATTCATTTGGATATTCCGGGTGTTGCGCACGATATCCGCGCGCGCCGAACGGCGTCTCCTCAATCAGAGATGCCTTCACGTAAATTAAGGTCGTAGCGCGCTTAGGATCGTTGGCATAACGAATCGTTGCTTTGACACATGGAAGCGATGCAAACTGTGCGTCATTTGGGTAACGTGGTGCAGCGGACCGGAAAGGCATAATCGCATCAGGACTCGTGTCAAAGTCCATTGTCGCGCTGAAGTCCTCCTCGATCCTGCGAGACAAGTTCACTAGCGCGGGAAGGGCAGTGGTTGGATCGGCTTCGCCATCGAGCGCAATGATCAAGTCAACCTTTCGGCGGACGAGTTCATACACGCCAAGATTCTCAAAGTGTCCACCGTCACTAATCTCGACAAATGTACTTCGCGCGGTGTAGCCCCTTGAGAGGGGGCCATACCAAAGGTTTGGAAAAAATGGTGTAGGCTTCAGCAAATTTATTCTGGGCGAACTGGAGGGGCGGCGGAGCCATACCCCGAGCCGGATATTGAAAAGCGTCAAAACCAGCGAAACGGCCCTGTTTCGAGTGATGCCGGCGCCGGCGTATCCAGAGTTTGCATCTGCCGCTGCTCCCGATGCTGCAACGGCCGTAGCTAGCGAGACTTGTCTGTTCTTCCACTCATAGGATTCTAGGGTCTCCCAACCATGCTCGTGACCACCGATGTGAAGCGGCGTGACCGCAAAGCTCGCGCCACCTCGCCGCGAAAGCATTGGGTTGCGATCATTCACGAGGATTGCGTTGCAGTTCACGATCGGAAAAAGTCCGACGGACTTTTGACGCCGTTGCTGCCATGCATCCGAGACCGACAACCGATCAGCCCGGAATGAAAATGTGGATCGACCCTCTAACGTGCTCTTCTCGGAGGGCATGAATAGTTCCATCAGTCTATCGCGATAGAAACGATGGAGACCAGTTGTATTTGAGTTCGACGAAACTCCGAAGATGATGGAAAGGACGACCACGCCAGCAGCAATGAGGCCATAATTGTAGTGGACTGCGATCAACTGCGGATCATAGAGAACGACGTTCACATGGTACCCAAGCAACACTACGCTGTAGAGAAATACGCAGGCAACGATGGACAGACCAACCTGGGTTACAGCGCCAAAAATGATTTGTTTGGATTGAGACAGATGACCCATTAAGGCCGTGATCAAGCCGGAGATCGTAGACACGGCGCTGATAGGTATGGACGTCAGGCCAAATACGTATTTGTAGGCAGCCGGTATGCTCGCAAACACAATTGCAAACACGGTGAGTTTTAGGAGCTTGCCTCCGACCACCTCGCAGGTTCTTCGGAGACTGTAGTCAGCATTTCTATAGGTTTCTCCAAATATCAACATACCCAAGAGATTTAGGGATGGAATAAGGCTGATCGATCCAAGCGTAAGCAGGACTACAGCGAAGATGAAATCGGAGACTGTTATCCTCGTACTCAGGCTTTGAATAGGACTTTGCAGCCTGTCTAACAGGTCAGAGAGAAGCACGAACTCGAAAGCAAGGAGCAGAATTCCAATAACGCCCAACGTGACCGCGGCCAGTACGAATCGCTTTGTCAGTTGCTCTGGGAATTTTGTTACACTGATAAACGCTACAAATAGCGATAGAACCGCAAGCAACATGATGCCGATGCAGCCGATATAGAAGCTAGCTCCGTAGAATATCGAGATGCAACCTTGCTTGTCAGGCCATAGATGCTTCTCGTCCCCAAGCTTCACAAAGCAGGCCGAATCGCCGGTCCAACTTGGAGTCATGATACTGGAAGGAATGAGGTTCGCCGCGACGTAGGTTGCGCCTATATGCACGAAGATAAGAGACGCTAACAGTTGAAGGGCATAGAAGAATAAGACGATCAGGGGGAACCAAATAGCGACGCTCAAGAAGGCCGTTCGAACCACGACTGTCAGAGCCGAAAAGATGTCAAAACCCCTGCCCGGAACAAGATAGTTGGCGTGCCATCGCAGATATTGAAGGTTGCTCTGTCCTTTCAAAGGATGGACGGCTAAGTCAGCATCCACTCCATACGGAAAGTGCTGTTTTCCGGCGTCGCTCCCTGGATCCCTACAAAGCAGCCATTGCAAGCCTGCTCCGACATAACCGCCACCGGAAACCGTGGAAATGTAATCGATTCGAGAAAGTACTCCTGAACGCGCCAATGCTTGTAGCGCACCCAGGCAAAAAGCAGCCGAACGTATTCCTCCGCCGGAAAGCGAAACGCCGGTCCAGATTTTCTTCGAGCGGCTTCCTGTGCGGTTCTCGATGCTCTCGTGCTCTCGCGCGAGAATTTCAGCAAAACCATCAGCGCCGACCCACCGGCGCTTGCATCCAAAGCCGCTCGACATTTCGCTCCCTCCGCCTGTCGGTGAAGCATAGACTGAATAACTCTATTGACTAAAGCGAAATTTGTGATCGACTATCCCTGTGGTTGAAACGGAGGACGCGCGATGTTGCATCCTAAAGTTTTCGCGTGTGCTGTGATCGCTGTTTGTGCCTTCAGTGAACCTTTGTCAGCACAAAGTTGTGCCGATCTGGCCAGGGCTATGGGTAAAAGTCCGGACGAACTGGTCGACGGACTTACCTATGTCCGCGTCGGCTCGAGGTGGCGGGAGCTTACTAGTCCGACTGACTTGGGGCTGTCAGGACCGACGACTCTGGAGGGTATTCACGTAGTGAAAGACCTCACCGGCCAACCTCGTGTCGGGGTTGTAGTGATAAAAACCGGCCGGGTTGGCCAGATAACAAATGCTTCTGCTCGTCGCGTTGCCTTGGTGAGACGCGGTTACAATTCCTGTAATCCAAGCGTTTCCGTATCCTCTGTTTCGGGCGAAGTCTACGATGGTTTCCATGACTACGGCTACACCAACTACGACCGCAATGAGCTCGCCAAGTTAGAACGATTTCATACGGCGTTCGGAAAGGACTGTAGGCAGAAGACCGACGATGACCCAGGTGGCTTTGGTCGGCACTACAGCAACCGTTCGCAATTTTCTTCCACGGAAGATGTGGTCGACTATGGCTCGTACACCTCACTTCAAGCCGCTTGGAGTCGCATCCATTTCATCCAACCGGCAGTTGCCAGCCCAATAATTGGCAAAATCGACCGTGAGACTGAGATTAGGTCCTACACTACAAACGAGGTCGGATACGCGTGCCTCAAGGTATCGATACAGTACGTCGACGGAGGAAGCTTCTTTAGGACCAATGACCTGGGAGCACCCCTTGATCTTCAATTTCCCAGGGAGAGGCGGTACTGGAAGCGCGATTGACAGAATGTTAATCAAGTTTCGGTTTACTGCATCGGTCTGGTTTGTAACATGACTGCGTAATGGCCATCGCACACACTCTGCCGCACAGAGGCTCGCCCGCGGAGAGCGCTTTCCGTAGCCCAGGTCCGTATGGACTTCCTTGGCTAGTCGCGGGCCTTTTTTCCGAAGCAATGTTCGTTTTTTGTCGAGCCGCTGCACAAGGCTCTTTTAGCGTTGATGACGCAGCCTGTTGGATTGCCGGGCTTACGCCTTTCATTATCCAATTCAGTGCTAACCGCTTCTTTTCGGTGCGTTCAGCGAGCTTGGTCGAGGTTTGGATGCTCGCTCTCGCTACGCATCTGATCCTCCAATTGTCGGATGTGGCCCATTTCGTGGAGTACCCGATAAACTTGAGACTAGATTTGGGTCTGGGGCGTGGCCTCGTAACCGCTAGCGTGTACATCGCTCTTGCCTTGGTGCCTCTACTCACCCTTGCAATGGTTCGTGAGGATAGGGTAGTGCGTGCTCGCTCATACGCGTCAACAGCGTTGATCGCGATCCCGTGCATGGCTATAGCGCTGTTTTTGCCGTATTGATTAGGTGACGGTTACCCGCACCCGTGCCATAGCACATCTCCCGTGAGCTTGCAGATACTTGGCTTGTTGCCGACATTGAGCTCGAAGGACGTACCAGAGGTGCGCTGCGTCGGTCTTCCAGCTTTGCTGCTTTCGAAACCTGCGCGCTAGCAATCGCAGGGGCGCCGGCTGCGGATCGTCGATTCCGCCCACCTCGACGGGATTGCCGGTCGCAACGGCGCGGTTTGCCGACCGGCAATCGCGACACCGACAGTGCCGGCGCCTTCTCCACTGCCCTCGTTGTTGCGTCCTCCTGCGGAATACGAAGCAGCGATCGGAGGGAGCTTCTGATGGCGCGCACAATGAAGGCTACCGAAGTACCAATCGATCGGCTTGACGCTATGCTGGCGCGATTGCAACTCTCCGGCATCCGCGACCAGCTCGACAATCTGCTCGACGAGGCAGCTCGTGCGAACCTGTCGGCGCGTGAGACGCTGATCCTGCTGTGCGAGCGCGAGATCCCGCGCGATTCTGGCTGGTTACACGGTGCAGTTCACCGCGGCGACGACGCTGGTCGCTGGCCTCGCCAAGGCGCATGGCGAGCGGCGCCTGGACGAGAGACTGCTCGCGCTGGCGAAGCCAAAGCTGCTGATTGTCGACGAGCTCGGCTACCTGCCGCTGGAGCCCGACGCGGCGCATCTGTTCTTCCAGCTTGTCAGCCGCCGCTACGAAACCGGCGCCATGTTGATCACGTCGAACCGCAGCGTTGCCGAATGGGGGACTGTGTTCGCCGATCCGGTGGTCGCCACCGCGATCCTGGACCGGCTCCTGCACCACAGCCACGTGCTGACGATCCGCGGCGACAGCTACCGGCTCCGCGCCAAACGGAAGAGCGACCTCATCAAGGCGCCGCCCGCCGGTGACGGCCCTCCGCCGGTCGGCCGCATGCCATCGCGATCCAGCGCTGCGACGTCCGCGATCCGGACGGGATCTTCGTCGAACGCCCTTGGCAGCCGGTGAACACGCCCATTCACGACCGGGCTGGGCGGCTCGTGCTTCTGCTGCACCACGTACCAGCGTGGGTCCGCGCTGAACACTTTTGAGCGGCCCGAGACATAGGTGACAGAACGTACCGGACACATGGGTTACACTTTCCGCTTTTGTTCTGCGGGAGGTGTGGATGCCGTGGAAAGCGAGTTCGGTAATGGAAGAGCGCCTTCGCTTTGTCGCCCGGCTTCTGGATGGGGAAGCCATGACCGAGGTCTGCCGGGAGTTCGGCATATCGCGCAAAACCGGCTACAAGATTTTCGATCGCTACAAGCAACACGGCCTGGAGGCGCTTACCGATCACTCTCGGCGGCCAGTACGCTATGCCAACCAGCTCCCGCGGCAGGTCGAGACCCTCATTGTCCAGCTCAAGACCGGAAAGCCGCACTGGGGCGCGCGTAAGATCCGCGAGCTTTTGGTACGGCGGCTCGATGGCGACATCAAAGTTCCGGCCAAAAGTACCATCCATGCGGTGCTCGATCGTCATGGCCTGGTCAAGCGCGGCGGCGGGCCGCGCCACCGCGCGCGCGGCACGCCGCTGTCACAGGGGCTGGCTCCCAACGACCTCTGGTGCGCCGACTTCAAGGGCGAGTTCAAGCTCGGCAATGGCCGCTACTGCTTCCCGTTGACCGTCAG
>Ga0070741_10000436_pt1 | contig 154834 bp, 138 predicted proteins | sample Coa_R1_4_FD_66440 | JGI IMG/M metagenome (GOLD analysis project Ga0070741, IMG submission 66440) | Surface soil microbial communities from Centralia Pennsylvania, which are recovering from an underground coalmine fire - Coalmine... | ecosystem: Environmental > Terrestrial > Soil >... | reverse complement strand
TTTAGAAAACTGAATGCGCCGCACCTGGTGGACAAAGTCGCTCGCGGAATGAAGTGCAACAATGGGGCGGAGGTGAGGGACGCTGCTTAATTCTTTTTACACTCAATTTGACAACCGCTCCGATTGCCACCGCCGTGGGTGCCGGCGTCCGTGCATGCAGGCCACCGCTATGACCTGATCGTCAATAATTCGATAGAAAATGCTGTACGGGAAACGACGCAAATTTACACGACGTGTCTCACGGTAAACAACAGGGAAGCGTTCAGGGTATGCCACCAGTGATTTAATGACGGTATTCACCACTGCAAGAAACTCATCACCAAGACCCGCGCGGTGATCCTCATACCATCGGTAGGCGTCTTCAACGTCCGCGGCGGCAGCAGGCCGGAAGATCGGTGGCTTCACCTAGACCGAGAGCGGATCTGTTGCAGGACCTGGTCCCAAGGAATACCCTCAGTCCCCGAGCGTTCGAGATCATCAAGGCGCCGATCAAGTTCCTCGCGCTGCGCGTTGGTCAACGGAACGCTCTCTGGCTTCTCGTTGAGACTGTCCCAGAGTTCCTCGATCAGACGCAAACGTTCTTCAGGACTTAGGTCGTCTATGTTTAGCGCAGGCTTACTCATAAGCCCGAATATGCCACCTTTACAGTTTCTCTGCCACCGCTCACTTTCCTCTTGATGGCTAACATTTTGGGTGAGAGGCGCGGTCCGCTGCGACCTTCTCAACCCAATGGTTTTAGCGGTTCTCACGGCTTTAACGCGTAGGAGCTGAAAGGGCACGCTCCACCTCACGTGGCAGCGTCAGGGGCACGAAAAAATCTGCGGGATAGAGGTAGTCCTCGCCGGACTCGTCAATAACCCTGAGGTGCTTATCCTTGGCGGCCCGCGGGTCGGGAAGAATTTGGTAAATCTTCCTGATCTCTAGATCTTCGGCCCCTTCGTTCCGAATGCAGATCGCAAACTGTTTTTTCTGATGCTTCATGTGTGCTAATCCAAGAATTGCTTAATCTCTTAAATTTCACTTTCCCGATTCCATGGGCCTCGTACCAGTGTATCTCAGCTCGATGCACGGCATCACTTCTCAGGCGAACAGTGGCTGTTCCCTTCAGTTTTCGCCAACGACCAGTGCCGTAGCGTTTACGAAGTCGCGCAATATCGCGAATCGATGTTCCAATGGCGATTAGCTCAATACTCTCGATCTCTCCCATGATCTCGAAGTACATGCGTTTCCATATGCCACAAAACCAAATGCACGGCTAACGCTTTGGTGAACGGCGGGCCAGAAAGGACGTTTGATGTGGCACATCGCTCACGGCCGTCCGTTCGACTTGGAGTTAGGCTGAAGCTCGAATCGGCGACATATTTTGATTCTGGTATTGAGCTTGGTGCAATGTAGGGTAACGAGCACACCTTCTCACAGAGCAGTTCAGAGCACCAAACACCATCAAGGAGCGGCAGGCTCCAAACCATTGGCTTTCATCACCGGCGCCGCGGCCGGAGCCGTAAGATATCGAATCAACGCTCTAGCAGCTTCGGGCTCCTTTGTGGTCGCGCTCGCGCCAGCTGTGAAATGGACATAGGATTGAATCTCGGACGGGAGCCCGCCGACAAGTTCGGCGCCGGGTGCCGCGAGGATTGGCCCAAACCCGATCACGACGAGTTCCGCTTCGCCCGTTACGACAGCATTAACTGTGCTACTTTCATCGTAACCCTTCAATTTTGGCTTCATTTCCGCTGCAATGCCCAAGCGATCGAGCGCCGATAGAAAAATCTTGCCGCTCCCGCCACTCTGTACATAGGCAACTGAATTCGCATTGAGCATTGTGCGTTTGAAGGCTTGGACCGAACCGATGTCCGGCTTGGGCGCACCTTTGCGCACCGCGACGCCTACCCCGGTCCGGCCGAGGTTGGCACGCGTGTCCGCAGCAACTTTGCCCAGCTGGATCAAATCGTCGATCATGGCGGGACTAAGAATCGCAATGTCAAACGTCTCGCCGGCATCGATCCTTCGTTTCAAGTCAACGAAAACAGCGAAGTCCACGACTAGCTTATGGCCCGTCGCGCCTTCAAACTTCCCACTGAGCTCGCTGACTATGCCTCTTACCCCGGGGCTGCTGAGAACCTTGATCTCGGCGGCATCAGCGATGCCCACAGCAAGCAGACAAAGGAAGCCCATATTTGCCGCTGCGATGAGTAAACGTATCATCATGGCAGTCTCCTCTCAGATTGTTAACGAACGGGTATAACGATTAAGGTTGAGCGGACAAGGCCAGTGAGCGAAGCGAGCAGGACCGCAGATCCGTCTCAAGCCGCATGGTTAGGCCGCCAACTCTCCAGAGTCGAGATTATACTTGTGTGCATGAGCGACAACAATGTTACTCATTTTCAGACGCAGAGTTGGCTCGCGACTGGTTGCTAGGAAGACAATGTCGCGGTCCGTCAGAAAGCCCGCTCCTTTCGCTTCGACCAGATCCCGAAACCTCCCGCAGCGCTCTTCAACATCATCCCAGAACCGATTCCTGTCCCGCTGGAGATGCTGGTAAACGACGATGACCGAGTCACCTGAAATTCGGCGAGCCATTGCTCTGAGCGACTCGTCGAACAGGTACTTACTGATTCCGCTCCGCCGCATGTAGCCCATACTGCCAGCTTGTAATCCGATGTCCGGGTCAAAGAAAACCAGCGCTTGTTGCAGTTTGTCTTGGGGGACGCTGCCAAAATAGTCCTGGCGAGATTCGTAACTGTATGGAGACCCAGCGCTATCTCGGTGCGGATAGTAGCTGAACCGCTTACCCTGAAAGTAGCGCCGCATCTCCGACACCTTCTGCTTGCCGTCTGTCAGACATCCTTGGAGGAACTTGTACAGTGGCTCTCGACGATGACCAAGCTCATATGCCCTGAGGTTGCCTTCGCTCGAATCATCGGGCGGGGTGAGCATGGTTATGTTCGTGAACGACTTCAGTTCGGCACAACCGTCGAGGAGGTCTTCCAAGAAATCCCACTTGAAAAAATCGCGCTTGTCGGCGAAGTACTGGTCTTTCACAGTAACACCTTCCAGAATATCCCTTGCCTTTGCGACCTAACGCGTCAGGCTGAGAGGACGGGACCGGCGAGCGCAGCGAGCAGGTCGACGATCCTGCTCAAGCCGATCGTTATGCAGTTCTCCCGCCTTTGTAATCCAACGCAGTCTTTTTATTGTTTTCCTGAGGGGACAACTCTTCGCGCACGGCACGCTGAAAACGTTCGATGTCTTGCGGCTTGTGGTGAAAAGCGAAGGCGATAAGTTCATCGTTGCTCCACGTGCCTGGCTCAACGCACCACACCGTCGCCCGATTAGTAAAAAAGTACCACTCACGTAAGGGCTCACGCGGTGCCCAATCGACGTGGACGAGCTGCCCATCTCCAACATTCTTCGTAACGGTTCCGATTGCTTTAATGCCCAAGACCGAGATGAACTCCCCGCGGTTATCAAACGGGAGATTATGCTTGCGGGTGTAGGACGCCTTGATAGCAATAGGGTCACCGGGCTGCATTGCGCGGACAACCGCGTGATACTTGTTCTTGTAACCGTTTTTCCAAATGCCATTCTCTAAAAAGTTCTCTGTCTGATCGTTAATTCCACCGTAGCTCGCCCCAACAAACCAGTGGGGCCGAGGTCCGCCAACTTTCTTTGTCTTGGCCATCGCATTGCTCTCCTGCCCTCCGCGTGGGTGATTCCGCGTTGACCTTTTGCGCCACCGAAGGATCTCGGCGAGCACCTCCGCCGGTCGGTTGCCCTGTTTTTCTCTTGCGCTTTGACGACCCTGTCCGGGCGCAGACCAATAGCTGCCGTAAAAGTCTGAGCACACTATGATTAACGAGTCTGGGGGCGTGAGCTTGTCGCGTCTGTCCACTGCAGAAACGATCTGGTCCGCTAGCGAAAAGCATTTCCGAATCCGGGAAGTCGCCGCCTTGGCGTCCATATATACGCCACCCCAAGCCAGGTGAAGATACATGCGCAATCGTCCATAAACGAGATAGTATTGTATCGCATAAGAGTTGATCCCGTGGCCGGAATGACAGAGTATTGCGTACTCTCCAAGACCGTCACTCTCGTGAACGTAATGATCAAGATCGTACGGCGATGTCTTTACTTCGCGAGTGGAGAAGAGCCATTTCCCACGCTTTTTTAAACTCGCGGCTAGCGTCTCTGGAATCCTCGGGAAGGCCAATCCAGCATTCCGGAAAAGTCGCCGCGCTTTTTCAATGTCGCTCATCGAGACGTCTCGTACTCCCTACCCGTCTGCATAACTATTAAGTGAGCGATTTAGACTGCGCCTGCATTGGCCGCCTATTCCAAACAACTCCATTGATGATAAACGACAACATTGCGAACTTTATCGCTTACTTCCTGCATGAAAATCAAGAATTCTCATTCCGGCAATTGCCGCCAGGTTGGCCGCCTATCCTACTATTGGCCCGCCGCCTATCCAGGCTGAAAGTCGTCGTTTCACCTTCTCAAAAAATTTTGCACCGGGAAAAGGCTACAAAAATCGTTAATAGGCTTCCGCTCCCACTGCATTGAAACACTCAAATAATTCAAACCGTTCGAACCATCTCACAGCGATTTCAAGCAGCCCATCAACGGTCGGCGATGGAAAGCTCCCCGCTGATAGAAGCAGATAAACGTATACTGAAAATAATTTCAGTAATCAAGGGTGCTCCAGGAATAGGACGGTTGAACGAATCGCACCAATCGCATCCGGGCGGTGGTCAATTACCGCGCGACGTAAGAGCGCGCAACTGTCGATCGTGGAGCTTCGTCAGGACGAACAGTGAAACCACCGCGCCGACCAGCGCCATCGCCATATCGGACTGCGTGTCCCACACGTAGCCCTGGGTGGCCAGAAAGCTCTCGGCGGAATCGCCGGTGGCGACGGCCACGCCCCATTCGAAAAGCTCGTAGAGAGCGCTAAAGGCCAGGCAGATCGAGATCACGAACAGGTTGAGCCAGCCGCGCCCGTTCACCGCCGAGTTGCGCAGCAGAATTTCCCGCGCGACGATCGCCGGCACGAAGCCCTGGGCGAAGTGGCCGAGCTTGTCGTAATTGTTTCGCTGCCAGCCGAAAAAATCGCGCACGAAGCGAAACGTGTCGACCTCGGCGTAGGTGTAATGCGCGCCGAGAAAAAGAATCAGGCAGTGAACCAGAATCAAGCCGTAGGCCAGCGGCGTCAGGGGGAACCTGCGATGGGTCGCGGCGAGCGCCGCAAACGCGATCAGCGCCGGCGCCGCCTCGAGAAACCAGGTAAAGTAATCGTGCGGCGCGATCACCGACCACGCCAGCGCGGAAAAATAAATCGCCAGGCCGACCGCTTTCATGAGCCTTCGGAGGTATCCTTATCTCGTTGAAATCGGGGCTCCTGTCAAGCGCGGCAGCGCCGCCCGCTGGCTTGACATGAAGCGGCCATTTGATAAGAAAATTTTGCCGAAGATAGCCCTGAAGAGTCCGCATCGGGATTGGTCTGGGTATAGCCGGCTCTTGCAAAAGAGGCCGGCTTTTTTATTTTTGGCGCGGCCAGCAAACTCCGCATGGAGGCCTGCTGGCTTTTTTTTGAACCATGAGCTGAGACGTTTTTCCAGGCACGATGATCTCCCAGTCTTCTGCTTTCATCCTCGCTGCGCCGCTCGCGGCGGGTGTTTTCATCGGACTTTCGGCGCGCGCCCTCGGCGATAAAGTCGTCCGGCTGGGCGTCGGCGCCGAAGGGATCGCGTTTGCGCTGGCGCTTTTAGTGCTTTTCGACGTCGGCGCCAACGGCGCGCGGACCGTCGACTTCTCAGGCTGGACCGGCGGAATTTTATCCTTCGGCTTGTATCTCGACCGACTCGCGGCGGTCATGCTCGTCCATATCGCCGCCATCGGCATTCTCATCCACCTCTTCTCGCTCCGCTACATGCAGCAGGAGCGCGGCTACGCGCGCTTTCACAGTCTGCTCGCTTTCACCGCCTTCGTGCTTTTCGGCATGGTCGCGAGCCCCGGCCTGCTGTCGCTCTTTGTCTTCTGGCAGCTTTTGAGCTGGCTCGTGCCGCTGCTGTCGTACAACTACCCGCACCCGCCCACGGTGCGCGGCGCCTTTCGGACCTTTGTCATGCAGCGCTTCGGCGACGCGGCTTTTCTCGCGGCGATCGCGCTCGCCTACAACGCCTACGGCGTCCTGGATTTTCCCCGGCTCTTTGCGCGGGCAGCGCAAGCACAGGCGGCCTTTTCACTCTGGCCGGGCGGCCTGGAATTGCGTGCCGGCACGCTCATCGCGCTGCTGATCTTCGTCGGCGCCATGAGCAAGTCGGCGCAGTTCCCTTTGCACATGTGGTTGCCAGATTTCCTATACGCGCCAACACCCGTCACTGCGCTGCTGCACGCTGGCATCATCAACGCCGGCGGGTTTCTCCTGACCCGGCTCGCGCCGCTTTACGCGCTCAGCCCGGCCGCGCTGCATCTCGTGTTCGCCGTCGGCATGCTCACGGCGCTCCTCGGCTCGTCGATGATGCTGGTCCAGAGCGACATCAAAAAGACCCTGGGCTATTCTACCATCGGCCAGATGGGCTTCATGATAATGGAGTGCGGTCTCGGCGCCTACGGCCTGTCGATTTTTCACCTGATCGCCCATGGTATCTTCAAGGGGACGATTTTTTTGAATTGCGGCTACGTGATTCATGCGGCGCGCCAGGAGCCGCGCCGGCCGCCGAAAGGCGCCGCGGTGCAAAGCGCGGAATTTTCCGCGCTCACGTGGGTCACGGGTCTGGTCACGACGTTGATCCTGCCGCTGGCCATCGTGCTCGCCGCCCATGGAGTCTTGGATCTGCCGCTGCGCGATGCACAGGGCTCCGCGATCTTTCTCTTTTTCGGCTGGGCCACTTCGGCCCAGGCGATCCTCACGCTTTACCGGCTGAAAGCGGCGGCGTCGTGGAAAGTCGCCGCGACCATGCTTTCCACCTTGTTTGGGGTCGTGCTCACCTACCTGCTCGCGGCCGAGGGCTTTTCGCACTTTCTCTTTCCCGGCCCGGGCGAACTGACCTATCACCTCCGCGCCGCCGCGCTGCCGCCGGCGCTCTTCGATCTGCTGATCGTGATCTTTGCCCTGGTGCTCGTGGCGGGCTGGGCGCTGATTTACGCCGCCGCCCACGGCAAGACGCTGCCCACGCCGGGCTGGGTCGAAGCGCTGCGAGTGCGCCTCTATATCTTGCTCCTCAATCGGCTCTATCTCGACGCCCTTTCGGCGCGGCTGCGCGCGGCGCTGGCGCCCGCGCTCGAGCGCGCCGATCAAAATTCGCTGTTCACCTGCGGCGTCGCGGCGTTCGCGATCGCCGCGGCGTTGCTCGGCGCGGACCCGCGCGCGCTCGCCTCGACGCAGGGCATTGCCATCGTTGTAGCCGGTCTCGCCTTGCCGCTTTTTCCCTTTCACGGAATCTACGTCGCCGCGCTGACCCGCGCGCCGGGCTATTTTTCCGTCGCGCTCGCGGCGGCCCTGCCGGCGGCCGGCCTGGGCGGCCTGACGTACTTTTCGGCGCCGATCGCGCACGAGATTTCGCGCGCTCTCGGCGCGCCGGCCTTGATCGGCGCGCTTTACGCATCGATCCGCGCGCTCGGGCAGGTCGAAATTCCGCGGCTCGTGGCTTATGCGAGTCTCGCCGCCTACTCGCTTGCCTGGTGGGCGTTCGCCGCCTCGGGAAGCCTCGCGCCCGCGATCGCCCTGTCGATCGCCGCAACCGCGCTGGTGAATGCTGCCTTGCTGCTCGCGCACCTGCGCCTGCGCCGCCGCTACGGAGATCTCAAGCTCGATCGCGCGCACGGCCTGGCACGGCCCATGCCGCGCTTCGCAGCGGTGTTCTCGCTTTTGATTATGGCCGCCCTCGGCCTGCCGCCCTTCGGGCTATTCTTCGCGCAGGTGGAAGCGCTGCGCGCGGCGGGCGAGATTTCCTGGGCGCTCGCCATTGCCGCGCTCACCTGGTTTTTCGCTTCCTGGTATTTTTTCCGCATGATGCAGCGGCTGCTGTTCGGGCCCCGGCGCGCCGGCCTGCGCTACGCGGACCTGCGCGCCGGCGAAGTCGCTTGCTTTGCCGTCCTGATCGCGCTTCTGCTCGCGCTCGGCGCCGCGCCGCGCAATTTCCCGACAAACTTCCTGGCAGCCAGCGAGCGCATCGCGATGGAGTTGATGCCATGGCGACGCTAGCGCCGGCGCATTTCACCGAGAGCCAGCGGATGGAGCTCAAATCGCTCGTCCATCTCGCGGCCGAAACCGTTTCGTATTACTGGCCCATGCGCACCTTCGTGCATCACAATCCGCTGCACGGCCTGGAAGCGCTGCCCTTCGACGCTGCCGTGCGCCGGGGCGAGCGCTGCCTCGGCGGCCGGGGCTATCTCGACGTGGAGACCTTTCGCGCATACTTTCGCGCCGGGCGCATCCAGCCGCGCCATCTCGACGCCGCGCTGCGCTCGCGCGCCCGCGCCGCGCACCTTTGGCTCGGTGCGCGCGCGATTGCCCATCTCGATGTGCTGCGCGCCTGGCTGCTCGGCGCGGTATCGGCGCCCGCGGACGATGTGTTGGCAGCGCAGTTGGCACGCCATCCCGATCGGAAGGTCATCGCCGAGCTGGCGGCGGTTCTGTCGAATCTCGGCGACGCGCGTTCGGCTGGCGCCACCGGCGCCGCCGCAGAGCCCGCGGCCCGGCCCGGCACGCTGGCAGCCGAATGCGACCGCGCGCTGGGCACGGATAGCGCCGAGCGGATCGACCGCGAGATGATCAAATGGTGCGCGGCGTTTCTCGACGAAGGCCACGCCACCTGGGCGATGCCCGGGCGCGAAAAAGGTTTTTACGCCGCCTGGAAATTTCTCGCCGAGCGCGAATGGTCGCCCTGCGCCATCGAGCGCAGCCGCGAAAAGATCGCCCGCCTGCCGGCGCGCGCCGAAGACGCTGTGCTCGAAACGCTGCTTGCGCTCGGCATCGACCGCGAGGCCTGGCAGGACTACCTCGCAGGCCATCTCGCGGCTCTGCCCGGGTGGACCGGCTTCATCAAATGGCGCGCCGATCAGGACGAGTACGAATGGCAAAACGCCTATCCCATCGATCTCGTCCAGTACCTGGCCGTGCGCCTCTGGTACGAACGCGCGCTGGTGGAACAGACGGCGCGCAAGCAATTCGCCGGCGGCATCGCCGCGCTCCGAGCCGAGGTGCGCAAATCCGCCGCGGCGCCGGCCGGCTCCGGCGCGCCGCGCGCGGCCGCCGCTGCGTGGCGCCTGGCCGCGCTGGCGCGCGCGCTCGATCTGGAGCCGGCGCTGCTCAGCGAGACTCAACCGGAGAATCTGCGCGCGCTCTGCGACTGGATCGACGCCTTTCCTCCGGAAGAGCACGGCGCGGTGTGGCTCGACGCGTTCGAGGCGGGCTACCGGGAGCGGTTGTTGGAAAAACTCGGGCTCAAGCCCGCCGGCTCGACCTTTGCTGCAAGCTCGCGCGCTCACGAACAGGACGGCGCAGGCCGGGTTCGGCCCCAGGCCCAGGCGGTCTTCTGCATCGACGTGCGCTCGGAGCCGTTGCGGCGCAACCTCGAGGCCACCGGCGACTACGAGACCTTCGGCTTCGCCGGCTTTTTCGCCGTGGCCATCCGCCACCAGGCGCTCGGCGCCCATCATGAAACCGATCAGTTTCCGGTAATCCTCAAAGGAAAACATTTCGTGCGCGAGATTCCGCGCACCTACCACGGCCATTTTCTCGGCAAGTCGCGCCGCCGCGAAGCGCTGCTCGAGGCGTTGCACACGCTGCTCTACGACCTCAAGGAAAATGTCTTCACTCCCTACGTCATGGTCGAAACCCTCGGCTGGTTCTACAGCCTGCCGCTGCTCGGCAGGACGCTCTTCGCGGCGCGCTATCGAAACTGGGTGGACGCGCTGCGGCGCAAGCTGGTTCCCGCCGTCGCAACCACGCTCACGGTGGACAAGCTATCGCGCGCGGAAGCGGAGGAAATGCTCGCCGCCGAGCAGCGCGCGATCACGCGCCGCGCGCTTGAGGAAAAGTTCGGCGATCGCCACTTGAACCTCTCCCTGGAGCGCCTGGAATTTTTGCGCCGGCGCGCGCTCGACGAAGAGAGCGCCGGCGCGCCCTCGCCCGCGGCGCGCTCCACCGCGCTCTCGCCCGAGGAAGAGACGGCCTTCGTCGAGGAGCTGCGGCGCGCGCACGGCATCAATCAGGCCGCCGCCTTCGCGCGCCTGGAGCGGATCACGCGCACGGGCTTCACCCTGAGCGAGCAGGTGCTGGCGGTGCAGACCGCGCTGCGCATCATGGGCCTCACGCAAAACTTCGCCCGGCTCGTGCTTTTTTGCGGCCACGCCAGCCGCTCGGAAAACAATCCCTTCGAGGCCGCGCTCGACTGCGGCGCCTGCGGCGGCAACTCGGGCAAGCCCAACGCTCGCGCGATCGCGATCATGGCCAACCGGCCGCAGGTGCGCGAGCAGCTGGCGCAAAGCGGCATCGCAATCCCGCAGGATACCTATTTCATCGCCGGCCAGCACAACACCACCACCGACGAGGTCGAGCTCTTCGATCTCGAAGATCTGCCGCCGACCCATCGCAAGGATCTGCTGCAGCTGGTGCGCGACCTGGAGCGCGCGGCCGCGCGCAACGTGCAGGAGCGCGCCGCGCGCTTCCCCGAGATCGGCGCGCCGCTGGGCGCTTCCAAGGCCCGGCGCGAGGTCCGGCGCCGCAGCAGCGACTGGAGCCAGGTGCGCCCCGAGTGGGGACTTTCCGGCAACGCGGCGTTCATCATCGGCCGGCGCGCGCTCACCCGCGGCGTCAATCTCGAAGGCCGGGTTTTTTTGAACTCCTACGACTACCGCGGCGATCCGGACGGGCGGCTTCTCGAAGCGGTCCTGACCGGGCCGCAGCTGGTCGGCCAGTGGATCAACATGGAGCACTACTTCTCCACCGTCGACCGGGAAGTCTACGGCGGCGGCAGCAAGATTTATCACAACGTGGTGGGCCGCCTCGGCATCATGTCCGGCCCGCAGAGCGACCTGCGCACCGGTCTGGCTGAACAAACCGTCATGAGCGGCCGCCGCCCGTACCACGAAGCGATGCGGCTCCTCACCCTGGTCGAAGCGCCGCGCGAGCGGATCGACAGGATTCTTCGCCGCCAGCACCCTCTGCGCCGGCTTTACGACAACGAGTGGCTGCGCCTGATCGCCGTCGAACCGCAAACCCGGGTGTGCTATTGCTACGTTCCTAAACGGGGCTGGAGCGAGAATTTCGCCTAGCGGCGCGTCGGCCGCGAGCCGGCGCCGGACAATTTCACTGAATCGAAGGGGCGCGCGAAAGGAGCCGAGCCATGAGCGATCTCACGCTGCATCCGATGAAGGAGATCAAGATCATCATCCAGGGCGAGCACCTGAAATTCGCCACCGACCTGCTCGACGACAAGGCCACCGGCTACACGATCATCCACAACATCTCGGGCAAGGGCCACCACGGCTTTCACAGCGCCCACCCCATGTTCAACGAGCTCGACAGCATCGTCATGCTGATGACGGTGGTCACAGCGGAAAAAGTCGAGCCGATTCTCGCCGGGCTCAAGCCGCTCTTCGAGCGCCACACCGGCGTCATGTTCGTCTCGGATGTGGCGGTGAGCCGGGCGCAATACTTCTCCGCGCCCGAGGCCGATTGCTGAGAGATCCTCTGCGCCCGCTCGCGGCGGCGCGAACGGCGTCGAGGAGCGGCCGGCGGCGAAAGCAGCCGATGACGTGATCGTTGATCATGCCGGTCGCCTGCATGTGCGCGTAGCAGATCGTCGAGCCGACGAATTTGAAGCCGCGCCGCTGCAAATCTTTGCTGAGCGCGTCCGACTCCGGGCTGCGCGCCGGATAGTCTTTCACCGTCCGCAGCCGATGCACGATCGGCGCGCCGCCGACGAAGCCCCAGATGTAGCGGTCGAAGCTGCCGAACTCCTCCTGCACCGCGAGAAAACTCTTCGCGTTGGCGATCGCCGCGGCGATCTTCGCCCGGTTGCGGATGATGCCGGCGTTTTTCAAAAGCGCGCCGGCTTGCCGCTCGCCGAAAGCCGCGACCTTTCGCGGATCGAAATCGGCGAACGCGCGCCGATAGGCATCGCGCTTGCGCAGCACGGTGTACCAGCTGAGGCCCGCCTGCGCCCCTTCGAGGATCAGAAATTCGAAAATCCGCCGGTCGTCGTGCACCGGCACGCCCCACTCCTCGTCGTGATAGCGGACATAATCGGGCCGGCTCAAATCCACCCACGGGCAGCGGCGCACGGTGCTAGAAGTTTTCACGCGGAAAGTACCGGGCAATGGATGAATCCGCGTCGGCGAAGCCGTCCATGAACCCACTGACACTCGATCAAAACGATTTGCTCAGCGCCCGACACTTCGACTTAGCAAGTCCAGCCCGTCGGCGATTGCATCGTTGCTTTCGGAAGTGACCTGCCCCTGCGGCGTGAGTTGGTTGATCAGCTCCGGCAGCAGTTGCGACATCGTCGAGCCGGCTTCATCCTGCGAAACCCCCAGCTGCGACGCGATCTGTCTAATGGTCGAAGAGCCGAGCGCTTCCTGAAGCTGGTTGGGCGAGATACCCATGTTCGGTCCGGTACTCACCCAGGAATCCGCCTGCCCGCCCATGCCGCTTTCACGAAACTTGCCGAGGACGCCTTCCAGCCCGCCGTTCTGTTGCACGAGAGCGAGGGCGATCTGCAGCAGCGTATTGCCGCCGCTGACCTGGGAGCCGGCAAGACCGCTCAGGATCGAGTCCAGTGGACTCTGCTGTCCGCCCTGATTTCCGCCGAGCATCGAACCGACGACGTTGCCGAGAATGCCATCCAATAGTCCCATGGGAAGTCTCCTTTCGTGCGCCGACTTTTGAAAGACGGCATCCTATGCGAAGGCAATGCCGGCGTGCAAATGCAAATTGGCGAGTCGTGATGGCGTTTACTTGATGTAATATCCCGCGGCTTTCCACTTGCCGTCCTTTTCCTGCAGGAAGGTAACGGTTTCGACAGCGGTCTTTTTGTTGCTGAATGCCGTATCGAATTGCATTACGACGTAATTCCCGTCCGGCGCACCCGGGAGCGATGTGGCGCTGCGTGAGTTCGCCAGCTTTCTCGACAACAGCGACCCCAGCGGTTTGCGCGTGCCGTTCAGCGCATCGGACCATCCCTTCTCGGTAATCGCTCCGCGGAAATACCCGGCGGCATCCTTCCAGCTCCTTGCGTAATGCCCCGCGTCGATCTCGCCAAGCCATGTCTGCGCGGCGGCAGCCGCGGCTTTTTCTCCGGCGTCGTCTCCGTGAACCGTCGAAGCGCTGGCACTCAGGGCAATAAACACGATCAACGCCGGCAACCATCGCGGAATCATTTCTCCTCGCATATCCAAGGCACGCACCTATCTTTTAAGCCCGAGCAGCACCACGCCGCCGGCGACCAAGAAAATACCCATCCAATCTTTCAGCGCCGGCCGCTCGCCGAGAAAGGTGACGGCAAAAACGGCGACCAGCACAACGCTCAGTTTGTCGACGGGCGCGACCTTCGCAGCCTCACCGAGTTGTAAAGCGCGAAAATAGCAAACCCATGAGGCGCCGGTCGCCAAACCCGACAGGGTGAGAAACACCCAGGTCTTCGGCCGCAGCGCGAACGGATCGCTCCACTTCCCGGCGTAATGGACGAACCCGACAATGGCGGCGAGAATGACCACGGTGCGGATCAAGGTGGCAAAGTCCGAATCGACGCCTTCGAGGCCGATCTTTGCAAAAATCGCGGTCAACGAAGCGAACACCGCCGAGAGCAAGGCCCACTGAAACCACATAAAGCTCGATGTCATAAGGGCGAAGCCTTTCGTTTGTTTTGCTTGCGCGCCAGGCCTTCGCGATGAACGCGCCGGGCCTCGTCCCGCCGCGCACGCTCTTTGCGCCGGCAGGCGCGGCAGCGAACGGCGGTCGAGTAGACGAAGCCTTTAGCGACTTCGTACCACCACTTCTGCCGGGTGGCGGTCCAGATTTCTTCCCCGCCGCATTCGACGCAGCGAAACGGCCGGTCGACGTAGTAGCCGCGCCGCACGAAATCCGGCGCGCCGTAGCTGTTGTTGGGCGCGAGCAGTTTTTCGTTGACGGGAATCATCCGTCCGAAGGCCTTCGCAGCCGGCGCGCCCGCCGGCGCGGCGGCGTTCGCCGCGATCTTTTTGCGCCGCGCGAGAATCTCACGGCGCTTTTGCTTGCCGCTCTTCATGGACTAAAGCGGCTCATTCGACTTTGCAGCCCGGACACTCCACCGCGACGGTTTTCACATCGCCGGCGCGCCGATACGCGTACTCGGTCCTGCCCGGACCGATCTTGAAAATCGCCTGGCGCAGGTCGTCCTCGCTGGCGATCTTTTTGCCCGCGATGGATAGAACGACATCGCCGACGTGAATCCCCGCTTTCGCCATCGGCCGGCCGCTTTCCACTTCCATCACCACCGCGCCCGGGGGCATGGCGCCGAGAGTCGAAGCGCTCTGCTCCGGGGTCAGAAAAGCGATGCGCATGCCGAGATCGGGCACGTGAAATCCCCGGGCGAGCGAAGTGGCCGGTATCGCTCCCAGGCTGCCGACCAGATCGTGAATGCGCTTTTCCATATCGAGATCGCCGGGCTCCGCTGCGCGTTTGGGAGCGGCCGATGCGCCCTCCTGCGCCGGCGCTTCAGCGCCGCCGGGTCTCGCAGCCGGCTCGGTGATCGCCGGCCCGGGGCGCTCTCCGCCGCGGAAAAAATATCCCGCCCATCCCGCGACCACAACGATCAGCGCGAACGCCCCGAGCGCCGCCGGTCTGGTCGCCCAATTGGCGCGCGGCGGCTCTGCCGGCGCGCCCTCCGCTCGGCGCGAAAGCGGCCCGGCGCCGGCCGGCGCACTTGCCGCCTGCCCGAGCATTTCGTTCACGCGCGCCACCAGGCGGAGAAATTCCGGGTCGCCGCGATTGCCGTCCCAGGCGCTCAGATCGGCGCCGTTGAGAGAACGAAAGGCCAGCGGCGCTTCGACCGGGTCGATAAACACCGGCAAAAGAATACCGCGGCGTTTGCCCTCGGACGCCTCGTTGCGCACCCATTCGGACGCAACCGAGGCGGCGGACCAGAGCACGATTACGCAGCGCGCCTGATCGATGGCTTTCTCGATGACTTCGTCGAAGGCTTTTCCCAGCGGGATCTCGCGATCCCACCAGACATCCCAGCTCCGCTCGCGCAGCGCCGCGGCCACAGTGCGCGCGCGCGCGCGGTCTTCGGTGGCATAGCTGAGGAAGATTTCGTTCATGGCGCTCCCGCCAGCACCGCCGCATTTTAGTACAACTCGCGCGCGCGCGGCCAGCGCAGAATCCGTCTACGGCATCGGATTTCGTTCCCGCAGCCACAGCTCGACGATCAGCACGGCGCCGGGCGGGATCAAGCCTTCCACGCCGGCGTCGCGGTAGCCCAGGTGCGGGCTCACGCGCACCTTGCGATAACCGCCCGGCTTCATGCCGATGAGCGAATATTCCACCCCGGCCATCGCTTCCCTCGCGCCGAGAGTCGTTCGGTGATCCACCCAAGGCCGGCCGCCGTCGTCGAACCTGATCTTTTCCGCCGGCAGGTGCTCCGCCTGGCGCTCGTTGATCGGCACTTCCTCGCCGCGGTTGAGATAGGTTCTCAAATTGTAGACGACCCGATCGCCTTTGCCGGCCGGTTCGCCCGTCCCCTCGCGCTCCTCCAGCAGCTTGAGGCCGCTCCGCAGCCTCATCAGCGCAGCTTCTGCACGAAGCCTTCTTTTTCGATTTCGTCGAGCAGGCTCGTATCGACGAAATCGCCCGGGTTGCGCTGCGCCGCGCCCATCTCGCGCAGGATATTTTTGATGCCCTCCGGATTGGGCCGGGGCAGCGCATCCATCCGCCGGGAGAAAAAATCGTAGGTCGCGTCGATGGACTCCATATCGTCGACCCGAAGATATTTCTTGAGCACCTTCAGGCTGCCGTCCCGATTGGTTCGAATGTAATGGATCGCTTCGATCTGCGAGCGCAGCAGATTTTTCGCCAGCGCGCGCTGGTTTTCGATAAAGGCGCGCGTGACCAACAAGGATGTGTTCGGATAGGCGCTGAAGTCGCCCAGGTCGGCGAGCACATTCATGCCGCGCTTGCGCGCGATATAAATCTCCGGGTAGGACAGGATCGTCGCGTCGATCTGACCGAGAGTGAGCGCGGTCATGCGCGCGTTGGTGGCGCCGGACTGAAGCAGCGTGACCTGTTTCGGATCGATCTTCCACGCGCGCAGCGCCCACTGCACCGCGGTGTCGTTGGAGCCGCCGAAGCGCAGGATGCCGATTTTTTTACCGATCAGCTGCTGCGGCGTTTTGATCTCCGGCCGGGCGATGATCTGCAGCGGCATGCGGTTTTCGAGTATCGCGATCAGCACCACCGGCGCGCCGCGCAGCGCCGCCTGGATCGCCGAGGCCGCCGAGTTCTGGCTCATGCGAATGCTGCCGGCGAGAAGCGCCTGCATGTTGAGCGCGCCGCCGCTGATCATCAGCGGCTCGAGCTCGATGCCGTATTTCCGGCTGATGCCGATTTCTTTGTTGACCCAGAGCGGCAGCTGATAGCCGGCGATGCCGCCGTAGCCGACATGGACCAAAGTCGTTTCCGCGCCAGCACCGCGCGCCGGATCGGCGCCGAGCGCAAGGAGAAGAACGATCAGCGACGCGATCCGCCGTCTGAGGTTGCTGTGTTTCATCGGCCGGATTGACCTCGGAGCTCAGGAATTTCTGTGCAGCGGATCGACCCAGCGCACCTCTTCCGGCGGCTCCGCAGCATCGATCTCGAGATTGACGACTACCGGCTCCTGATCGCTGCGCACGACCACGCACTCGAGCGGCTCGCCGGGATTGGCATTGATCTCCTGGTGCGGCACGAAGGGCGGCACGAAGATAAAATCACCCGGGCCAGCTTCGGCCGTGAACTCCAACCGCTCTCCCCAGCGCATCCGCGCCCGGCCGCTGACCACGTAGATAATGCTTTCCAGCTCGCCGTGGTGATGGGGCGCTGTCTTGGCGTTGGGATGAATGCTGACCGAGCCGGCCCAGAGCCTGTTGGCCCCGGCCATGGCGCGGTTGATCGCCGCGGCGCGTGTCATGCCGGGCGTTTGCGCGGTGTTGAGATCGAGCCCGGTGCGCGGAATAATTTTCACGCCGTGGGCGCGCCAATCGTGGTTCATGAGTCCTCCGGAATTTTTCAGCCGACGATGTAGCGGTCGATCTCCCGGCTGAAGCGCAGCCCGAGACCGGGGCTTGCCGGCACCGCCAACTCGCCTTTGACGGGCAGCGGCACTTCCTCGAAGAGCCGGAACGACCACGGCATGTATTCCACCGTGAGCCCGTTGGGAATCGCCGCGATCAGGTGCACGTGGATCTCCGGCAAAAGATGGCTCACCACCGGCAGATTGAATGCTTCGGCGAGCGCCGCGACTTTCATCCAGTTGGCGATGCCGCCGACGCGATTCAGGTCGATCATGATGATGTCCACGGAATGGGCTTCGATCATGTGGCGAAACGGCGCGATGCCGTAGAGACATTCGCCGCCCGCAAGCGGCGTGGCCAAAGCGTCGGCCACGCGCGCGAGACCGCGATAATCGTCGTGCGCGGTCACGTCCTCGAGCCAGAAAAAATGCACGTCCTCGACCCGCTTGCCGATGTCGATGGCCTGATGCACCGCCCAGCGCTGGTTGATGTCGCACATGAGATCGATGTCGGCTCCCGCCGCCTCGCGCACCCGGCGCGCGCGCTCGACTTCTTTTTCCGGCGAGGTTTCGCCGGGCAGCGCGAGCTGGGTTTTCATCTGCCTGAACCCTCTTTCGACCAGACGCTGCGCCGCTCTGACCAGATGATCGAGCGGGTAAGCGCGCACCAGCGCGCCGCTCGCGTAGGTCGGCACCCGCTCGCGCAGCCCGCCGAGCAAAGCGCCCAGCGACTGATTGAAGTATTTTCCTTTGATGTCCCAAAGCGCGATTTCGATCGCCGAGATCGCCAGCGTGACGATGCCGCCCGGTCCCGCGCTCGCCGCTGCGGCGCGCATCTTTTCCGCGAGCGCCTCGATGCGCAGCGGATCTTCGCCGAGGATCAGCGCGCCCAGCTGATCGACGGCCTGCTTCAAGGTCGCGCTCAGCGCGCCGCCGAAAAAGCTCAGCCCGATGCCTTCGATATCGTCGGTCTCGAGACGGACAATGACAAATTGATTATGCGTGCGAAAATAGGCCGGCCCGCCGGCGAGCGGCTCTTCCACCGGCACGCGCGCGATCTGCGCGCGGATGCTTTTGATCTTCATCCGACCTCCGCGTTTAGAACTATCATTTCCGGCCCGGCATGTACGCCGCCCGTTCCATCTGTTACCATCAAAGGCGAGAGAAAACGATGATCCTCATGTCGCGCCAGGAGCGCCGCGCCTACCTGATCCGTCTCGGCCCCTATCTCGCCGCCAGCGTGTTTCTGTTCGGCGCCGGCACCGTCGCCGGCTTGATCGTGGTCTATTATTTTCCCGACCTGGGAGATTATTTCAAGGAAACCATCGCGGCCTTCGTCAAAACCTTCGCCGGTTTGCCGCGCTTGAAGCTCGCCGGCGCGATTTTCATCAACAACGCCGCCAAAACTCTGCTCGCCATTCTGCTCGGCGCGCTCGCCGGCGTCGTCCCGGGATTTTTTCTGCTGGCCAACGGCGTCGCGCTCGGCATCGCCTGGTCGCTTTCGGCGAGCGCGCGCGGCGCCTGGTTTTCCCTGCTGACCCTCTTGCCGCACGGCGTTCTCGAACTTCCGGCGGTTTTTCTCGGCACCAGCATCGGCCTGCTGATCGGTGTCGAAACGCTGAAGCGGCTCACCGGCAGATCCGAAGCGCGCCTCGGCGCCGAGATCGCATCCGGCCTGCGCTTTTTCTGCACGGTGATCGTGCCGCTGCTCTTCGCCGCCGCGCTTGTGGAAGCGTTTGTCACTGCGGCGCTGGTGACGGGTTAGCGACTCGCATCCTGGCCTCCGGTGCACAATCCTCGGCGTCGCTCGACACGGCTCAGGACGAATGGATCAGATTGCCGAGGGTGTCGAAGTATTCATGCTTCACGAGCGAGGCATACGCAGTTAGAGACTTTTCCACCCTCACAAATATTTCATCGCGCTATCCCCCGCACAAGCGCACAATCGCGCTCCAGCAGTGCGCTCACACGTTCTAGGTCCGCAGTCGAATACTCCCGCGCTTCTTTCAGATGTCCCCACACGGGCGCCGGCCAGCACGGATCGTCCTTACTGCGGCCGACCACGTGAAGATGAAGCTGCGGCACGACGTTGCCGATGGCGGCGAAGTTGATTTTCGTATAGCCGAGCCGAGTCTTAATAAAGCGAGCGACCGTTGCCGCTTCGCCCATCGCGGCGCGGCGAACGTCATCAGACAAATCGAGCAAATCCGGAATCGCTGTCTCGGGCACGAGAATAAACCACGGCAGAATCGCGTTTCTGTGCAGCAGCACGTGGCACGTGCGCAGTTTGCCCAGGCGATGGCAATCGGCGAGAAGCTGCGGGTGAATGACGAAATCCATCGCTCGGCTATTTTGCATCGGCGGCGCAGCGAAAGCCGATGTCGTCGGCGCGATGGCTCGGGCTTGCGTACATGCGCCGGGTCGCGGTGATGCGCTGTGCCGGATCGTACCAGCCGCCGCCGCGCAATACTTTGCCGCTGCCGCTTGCCGGTCCTTTCGGATTGCGCACGTCGTCTCGCGAAAAACTCTCGGAGTACCAGTCGGCGACCCATTCCGACACGTTGCCGGACAAATCGAGAACGCCGAACGGACTGGCGCCTTTGGCATGCGAGCCGACCGGCGCGACGCCGGTTCTATAAACGGGATTCTCGTAGGGCTGCGCGAAGCGCGCCCGCTCCGGCGTCGGCGGGTCGTTGCCCCACGGATACTTTCGCTCGTCGCCGCTGCGCGCGGCTTTCTCCCATTCCGCTTCGGTGGGCAGCCGCTTCCCGGCCCAGCGGCAATAATTCTCCGCATCCTGCCAATCGACACCGACTACCGCAAGATCGGCGCCGCTCTTCGGATCGACGCTCTCCCATTCCTCGGGCGCTTTGACGCTGCCCGTCGCCTGCAAAAATTTCGCGTAACGACCCACCGTCACTTCGAACTTATCGAGATAAAATGCGCCCACGAAAATCTCGCGCCGCGGCGAATTTTCGTCGTCGCCCATGACAAAACTGCCCGCCGGTATCAGCACGGCCGGCGCGCCGTCTTTGCCGGCGAACTCGTTTCCTTTGCGAAAATAGACCGCGTAAAGCACCACGGCGAGCAGTGTCGCGGCCGCCACTACACCGGCGAGAGGCTTGAGCCGCTTTCGCCGGAGCTCGCGCGCGATCCGATGGACTTCCGCCGCCACACCCGCCGCGACATCGCCCTGGGGCTGGTAGATCGTGATCGAGCGCAGCACGACGGGCAGTGTCGCAACCTCGGTTACTCGCAGCATCACCGGGAGAATCTTCACCCCGGCTTTTTGGCCGATTTCCAGCTCCGACAGCGTGTAGCTGCCGCCGTCGACGGCGTCCGGGCTGATCAAAAAAATCAGCAGCTGCGCGCTCTCGATGGCTGCGCGGATGGAATTGTGGAACGGATCCGCCGCCGCCAGATCCCGGCGGTCGAAAAAAACCTTGTGCCCCTGATCGGCGAGCGCGAGATAGATCGCATTTGCCGCCTCGCGATCCTGATGCGCGTAACTCAGAAAAACTTTCATCGGTTGGAAAAATCTTTTTGCATTGCTCCGCGCCTTCGATACGACCAGATAAAAAGCGCCAGCGCAATCGCCGTGGCGAGCCAGTAATCGGCCGGCAGCCCGAGCCGCCAGTGCTTGTGCCACGGCACCTCCGCCGGCGTAAATCTCTGCCAACCGTAGGCAGGATTCAGCACGAACCACAGCACATCTTCCGCGGTCCAGAAGAACAGAATCAGCGCCACCGCGCGCGCCTCGAGGCGCCACGACCAGCTTCCGAAAAACAGCGCCGGGAGGTGAAACGCGAGGGCCATGAACGGCACGACCCAGGCGTGATAGCCGGTCATCGGCCGGCCGCTCCAGAATAAATCGAGCAGCCAGTGATGGTCGACGCGCCAGGTGGGCAGATTCTTCGCCCAGCCGGCTCCGCCCTCGATTTGAATTTCCACCTGCGCAAAGAAAAAGCTCAGGAGAAAAATCCAGACAAGCAGCAGCCACGGGCGCCAGCGCTCGGGCACGGTCATCGCGCGCCATCCAGAACGCGATTCAAAACATCGGCTGCGGCGCCGGGCCGGCCGAGCCCGCGCATGTTGGCGCGCAGGCGGCGCAGCTCCTCGGGATGACGGAGCAGGCGCGCCGCTTTGTATTCGAGCGCGATCATGTCGGGCGCCTTGAGCGCCACACCCTGCTCGGCGAGGTAATCGGCATTGCGCTCTTCCTGTCCCGGAATCGGCGCCGCCAGCAGCATCGGCAAACCGAGCGCAAGACATTCGGACACGGTCAAGCCGCCGGGCTTGGTCACCGCGAGATCGGCCGTAGCCATGACCCGCTCGATCGCGGTTGTGAAGCCGAGCGGAAAAAGCCGGCCGGGATTCGCGGCCGCCAGCTTTCGGTAATCGGCCAGCAGCCGCTCGTTGCGGCCGGCGAGGGCGACGATTTGAAAATCGCCGGGCAGCGCCGCGAGGCGCTCGATCAGCGCCGCGCCGCCCGCCAGGCCGGCGCCGCCGGTCATAACCAGGAGCGTTGTTTTGGCCGGATCGACGCCCAGCTCGCGCGCGCACTCGGCGCGGTCGAGCCGCTGCGCAAACGCCGGCATGATGGGAATCCCGGTGGCGAAAACATTTTCCGGCGCGATGCCGCGCGCCGCCATGCGAAAGGCGATCTCCTCGCTGGCGGCGAAATAACCGCGCATGCCCGGCTGCACCCAGAGCCGGTGCAGATCGAAGTCGGTAACCTGCACCCACACTGGCGCGGCGATTCGTCCCCGGCGGATCTCGTGAGCGAGCAGCTCGGCGGGAAGAAAATGCGTGCAGATCAGATGATCGGGCGAGAAATCGCGGATGGTTTCGCGGAGTTGGCGCGTGTTGAGCCGCTCCACCGCGCGGCGCGCTTTGGCGAAGAGCGCATCGCGCGGCATCCGGTCGGAGGCGTGATAGAGATAGGCCCACACCGACGGATGGCGCTCGACGATTCTGATGTAGGAGTCGGCGTAGAGCCGGCGAAAACTCGCCGGCACCAGAGTCATGACATCGACGTGTCTGGCCTCGACGCCGGGGAAATTCGCCCGCGCCTCGGCGCACAGCGCCTCCGCGGCGCGCGTGTGGCCCGCGCCCGCGGAAACGCTCAGAACCAGAATGCGTTGCAGCTGCGGCACTCGGATAATTCAGCGCAGCGCAGCGGTCTCGCGGCCGGGATGGAGAATTAGTTTTTGCACCCGCCAGTTGAGCACCTCGGCGACGTAGAGCTCGTTCTCCGACGGGCAGGCGATCTCGTGGACCCAGCCGAATTGTTTGAGCCGTTTGCCCGATTCGCCGAGCACGCCGAGAATTTTGCCGTCGAGCGCGAGCTTGTAGATGCGGCCGGGATAGGCGTCGGCGCTGTACAGCACCTGGCGCGGGCCGGGCGTGATGCAGATCGCCCACGGCGCGCCCGGCGCCTGGGTGCCTCTTGCGTCCTCTGCCGGCTTGTTGCCGATCGCCGGCCGCGCGGCCGCCCGGTCGAAGGGCACGTCGATCTTGATCTCGCGGAGAAATTTTCCGTCGCCGTCGAATACCTGGATGCGCCCGTTGCCGCGGTCGCCGACGTAGATATTGCCCTGCGCATCGGCGGCGATCGAGTGCGGCGTGTTGAACTCGCCCGGCTTGTCGCCGCGCTCGCCCCAGGATTTGACCCAGTTGCCGTCCCTGTCCACTTTCGCCACGCGCGCGTTGACGTAACCGTCGCTGATGTAGGTATTTCCCGCCGCGTCCCAGGCGACATCGGTGGGCTGGCGGAAGCGGCCGTCTTCGTGCTTCGGCGGCGGCCCGCCGCGTTTGTGCGGCGCCGCTTCGTCGGAGGCTTCCTGCTTGCGGCCGAACACCATGTCCACCCGCCCGTCGGGCGTGAATTTGACGATCATGTCGGAGCCCTTGTCGGTCGCCCAGATGTTGTCCTGCTTGTCGATCCGCACGGTGTGCGCAAACGCCCACGCGTAGAGATTTTTGCCGATCTCGCGCAGGTAGCGGCCGTCGGGCGCGAACTCGAGAAGCTGCGCCGCCGCCGCGCCGAAGGCCGGGCCGCTGGTGTTGCCGCGCGAGTAGACGAAAACGTGCTTTTTCGAATTGACCGCAACGCCCGCCACTTCTCCGAAGTACAGGTTCTGCGGCAGGCGCACGGCGTTCGGCACCGACTCGTAGGGAATCAGCGGGACCGATTGAGCACCAACCGTCGACGCCACCAGCAAACACCCGAAAAACAGAACCGTTCTCATAGGTCAAGGCCTCCCTTCACACACTTCCAATCATTGCTTGACGAAGCGCATTCGCTGTCCGTTTCTCTCCGTCGTCAGGGAATCTTCTTGCCAAAACAACCCGCGCGCCGTCGACTTTCCAGGTGCCGGTCGCGAATTCGTTGTAGGCTGGCCACAGGCCAGCATCTATTGAATCCGCCCGTCCTCGCGCAGCACCAGCCCCGAACCCACTTCATGAATGCCCTGCAAACATAATGCCCCGCCGGCGTGCTCGACTGTGCGGCGAAGACACTGCCGTCGACGCACAGGAAAGCTGCGCCCACAGCAAGAACCGCGACCCGAGCACCCACTCTCCTCAGTTTCATATCCTCCCTTTTCTCCTCGCCCCGGAAGGGTTCGATCCTCGCGCGTCAACGCAGGCTCATCGCTTATATACGAAAGCCAAAAAGACCCCGTCAACAATTTTTTCGGCAAGAAAAACAGCGCGCGATTAAAGGAAAGGAAACCGGATGGAAGCTCCAAGCCGCGTGAAGACTACGGCGCGCTATGCCTGGACAACCGCTTCAGCGCCGGCGCGCCCGGCGGACCCGGGAGCGCACCGTCAGCTCGCGCAGTTTGCCGAGGGTGAAGATCTCCCGAAAACGCTGGCCGTCGCCGGATTCGTATTCGAGGCAGATGCCGTCCTTGCTCCAGGAAATATTGAACGAGTGCGGCTCCACCTGATCGAGGTGCCTCCCGAGCGTGCGCAGGAGCTGCGAGACGCGCGCCGTGCCGGTGCTTTGCGCCGAGAAGCGTTTGCGTCTTTTTCTTCGCCCCTGCGCGTCGAGCCAGGAAACGTAGCTCGGATCGTAACGGATCGAGCCGTCCTTCTGAAACGAATGGGCGCGCATGCTCGACGGGCTGGAGGTTTCCAGCACGGTCGGCTCGCTGATTTTGATCGCGCTTTCGGAAATCTTCGGCAAATCCTCGCTGCGAACGACGTAGCTCCGGCCATTCTTCTCCATCACGAAGGCGACGATGCCCAGCGACTCCAGCGATTGGCCGATGGCCCTGAGGGATTTGGCGTGCGGCATGATCGGATGCCCCCGCGCGGGCGATGAACCGGAGCTATTTTAAGGCGAGAAGGATTCCCACACAACCGGCGGGAGGCTGGATCATCTTGGCATCGCGGCGGGCGCGCCTTCACAGCAAATCTAGCGCTCGCGGGCAGCCAGCGGTGAAACGCGCCGATATCAGCGCACCGTTGGCGATTTGCGCTTCCACCTTCGATGCATCCAGACCCACTGCTCGGGCGCGGCGCGAATGACGCCTTCAAGCCGCGCGGTGAGGAGCGCGGTCAGCGCGAGCACGTCGCGCCCCCTGTCGGCGCTCGGCGCATACTCGATGCGCTCGAGCGTGATCAGGTGGCGCTTGGCGCGGCGCTGGTGCCAGCAAAGCACCACCGGCGCGCCGGTTCGAAGCGCCAGCGCCGCGGGAATCGTCGGCGTGAACGCGGGCCGCCCGAAAAACGGCACGAAGCCGCCCGCGGTATCGGTGTCCTGATCGATCAAAAACGCCATCAGTCGATTGGCCCGGAGCACGCGCAGGATCGCCTTGCCGGTGTTCTCGGAGCGCCAGATGACTTCGAGGCCGCGCTGGCTGCGCCAGCGCTGCAGCCAGGCGGTGATGCGCGGGTCGTAGAACGGCCGCGCGATGGTCGCCACCGGATAGCCCGCCGCCGCAACCGCCTGGCCGAGAATCTCCCAGTTGCCGACGTGGCCGGAGATCAGAATACCGCCCTTCCCTTCGGCGATCACCTCGTCGAGCACACGGCGCGCCTTGTCATCAAGCTCGGGCACGGCGCGGCGCAGGCGCGAAAGCTCCCAGATCGACTGCGCGAAGTGAACGAACATCCGCCGGACGATCTTCGGCGCATCGAGCTGCGGCATCGTGGCGCGGAGCTGTTTCTCCGCGCGCCGGCGCTCGCGGCGAAACACATACGGCGCCACCGCGCCGGCAGTGCGCAGCAAGCCGCGCAGCGGCAGGCGTTCCGCCGCCGCCCACGCGCCGCGCATGAGAAAATACAGCGCTGCGTTCTTGATCCGCTGGCGCCGGCGCCAGCGCGGCGGGCGGCGTTTTTTCAATCCTTCGCTCATGACCCTTGCGCCGGGCCGTAGCGCTCCGGCCGCGCGCGCGCCCGGCTCGCCAAGCGAAACACAAATTTAACCGCAAGCTCTCCGGCCGGCAACACAATCTCGATAGAAGTCGATTCCAGGCGTGATTTGTCATTTTCGCGCAATCGCAGCCGCGCCTTGGGCGCGCGCGATTTTGTATTTGCCGCCGCGCCAAACCGCGCCGCGATGTTCGCGGGCAAATGGCGCCGCGAAAATCCGTCGAAGGCGATTGTCATGTCCGGTCTTTTACGCTAAAGGATGCGTCGTATGGCTGATCGGGATATTTGCTCGCGAGCGCTTCGGGTGATCGGTCAAGTGCTCGAGACCCGCCGCATCGACCTCTTCGATATCAAATGCTTCGGCAATGAATTCTATCTTCAGTGCGGCGATCCCCAGCCGCCCTATTTGAATCTCGTCGAGCTGCGCTACACGGCGGCGGAGATTTCCTCTCTCGACGCCAAAGCCAAAATGAAACGCCAGCGCGCCTTCAAGCTGGTCAACTTCGAAGCGCTGCCGGAACTGCTGCGCGCGGTCGGCCGCCGGGTCGATGAAAATCGCGCGCGCCTTCTGCGCGTCACCAATTCCGACTCCGCCGATGCCGCCGATTCCTTCAAGATCGAGTACCAGACCCGCGACGGCCGCCGCCACGCGGAAGAGTTTCCCGCCGGCGCCGTCGGCCATCAGGCGCTGCGCATGTACAAAGAGCGCGCGCGCCGCGCCGACGTCCGGCGCTAGCCAACCGCCGCGCGGCGTTTCCTTTCATTCCAGATAGCGCCACTCGCTGAAGGTCGCCGCCTGGCCGCAGGGCGCGCCGTTTTCATCGACGAGATTCCACACGGTTGCGCGCTCGATGCGGAAGCGCCGGCCGGTGCTGGAAATCCGCACGCCGCGGTAATCGTCGATGTACCCCCGGCGCGCCACCGCTGCGAGCAGAAGCGCTCTTTCGTCGCGATGCAGCGGCTCGGCGGTCTGGCGCGACGGCAGGCGAATCAGCTCATCCCAGGTCAATTCGAAAAGCCGCAGTCCGGCGAGATTGGCGTAGTTCAGCAGCGGGTCCGGCGCGCGATCGTGCGACAGCACGACGAAGGGAGCATGAAAAAGCCGCCGCGCCTGCTCGGCCGGCGCCAAGGCGCTATCGACGAGATCGCGCCCGGTCCAGCGGCGCAAGCTCTCGATCAGCCGGCCGGCGTGCGCCGCGAGAAAATCGTTGCCCGCGCTCGGCTCCTGGGGCGGCGTCATGGAAAAAATTTAATACGAAAAAATGCGCGCGGCAATTCGCCGCAAAGAAATGCGCCGCAACGGCGGCAGATTTCCCGGGGCGGCGCAGCGCTCACCGGGCGCAATCACTCCCAGCCATAGAGCCGCCTGGCATTGCCGCCGAGAAATTTCTGCCGCGCCGGCGGCGAGATATCCTCGCGCCGGCGGATCGTCGAGACCACGTGCGGAAACATACCGTCCCAATGCGGATAGTCGGAGGCGAAGATCAGCTTGTCCTCGCCGATGCGATCCATGACGTACGGCAACGTGCTTTCTTCGGGCTCGGCGGCGAAAAACCAGTTGCCGTGCCGGATGTACTCGCTCGGCTTGGCCTTGAGCGCCGGCGCCTCGGACTGGCGCTTTTCCCATTCTTCGTCCATCCGGTCCATCCAGTACGGCACCCAGCCGCAGCCGCATTCGAGAAAGCCGATGCGCAATTTGGGAAACCGCTCCGGCACGCCGCCGTAGATCAATCCCGCGCAGTCGATCAGCGCCTCGAACGGCCGCGCCACGGTGTGCGCGAAGAGAAACGTGTCGAAACGAATTTCCCCCGCCGGCCCCTGGCGCGAGTTGTGAACCAGCAGCGGCGCGTCGAGCCTTTGCAGCTCTTCGTAGATCGGCCAGAAGCACGGCGTGCCGAGATGATCTTTTAAGCCGAAGGAGGCGATGGCGATGCCGGCGAGACCAAGTTTCACCACCGCACGGTTTACTTCTTCGACGGCCGCGCTCACGTTCTGGAACGGTACCAGGCCGATGCCCTTCAGCCGCGGGCTCTGCTTGCAGAAATTGGCGATCCAGTCGTTGTAGCCTCGGCAGAACGCCGCCGCATAATCTTTTTCCGGGCTCTGGGTAATGCCAAAGGCGCTGGTCGGAAAGAGCACCGACACATCGATCCCCTCTTGATCCATGTCGCTTAGCCGCTTCGCGAGATCGCTGTCACGGCCGCCGAGCTTGCCGTACAGACTGCTGTCCCATTTATCGCGCGCGACCAGAGTGCCCTGACGCTTGCAGTACGGTTCGTCCATGTACGCGCGAATTTCCACGTCGCGATCGCGCACATGACCATCGGCATCGATGACTTTGGCGTTCAGCATGTCGATCCCCTTCCGCGTTTCTTACGAACCCGATACTTGCGCAGGGATTATCACAGCGCGATTCGCAGGGTCAACGATTGCGGCGCGGGCAAGCCAATTTGACGGCCCCCGCTTGCTTCGGCTATGGATGGCGCACGTCGGGAAATTGTCGGAGGTGCGCGATGAAGTTTTGGCGCAGCGTTTTTCTTATAATGGCCACATTGCTGTTTTCCGGCAAAGACGCCCGCGCCGCAGAAACTTCCAACCTGCGTAAAATCCGCGCGGCGATCACCTCGATCTCCGGCTCCATGGTGCCGCCGTGGGCCGCCCACGAAGCGGGTATTTTCAAAAAATACGGCCTCCAGGTCGAAGTCATCGCCACGCCCAGCGGCGTGCAGGGCACCAACGCGCTCATCGCCGGCGAAGTCTCCTTCGTGCAGATCGCCGGCGGCACCACCACCGGCGCGGCGGTGGGCGGCGCCGATTTGAAGATCGTCGCGACTATGGTCGGCACGCTGGTCTTGAATCTGGTGACTCGTCCGGAAATCCAAACGCCCGAGCAGCTCCGCGGCAAGAGCATCGGCATCAGCCGCTACGGCACCTCGCTTCACACCGGCGCGCGGCTCGCGGCCAGGCATTACGGATTGGAACCGGGAAAAGACGTGCACATCGTGGAGATCGGCGCCGGCGACTGGATCGTCGGCGCCCTGCAAGGAAACCGCGTGCAGGCCGGCGTGTTCGGCTATCCGGCCACCAGCCGCGCGGTCAAATTCGGCAACCGCGTGATGCTGCACCTGCCGTCGCTCAATATTCCGTACGCCTCCACCGGTGTGTCCACCCGCGGCGATATTATCCGCGACGATCCCGATCTGGTGCGGCGCTATCTTTCGGCCGAGATCGAAGCGATCGCGCTGATGAAAAAGGACCGCGCCTTCGCGACGAAAGTTTTGTCCAAGTATCTCCGCACCCGCGACGCCGACCTTTTGAACGAGTCCTACGACGTGCAGATCGGCAAGTACATGATGAAGACGCCGCTCACCACTGCGGACGCGGTGCGCTCGGTCCTGGAAGAGCTCGCGGACAGAAATCCCAAGGCAAAAGATCTGGACCCGAGCAAATTCTTCGACGACCGCTTCGTACGCCAGTTGCAGGCAAGCGATTTTATCGACTCGCTCTATCGGTGAGAAAACGGGGCGCACCGACGGCGCCCAAGCCGACTACTCTTCTTTGGCCGCGTTGGTACCGGCGATAAATCCCTGGGTCGTGCAGCGGCCCAGGCCGTGCTGGTTGAAGCCGCCGGCCGATTCGCCGGCGCAGTAGAGCCCGGGAATGATGCGCCCGTTCATGTCAAGCACCTGGCATTTGGCGTTGATGCGCAGGCCCGAGCGCGTGTCGTGCACGTTGGGCGTCGCCCAGGCGGCGTAAAACGGCGGCGTCTGGATTTTGTGCTTCGGTTTGGGCTTGCCGAAGTCGGCATCCTCGCCCGCATCGACAAACGAATTGTAGCGCGCGACCGTCGCCTGCAGGATTTCGCCGTTCATCGGCTTGGCCTGAAATTCGTTTTTGATCGCCGCGGCGAGCTCCGCCAGGGTGTTGCCGCTGAAGAAATATCCGTCGGGGTCCACGTAGGGCGGCGTCACCTTCCAGCCTTCGCGCTTGACCGCTTCGGCGTCGAAGATCGCCCAGATCGGCCCGGCGGAATACTCCGGCGGCTCGGAGTATTCGTTCATCGCCACCGCCGCGTTGAAAAAATTGTACTTGCTCGGGTGGAAATGAATTCGTTCGTTGTTGCGGTAATCGTTGGGCGTGTAGGGATTGATGTCGTTGTAAACGTTGCCGTGCGGGTAATCGCCTTTGGTCTCGTCGTAAAAGCGCTTGCCCACCTGATTCACCAGAATCAGATCGTGCCAGTCTTTCACGTTCAAACCGGTGGCGCGCACCAGCGGAAAAATCGGACTCTCCAGCTCCCAGGTCATGTAGTTCCACTTGGTTGCGAGCACGCGCTGGGTGCGGATGTTGTCGCCGTTTTCCAGGGTCTGGTTCACCAGTCCCCAGAGCGAGGCGCCGATGGCCAGGGCGGCGCGCTCGCCGCTTGCGTCCTGATAGCTGTAGGGCTCGCCGGCGACGGTCAGCACCGCCGTCAGGCGCGGATCGAACATGCGGCGAAAATTGACGTCGCTGGTCATGCCGCCGGTGGCGACGATGACCGCTTTGCGCGCGCGAATGTGCACCTTGGGTTTGCTGCTCTCGATGTTGCCGTCGGAGCGAAAGCTTTTGAGCGGCGCCGACTGCCCCGGCATGATGCGCGGCGTGTATTCGGCCGCGATGCCGATCACCCGCCCGCCGCTGCCGTTTTCGCGGTGCAGCGCGGTCATCTTGTAATTCAGCAAAAACCTGACGCCCTTGCGCCGCGCGCTGTCTTCCAGCGGCCGGATGACGCCGGTGCCGGCGCGGTTGTTGGGACTCTCATAGCCCGCGCCTTTGGTCCAGAACGCGTGATTCTCCCGCGGCGCAGAGTTGCCAAGATTGTGCCCGCCCTGATTGTCCGGCGGAACCTCTTTGAACTTGACGCCGTTCTCCAGCAAAAATTCGAACGTCGGCGCGCAATGGTCGGCGAAGGCGCGCATCACTTCGCGGTCGTTGTAGCGGAAATCCGGCCAGCCGTTATCCTGCACGATCGTCCAGTCGGTCAGGTCCGAGAACACCGTATCGGGCGAATCCTGAATGCCGTATTTTTTCTGCGCGCTGGTGCCGCCGCCCAGCGGCACGTTGCCGCCGCTGATGATCGCGTGGCCGCCGATGTCGTAATTGGCTTCGACCACGATCACCGATGCGCCGCCTTCCGTTGCCCTGATGGCGGCGGGCAAGCCCGCGGCTCCCGAGCCGATCACCACCACATCCGCTTCCAGGTCCCAGCTTTGAATGTTCGCTTCGCTTTGCGCCATTGCAAAATTCCTCCGCTGCTCGCTTGGAAATTAGCATCGCTTACAATTCCAGGCGCAAAAATACAAGGGATTGGGTTTTTAACGGCGCGCCCGGCGCTTTTCGGATATTCAGCGCCAGGTTGAAAAATTTTGCGGAACGGCCTGGGAGGCGCCTCGCGGCGCCTGGACAGAGGGGATGGAACCGGATTGGGGCGCGAGCGGCAGAGCGCTCAGTCGGCCTTCAAGGGGCCCTTTTCGGAGCTGACCGGTTCGCCGCGCCGCGGCGGAGCCTGGTGGCCGGCAAGCGTCTTTCGGCGCTCCTCCTGCTCCCGGGCCTTGATCGCGTTGAGCCGCTCGCGAAACCAGGTCTTCTCGGGCCACTGCCAGTTCTGATCGGGGTTAGAATAGTTGTTTGACTGTCTCATGGCTTATCTCACCGAGCGGTGCAGCAAGCTTCGTACCAGTCACTGGCGATGAAAAAAGCTCCAAGTACAACACAAATGGGATATTCCCCCCGAACAAAATTTGTCGCCGCGGAGACAAATTGCCGCCGTCTGGCTGAGGGGCGCGGAAAAATCAGCCGGCGCTCTTGTGGGGAACGCGGCGCTGACGTATAGCGATTTCACGGAGGAACAACCGATGAAAACAACCAGCCGTCTAACCGGAAAAATCCTGATCCCGGCCGGTATCGGAATGGTGCTGGCGGCCCTGACGGCCTTCGCCCAGACCGCCCCGGTCACCGTCCGCGGCCGAATCGCGTCCCTCAGCGGCTCGGAGCTGATCGTCAAAGGGCCGAGCGGCGACGTCAAGGCGCTGCTGACGGATAAGACCGTCATCCGCGCCGAGGTGCCGATCAAGCTTTCGGAGATTGGTTCGGGCATGTACCTGGGGACCACCGCGACCAAACAGCCGGACGGCACGTTTCTCGCCTCCGAGGTGCACGTTTTCTCCGAAGATCAGCGCGGCACCGGCGAAGGACACCGCCCGCTCGGCAGCGCGCCCCAGAGCGGCGCGACTATGACCAACGCCAACGTCGAGCAGGTCGAAGACGTCCAGATCAAGGACATCAAGGGCCGGATGATCAACCTCAAATACAAAGACGGTTCGGTGAAGGTTCTGGTGCCGCCGAACATCCCGCTGGTGAAGCGGGTCGTGAGCGACCGGAGCGCGCTCAAAAACGGCGTCGAGGTGTCCTTGCAGGGCGCGCCCGGCGCCGGCGGCGCGTTGTCGGCGACTCAGATCACCGTGCGCGCCGAAGGGCGATGAACGGGGCTCAATCGAAGGACGCCCAGTTCATGAACGATTTCTCTCGGTAAAGCTCCTCCGCGTCGCGCGGAAAGCGTATCCCGCGCTGTTTTAGATAAGCTGCGATGGGCTTCAACGGCAGGCCGACGGCGGCGAGATAATCGCCGCTGAGCGACTGGATCAGCCGGCTCCCCTCCCCTTGAATCGAATAGGCGCCCGCCTTGTCGAGGGACTCGCCGCGGCAAAGATAGCGCGCGATTTCCTCGTCGCCGAAACGGCGCATCTTGACCGTGACGTTTTCGACGGCGAGCAGCCCGGGTCCGGCGCAATCGACGATCGCCGCGGCCGTGTGGATCACGTGCGTTCTGCCGGAGAGGAGCCGCAGAATGCGCGCCGCATCGCCGGCGTCGGCGGGCTTGCCGATCATTTCGCCGGCGCACTCGATCATCGTGTCGCTGCCGATAACGATGCTTTCGGGACAAAGCTTGGCCACCGCGCGCGCCTTGCCGGCGGCGAACTCGCGCACCTGCGCTTCGATCGATAAACCGGGACGCAAGCTCTCGTCGAAATCCGGAGCAATGATTTCGAACGGCGCGCCGAGCAGCGCCAGAATCTCGCGGCGCCGCGGCGAGGTGGAAGCGAGGATCAACCGCATGCCGGGAGCGGCGCGAGCGACGACGGCGCGCGGAGGCCGGCGCGAAACGGCCGAGGGAGCGTTTCCGTGTTTTGACCGCCCGCGAGAAAGGCCGCGAGCATCTGCCGCACCTCGTCCGCGCTGCTCGCCCGCGTCATGCGGCCGCGCATCTCGGCCGCGCCGCGAAAATCCCGGCAGTACCAGGTGAGGTGCTTGCGCATGGCCATGAAGCGGGAGAGGCCGTTGAATTGCTCGAAGCGCTCGCTGTGCTCGGCGACGATCGCGAATCTTTCTTCCAGGCTCACCGCCGGCTCGGTGAAAAAGGGCTCGTCAAAATGCGCCGCCTTGATCGCGTCTTTTTTGCGAAACAGCCAGGGCGCGCCCTGGGCGGCCCGGCCGATCAGCACGCCGTCCACGCCGCTGGCGACAATGCGCCGGCGCGCGTCGCGCAGATCCTTCACGTCGCCGTTGCCGAGAATCAAAACGCCCGAGCCGCGCGCGAGCTTCACCGCGCGCGCGATCGCCTGCCAGTCGGCCGCGCCCTTGTAACCCTGCTCGAGGGTGCGGCCGTGCAGGGACACGGCGGCCAGCCCTTCCGGCAGCAGCACGTCGAGCCATTCCTCGACAATGACCCGATCGTAACCGAGACGGGTTTTCACCGAGAGCGGAACGGCGCGCCGCGCCGGCGCCGCTCGCCCTGCGCGCTCTCTGGCCGCTTCGATCTGCTCGATCAACTCAGCCGACAAGCCGCCAGCGGCGAGGCTCTGGCCGCGCTGCCAATCCGCGATGCCGGCCTTGGCCGCGCGAAGGATCTCGCGCGCCAGATCCGGCCTGCGGATGAGCGCCGCGCCGCAGCCGCTCGCCGCGACGTTTTTTGCCGGGCAGCCCATGTTGATGTCCAGACCGTCGAAACCCAGCTCGCAAACCACCTGGGCGACTTGATAGAAAAGCTCAGGCGTCTTTCCGTAAATCTGCGCCGCCACCGGACGCTCGAGCTCGGAATAGGTGAAATCCTTAATCAGCGTGCGCGGCGCATACAACGCCGATTGAATGTTGACAAACTCGGTCAGCGTGACATCCGGACCGCCGTGCCGGGCGGTGATGTAGCGAAACGGCGCGTCGGTGATGCCGTCCATGGGCGACAGGCCGATGATCGGCCTAGGTATTTGGTGCCAGAAATTCATGTTGCTCGATGACGATAGCATCGCCGCGCGCCGCGCTCAAACTTTAGCCGCGGCGCTTGAGAATTTCCTCGAGCTTTTTGCGGTCCTCGTCGAGAATTTTTTCCGGCGGGCGTTTCGCCGGCCGCGTTTCATCGCGCTCACGGCTTCTCGCCGGGGCCTCCGCGGGTGCGCTCTGCTTATTCCACAGCGCGCTCACGTCGCGCCAGTAAAACCAGAGCAAAAAGGCGAGCAGCCAGACGATCAGAGGAAACAGAACGAAGAAGACGAGCGCGCGGAGCCCGCTGCGCTTCTTGCGCTTGCGCGTCGCCACCGTCAGCGCCGACCGACCCGCTTCGCGACGCTAGTAGATCGGCTTGTGCTCGAAATAGTGGGTCGCATTGATCACACGAACGGTTTTGGTCTTGGAGCGCATGACCACCGACTGGGTGGTCGCGCCGCCCGGAAAAAAATGCACGCCGCGCAGATAATCGCCGTCGGTGACCCCGGTGGCGGCGAACATCACGTCGCCGGCGGCCAGCTCGTCGATCTGAAATTTTTTCTTGATGTCCGCGACGCCCATCTTTTTCGCGCGCGCGATCTCCTCTTCGTTGCGCGGCGCCAGACGGCCCTGAAATTCGCCGCCCACGCAGCGCAGCGCCGCCGCCGCGAGCACGCCCTCGGGCGCGCCGCCGATGCCGAGCAGCAAGTCGATGCCGGTCTCGGGCTTGGTCGTCGCGATGGCGGCGGATACGTCGCCGTCGCCGATCAGCCGGATGCGCGCGCCGGCTTTGCGCACTTCCTGGATGATCGCCTCATGGCGCGGCCGCGAGAGGATGATCACGGTCAGGTCCTCGACCTGGCAGCGCTTCGCCTCGGCGAGCGCGTGGAGATTTTCCGTCGGCGTTTTGTCCAGGTCGACGACGCCCTTGCCGATCGGCCCCGCGGCAATTTTCGCCATGTAAGTGTCGGGGCAATGAAGCAGATTGCCGCCGTCGGCCATGGCGATGACGGCGAGCGCGTTGGGCGCGCCGGTGGCGCAGATGGTCGTGCCTTCGAGCGGATCAAGCGCGATATCCACCCTGGGGCCGCCAGAGCCGACTTTCTCGCCGATGTAAAGCATCGGCGCCTCGTCGCGCTCGCCTTCGCCGATCACCACCGTGCCGTCGATCGCCAGCGCATCGAACGCCTTGCGCATGGCATCCACCGCCGCCTGATCGGCCGCCTTCTCATCGCCGCGGCCGGTCCAGTGCGCGCAGTTGAGCGCCGCGGCCTCGGTCACTCGCACCGCTTCCAGGGCTAGATTTCGGTCCACGTGGGCCTCCCTTCGATGAGCGCTTCCATCAGTCGATAGGCTTTTTTTGCCACGATGCCGGTTGTGCGCGCGTCGTTCTCGTTGTAGCCGAGATCGCCGTTGTCCTGCGGCGAGGCGGCGGCATAGAGCACGAACGGCACGGGGTCGGAGACGTGGGTTTTGAGCGCGATCGCGGTCGGATGATCGGGCATGAGCAGAATGCGATAATCTTTGCGTGAAGCCATGCCTTGCAGCACCGTGCCGACGACTTTGGCGTCGAAATCCTCGATCGCCTGAATTTTCTTCTCCACGTCGCCCATGTGGCCGGCTTCGTCGGTCGCTTCGACGTGGATAAAGACCAGATCGTTTTTTTCCAGCGAGCGCACGCCGTATTCACCCTTGCCGACGTAATTGGTGTCGAGAAAACCGGTGATGCCCGGCACCTCGATGCGCTCCAGCCCGGCGTAAACGCCGAGGCCGTGGATGATATCGACCGCGGAGATCACGCCGCCCTTGATGCCGTAGCGCTCGGTCAGCGGCGGGAGCTGCGGCGCTCGCCCCTGCCCCCAGAGCCAGATCGACGTCGCCGGGCGATGACCCGCGCCGCGCCGTTTGCGATTGACCGGATGATCGGCCAACAGCGGCTGCGCAGCGCGCATGAGCGCGAGCAGGCGCTCCGCGCCGTCGCCTTCGGGCATGTACCCGGCAATCTTCTGGCCGGTGATGTCGTGCGGCGGCGTGGTGGTCATTTTTTCCTTGCCGCCGCGCCAGACCATCAGATGGCGGTAGCTCACGCCGGGAAAAAATTCGATGCCGGCGCCGCCGAGCGCGCGGCCGAGATCGCGGATGATTTCCGCCGCCTCTTCGGTGGAAATATGGCCGGAGGTGAAATCCTCCATGCAAGCTTCATCGCCCGCGCCGCCCAGAGTGACGAGATTGCAGCGAAACGCGATGTCCTTCGGCCCCAGCGCCACGCCCATGCTCGCGGCTTCGAGGGGCGAGCGGCCGGTGTGATAGAGCGCCGGATCGTAACCCATGATGCTCATGTTGCCCACGTCGCTGCCCGGCGGAAAGCCGTCGGGAATCACGTGCGCGATGCCGTACACGCCATGCTGCGCCAGCCAGTCCATGTTCGGCGTGCGCGCCGCTTGCAACGGCGTCCTGCCGCCCAGAGACTCGATCGGGTAATCGGCCATGCCGTCGCCTTGAAGAATGATGTACTTCATAAAAGTTTTTGGACTCGAACCTAGCCCGTGAACGCGCGGCCTTTAAGACCAGATCGGAAACCACACCGGCTCGATCAAGATATAATCTCGATTGCGCAGCGAATCCAGAGCCCGGCGCATCTGGCGCAACGAGGTGCGCTCCAGAGTCATGACGAAGGGCAGAATATCGTGATATTTTTGCTTTAGCCTGTAAGTGCGCCTCAAGCTCTCGATCTCTTCTTCCACGTGGCGCAGCTGCCAGATCTCGGAAATGTTCACGCCGATGCGGCCGAAGACCCGGCCGATGTCGCCGACGATGCCGGCGCGGTCCTGGACCACGAAACGCACGTAGAACGGCACGTCGATCTCGTTTTCCGCCTGGAGCCTGAGCGAGCCGGGCGGGACCAGGCTCGGCGCGCCGCTGAACTTGCGCCCGCCGCGCGCCAGCTCGCACACATCGCCCAGCACCGCCACCGCGGTGGGCCCGCCGCCGGCGCCGGGACCGACCAGCACGTAATCGCTGTCGCGCTCGCCGCGCCCCGCGCCGCTGTTCTTGCCGGCAAAGCAGATCGCGTTGGTGGCGCCGTCCACGCCGGCGAGAAAATTCTCCCCGGGCACGAGCGCCGGTGAAACGAAGACCTGCACCGCCGAGCCTTTGCGCCGCGCCACCGAAAGCTGTTTGATCGTGCTGTTGCCGATGCGCTTGGCGTAGCGGAAATCGACTGCCTGAATCTCCTCGATTCCCTTGCGCCAGATCTTGCCCGGTTCAACCTGCAAACCGAAGGCGACCAGACTGAGCAAGAGCAGCTTCGCCTCCGCGTCGCTGCCGTTCACGTCGGACGCGGGATTGGTTTCGGCGTAGCCCTTTTGCTGCGCCTCTTTGAGCGCGTCGGCGTAGGCTTTGCCGCTTTTTTCCATCTGCGAAAGAATGTAATTGCAGGTGCCGTTGACGATGCCGAAGATCGCTTCGGGCTCTTCGCTGGCGAAGCTTTCGCTGAGCGAGCGGATCACCGGAATGCCGCCGCCGACGCAGGCCTCGAAGCGAAGCTGCTGCCCGGTGCGCCGCGCCCCAGCCCAGATTTCTTTGCCGTAGCGCGCGAGCACGGCCTTGTCGGAGGTGACCACCGACTTGCCGTTGCGAAAGGCGCGTAAAATATAATCGCGAAACTGCTTCAACTGGCGCGCCGACTGAGAGCCCAGCGCCTCGATCACGATATCGACGCCGGGGTCGTCGAGCACGTCTTCGGCGCGGCTGGTGAACAGAGACTTATTCCGCGCGAACCATTTTTTGCCTTTGGGATTGCGCGTGTAAATTTTGCGGATTTCGAGATCGACGCCGTGCGCAGAGCCGCCGCTACGGCCGCGGCCGTCGCGGAACAGAATGTCCTGGATCGCTTCGCCGACGACTCCGGACCCGAGCAGGCCGACGCCCACTGCGCGCGGTTTGTTCGCGGATGCCATGAAATTTTTCTGAGACGGCCGGGAGACGCAGCCTAATCCAGCAGCTTGCCCAGCGCCCGTTTGATCTTGCGCACGGCTTGCTTGGTGCGATGCTCGTTTTCGATCAGCGCGAAGCGCACGTGCTCGTCGCCGTACTGGCCGAAGCCGATCCCCGGCGAAACCGCCACCTGGGCTTCCTGGAGCAGATATTTGGCGAACTCCACCGAGCCCATCTTTTTCGCCGGCCCGGGAATTTCCGCCCAGACGAACATCGTGCCCTTCGGCTTGGGAATGTGCCAGCCGCTGCGGTCGAGCCCTTCGATGAGCGAATCGCGCCGCTTCTGATACATCTGGCGAATGTCCTCGACGCAATCCTGCGGGCCATTGAGCGCCTGGATCGCGGCGATCTGGATCGGCTGAAAGATGCCGTAATCGAGATAGCTCTTGATCCGCGCCAGCGCGTGAATGACTTCCTTGTTGCCGACGCAGAAGCCGACCCGCCAGCCCGGCATGTTGTAGCTTTTCGATAACGAGAAAAATTCCACGCCCACGTCCTTCGCTCCCGGCACCTGCAGAAAGCTCGGCGCCTGGTAGCCGTCGAAGGTGAGATCGGCGTAGGCGAGATCGTGGACCACGAGAAAACCGTGCTCCTGCGCCGCCCGGACCACGCGCTCGAAGAAATCGACCTCGACCACTTCGGTGGTCGGGTTGTGCGGGAAGCTGATGATCAGCATCTTCGGCTTGGGCCAGGTCTGGCGAATCGCCTCTTCGAGGTGGCCGAAAAACGCTTCGCTGGTGGTGAGCGGAATGCAGCGCAGATCGCCGCCCGCGAGCACCACGGCGTATTGATGGATCGGATAGGTCGGGCTCGGGCACAGAATCACGTCGCCCGGGTCGATGGTCGCCCAGGCGAGGTGCGAGATGCCTTCCTTGGCGCCGATGGTGACGATCGCTTCGCTGTCGGGATCGAGATCGACGCCGTAGCGGCGCCGGTACCAGTCGCAGATCGCCACGCGCAGCTTGTAGATGCCGCGCGAGACGGAATAGCGGTGATTCGCCGGCTTGCTCGCGGCCTCGACCAGCTTGGCCACCACGTGCGGCGGCGTGGGCAGGTCCGGATTGCCCATACCGAAATCGACGATATCCTCGCCCCGATGCCGCGCCTCCATTTTCATGCCGTCGATGATGCTGAAAACGTAAGGCGGAAGCCGCTTGATCCGCTGGAATTCCACGCGCCTCACCCGATCCTTTCCTGTAATGACTTAATGCACAATTTATAAAGCATCGCCTGAGGCGGTGCAACTAAAAGCTCGCGGCGGTACAGCTCGAGCGCAAACGCGGCGGTACAGAATACCGCTTCCGCCGGCGCGCGCCTTGACCTGGGTTTCGCCTCCGACGTATGCTCGGAATCATTCCGGTTTCTTCGGAGGCGCTATGGAAAATCGCGAAGCGGGGAAAACCGCGCTGCATCTGGCGACGCATTCGGGGTGGTATCGCTTCGAGCGCCGCGGTGAAAACTGGGAGCAGACCGACCGCGCGCTCACCTACTGGCAGATGAGCTGCATCCAGGTCGATCCGGACAATCCCAGGCGCGTCTACATCGGCACGGAGCACTCCGGCCTGTTCGTCAGCGACGACGGCGGCAAGGAGTGGACGCGCGCCAATCCCAACGTGCCCTGCCTGGCGATGTCGTCGATGCTGGCTTTGTCGGGCAAGCTCCTCGTCGGCACCATGCCGGCGGCGTTGTATTTCACCGCCGAGGGCGGCAAGTGGCAGGAGCTTAAAGGCGTGCGCGCCGGCGCCGCGGGCGGCACCTTTCCACCCAACCCGGATTTTCCGCCGCGCACCCGCGTCATCGCGCGCGAGGGCAGCGGGCGGCTTTTCGCCGGCATCGAAGTCGCGGGCATTCTCGTGAGCGACGACGAAGGTCAGAACTGGCAGGCGGCCAACGACGGCTTGACCGATCCCGACATTCATCAAATTCTGCCGTCGAAAAAAATCCCGGGGCTGGTCGTCACCGCCTGCGGCGAAGGCGTGGCGCGCAGCACCGACCGCGGCAGTCACTGGGAAAAAGTCACGCCCGCCGGCACGCGCACCTACGGCAACGCGCTGGCAGAAGACGCGCAAGGAACGATTTATCTGGGCATCACGCAGGATCGGCCGCGCACCTGGACCCGCGCCGGCCGCGCGCAGAGCGCCGTGTTCAAATCCGCCGACGGCGCCGGCTGGCAATTGCTCAGTGAAAAAATGGCCGGCGGCGTCACCGACCTCGCGCCCGCGGCAAACGGCGACGGCGTGCTGGTGGCCACCGCCGACGGCGAAGTGATCGCGCTCGCCCCCTCCGGCGCCGCGCGCACGGTCGTAAGCGGGCTGCCGTGCATCACGGCGATGGCGTTGGGAGCGTAAGACCGTTTGGCGTCAATCCGGCAGCCGCTGATATTTTCCTTTGAAAAAAAGCAGCGGCCGCTCGCCGGCGGCATGGACGTCGAGAATCTCGCCGATCACGATGGTGTGATCGCCGCCGTCGTGGCACTGGGCGATTTTGCATTCGATGTGGCCGAGCGTGTCCCCGATGATCGCCGCGCCGTTACGGCCCGGATGCCACTGAAGTCCCGCGAATTTATCGACTCCTTTGGTCGCGAAGCGGCGCGAGATTTCCTCCTGGCCCTCGCTCAGAAAGTTCACCGTGAAACCGTTTTGCAGCTCGAAGCAGGCGTAGCAGGTCGCCTTTTTATCGACGCTGATCAAAATCAAAGGCGGGTCGAGGGAAAGCGACATGAACGCGTTGGCCGTAAGCCCGTTGGGCGCGCCGGATTTGTCCACGGTGGTGATGACCGTGACGCCCGTGGCGAAGTGACCCATGACGCGGCGCAATTCCTGCGGATCGATGGCCATGCTTGTGCTCGCTCCGTAAAAATTTTTTCCACAGCTAACAGAGCGCGCCCGAGCCTGTCAAACGTCGCTGCCCCCAGCGCGCTGGCGGCGGCGGGGCGAAAATGCTAAAAACGTTCTCACCCGAGGAGGAAACGCCATGGCCGTTCAGGAGCGAAAAGCGGAAAACTCTTTCGATCGTTACATTGCCGAGGTGCGCGCGGCCTGGGGCGACGGCAAAGACCCGCAGCTGCCGTTCAGGGTCGCCGCGCTGATGGAGAAGCTCTTTTCTTCGACCCGCCCGGATGATCCGTGGATGGCCGCATTGATCCGCGACGGCAAACCGTCGCGCGAGCTTTACCGCGATCCCGAGCTGGGGTTCATTCAAATGGGCCACATCCACAAGCAGGGCCACGGCAACAAGCCGCACGATCACGGTCCCTGCTGGGTCGTTTACGGCTCCTACCGGGGCGTCACCGAGATCACCAAATACAAACGCACCGACGACGGCTCGCAGCCCGGCATCGCGCACCTGGAAAAGGAACGACTCGACCGGCTCACCCCCGGCGTCGTCGTGCCCTACTTGCCCGGCGACATTCATTCGACCAACGCGGTGGAGGGTCCAGGAGTCGTTTTTCGCTTCCTGAGCTACGACCTGGAAAAAATCGACCGCTATCGTTACAACCCGGAGAAAAGCACCGTCGTCAAAGTCTAAAAGCAAACGAGCGAGCTTCATGAGCGGCGACGAAATCTTCTTCGAGCAGATCCGCTCCGCGGGCTGCCTCTCCTACCTGCTCGGCTGCGCCGCGGACAAAGTCTGCGTCGTCATCGATCCCGAGATCGATAAAGCCGATGATTACATCGGCCTGGCGGAATTCTTCAAAGCGAAGCTCTGCTACGCCATCGACACGCACACCCACGCGGATCACAATTCGGCGTGCAAGATCATGCGCGAGCGTTACGGCATCAAGGTCGTCATGCATCGCGCCGCTGACGCGCCCTATGTGGATTTGCGCGTCGACGACGGCGAGGAGATCCGCTTCGGCCGCCAGGCGCTCAAGATCATCTACACGCCGGGTCATACGCAGGACGCCATGTGCCTGCTTTTCAAGGATCGCATTTTTACCGGCGACACGCTTTTGATCGGCGGCTGCGGCCGCACCGATCTGCCGGGCGGCAACGCCGCAGCGCAATACGAAAGCCTGGCCAAGCTGAAAGCCCTCGGCGACGACATCCGCGTCTATCCCGGCCACGATTACCGCGAAGCGGTGTCCACGCTCGGCGACGAAAAGCAGAACAACGCGCGCATGCGGATCGCGAGCAAAGAAGAATTCGTCCACTTCATGACGTCGCGCAAACCGCCCCTGCCGCGCAAAATCCAGGAAGCCCTCGAATGGAACCGCACGCCGATCCAGGGCACGCAGAGAGGAATGGGAGAAGGCATCTGAATCGACGATCGCGACGAGTGTTGAAGTCATTTTCCTCCGACCATCTCGCCGCACCAGCGTAATATTCCGGTATTTTGCAAGGGCGACCGCCGGTCGCCCTCCGATGGCGGACACGCAGGTCCGCCTCTACAAGGCCGCGCGTTGAACCCTTCAACGCCGCATAATCGCAACCATGTCGACGAATCCCGACCCGGAACAAAACATCCTCGCCACCGTGCGCCGATACTGGGGCTACTCCGAGCTGAGGCCGCTGCAGGCGGAAGCGATCAAGGCCGGCCTGGAGCAGCGCGATTCGCTCGTGGTCATGCCCACCGGCGGCGGCAAATCGCTTTGCTACCAGGTGCCGGCGGCCGTGGCCGGGCGCACCGACATCGTCGTCTCGCCGCTGATCTCGCTCATGAAAGACCAGGTCGACGGCCTGCGCGAGTGCGGCTATCCCGCTGCCGCGCTCTACAGCGGCATGCCGCCGCACGCGCTCCATGAAACCGAAGAGCAGTTCGCCGCCGGCCGCTATCGCCTGCTTTTCGTCGCGCCCGAGCGCCTGCTGATGCCGCGTTTCTTGCAACTCGCCGAGCGCGTGAACGTGCGCGCCTTTGCCATCGACGAGGCCCACTGCATCAGCCACTGGGGCCACGATTTTCGGCCGGAATACCGCCGCCTCGCGGAGATCAAGAGCCGCTTTCCGCGCGCCAGCGTGCACGCCTACACGGCGACTGCCACCGAGCGCGTGCGCGCCGACATCGCCGCACAGTTGAAGCTCAAGAATCCCGCCGTTCTGGTCGGCACCTTCGACCGCGCCAATCTCGTCTACCGCATCGTGCCGCGGGTCGATGCGCGCGCCCAGGTGCTGGAAATTCTGCAGCGCCATCGCGGCCAGGCGGCGATCGTTTATTGCATCAGCCGCAAAGACACCGAAGCGATGGCCGCGTTTCTCCAGGCGAACCGGCTGCGCGCGGCGTTCTACCACGCCGGGATGGAGCCCGACGAGCGCCGCCGCACCCAGGACGATTTCGCGGCCGAAACACTGGACGTGGTCGCGGCGACGGTCGCCTTCGGCATGGGCATCGACCGCAGCGACGTGCGCTGCGTGATTCACGCCGCCATGCCGAAATCCATCGAGCACTACCAGCAGGAAACCGGCCGCGCCGGCCGCGATGGCCTGGAAGCCGAGTGCGTGCTGCTTTACTCCGCCGCCGACGCGCTGCGCTGGGAATCGCTGATCGAAAAAAGCGCCGGCGACGCCGATGCGGCGCCCGAAATCATCGCCGCATCCCGCCAGTTGCTCGATCACATGCGCCGCCTGTGCAGCGGCGCTCATTGCCGCCATCGCAAGCTGTCGGAATATTTCGGCCAGGAGTACGCCAAGCCCAATTGCGAGGCGTGCGACGTCTGTTTGAATGAAGTCGAGGGCCTCGCCGATGGGACGGTGACGGCGCAGAAAATTCTCTCTTGCGTGGCGCGCGCCGGCGAGCGCTTCGGCGCCGAGCACATCGTCGACATTCTTCTGGGCGCGCAAACCGAGCGGATTCGCCGCTGGCGCCACGAAGAGTTGAGCACCTACGGCTTGATGAAAGGCACGCCGCGGCCGGCGCTCACGAACATGATCTACCAGCTCATCGACGAGGGACTGCTCGAACGAACGAGCGACGAGCGCCCGGTGCTGCGCCTCACCGCCGGGTCGCGCGAAGTCCTGCGCGGCCAGCGCAGCGTTCAATTATTGGAACCGAGAACCAAAATCAAAAAAACCCGCTTCGACGAAAAGTCCTGGGAGAGCGTCGACACCGGCTTGTTCGAGACGCTGAGAAATTTGCGCCGCCAGCTTGCGGACGAGCGCCGCGTGCCGGCCTACGTTTTGTTCAACGATGCCACGTTGCGCGACATGGCCAGAGTCAGACCCGGCTCACCGGCCGCGCTGCTCGGCATCCGCGGCGTCGGCGAGCGCAAGCTCGCGGATCTTGGCGAACGATTCTTGCAAGTAATCGAGAGCTATTGCCGGGAGAAACGCCTCCCGCTGGATGTCTAACGCGGAAAACTTCCTGCGGCGCCCTCCTGAGTTGCGCCGATTTGTGGAATCTGTGCAGCCGGCGCTTGCTGCGGCATCCTTCTCCGCAAGCGGTTGCAAGTCTTTGGAATTCTTTCTCTCACGGAAATCATAGTTTGGCGGGCTCGCGCGTCCGGCGTGTCGCAAGCTCAGTTCAAAGTAAACATCAGCAACTCATTCGTGCGCGCGCCGCCGCCGCATTCCACCGCGCCGCCGGCGAAATAAAGACTCTTGCCCACGGCCACCCCGCCAAAGCCGTGGCGGCCGCGCGCCATCGGCGTGTACGATGCCCAGCGGCCGGTCTTGAGGTCGAAGCCCTCCATCTCCGGATAGGTTCTCTTGTCGCGGCACTCGCCGCCGGCGATGAAAATTTTTCCCTGATAAAGCGCGCCGGCGATGCCGCTGCGCGCCGTCGGCAGCGGCGGCCCGGGCTCCCACTTGTTCGTCGTTGGATTGTAGACATCGTGAAGATCGACATTTTGTGAAGAAGCATCGAGGCGCCCGCCGATGGCGTGAATCAACGCGTCGCCAGCAACCACGGCCAGGTGATCGCGGGCTTTGGGCAGCGGGGCCAGCTCGCTCCAGCGGTCGGCTGCGGGATCGTAGACTTCGTGGGTCGCGACCGTGACTTTATCGACGCCGCGCCCGCCGATGGCGTGAATTTTCCCATTCAATACGGTCACGCCCACGGAACCGCGCGGGCTTTTGAGCGGCGCGCGCTCGCGCCAGCTGTCGGCGGCGGGATCGTATTCGTAGACCCGACTGACGGCGTTGCCGTGACCCGACGCGGTAAACGCGCCGACGACGTAAATTTTTCCGTTCAGCGTAGTCGCGGCGGCATGGGTCATGCCGCTCGGCAGCGGCGCGCGCTCCTGCCAGGTGTTCGTCGCGACGTCGTATTCCTGCACGAGCTTCTGCGCGACCACGTCGCCGGTGCTGCCGCCGATGACGTAAATCTTGCCGCCCACGGCGGCGAGAGTGACCTCGCCGATTTCGAGCGGCATCGGTGCCCTGGTAGACCAGGTTCCCCGCGAGGGAACAGACTCGAGCGACTGGCGCGGCGGACCGCTCGAACAGGCGATGCAAGCAGCGACGGCAAGCAAACAGCCAAATGCTGAAAGCGCGTAATCATTCCTCATGACCGACTCCCTCCAGGAACGCGCTACGAGCCGAAACTGGACAAGCGCCATCACAGGCGTCGAAAAAAGGAACTATAATAATTTGGCGAATTCGTCGCGGGTCAAATCGCAATCACGAAGAATCCGCAACAGCAGTCCTGGACCGATCGATTCACCCGAATGGACGGGCACAACAGTTGAGCGCCCGTCCGCGTGGCGAAGAAAGTGGTGGCTTCCTTTAATACGAAGAACCTGAAAACCAGCCTTGGCGAGAACGGCTATGAGTTCTTTGCCCGTAAGCCTCGGGAGTTTTGTCATGCTGCAATGGTGATGCGCTGCACACCGACAAATTCCAGCGCCTCGGGAGGTTCGCCGTTGACCTCGAGGCACAGCTCGACGGCCTCCCGGATTCGCGCCATGAGCGCATCGAGGGATTTTGCTTGCGTGTGACAGCCCGGCAACGCCGGCACGGAGGCAATGAAATAGCCCTCCGAATCCTTTTCAATGATCACATCAAACCGGTGCGTCATAGTTTCACCTCGGCCCGTAGTTTACCAGCGCACCTGAATCCGCCGCAACAGGTCGTGCGAAGCCTCCCCCGCCGAGTTATTTGAAATGATACGCTTCCGCCGCCGGCTTGTACGATCTTGGTAGCCACAAGGGCCGGCGCAGATTGTCCGGCCCCGGCGCCGGTCGGGTTTTTAGCAGCCATCTTTTATAGACTTCGTGCGCTTTGTTGGTATCGACGAAAATATCGCCGTATTTCTCGTCCGGCCCCGGTTTGGCGACGCGCACTTTTTGATGCCAGCAGTGCTGCCCGCTGATGTAGTCGGGCTGCACGGGGAACGTCAGATTCTGGTGCACGCCGCCGTCTTCCCAGAAAATTCTTTCCGAGTCCGGATCGTCGCTCTTGAACGGCCTGATACCGTGGATCTGGCGCATCATCCATTTGCCGTCGCCCATCTGCTTCAAATCGACCAGCGCGGTCGACCAGCGCTCGCCGCCCTGATCTTCGGCGAGACGCCAGCGGCCGATGTGATGGGAACAAGCGATGACCCCGGGTTTGATGCCTTCGGTCACCCAGACTTTGTCGATGAAATAACCGATCTCGGTGTGAACTTTGAGCAGATCGCCGGTCTCGACCTCGAGGCGCTGCGCGTCGATGGAATTGAGCCACAGCGGATTTCGGTTGGAAATTTCATAGAGCCACTTGGCGTTCCCCGAGCGGGTATGAATCAGAGTCGGCAGGCGAAACGTCGGCAACAGCAGCATCTCGCCGGCGTTGACATCGATATTGTCCGGATGCACGTGGCTCTTGATGTAACCGGGAATGGCGTGCTCCGGCCATTTCCAATCTTTCAGCGTCTTGGAAAAAAACTCCAGCTTGCGCGACGGTGTCGGGAAACCGACGCAGGCGCGCCCGTCGATCTCGACGCCGATGGCGGCGCCGTTTTTCATGATCAAGTTGCTGCCCGGTTCGGTCTGCGCGTCGGCCAACTCGCTCGACTTGATGCCGGTCTCGTGAACCTTGTAGACGTTGTCCTCGATCAGAAACGCGCCGTACCTGCGCATGTATTCGAGCGGCGTCAATCCCTGTTTCGCCGCCGCCTCAGGCAAACCCGGCACGCTGTTCTCGAAGATCCAGCGGTAGTAATCGTCGACCGTCATCTTCTTGCCGGGTTCGTAGGGCGATTCGAAATGCTTGCGAATGCCGAGCGCGCCGTCCGGATCGACCCGCCACGAGAGCTCGATCCAGAACTCGTCTTCTTCCCAAACCTGGCCGATGCCGGCTGCTTCATGGGCCTCGTAGGTCGTTGCGAACTTCTTGCCTTCTTTTTCCAACGCCACGCGCAAAATTGGCTGGCGAAAGCCGATCCAGCGCGCGGCCTGCGTTTCCTGGCTCATCAGATCGTGCCGTTCCGATCCGTGCCCCATCGGCAACACGTAATCGGCGAACCAGGCGGTCTCGCTCCAGATCGGTGTGAGACAGGCGTGGCGCTCGACTTTGCTTTCATCGCAGAGCATTTCGATCCAGCTCATGCCGTCGGGATTGGTCCAGACCGGGTTGTAAACGCGGGTGAAATACATCGCCAGCTTGCCGCGCCCTTCCCGGAGAAAATGCGGCAGCAGGAAGCTCATCTCGAAAAACGCCAGCGGATATTCCGGCGGGATCAAAAGCTCGTTCCAGACTTTCGACGGCGGCGGCATCAGCGGCGGCGCGGGAACGTATTTATTCGCCGCGTTGGGCGCGGTGCCGCCGTGAGTGCCGACAGCTCCGACCAACACGACGAGAAATTGCAGCGCGCGCGCGACTTGCCAGCCGCCCAAATTTCCCGCCGCGGTGTTGCGCCAGACGTGGGCAGAAAACGCCGAGCCCGCTCTGGCGATCTCGTGCGCCACCTCGACGATCACTTTGGGATCGATGCCGGCCTCTTCGGCGGCGAATTCCGGCGTGTACTGCGCGTAGACTTCTTTCAAAACCGCCACGAAGCTTTGAAAAGTTTGCGCCTTCTCGGGGTGCTCTTCGCGCAGGTACTCCTCCCAGTTGACCCACTGGCGCAGAAACTGACGGTCGAAGAGATCCTCCTGCAGCAGGACGTTGCACATGGCGAGAAGAATCGCCGCCTCGCTGCCCGGCCATGACGAGATCCAATAATCCGCCTTCGACGCCGTGTTCGAGAGCCGCGTGTCGATCACGCAGATCTTGGTGCCGGCGCTTTTCGCTTCGATGATGCGCTGCGCGTGCGGGTTGAAATAGTGGCCGGTCTCGAGATGCGAGCTCAGCAGTAAAATAAACCGCGCGTTGGCGTGATCGGGCGACGGCCGGTCGATGCCGGACCAGAACGCGTATCCGGCGCGCGCGCCGGCGGAGCAGACGTTGGTGTGGCTGTTGTGGCCGTCGATGCCCCAGGAATGCAGAATCCGCTGATGATAGAGCAACTCATGGCCCGGCCGGCCGACGTGATACATGATCTCGTTGCGCCGATCTTCCTGGATCGCTTGGCGCACGCGCGCGCCGATATCGTCGAGCACTTCGTCCCAGGTGACCCGCTCCCATTTGCCTTCGCCGCGCTTGCCCGCCCGCTTGAGCGGGTAGCGAATGCGCTCGGGATCGGTCACTTGATTGAGCGTCGCCGGGCCCTTCGCGCAGTTTCTGCCGCGGCTGCCGGGATGCTCGGGATTGCCCTCGAAGCGGCGAATGCGCCGGGTGTCTTTCTCCACGAATCCGAGCAAGCCGCACGCCGCTTCGCAGTTAAAGCAGATCGTCGGAATAATCCGGCAGTGCTTCTCGACTTTGCGCGGCCATTGCGCGGTATCGTACTCGACCCAATCGTCCCATTTTTCCACCGGCGGATAACTCGCCAGGCCGCCGTCCAAACGCAGCGCATCGGGGTTGAGAGGCTGTTTCGTTTCGCTCATGTTGCCCATTCCTCGTCAGCTCAGCGGCAGCGCCTGGCCGGCTTTGATCCACAGGTGGTCGTACATCCACAAACCGAAGAGCGCGAGCAGCGGCGCGACGACGTAAAGCGCCACCGACCCCACCGGCGCGAAGACGAGGCCCACCGGAACGATGCCACCCAGCCCCACGACTAGCAGCCAGAACGATCGGCACAACGGTCCTTGCAACAAGAGCTCGCCGGCGCGCACCGCGTCCTGCGCTCCATGCTTCATGAACAGCTCGCCGAAAATGATCGCCAGGCTGGCGAACAAAGAGACGACCAGAATATTGATCAGCCAGGCGAACATGTGCGGGCTCATGAATTGGTAGGGCGTGACGAATTCCAGCGCGCCGATCAAAATCAGCACCGCCGCGCCCGCAACCACCGCCTTCACCAGCAAATGCCAAAAGAGCATCGGGCTTTGCCAGAAATCGCGGCCGCGCGCCTGGGCGAAGAGAAAAGCGGAATAGCCGGCGGAAGCAATCGCGAACAGCGCCGCGGCCCAGATAACCAGCGGCGAGACGCGGCCCTGGGCGTAGATTTGAAACAGCCAGAACGCGAGCAGAAGCCCGAAGATCATCAAAACGTAGCCGCCCAGCACCAGCCAGGAATTGAAGTTGGGTTTGGTCAGCAAAAAAAGAAACCGGGCGGGCTTTTTGAGATCGAAAACCAGCAGCGCCAGGGTCGCGCCGAGAAAGAGCAGGGCCAGCGCCGGGCTGATCACGTTGAGCAGCACCGCATCCTGCTCGAAGCCCATGTTGATGAACAAGGCGGCCAAAAGCAAAACCCCCGCGGCGATCGACTTGGTCCAGAGATAGGACGCGATCATCTTTCCCCACGGCGTTTCGTGCGGGACATCGTAAACTTCCCGCGCCGCCCCCGGCACGGGCCGCTCGCGAGCGGCGCCCTTGAGAGCGTAGAGATCTTCGCCGGGATTTTTCTCGGCCCAGAAATGCGTCGTTTGCGGCTCCATCATCGTCGGATTCAACAGATCGCCGTCCACGCCGACGTAAAACAGTTTCGGCTTGGTGCCCTTCTCCGCCTTGCGCACGCTGATTTTTTCCAGAGCGACGCGCTTGCTGATCGGGCTGTCAGGGTCGTCGAGGTCGCCGGAAAGAATCGCCTGGGTGGGACAGACCACTTCGCAGGCCGGCTTGTAGCCCATGTCCACGCGCGAAGCATCGAAGTTGCACTTGGCGGCGGTGTTGCGCTGCGGATCGATGTAGAGCGCATCGTACGGGCAGGCCTGCATGCACGACTTGCAGCCGATGCAGCGCTCGTGGTCGAAATCGACGATGCCGTCGGCGCGGCGAAAGAGCGCCACCGTCGGGCAGATTTCGATGCACGGCGCGTCGTCGCAGTGATTGCAGCGCAGCACCGCGAAGTGCCGCCGCGTGTCCGGGTAGCGGCCCTTCTCGACGTATTTGACCCACGTGCGATTCACGCCGATGGCGATGTTGTGCTCCTCCTTGCAGGCCACCGTGCAGGCATGACAGCCGATGCAGCGGTGCTGGTCGATGACAAACCCGTAGCGCATTACAGACCTTTCTAATCAAGAAACTTAACTATCTAAATTGAAAGTGTGAATTCAGATAGCAGGAAAACTGCCGGCGGGTCAATTGAATCGAGAAAAAAGGCGCAAAACCGGGTGGATGGCTTTTTTACCACGGAGGACGCGGCGCGCACGAAGACCAAAAATCTTTTCCCAACCCTTCGTGTCCTCCGTGTCCTTCGCGGTAAAAGGAATTCCCCGAATCAACTTTGCCGCGTCGGAAAGGCCGGCGGAATGATCTGCTCGACGCTGCGGCCGTTCCAGTCGCGCGCCGGCCAGTTGTCCCAGGCGCGCCGGGCGCCGGCCTCGGCTTGCCTGAATAATTCCGCCTCGTCGATGCGCGTGGAGCGGCCGTTTTCGACGACGACTTCGCCGTCCACGATCACCGTTTCCACGTCGGCGCCGCTGCCGTATTCGACCAGCGAGTTGATTGGATCGCGCATCGGTCCGTAGCGGGTCGTGCGCAGGTTGATGATGACCAGATCAGCTTTGCAGCCGGCGCCGAGCCGTCCCAAGTCCGGCCGGCCGAGCGCGTTCGCGCCGCCGATGGTCGCCGCGTTGAATACATCGGCCGCCCGCGCGCCGCAGGCTTTGCGGTCGACCAGACGCGAGATCAGCGACGCGTAGCGCATCTCCGAGACGATGTCGAGGGGATAGGTGTCCGTGCCCAGGCCGATTCGCACGCCGGCTTCGAGATACTGATCGAAGGACTCCATCGCGAACGCCATCTTGGCGCACTTGTGCGGACAGTGGCCGATGGTGGCGCCGGTTTCGGCGAGAATTTTGAGCTCCTCGCCGCGCGGATAATCGACCCGCGAGTGACCGCCGGTGATCGCCATGTGGCCCAAAGTCGTGCGCGGTCCGAGGATGCCGGTGTCGGCGAGAAATTCGGCGACCGGTTTGCGATAGCGGTTCAGGATCTCGAGGAACTCGCGAAAATTACCGCCGGCATGAATGTGAATCGGCACGTCGAGCTCCTTCGCTGCCGCGGCGCTTTCCTTGAGCAGCGAGGGCTCGCAGGTCTCGGCCTGCGCGGGATTCAATATTCCCTGGAGGCGCCCGTTGTGCGCGCCGTGGAAGGTTTTGATGAACTCGACCGCCGCTTTCAAACCGGGACGCCCTTTGTCGGCGCGCTCTTCGTAATAGTGCCGGCCCTCCGCGTCGGTGAAAATATCGTGGCTCCGAAACGGCGGGCTGAAAAATACCCGCCCGCCGGTTTGCCCGACGATGGCGGCGTAATCGTCGAGCGCTCCCGGTCCGCCGCCGGGATCGAGCACGGTGGTCGCCCCGTTGCGCAGCGCGCTGTAGAGCGCGTACCGCCGCCCCAGCGCCACCGCGGGCGGCGCCGGCGCTTCGATTTTTTCTTTGAGCGGCGCGCCGAAGACAAACCAGTTGGCGGACAGATAATCCTTCTTGGTCACGTCGGTGAGCAGGTAATCGCCGATATTGAGCTGGGAATGCACGTGCAGATTGACGAACCCGGGACAGACGATTTTGCCGCTCGCGTCGATCACGCGGTCGGCTTGCGGCCTGTCGTTGCCGACGGATTTGATGGTATTGCCGTCGATCCACACCGATCCGTTGGGAACGATTTCGTGATTCGTCCCCGACCAGCCCACCACGACACCGCCGTCAATGCGCAGACTCATATGGAGATTGCCTCGTTCCCTTTTATTTAACGGCGAATCGCTACGGTTAAGCGGGCAAAGCCGGCGTATTCTCTTCCCTGCCCTCGAGCGCGTACCAGTAAATGTTGTTCATGTAGCGCCAGCGCCGGATCGTCGCTTCCTCGACTTGCTTCAGCGCCGCCGCCTGCAGCTCCGGCGTGCTGCAATATTTCTCGACGATGGCAAAGCCCTTGGAGCCGTGCACTTCGTCGGCATGGATGTGCTCCTCGAAGAAACGAATTTCCCGAGCGTGGGGTTGGAAACCGTAGTGGCGGTGCAGCGCCGGCACGATTTTCTTGCAGATGTCGAGGAACTGCGATTCGAGCCCGATGAACATGCCCGCCAGGGCGATCGGCCAGGGCATTTGATAAACCATGCGCCAGCCCCAGTTCTGCAGCTGATCGGTGCCGCCGAGCACAATCGACGTCTCGACGCTGTCGCGCTCGAGGCCGCACGCGGCCACGTAATCCTTGAGCATGTCGAGGTGGCGATCGTCGGGATTTTCTTCATCGCCGAGATTCTCGAAAAGATAATGTTTCACGTCCCGCTCGCGGATTTGCGAGCCCTGGTAGGCAAGCCAGTTGAGAAACTCGCCGACGAAATGAAAATGCTGCGTGCAATAAAAAGCGGTCTGCGCTTTGGTCAGCTTGCCGGCGGCCCAGAGCTCGAAAAACGGATGGTTCTTGCTGTGGCGCTTGTCGCGCGCGGCCACCAGTCGATCGTGAAAACTGCCCATAAGACTCCTCCGTCAGCGTGGGTATCGCTCTAATCACTTAATCAACAAAACCCCGGCGATCAATAGCTTCTCTGGCCAAAAAGGCAACGCCGGCCCGCGCAGGAAGACGCGGACCGGCGTTGCTTGAACTCTTCGAGAACGGTCTAACCTTCGCCGCGCTCGGTGGTGTCCTCCACCGACCTGAGACGGATATCGAGCAAAGCCGCCTGGCCGCCGGCGACGGCGCGAAGCCCGCGCTCGATCGCTTGGCGCACTTCGCCGGGCTCTTCGACTTTTTCGCCGTAGCCGTCGAAGGCCTTCATGAGCTGGGAATATTCCGGGCAGGGCGCGATGTGCAATCCGGAAAAATTCTTCGACTTGACGGCCCAACCGTCGGGGTAATATCGGGGGATGCCGGATTTCTGCGAGAGATAGCCCTGATTGTTGAACATGACCGTGAGAAACGGCAGGTTGTGCTCCTGCACCGCGCCGTAAACCGCGGGCACCGGATCGTAATTGAACGAGCCGTCGCCGATCAGGCAGATCACCGGACGCTTGGGATTGGCCGACTTCACGCCGAGCGCCGTCGAGAGACCGGTCCCCAGGCCGCCGACGCAGCCGGCGAAGTACGACCCCGGCTTCACGTTGTCGAGATAACGGTGCACGGCGAGGCGATGGGTAATGGTTTCCTCGACGACCATCGCGTCGGCCGGCAAAACCTGGCTCAGCTCGTGCGCCACCCAGCGGGTGTCCATGGGCTTTTGCCCGCCAAGCGCCAGCGCCTCGTCGCGCCAGGCCTTGCGCATCGCGGTGTTTTTCCTGCCGAGCTCCTCGGCGCGCTGTTTGCGCGAAGCATCCCCCGCCGAGACTTTCTTCTTGAGCGCTGCGAGCAAACTCTCGAGCGAGCTTTCGATCTCGCCGGTCAGGCAGAGGTCCGCCTGATAGCCGTAGTACGGCATGTCGTGGCGCAGAGGGTTTTCGTCGAGGATCGCCACCGTCGCGCCCGGCGAAGGCGTCGCCGAAGCCGGATGCCACGGCGCGATGACCGCAAGCAGGAAAATCACATCGGCGCCGGCCAGCGCCCTGCGCGGATCGTAACCGCTGTGCAGCGGATGGGTGCGCGGAAAATTGAGCGCGCCGGTGCTGCGGGTTTCGCAGACGGCGCAGCCGAGCAGCTCCGCGATCTCCACCAGGCAGTGCACGGATTTTTCGCTGCGGCCCGAATCTTCGGTGACGATCACCGGATTTTTGGCGCCCGCCAGCAGAGCGGCCAGCTCTTCGACGCCCTTCGGATCCGCGGTGGCGCCGGGCGCAAAGCCCAAATCGCCGGGCACGTCCTTGATCATCTTGTCGAACATGTGCTCCATCGACAGCGACACGAAGGTCGGGCCCTTGGGCGCGGCCATCGCGAGCTGGCAGGCGCGCTGGATCGTCGCCGGCAAAATCGCTTTGTTGTTGACGCCGAAGCTCCATTTGACGGTTTGCTCGACCAGCTTGGCCGGACCGCCGATGTTGGAAAGATGGCCGAGCCACTGGCCGCCCGGATCGGGTCCTTCGTCCTCGCCGAAACCGATCGACTCGCCGCTGAAGACCACCATCGGCACCTGCTCGCGGATCGCGCCGCGCATGCCCATGGTCGCGTGGAGCGACCCCACGGTGGTGTGAATCATGACCGCCGGCAGCTTGCCGGTCGCTTTGGCGTAACCGCTCGCCATGCCCACCGCCACCTCTTCGTGGCGCGTGCTCAGGTATTGCGGCATGCCTTCGACCCCCGGCTCGGCCAGCGCCTCCCACACGGGCGACCACTCGGAGCCCGGCGAAGCAAAAATTTTCTCCACGCCCATTTTTGCGAGCACGCGGAGCATGGTCTGCGCGCCGGTCAGTCCCTTGGTTTGAATCATGTTTACCTCTTTTCCTTCGACTAGACTTTGAATCTCGGCAATTTGCCGCAGCTCACGCGGGAAGCCCTGCGACGCGGCTCAGGGCGAACGGCTCCGCTTCCGTTCCTGCTGAGCGGGGTTGAAGGATCCCGAATTTCCAAGCAGCGCAAATGCTACGACAAATTGTAAAAACGTTTCGCGTTGTTGAGCAGAATGTCCTTCTTGGCATCGAGCGACAGATCTTCCCGCGACCAGAGAATACTGCCCGACTCCGGCCAGCTCATATCCCAGTGCGGGTAGTCCGACGCGTACATCAAGGTTTTCGAGCCGATCTCGCCGACCACGTAGCCGATCATCTTTTCTTCCGGCTCGCAGCCGTAGTAGCTGTTTTCACTGTAGAGATATTCGCTCGGCTTTTTCTTGCAGAGCGGCGCTTCCACTTTGCCGCGCTTTTCCCACTCTTCGTCCATGCGCTCCGCCCAGTAGGGCAGCCAGCCGCAGCCCACTTCCAGATAGCCGATGCGCAGTTTTGGAAACAGCTCCGGGATGCCGCCGAACACCATGGCCGTCAACTGGCGCAGCACCGGAAACGGATGCCCGGTGGTATGGAGGCAGATGAACTGATCGAAAACCTCGCTCCCCGGCTCGTCGCCGCCAAAGGCGTGAATCGTGATCGGCGTGTTCAAACGCTGCGCTTCCTCGTAGAGCGGATAGAATTCCGGGCTGCCGAAATTTTTCCGATGCGCCTGCGCGGCGAGCATGCCGCCGCAAAGCCCGAGCCGGGTCACCGCGCGGTTGAGCTCCCTGGCGCACTCGGGGGGATTGTTGACCGGCAGGTTGGCCACGGCTTTGAGCCGCGGCGATGCTTTGCAATAATCGGCGATGAAGTCGTTGTAAGCCCGGCACAGCGCGGTCTGAAACTGCGGATCGCGCACCCGGCCGATGCCCAGACCGCTGGTCGGAAACATGACCGCGGTGTCGATCTGCTGGGTATCCATGGCCGCGAGCCGCTCCTCGATTTTGGCTCCCGACTTGCCGAGGGTGCCGCCCAGGTTGCGGTCGTAGTGCTCGCTCGGGATGAAAGCAGCCTTCTGGCTGCGATACGGCTCGGGCAGATAGGGCCGGATTTCATTGTCGAGGTCGCGCGCGTGCGCGTCGGAATCCAGGACTTTTATGGCGTCGCGAAGTTCCATCGGTTCCCTCCGAATTTCTCAGGCCGCCTTGGGCAGCGACGCCGGCGCGTTCAGCTTATAGAGCTTGCGCACGTTGGTATTGAGCAGCTTGTCGCGGCTTGCCGCCGGCAGCTCGGCCATGTCGCGCGCGATCACGTCGCGGGAATGCGGCCAGGTCGAGTTCTGATGCGGATAATCGTTGGACCACATGCAATTGTCCACGCCCCACCAGGAAAACATTTTCCCGCCCACGTGATCGTTGAAGAAGGTCGCGTAGATCTGCTCGGCGAAATATTCGCTCGGCAGCTTCGACATCGGCACCTTTTCGGCGTGGCGATGGCGCTTGAACGCCTTGTCGCACTGGCCGAGCCAGAAAGGCATCCAGCCCACCTCGTTTTCCACCGACACGATTTTCAGCCGCGGATAGCGCTCGAGCACGCCGGAAAAAATCATCTCGAAGAGCGCGTCCTCGATCTCGCGGGTCTGCTCGACGCCGATGCGATAGCGCTTGATGCCGTGGCTAGTCTGGCGGTGCATGCTGGCGCCGAAGCCGGTGAGAATGTGCAGATGCACCGGCAACTCGAGATCCTGCGAGGCCGCCCAGAAGCGCTCGTAGTGCTCGGAGGTAAACGGCAGGCTTGGATGCGGCACCTGCCAGATCATCGTGCCGACGATGCCGGCTTTTTTGCAGCGCTCCATTTCCGCCAGCGCGTGATCGACGTTGAACATGGAGATCAGCGCGATGCCGTACAGCCGGTCGGGAACTTTTTGGCAGTAATCAATCACCCAGTCGTTGTAGGTGCGAAACAGCGCTTCCTGCAGCGCCGCGTCTTCGATGCAGTACAAGCCGAGGCCCAGGCTCGGATAGAGCACTTCGGCGGCCACCCCGTCGGTCACCATGTCTTTCATGCGTTCGATCGGATCCCAACCGCCGGGTCGCGCCACCGAGAAACCGGCGCGGCGAAAGCTTTCCAGCTGCTCCGGCCGCTGGCCGGCCATGAACAAACCGCCAACGGCCTGCACCGGAACTTCCGGCGAGCCGAACATCCAGGCATCGCGCTTTTCATCGAAGTAAGCCTTGGGCGCGCGCTCTTTGAACGAGGCCGGCATGCCCTTTTCCCAGAGATCCGGCACCTCGATCACGTGGGAATCCGACGAGATAATGGTTTCTTCCATGACGTTTTCCTCCCGGGCTATTTCTTAGCCCAAAGCTGATCGAAAAATCCAGTCTTTTCCATTTCGTCCAGGTAGCGCGGGTCGATCATTTCCTGGGGCTTGACTTTCTTCGCGCGCGGATCGGTCGCCGACAGCTCGTCGAGAATCGCCTGCAGCGCTTCGTTCTTGATCACCAGGCGCGGCTCGAGGACTTTGATTTCGGCATTGTAGGCCGAGTCGAGCACGGCGTGGTCGGTGATGCGGAGATATTTGCCGAGCACCTTGTAAACGAAATCGCGGTCGGTGTGCATCAGCTTGGCGGTCTCGGCCATGGCGCGCATAAAATTGCCGATCACCTGCGGCCGTTTGGCGATCACCGAGCGCTTGGTCACGAACGCCGTCGCCGCATACGGAATCTTCAGGTCCGGTCCGTAGATCACATAGTGATAGCCCTTGGCGATCGCCTGCGCGTCGGTGGGCGGCGTCAGATTGGCGACGTCGATGGAGCCGCTGACAAAGGCGGCCAGGGTTTCGGGGTCGCCGCCGGTTTGAATGAACTGCACGTCCTTGGTCGCGTCCATGCCGAAACGGCGCAGCGCCTGGATGGTGAAATAATGCGAATTGCCGCCGATCCGGCTGACGCCGATTTTTTTGCCTTTGAGGTCCTCCGGCTTTTTGATATTGCCCCCGGCGACCAAAGTCTGGGTCATGGTATTTTTGACCCCGCCGATGAACACGATGTCGGTCGAGCCGCGCACGTAGGCGGCCACGTTGCCGATCCCGCCGGTGATCGTCATTTCGGCGTCGCCGCCCAGCAGCGCCGCAGTCACAATGCTCGAGGACGAGATGAACACCAGGTTGAAATCGAGATTGTATTTTTTGAAGATGCCCGCTTCCTGGGCGATCCAGGGCATCGACTGCGACATGACCCGCGCCGAATGAATCCCGACCATCTGATCCGCTGCCTGGCCGGGCCTTGGAATGCACAAAGCCAACAACAACAGTGCGGCTATCCTGCTTTTCATCGCCTCCCTCACTTTTGCCCGTAGAGTTCTCTGATGAACCCTGTCTCTTCTAACTCCTTAATAAAGCGGTTGTCAAAGAACTCCCTGGGGTCGGCGCTGGCGGCCTTCGGATGATCCGCCACGCTCAACACGGCGCGAATATTGTCCTCGGTGAAATAGGGCACCTTGGGGAAAATGCCGCGGAATGTGTCGTAGGCTTCATCGATCACCGGGCCATCGCTGGTCGCGAGAAAGCGCGCCAGCGCGCGCTTGGACACCGCCGGATCTTCGTTGCTCACCTTCACGGCGGCGATGTAGGCGCGCAGAAAGGCTTTGATGCGCTCGGGCTGCTGGCGCGTGTACGAGCGGCGGGTCACCAGGCCGTTGTGCACGTAGGGCAGATTGAGCGTGGCGATGTTGACGACTTCTTTGAAACCAAGCCGCCGCGCCATCAACGTCGTCGGCGCCGACAGCACCGCCGCGCTGACGATGCCGCGCTCCAGCGCGGCCAGCGCCTCGCGCACGCCGCCCAGGTAGAGAAATTTGACGTCCTGGCCGGCGGCCAGATGATTGTGCCGGAGCACTGCGATCATGCCGTGATCGGACGACGCGCCCTTGGTCATCACGCCGACCACTTTGCCCTTCAGGCTGGAAATGTCTTTCACGTCGGGCCGGGCATAGACCGAAAAACCGTAGGTCGGCACGATCAGCGCAATATAAACCAGCTCGGCGCCGCTCAGCACCGCATTGATCACCGCGCCGCCGGTGGTCGCCATGTCGATGTCGCCGGCAACCAGCGTCTGGGTCAATCGCGCGCCGCCGGAAATATAGATGTTCTGGAGATCGACGCCGTATTTTCTGTCGAGCTTTGCCTCCGACATCACCCAGAGCGGCAATTGCGCGCCGCTCGGCTGCGGATAGCCGACACGGATCGTGACCGGCGCAGCAGGAGCGCACAAAGCGGCCTGAGGCGCAAACGCCAGCAAAGCAACCAGCATCATGGAATGCCATCGCTGCCGCGCAGCGGGTTGAATCGAATTATCGTCTGCCATAGAGCTCCTGGACAAAGCCGCTGTCTTCGATTTCTTTCAAAAACCGATTATCGAAAAAATCTCTGGGATGGGCGCCGGCCGCCTTCGGGTTGTCCGACACGGCGATGACCGACTTGATGTAGTCCTCGGTGACGTAGGGCACGCGCGGGAAAATGCCGCGGAAGGTTTGATAGGCCTCGTCGAGAATCGCGGCGTCGCTGGTCACGAGATAGCGCGCCAGCGCGCGCTTGCTGGTCTCGGCGTCTTCGTTGGCGATCTTGATGGCGGCGATGTAGGCGCGCAAATAAGCTTTCACCGTTTCCGGCTGCTGGCGTGTGAAGATCCGCCGGGTGGCGACGCCGCTGTGAATATATGGGAGATTCAGCGCCGCGATATTGACCAGCTCTTTTTGTCCCATGCGCCGCGCCGCCAACGTTGTCGGCGATGACAATACGCCGGCGGAAACAATGCCGCGATCGATCGCCGCCAGCACCTCGCGCACGCCGCCGAGATAGATGAATTTTACATCCTTGCCCGGCTGCATGTTGTAACGCTGCAATAGCGCGATCACGGCGTGCTCCGACGACGCGCCCTTGCTCATGATGCCGACAACCTTGCCGCGGAGACTCGCGACGTCCTTCACTTCGGGCCGGGCGTAGAGCGAAAAACCGTAGGTCGGCACGCCCACCGCGATCGCGACCAGATCGCCGCCGGCGAGAACCGTGTTGACCACCGCGCCGCCGATGCTCGCCAGATCGATGTCGCCGGCGACCATCGATTGATTCATGCGCGCCGCGCCGGAAATAAAAATATTCTGCACCGCCGCGCCGTATTTCTGATCGAGCCTGGCTTCGCTCACCAGCCACAGCGGCAGCATCGCGCCGCTCGGCTGCGGATAACCGACGCGCACGCTCACGGCGGCACTCACGTTCGTCACCGACAGGAGCACGGCCACGGTTACAAAGGCGACGAATTTGCGTGTGCGGCTGCCAGTGGAGTTCATCGCGAGCGCGCGCCGTTTCGCGGCTGCCTCAGGAGCAGAAGCGCTCCTTCCAGCGCGGTATCGCCAGCGGATTGACGAGGGTATCGGGAATCCGTCCGTCGAGGATCGCCAGCATGCTTTCCGCCGCCATTTTCTGCCCGGCTTCCGCCGAACCGGGATTGGCGCCGATGTTGTGCGGCGTCAAGATCAATCGCAGCGGATCGACCTGGCGCAAGGGATTGTCCGCCGGCAGCGGCTCCTGCTCGAAAACATCGAGCGCCGCGCCGGCGATGATCTTTTCATTCAACGCCTGCACCAGCTCGGCTTCCTTGAGCGCCTGGCCGCGCGAGGTGTTGACGAGAAACGCCGTCGGTTTCATCATGCGGAATTCGCGCATGCCGAGCATGCCGCGGGTTTCCCGGGTCAAGACCACGTGCAAGGTCACGAGATCGGACTGGCGCAGGAGCTCTTCGAGCGACACTATCTTGACGCCGAGGGAGGCGACCGTCTCCTGCTGCACGTAGGGATCGTAGCCGAGCACTTTCATCCCCCAGGCGCCGAGGCGCTTGGCGACGTTCTGGCCGATGCGGCCGACGCCGATGATGCCGACGGTTTTACCGAGCATCAAAGTGCCGCGGTTCTGCAATTCCTTCCAGCCCTGGTTGCGGATAAACGCCTCGTTGAGCTTGAGCCGCTTGAACAGCGCGATAATCAACCCCAGGGTCGCCTCGGCGACACCCATGTAATTTTCCACCGTCGGGCTGTTGCAGCAGAGAATACCGAGATCGGTCGCCGCATCCACGTCCACGGTTTCGATGCCGATGCTCGATTTCACCACCGCCTGCAGGTCGGGACACGAGTCAAGCACGTCGCCGCCGATGAAATCGCGCCCGGACGGATACACAATCGAGCTGTCGCCGATCAGATTGATCAATTCTTTGCGCTCGTAGCGGAAGTTGCGAAAGTCGTCCTGCGGCTTTCCCAGCACCAGCTCGCAGCCCGCGGCGCGGAGCATCTCCTCGGCGATTTTGATGCGCATCGGACCGGTGAGGCAGATTTTTCGTTTGGCCGGCATGAAGACCTCATTGCAGGTTGTAGAGTCGTTTGGCGCTTTCGGCGAAGAGCCATTTCTTGGCCTCGTCATTTAAATCCTTGCGCCGGCCGAGGTGCTCGATGTTTTCCGGAAATTCGGTGTCCCAATGCGGGTAGTCGGACGCGTAATAAATGACCTTGTGGGTCAGCACGTCGGCGGTCGCGCCGATCATCGGCTCGTAATCCTCGGCATGAAAATAAATCCGGCCGTCCTTCAGATATTCGGTGGGCTTTCTCTTGCACATGGGCGCTTCCACCGCGCCGCGTTTTTCCCATTCCTCGTTCATGCGCCCGAACCAGTACGGCGCCCAGCTGCAGCCCGCTTCCATGAACGCCACCCGCAGCCTGGGGAAGCGATCGAACACGCCGCGAAACATCATGCTGCACGCCTGCATCATCTGGGCAAAGGAATGCGACAAGGTGTGCACCTCGATGAACTGATCGAACATGTCGCCGGCGAAATAGTGCGGCCCGCGCACCGTGGCGTGCACGCCGACCATGCAGTCGAGCTTCTCCGCTTCCTCATAGATCGGCCAGAAGCTTTCGTGCCCCAGCGGCAAACGCAGGCCGACCGCCGGCAGCATCAAGCCGACGAGCTTCAATTCTTTCACCGCCCGGCGCAATTCTTTGACGGCTTCGAGCACGTCCTGAAAGGGCACCAGCGCCACGCATTTGAGGCGCGGGCTGACTTTTTGAAATTCCTCCGCGCAGAAATCGTTCCAGGCTCTCGAATACGCCACCGCCACGTCGGGCTCGCGGATCCAGCCGACGCTCAGCCCGTTGGTCGGATAGAGCACCGCCGTCGAGACGCCGCCGCGGTCCATCGCATCGAGCCAGCTCCTGGCGTCCTTGGCGCGGCTGCCGAGCTTGCCGCTGAGCGAGCGGTCCCAGCTATCGCGCGGTGTCAGCGTCGCCGCGCGATCGCGATACTTCGGTTCCATGTATTTTTTCAACTGGCCGTCTTCCTCCGTGATATGCCCGTCCGCGTCGATAACTTCGAAATTCGCCGCCATGATCTCGTCCTCCTTCCGGCGTTTCTTGTCACTCGTGTACGCCCCCGATGCGGCGCGTGTCAAGGTTCGCGCCCGGCGCCCCAGGCCAATCGCCCGGCGCATCGGGGGCCCGCACCGCGGAGCGCCGGCGAATCACAAAATCACAAGATTTTTCCGGTGGAATCGTCTAAAATGCGCCGGGAGTGGAAAGCAATATGAAAAAAACCTGGGCCATCAGTCTGCTTCTTCTCTGGACCCTGTGGACGCGGACCCAGACGCCGACTTCGGATAACTGGAGCGCTGCGCCGGGCCTGGCTTCCCAGGAAAAGTGTCAGGCCAGCGTTAAAGACAAGCTCGATCTGTGGCGGCAATTCAAAGACGCCAAGTTCGAAGGCAACGGCGTGACGTTCACCAGCAATAACAGCACAATGACCTATCTTTGCCTGCCCGAAAACGAAGATCCGCGTAAAGCTCCCGCCAAGGGCAAGAACCAAAAATAACCCTGCCGCGCATTGCAAGGGTTCGGGCAAGTCCAGCGTCGGCTCAGCATTGCCGGGAACCCGAACCTTGTCATAAGGCGCCCCCGGCTGCTTTTGTCCGGCCGTCGATGTACGGGCGGCCAAGGAATTGTCGCGCACTGACAGCCCGCCGTTCACGGCAACGGAATCCATGGCGTTTCTGTCTGCAAAAATGAGGCTGGCGCGCGGCATGTCTTTCGCAAGAACGGAAACCAAAAGTCGATCGGAAAGGCGGGACTCCCGATGAGATGGTTTCTAATCTGTCTGATTCTTTTTGTCGCCGCAGCGGGGTTGAGCAAATACTGGTCGAGCGAAGCTTCGTTGACCCATGCCATGTCGCAACAGCAGCGGAGCACCGGCCGATGACCTCGGGAGCCGGCAAATTGCCATCGTGCCGGAAGTGCCATCACGGGGAGAAATCGCACTCTTCCAACGGCTGCGGCTGCGGGTGCGCGGTCTTTCTCTCGCCGTACGAGCCGCCGGTTTTCAACGGTCTCATGGCCGCAGACGCTATCCGCAAAAGGCTTGAATGCTCGGCTCAACCCGACGGCGCCGGACATGCTCGTGACAATTGCAGTTCCTCCTAGCGAGTCTCCCCCTTTCTCATCGCCTATCCCCAACGACGGCCAACAGATTCATTGCACGCCCGGTTCAAGAATCGCCGGACATAGACGGCTAGGCCGGGGCAGGTTTGTTGGCGGCCAAACGGAGCGCCTCGTGTATTCCGGGGATAGTCGCGACAGAAGTTGCACAAAAACGACGCCAAGGTTACGAAACGGAAACCAAAGCCGTTCCCATGCCGATACGCTCAATAGTTGCTTGATCTTGCCGATAAATTCATTGACCTGTGCCGGGCGCCCGACTACAATGACCGAGGCTAGCTAGCGGGAATGCCGGGGGGGTCCGAATCCGCCAGTAGAGAGAAGCCATTCAATGTTTGACCAGTACTTCGAAGCCTTTCTTGCGGACACTCTCGAAGCGAAAGAAATCAATTATCGCATACGCTACCAGGTTTATTGTCTCGAAACCGGATACGAAGACTCCTCGCGCTATCCCGACAAAATGGAAACCGATGCTTTCGATGAGCACGCGGTCCATTTCATCGCCCGGGCGCGCACCAGCGGCGAATGGATCGCCGCGCTTCGCCTCGTCGTCAGACCCTTCGACAGCCTGCCGATGAACGAACACGCGAAGGTCGACTTTAGTTTCCTCTCGGATGAGATCACACAGGACATCAAGACCGCGCAAGCGTCGCTGTGCGCGGAGGTCTCGCGGCTCTGTGTGGTCTCTCAGTTCCGCAGGCGACGTCAGGAACGGAACCTGCCGTTTCAAGTCTCCTACGACCCCAACCAGGATCCACCGCCCCGGAACACCTCGGACCCCTCGGAGCGCCGTAAAGCCCCGTGGCTGATGTTGGGACTATTGAACGCGGCTCGCGACTACAGCGAAGCTCACAATATCCGGTACTGGTTCTTCCTGACCGCGGAAGCGCTGGCGCGAATCATGGACGGGCTTGGATTCACCCTCAAGACGGTCGGGCCTCCTTGCGAACACCGCGGCAAGCGCGTTCCCTACTTTCGCGACCTTCGGCTCGGTTACGAAAATATCGCTCAGCGACTCCCGCTGGTTTATGAAATGTTTACCCGCCCGTCGGGCTATCAGCTGTATTCCATTTCCGGAAAGACTCCGGCGCAGAATATCGCGGGCGCCACACAACCGTAATCCGCGCTGCTCCGCCGTCCGTGCGCGCTATGTTTTCCCGCTCCGAAGCATTTGAACGCAACCGCGGGCTCATTTCGCCGGCCGAACAGGAAAAACTGGCCGGTTCCCTGGTGGTGATCGCCGGCTGCGGCGGCGTCGGCGGGCTCCACGCTCACACCTGCGCGCGGCTGGGCATCGGGCGCTTTCGCATCGCGGACGCGGACTCGTTTTCCATCGCCAACATCAACCGCCAGATCGGCGCGACCACCGAAACCATCGGCAGAAACAAAGCGCAAGTCACCGCCGAGATGATCCGCGCGATCAATCCGGAAGCGAGCGTTGAGGTGCTTCAGGAAAATATCTGCTCCGCCAATGTCGCGGACTTTGTCCGGGGAGCAAGTCTCGCCATCGATGGGGTTGATTTCTTTGCCTTGCCCGCTCGTCGAATTTTCTTTCGTGCCGCGTGGGAAAGCCACGTTCCAGCCCTCACCGCCGCACCGCTGGGCTTTTCCGCGACCCTGCACGTATTCGCTGATGGAGGCATGAGCTTCGAAGAATATTTCGATATACACGATGGTCAAGAAATCTTCGATCAACTGGTGCGTTTCTTCGTCGGCTTGGCCCCCAGCGGGCTGCACCTTCAATATATGGATTTGAGCTCCGTCGATATAAAGACCGGCCGGGGACCATCGAGCATCATTGGATCACAGATAGCCGCCTGTCTAGTCGGCGCCGCGGCAATCAGAATAATTTTAAAGCGTGGATCTATTCCGACAGCTCCCAGCTATCTGCAGATCGATTGTTACCGCCAGATGGTCCGCAAGCGCCGGTTGCGCGGTGGCAATCGCAACTGGCTGCAACGCGCCAAACGAGTGGTTCTAACCAGGAAATTGCGCGCGCTGGGAATTGACCGGTCTCTCACCGCCATCGTCGGCGGCCAATCGGCGCCCCAACCATAGCCAGAGGGAGATCACTCAAGCCTGGAGAGCAGCGCTTCCATGAGTTGTCGAATCAAATCTTCGAGTTCGACCCTGCGTCCGGACGCCTGGAGCGATCATTTGGAACAATACGCGGGCGAAAGCCGGACCGGCTTCGCGTGCATGTGATTCGGCAGTGATGGAAAGCGCGCGCCAGGGAACAACTGCCCGCCCAATGCCGCTTGGATTCTTCGAGCGCATGGCTCATGCCGGCGGTTTGGCACCATCCGGCGACAATCTCCAGCCATGGTCGTTTATTCGCTCAGGTGAAACGCTGCACGTTCAACACGACTCTTACAGGGACCGCTCCCTGTTTAATGTCGAACATCTCGCTTCTTTCATTGCCCTCGGCGCGGTCCTCGAAAATGTTGCGATTGCAGCTTCGGCCGAGGGCTATGACGCGGAGATCGAACTTATCGATCAAAGCATCGAAAGCTGGTGCGCTCGTATTTCGTTTGCGCCCGGAGCCAGGGCTGACCCGCTCGCAAGCTTTCTCGATCGTCGGTGCACAAATCGGAAACCATACCGGGATCAGCCGCTCGCAACTCAAGTTCGTGATGCGCTCGATATCGGTTCACGATATTCAAGCACCCGCACCTTTTGGCTTGAGGGTTTCGAAAGGCTGAGCGCCCTGGGCAGGCTGGTCGCGCGCGCCGACCGGCTTATTTTCGAGAACGAGCGGATTCACGCCCATCTTTTTTCCACGATTCGCTGGACTCAATCTGAGGTTGAACGAACCAGAGATGGTTTGCCGATCGCTTCCCTTGAGCTGGGAAAATCAGGATCTTTCGGATTTCGCCGTCTTGCAAAATGGCGGCTGGTCAAATTTCTGAATTTCTTCGGCTTTAGTCGGGCCGCTGCTCGTCACAGTCTCTTTCTGATGCGCCAATGCTCCGCAGCCGGTCTTGTTACCGCCTCTGAAGCTTCACCAACCGGTTTCATGGAAGCGGGACGCGCTTTCCAGCGGATTTGGTTGCAGGCAACCAGGGAAGGGCTCGCGCTTCAACCGATGACTGCGATTATTTTCTTGCAATTGAAATCGCGATTGGGCGATTATTCCGGCTTGAGCGCTGCCCAGATCTCCACGGTTGACTTCCTTCGCACGGAACTCCAGCATTTTTTTTCCCTTCCCGACTCCACCGTTCCAGCGATGCTTCTCCGGCTAGGGTACGGGGCAGCCCCATCAGCCCGAACGATTCGCCGTAAATTTGTTTTAGGAGCCGGATAGATACCGCATTCGGGAGTCGCCATGGTCAGAGTTCTCGAGCCAGAAGTAATGGAATCTGCCGAAGAGGCGCGAGCCTATGATGAGCTCGACCGCATCTGGGGCGACGTTCTGTTTCAAGGGTTTGCGGAGTCGGCGATGCGAATGGGCGTTGTCGAAGGACGCGTGATTGACGTTGGGTGTGGTCCCGGACGTATTTCCGTAAGACTGGCAATGCTCAACCCGAAATTTGAAATCAACGGCATCGACTTGTCGAGAAACATGCTGTCGGTCGCCGAAGAGAATGCGACGCGAGCCGGAGTTTCCTCACGCACCCATTTTAGTCATGGCGACGCTAAGGAGATTCCCTTCCCGGATGGAACATTCGATCTCGCGATCTGTCACAACTTTTTGCATCAATTGCCGGAACCTATCGTTGCTTTGCGAGAGATCAACCGCGTGACCAAACGCAGCGGCGCCATTCTGGTCCGCGACGTTTGGCGCCTGCCGAAACCGGCGCTTGCGCTCTTGCTCCCGTTGTATTGCATCGGTTACAGCCCAATCTTGCGGCGTTTGACCTATGACTCCTACTATGCCGGCATGAGCTATTCAGAGTTCGGTGAAATGGCGAGAGAAGCCGGTATTGAAGGAGCTCGATTGCGCCGCTATACGATCACGCACATCGGCATCGAGCGCCCGGCATCACCATTCAAAATCCTTCCGCCTCTCCAGAAAAAGAAGGCTGTTTCAATTCGTGAAGCCCTCTTCAAACCACTGTACCTGACTTCCTTGCACCCACACTAAAAACGCAAAAAGGCCCCTGGTTTCCCAGGAGCCTTTTTGGTTGTTACAGTAACGCTGTTCGCTATTTGTTTTCGCGTTGCGCCCGCGAGCGACGGCCGTACATTCCGATTGCCGCAAGCCCAAAGCCGAACAGAATCATTGAAGTCGGCTCCGGAACGGGGTGAACCGTGAAGTCGGCGTTGTCGATGAAGCCGCAAGGCGTTGTCCCGGTATCGCCGCACTGGGCCAACAAGGCTGCCAGCTCGCTACCATCTAGGAAGTTCGCCGGGTTCGTCCCATTGGCACCGTCCACCGCGCCCGCAGAAATGCACAGCTGTGCGAGCGTCGCTGCACCTGGGGAAGCGCCCGGAGGGGTATTGCAAGCCACATCATCGAGAAACTTGAACCCAGTCAAATTCTGAAGCACAGACATCGCCGCGGTGAACGACGCGAATGTAATGTTCGACCCTGAACTCACAATCTGCGCGGTTGTGGGAACGCCACCACCACCCAGGACCGCAGTAAAGAAATCTCCGCTGCCCAGATTGAAGCTCGCCTGCAGCGTGCCATTGTTGGTGAGGAACTTAATGTAATCGGCCATCGTCACTGTAGCGCCGCCCGTTTGATTGGCAGGAGCGTTGGTGATCAGATTCGTGGAGTATCCAGCTGCGGTTGATGTCAACAACGCGACCATCGCACCTGAGCTGACGCCAGGAACCAAGTCGCCGATCGTCAAACCAGATACCGTGGTTGCCCCGAACTGTACGGTGCTACCCGAGATGCTCAACACCTGCTGACTGAAGACGGCATAAGTACTGTTATTGACTGACACCGTGCTTGGAGTGCTCCGGTGTTCGATTTGAACAACGCCAACTACTACGTCACCAACGCCGAAGGTACCCGAATTGCCCGTGCCAGTGTCGAAAAACGCTTCGCGACTGTCGTCTTCGAAAGTGTTAAACTGATCCACCGCGAGGAAGTTGCCGAAGCTCTCGGCATGAGCCAGGGCGCTTGTCCCCAGCGTTAGAAGAACCGCCAGGCTCAGTCTCCCTACAACTCGTTGAAGTGAACTTAACATCGAATCCCCTCCTTGTAATTGACTGAACTAAGATGCTTTGCCTTGCATGTAAGCAATGCAGGAGCCAAATCGTAACTGACTGATATAACACAGATTTTTCAAATCTACCGATCCGAAAAGTGTAAGGTCCATTTACAGACAGAACGGGCTTTTAGTGCGGCACAACTAGGATTTTGAAATCATTAGCAAATCTCGCTTGAATCAGACCCAAAACAACTGTAAGCCAGATTGACAGTTTTGGTGTGTTACAAAGTCTAAATGCTGCCCTTTATCTTTGCATTAAAGAATGTGTTTCGGCATAAAGTGCGCTCAGCTATCGCCCTTTCTGCAATCATCTTTGGCGAGGTGGCCCTGCTTCTAAGCGGCGGATTTATCTCATGGAATTTGTACGGGATGCGAACTGCGACGATCTATTCCCTGTTGGGTCATATTCAGATCGCTCGGTCCCGGTACTTCACTCAGGGGAACGCCGATCCATTTGCCTTTCTTTTGCCCGATCAGACCCCCGCTTACGACTTGGTTGCGAGCACTCCAGGGGTGAAGCTCGTTATGCCGCGCCTCAATTTTGCCGGCCTCATAAGCCGAGGCGACACCACAGTGTCATTCATCGGGGAAGGCATTGATGCGGAAAAAGAAGAGCGCAAGGCGCGTCTCGTTTCGGATGCGAGGATCAATAGCTTTCTAACCGTTAGCAAGGGGGAACCGTTGTCACCGCGCGACCCAAAGGGCATTATCATCGGCGACGGCTTAGCCGGTGTCTTGGGCGTTGGCATCGGTGAAAAGGTGGTGCTTTTGGTATCTACGCCATCGGGGGGAGTCAACGCCGTCGAAGCAAATGTACGCGGCCTATTTTTTACTTTGAGCAAAGCCTACAACGACGCCGCAGTGCGCCTGCCGCTCGCCCTAGCGCGCGAGTTGCTTCGAGTATCCGGCTCGCACATCTGGATGGTGGTGCTCGACAAAACCGACGACACGGGCCGCATCGCTTCGCAGTTTCGCGCCGCTCCGGCGGTGCGTTCCGCGGGCCTGGAAATCCGGCCCTGGAACCAATTGGCCGACTTCTACAACAAGACGGCTCAGCTCTACACAAGTCAGATGGGCGTTTTGTATTGCATCGTCGGTTTGATGGTTGTCCTGAGCATTGCCAACACCATGACCATGAGCGTTCTGGAACGAACCGGCGAGATCGGCACTATGATGGCACTCGGGGCACGGCGCGTTAAGGTGCTGATGTTGTTCCTTCATGAAGGTATCGTTCTGGGCCTCATCGGCAGCCTTGGGGGGCTTGCTATCGGATTATCGCTCGCGGCGGCGATTTCGGCGATCGGCATACCCATGCCGCCAGCCCCCGGCATGAGCCACGGCTTTACGGCCGAGATTCTCATTCAGCCGGGATTGGCAGGCCGGTCGGTACTTACATCTTTCGGCACGGTGGTTCTGGCAAGCCTGTTTCCCGCGTGGAAAGCTTCACGTCTGAATGTTGTCGATGCCCTCCGGCACAGTCGATAGACCGCAACACGATGGGGAAACTCGCGCTGCGAAATATTTTTCGCCATCGCTCACGCGCGGTAATGACATTGGGAGCGATCGCTTTCGGCGTCGCTGCCCTGATCGTCAGCACGGGATTCGTCAATGATTTTTTGTATCAGTTGCGTGAGGCGACGATCCATTCGCAGTTCGGCCATCTGCAGATTTCCAAAGCGGGCTACTCCACTGCAGGCAAGCGCGATCCTTACGAATACATGATCGAGGATGCCGACAAACGCGCCGCTGAAATCGGCCAGATCGGCTCTATTGTCGAGGTGCTGCCACGGATCAGCTTCTCGGGCCTCCTGAGCAACGGGCGGACAACTTATCCAATTATCGGCGAAGGCATCGATCCGCAGAAAGAAAGAAAGCTATCAAGTTACATGCGGTTTTCCGCCGGCGGCGCGCTGCCGGACAAGGATAAGTTCACGATCATCGTCGGCAAAGGAGTTGCGAGCGCCCTCGACCTGCACGTCGGAGATCCGGTGGTGATGCTTCTGAACACCCGCGGCGGAGCGCTCAACTCGCTGGATTTTAGAATCGGCGGGATTTTTCAAACCTTCTCCAAGGAATTCGACGAGCGCGCGGTGCGGATTCCGCTTGCAGCTGCTCAGGAACTGCTTTCCACCCAAGCCGTGCATACTTTGGTGCTGGTGCTCAGCGACACACAGCGAACCGATGAAGTCGCCGCAATCCTGGCGGCACGCCTGCCCAAGAAAGATTTCGAGATCAAGCCCTGGTATGAGTTGGCCGATTTTTATCAGAAGACGGTGGATTTGTATCAACGCTATTTCTACGTTCTCTACGCGATCATTCTGGGTTTGGTCCTGCTGGGAGTTGCCAATAACCTCAATATGACAATCTACGAGAGAACCGGCGAATTCGGCACGCTGATGGCGCTCGGCAATCGCCGATGGAGCGTTTTTCGGTTGATTCTTATAGAGACGCTTTTCCTCGGCATGATCGGGAGTGTGGCGGGAGTCGTCTTGGGCGGGGGGTTCGCGGCCGTCATTTCAGCCGTGGGAATTCCGATGCCGCCGATGCCCAACACCAATACCGGCTACACGGCGTATATTCGCGTGGTTCCCCTTGAGGTATTTCGGTCGCTTTTCATCGGCCTAACCGGCAGCCTCGTAGCCGCGCTTTGGCCCGCGCAGAAAGCTTCGCAGCGTGAAATCGCGGAGGCGTTGCGGCACAACTAAATCTATTATTGAAGTCTCTTCATGTAGTCTTTGGCGAACATTCGATCCGGCAAGTCTTTCGGATGCAGATCGGAATAGTCAAGAATCGAACGGGCACCCTCGACGACCGCATCCTCCATTACCAGCCGAGTCGGCCGCACGCCGCCTGAGACCTCTTTGTAGTTCTGATAATGACAGGTTTTGAGCAACCGTCCCGAGACGGCATAAAATTCCGCTTTAAACGGACGCTCATTGGCCTTGTTGACCCAGAGCAAGACCTTGTCATATGTCACGGACCGATCCACGGCCTTAAGTTCAAGAACATTGAAAGACTCGTTGTCGATGGTATCCGTCCTAACGATTGCCGCCGTATAATCCCCGCTGAAGTTCGCGCGCGCCAGATCCCCGTTCGCGACTTGGCCGGTCAAGCGTTGTGCCGCCGCCAGCCGGATCGGCTGGGAAACGCTCGGCATGAATATCCACAAATCGCGGTCGCGCATCAGCAACACCTGGCCCTTATCCGATGCCGGCGCCAGGGTGCGAATGATCGTGCGGTCGTTTCCTTTGGACAATATTTCATACTCTCGCGTTTCTCCCTCGCGGCCGGGCGATTGGGTCGTAATCTTGACGTTCACTTGATAGCCGCCCTGCGGAAATCGGATCCGATCAACGCGCTCCACCAGCTTTTTTGCTGCCTCTTCATCCGCCGCTTCGGATGGAAAGGGAGCGCCGAACAACCCGTGAAATTGTACCGTCGCCACCAAAACCAACAATATCGAATTCTTCCTCTTAGTCGGGTTCATTTTTCTGACTCAACCGGGCGTCGATTCCGGTCAACTGGATTTAGCGCAAGGAATTTCCTTGCAGAATCTGCCATTGCGCGTGTAAAATGGCTTTCTATTGACTTCGTCAGTATAGCGCAACATGGAGGTCGTTAGAATCGAAAAAGTAAGCAAATCCTATCAGCTCGGCAGCCAGCTCGTCGAGGCGCTCAAGAACATCGATCTGACCGTCGAAGAGGGCGATTTTCTTGCCATCGCCGGCCCGTCGGGGAGCGGCAAAAGCACCCTCCTCAATCTGATCGGCTGCATCGACACTCCGTCAAGCGGCAACCTCGTCGTTGCCGGCAAGAGCGTGATCAATCGCACGTCCAACGACTTGGCCGATCTGCGCGCGCGAGCCATAGGATTCATTTTTCAAACGTTCAATCTTCTGCCAGTGCTCTCCGCTGAAGAGAATGTTGAATATCCCCTGCTCCAGTTCAAGGAAATTTCCAAAAACGAGCGACGCGAACGGGTACGCCACTATTTGAGCATCGTCGGCCTGGAAAAATTCGCGCGTCATCGGCCGAACCAGTTAAGCGGCGGACAGCGCCAAAGGGTCGCCATCGCGCGGGCGCTGGCAACGAAGCCCAGCATCGTGCTTGCCGACGAGCCCACCGCAAATCTCGATCAGAAAACCGGCGCTTCAATTCTAGAGCTGATGCGGCTGGTCAATCGTATTCAGAAAACGACTTTCATTTTTTCGACCCACGACCAGGCGGTCATGCGGATGGCGCATCGGCTGGTCCATATCCAGGACGGCCAGATTATCGGAGAGGAAACCAAACAACAGTGAAAACTCCTCAATGCATTTCTTCCGGTCGTTCGCCGCGGTACCGGGCTAAGAAACCCCTGTTGTACGTGATCGCAAGCCTAGGACTTTCCCTGTGGGGATTTCGCGAAGCGGCGGCGGATTACGCCGTCCAGGTTGGAACGTTCCAGTCTCCCGCGCTGGCCACTGCTCGGGCGGCTAAGGTCGAACACGCCGGCTTAAACTCAATGACTGAAACGGTCCAACGAGCTGACAAGAGCGCTCTGAGAATCGTGTTGGCGGGACCGTTCGATCGGGCAAGCGAAGCATATTCCGCAAAAACTCTTCTCGAAAAGCAGGGGGTGGAGGGATTCGTTCGACCGTACCAGGGCAAATCCAAGAACGTCGCGACTCATGAGTCGGGAGGAAATCCCGCAAGCATCGCGCCGACGCTCGTTCAATCCGCTGACTTACCCCAGTCCGCCGCTGAAACCATGTCGCCGAGCCCATTGCTCCGGCTCGCCGCCGCCGCGCCGGCCGAACCCGCGGAGAGCGGAAGCGCCCCGGGAAAATCGTCCGGCAGCGTGCTGCCGTTTTCGCTTTCCGGCCACGTGCAGTCCGCGCTCGCCTATACTGTCGCCCAACCGGACCATTGGTCGAAGTTGAAAAACACTCTCGCGCTCGCCGTCGAGCGGGAGCTGATGGACGATGTGAAGCTCAAAATCAGCGGGAGATTTTCCTACGACGGCGCCTACGACGTCAGCAATTTTTACCCGGACCGCGTGCGCCGCGATCAGCGCTTCGACGGTATGTTCCATGAAACCTATCTCGACGCGGGGTTCGGCGATTGGAATGTCCGCCTGGGGCGCCAGAACATCGTCTGGGGCGAGGTCGTCGGCCTGTTTTTCGCCGACGTGGTCACCGCTAAAGACCTCCGAGAGTTTCTCGTGCCCGAGTTCGATTACATCCGCATCCCGCAGTGGGCGGCGCGCACGGAATATTTCAAAGGCGACTTCAAGGCTGAGGCGATCTGGGTTCCTTACATGACCTACGATCGCATCGGCAAACCGGGGAGCGAGTATTACCCGTTTGCGATCCCGCCACCGTCCGGGTTCGCGCAGAATATCCGCAGCGAGCGCATGCCGCATAGCCTGCGCGACTCGTCGTTCGGACTCCGGGCATCTTACCTCGTGAGCGGCTGGGATTTGGCCGGCTTTTACTACGGCAGCATGGACGCCAACGCGACTTTCTTTCGCTCGATCCACGTCGCACCCACGCCAACCGTGAGCTATCGTCCCGATCACGAGCGCATTCATCAAGCCGGTCTCACCGCCTCCAAGGATGCCGGCTCTTTCGTCTTCAAGGCCGAGGCAATCTACACCTGGGACCGATTTTTCAACGTCACCCGGGTAAACGATGCCGACGGTGTGGTGCGGCAGAATTTTCTCGACTACATCCTGAGTGTGGAAGTGCCGCTGCCCGCAGACTCACGGGTCAACGTGCAATTCTTCCAGCGCTGGTTTCCCAACCACGATCGCGACATCATCCCGAGCCGGGTCGAGAGCGGCGCGACCCTGCTCGCCAGCACCAAGATGCTCAACGAAAAGGTCGAGCCCGAGCTATTACTGATTCACAGCCTCAACCGGCTCGACTACATGGCACGCTTCAAAATCAACTGGTATTTTGCGAAAGACTGGCGATTTGTGGTAGGAACCGCGATCTTCGGCGGCAAGGATGTGGGACTTTTCGGCAGGTTCGACAACCGAGACCGGGTTTTTACCGAGCTGCGTTACAGCTTTTAGCGCAACCATTTAAAGCCCCTTTAAGACCGAAGGCCTCAAACGCGAGCGGAGGATATTCCGGTTCGTTCAACCGGAATATCCCCCGCCGCTTGACCCGACCGCACAAAATATATTTAGCTTCGTTTCGTATTGAGCTCCTCGAGCGCCCTTTTTGCTTCCTCCCGACCAGCAAACACGGTGTCCCCCTTAAGCGACTTTTTTAAGTATTCGGCGGCGAGCTTCTTATCGTTGGTTTTAAGATAGGCCATACCGAGATGGTAGAGCACCTCAGGGTTCGAGTCCTTGAATTTGTCGTTGCTCTCCTTCAACAAGCTGACTGCCGTCAGGTACCCGCCCTTCTTGTAGTTAATCCAGCCGAGCGTGTCCGCAATGGTTGGATCGCTGGGATTTACTTCTCGCGCTTTTTGGGCGAGGCCAAGCGCAACGTCCAAGTTACCCCCGTTTTGCGAATAGTTCCACGCTAGATTATTGGCCGCAGGCGCAAAGGATTTATTGATGTTTAGTACTTTTTGATAGTATTCGTTCGCCTTTTGTGGCTCCTTTTTCTTGTCGTACAAAATACCGACCGTCATGAGCGCATAGATGGCCTTGGGATTTTTCGTGATCACGTTGTTGTACTGCGAGATCGCAGCGTCAAATTTTTCCTGAGCGGCGTAAGCCGCACCGATCAACAAATAGGCCGACATGAGATTAGGATTCGATTGAACGGCCTTGTCCAGATATTCAACCGCTTTCGGATACTCTTTTTGCGAGAGTTTGATCTGTCCCAGCACTTGATACACGCCGCCTTTGTTTTGCGTCTTCGAAAGTTGTTGTTCTGCCCGCTGCAGCGCAGTACCGGCATTGCCCTGGAGTAAGTCAAGTTGGACCGCGGAGGCCAGAATATCGACACGGTCCGGATTCGATGCCAGGATGCGCTCGTATTCCTTGATCGCCTCGGGAAATTTTCTTTGAATGGCATACACAGCGGCAATGTTCGCGGCGGCGGGTATACTTTTCGGGTTGGCTTCGAGGGCCCTTTTGAAAAACGCCAAACCCTGCTCCGGCTGACGCTTCTTCACCCGAGCGGCGCCGCTGATCAAGAGCGCCTCTTCGTTCTTCGGCTGATATCTCAATACGAGATCGCTCTGCTCAAGAGCGAGATCCGCGTCGCCCCCGGCAAGATGGAGCTGGGCCAGTGCAAGTCGCGATGGAATCCAACCCGGATTCAATTCGACCGCGCGAGCGAAGTTTCTCTTCGCCTCTTCAATCGAGTGGACTCGCAGCTGAGCGCTCGCCAGATAGAAAAATCCTGGCGCGAAGTTCGGAGCACTCTTGGTAACCACAAGAAAATCCTCGATAGCCTTAGGGAAATTTTTTTCTGCCAACCGCAGCCGGCCCCTAAAGTATAAGCCGTCCTTGTCGCCCGGGTGTGCCTTTATTATTTCATCGGCCATCAATTGCAGATTCTTTGCATCGCCGCGCGCAAGATACAATTCCGCCAACCTTTTCCTGCCGACCAAAGAGTCAGGTTTTCTCTTGAGCAAGTCCACATAAATCTTTTCATATTCATTAAGCTTGCGTGAAGTAGCGTAGAAATTACCCAGTACGTGAAGCAACTGCTCGTTTTCCGGATCACCCCGGGTCGCCGTCAGCAATTCCTCCTCGGCCCGATCCTGTTTTCCCTCCAGCGCGTAGAGGACGGCCAAGGCCGCTCGCGCCTTGTGGAACTTTGGGTCTGCCTCCAGCGCCTTGCGAAAGGCCGCCTCCGCACCCGGCAAGTTGGCTTTGACGACTTGCACCTGCCCCAAATCCAAATAGAGCATAGCGTTTTTCGGATCGATTTCGACCGCTTTCTGCAAATTCTCCAGGGCCTTGTTAATATCGCCTTCCTGGGCGGCAATTTGCGCGGCGAGATGGTAGTTCTCCCAGGCGTCGCGCTTGGTTTCGCGCATTTTTTCCAGTTCTTGTTTCGCGCGTTGCGGGTCCTTCGCGAGCAAGTGCAGAGTCGCGAGCTGATATCTTGCCTGATAGTAATTTGGCTTGCGCTCGATAGCCCGAACCAACTCACCATAAGCCGAGCGCAGATCCCCCTGCTTAATCAGAAGCACGGCGAACTCATAGTGTACCTCGGCCGATCCCGGATCGGCTTTTAAGGCGTTTCTAAACTCTCGGAGCGCTTCATTGGTTTTGCCGCTCTCCAAGTACGCTCTTGCGGCCTTGAGCGCTCGGTCGCGCTTGACCTCCGGACTGCCACCGTATCGGTTGTATGCGAGGATACCACCAGCCACCAAAATCAGGGCAACCGCAAGAGTTATTAGCCGCTTCATTCACGTGCCTCCTATCGAAATGGGACGTCTTTAAAAAGGTTTATGCCGAGTCTGTGATGCCACTTACCCTATTTTCCACCCAGGTTTCCATATAACTTTTTTGCGTCCTGGGCTTCGGCAAAATCCTGTTTCACGGCAAAAATCCTTTTCACCGTGTCCCGCGCCAATTCCTCGTCGCCGTTTTTATCGTAGGCCACCGCCAGATGGTACAAAACGGTGGGATTGCTCTCTTTGAATTTTTCGTTGCTCTCTTTGAGCAAGCCGATCGCCGACGGGTAGGCTTTTTTCTTCACCTGAATCCACCCGAGCGTGTCGGCGATCGACGGGTCGTTGGGTCTCAACTCCCGCGCTTTCTGGGCGAGGTTGAATGCGGTGTCGAGATTGCCGCCGTGCTCGGCGTAATTCCAGGCCAGATTATTCGCTGCCGGGGCGAAATTTTTATCCACCTCGAGCACCTTCTGATAGGCTTCGTTGGCTTTGGCCGGCTGCTTTTGCAAATCGTGCAGAATGCCGATCATCATATGAGCCGGGATCGCTTTGGGATTTTTTTCGACGATCTTGCGATATTGCTCGAGCGCGGGCTCGAAGCGCTTTTGCGCGGCGTAGGCGCTGCCCATCATGTAATAAGCCGCGCCGAGGTCAGGGTTGAGGTTGACCGCCTTTTCGAGATACCCGATCGCTTGGGCGTAATTTTTTGTGGAAAGGCTGATCTGGCCGAGCAATTGAAGCACGCCCGCCTGATTCTTGGAGGTTTTGAGCTCCTGCTCGACCCGCGCGAAGGCCGCCTTCGAGTTACCCTCAAGAAGATGGATTTGCGCGATCGCGCTCAGCGCTTCGAGATTGTCCGGCGCCAGGGTGAAACTCTGCTCGTAATTCTTCAACGCTTCGCCGTACTGTTTTTTGACCATGTAGACGGCTGCGACGTTGAGCGCCGCCGACGGGCTTTTCGGATTGTTGCTCTGCACGCGCTTGAACAGCTCCAGCGCCTGATCGAGCTCGCCCTTTTTCAGGCGCGCCGCGCCGCTCACCGAGAGCGCGGTTTCATCGTCGGGGCGAAATTTGAGAATCTTCCCCGCTTCATCGAGCGCAAGATCAGCGTCTCCCGCGGCAATGTGGAGCTGCGCCAGGCTCGCGTGCGGCGGCAGCCAGTTGGGCGCGAGCTCGGCGGCTTTCGTGAAGCTCGCTTTGGCTTCGGCCGCCTTGTTGAGATACAGCGCGGCAACGCCCATAAAATATTGCCCCGGCGCGAAGCGCGGCGCGCCGCGCACAGCCGCCGCGAGATCGTCATAGGCTTTCTGCGCATTGCGCTCGACGAGAAAGACCCGCCCGCGAAAGTAGCGTCCGTCCACGTCCTCCGGAGCATTTTTCAGCACCTGATCGATGTAATATTTTGCGCGGTCGTAGTCCTTCTTGACGAGATAAAGCTCGATCAGCCGCTTTTTTGCGATCGCCGAGTCCGGTTTGCGCTTCAACAGATCGAGATAAAGGGTTTCGAACTGATCGATCTGCCGGGTGCGCGAATAGAAGCTGCCGAGCACGTGCAGCAGATTTTCATTTTCGGGATCGGCGCGGGTTGCCGCCAGAAGCTCCTGCTCGGCTTTGTCCTGGGCGCCGGAAAGCAGATAGAGTTGCGCCAGCGCGATGCGCGCGCGGTAGAGCTTGGGATCGGCCTCGAGCGCGCCGCGAAACGATTCCTCCGCTGCTTTGAAGTCGCGCTTGGAAACGTGGATCTGGCCGATGTCGACCAGGATCTGTCCGTTGGACGGCTCTTTTTTGAGCGCCTCCTGGAGCTCGGCGATCGCCTTATCGGGGTTTTTCTCGGCAACGTCGATTTGCGCTGCCAGATAATGCGCTTCGTGCGAGCCAGCGTTCTGGGCGCGCACTTTCTCGAGCTCCGTCCTGGCTTTGTCCAGTTCCTTGCTCAGCACGTAAATCACGCCGAGCTGGTAGCGCGCTTTGAGCAGTTTGGGATCGAGGTCCGCGGCGCGCACGAACTCGTTGTAAGCGGCTCTGAAATCGCCGACTTTCAACAGCTCCATGCCGAGATCGTAGTGGGTTTCGGCGTGGGCCGGATCGACCTTGAGCGCATTTTTGAACTCGATGATCGCGGCGTGGCTCTTGGCGTCTTGTGAATAGACGCGGGCCTTGGCGATAAATCGGTCGCGTTTGGTCTGGGTGCTCACGCCCAGCTCGAAATAGTAGGCCGCGGCGATGAGCGCGATCAGGGCGAGGACCGTTCCTAAAATCAGTTTTTTTATCATGCGTCGTTCCTGCGGCGGTTACGCCGTCGCCCCACCGCGCGCACACCTCATCTCGTCGTATTCCACTACACCCGGCTGCGGAAAAACTCCGCGGTTTTTTCCAATCCTTCGCGCGCGCCGATGCGCGGCCGGTAGCCCAGCGATCCACGCGCCAGCTCGATGGCGGCGAGCGAATCGCGCACGTCGCCGGGCCGCGCCGGCCGGTATTCGACGACGGCTCGGGTCTTGAGAATTTCCTCGAGATGGCCGATCAGCCCGTTGAGCGACAGCGCTGCGCCGCAGCCGATGTTGATGACCTTGCCCGGCGCGGCGCTCGCCTTGAGCGCCAGGAGATTGGCCTCCACGACGTTGTCCACGTAGGTAAAGTCGCGCGACTGCTCGCCGTCGCCGAACACCGTCAACGGCTCGCCGCGTAAAAGACGGGTGATGAATTTGGGGATCACCGCGGAATACTCCGAGTCGGGATCCTGCGCCGGACCAAAGACGTTGAAGTAGCGCAGGCTCACGGTCTCAACACCGTGCAGATCGTGGTAGAGCTGGCAGTAGCGCTCGCCGACGAATTTCTGCAGCGCGTAGGGCGACAGCGGATTGGACGGCATGTCCTCGCGCTTGGGCAGAACTTGGGTGTCGCCGTAGGCCGACGAGGACGCGGCATAAACGAACCGGCGCACGCCGCGCCGGCGGCTCGCTTCGAGCAGATTCAAGGTCGCGGTGACGTTGGCGCGGTTGCTCGCGAGCGGGTCGCGAATCGAGCGCTGCACCGAGGGGATCGCGGCCTGGTGGAGCACGTAATCGACGCCGTCGAGCGCGCGCTCACAGGCCGGAAACTCGGCCAGATCCGCCTCGATGAATTCCACCGCGGCGGCAACCGGCGCCAGACGCGCGCGGTTGCCGGTGGAGAGATTGTCGACCACGCGCACGCGCTCGCCGTCCTGCACCAGGCGCCGGACAAGGTGCGCGCCGATGAAGCCCGCGCCGCCGGTAACGAGATAGAGATCGCTCATGAGAAGAAAAACCCGGCGCGGAGAGAGCGCCTTCGGACTCGGCGCGATGTCGGCCGAATTCCGCCGAGGGACGCCGGTCCCGCGCCGATTCTGTCAGGGTAGAATTTTCACCAACTCGGGGTAGAGCGAAGCGGCAAAACCCGCGATGCGCTCCCTGGCCTGCGCGATGGTTTCGCTTGGCGAAAGCGGCGTTGCGATCCTGACCACCGCGCCCTCGGTCCGCTTATGAATTATCACCTTTTGGGCCATGTGAAAACGATGGGCGACCTCGCCGGAAAACGTCTGTGCGCCGTCCTGATACCAGTATAGCGCCACTTGTTTGCGGGTGTCTTTCTGGAGCACCATCCATGCGCCGTCGATGGCGCCGCCGCCGGGCAGCGGCACTCGGGCGCTCTCCAGGGCGACGAAATTCCAGTCCGGCAACATGGTCAGCTTCGGCGATTTCAGCCGTTTTGCCCCGCTCTGAAAACTCCGATAGCCGATGTACATTTCGACCGGCTCGCGATCGGCCGCGCCGTAGTAACGCGAGAGCTCCTGCTCGGCGTTGTCATCGCGGTAGGGATCGCTCCAGCCGCGCGCCCCCGAGCGATACGCGCCGATCTGCTCAGGCAAGGCGCTGAGATTTCCGGTGAGCGGCATGGCTTGCGAGGTTTCCATCCGCGCCGACAAAGACACGGCGGAAAACAGGATCGCGCAGCCGCTCGCAAGCGCCATCCAGGATCGCCCGCCGGGCCGCGCCGCCACCGTTTGCAAAAACCCGCCCTCGCCCGTTTGCGGTTCAGCCGGTTTCTCCGAAGCGGCGCGCGCGCCGGCCGGCATCCGCCGCTGCAGCAGCTCGCCCAGGCCGATGAACAGACTCAGGGCGATAAAGAATGTGATGATGCCGGTCAGCTCGTGCACCAGATAGCCGAGGGCAACCGGACCGACGTAGTACGCAAGCGCGCTCGTCAGGACGATCCGCAACAAGTTGATCAACGCGGCGAACGGTACCGTGCTGGCGACGGTGAGCCACTTCATCCAGGGCCGCAGCGGCATGAAATAGGCGTAATAAGAGCCCAGCGCAAAAAGCGCGAATACCGACGAGATGCCGCTGCAAAGATCGGCGACTTCGAGGGTAATCGCGGGGAGATGAAGAAAATAGGAATCGCGATAGACGATAACGCCCATAAGGCGAAGGGCGATCTCGGCCAGGACCGCATCGACGATCCGCAGTCGATAGGCCACTTCCTTGACCAGCACAAACGGCCACGGGATCATCAGGAACAGAAAGCCGATCGGAAAGAGCAGAGCTCTGAAATATTGTCTGCCGAGAATAAGCCAAACCAGACCGCCGAGCGCGAGAACCATCGAAACTCGGATGGCAAACGAGTCGCCCATGGCCTTTCCCGCCAGGCCGACAAAAACCGCGGCGCCGACCACAAGCGCCCCGATAAAGGACGGCGCGATCGGAAGGTGCCGCAGCGACGCCCGCTCGCGCCAGACAACGTACAGCGCCATGAGCGGGATCACGGCGCAGTACGAGAACGGCCCGTAGTAGTTGAACCAGTCGTAGACGAGCTCCGGCAGGGCGGCTGCGTAGAAAAACCCGTAGCCGGCCAGCACCGCGGCGACGCCGAGATACCACGGCAGCGCGGACGCGGTTGCGCCGCCCGCCTCTTCGGCCTCTGCCAGCGGCGCTTTGGTCACGTCGTCTTTCAAAGAAATCTCCTCTTCCTGCCACGGCGCCGATTCAATCGGATGCGGCCCCGCTTCGATCCTGAATGAAAGTTTTGTGCCAGAGCCGGTACATGAGAATGGCCCAGAGCGGCGTCGAGAAATCTCTCAATCCTGATTGATGTTTGTCCCAGATCCGGCGCACCGCGGCCGAATCGAGCACGCCGAGAGGGTCCGGCGTGAGCAACAGATCCGGTCCGAGGCGCTTCAAGTCGCCGCGAAACCATTCTCCGAGCGGCATCGCAAAGCCCTGCTTGGGCCGGGTCAAGATATCATTGGGCAAAAGCGCCTGAAGCGAGCGCTTGAAAATATATTTCCCTTGAGTGCCTTTCAATTTGAGCGACGACGGAATGCGCGCCGCCACTTCCATGAATTTATGGTCGAGAATCGGGCAGCGCACCTCGAGGGAATTGGCCATGCTGGCGCGATCGACTTTGACCAGGATGTCATCGACCAGGTAGGTCTTGATGTCGAGATATTGCAGCCTGGAGAGATGATCGGCGCCGGCCTGGCGGGCGTAATAATCCTGGAACAGCAGCTCGGGATCGTAGCCGGCAAGACTGCGGACGAAATCGCCGCCGAGCAGCTCCGCCTTGATTTCCGGCTTGATGCCCGAGACCGAATAAAAATAACCTTCGGGGCTGTTGCGCGACAGCGCGCGAAACGTCGCCTGGCCGCGCAGCGGGCGCGGCGCCCAATCGAGCTTGGGATACCAGCGGCCGAGCGCGCCGAAAACAGAGGCGCGAAAGGCCGCAGGAAAATACGAGCGCGCCCGATGTTCGAGGCAATCGTGAAAATAGCGCCGGTAGCCGGCGAAATTCTCGTCGCCGCCGTCGCCCGACAGCGCCACGGTCACGTGGCGGCGCGCCGCCTGCGAAACGTAGTACGTCGGCACGGCCGAGGAGTCGGCAAACGGCTCGTCGTAGTGCCAGGCGAGCGCGTCGAGGATTTTGAGCGCTTCGGGACGGACGCGGTCCTCGTGGTGCTCGGTGCCGAGGCGCTCGGCGAACGCCGCGGCGTGGGCCGACTCATCGAACTCCTTTTCGTCGAAGCCGATGGAGCAGGTGTTCAGGCGCCCGCCGCCGATCCGGTGCATGAGCGCGACGACCGAAGAAGAATCCACTCCGCCGCTCAGAAACGCGCCCAGCGGAACGTCGCTCCGCAGCCGCAGGCGCACGGCTTCTTCGTAGGTCGCGAGCAGCTCCTCGCACCAGCGCTCTTCGGATTTCTCTTCGGGCCGATTGAAATCCAGATCCCAGTAGCAGACTTCTTTCATGCCGCCGGCATCGACGATCAGGGTGTGCGCCGGGCGCACCTTTCTGACCGACCGATAAATGGTTTTCGGCGCCGCGATATAAAGCAGCGAGAAATAATCCGTCAACGCTTCGGGATCGATATCGCGCTGAAAACCGGGCGCTTCCAGGAGCGCCTTCAGCTCCGACGCAAAATAAAAGCTCCCGCCCACTCTTCCGTAAAACAGCGGCTTCTTGCCCAGCCGGTCGCGGCTCAGCACCAGCCGGCGCTCGCGCCGGTCCCAGAGCCCGATGGCGAACATGCCGCGGAGATATTTCGGAAAATCGGCGCCGTGCTCCTCGTAGAGGTGCACGATGGTTTCGGTATCGGAGTCGGTTTTGAAGCGATGGCCCTTTTTTTTCAGCCCTTCGCGCAGCTCGACGTAATTGTAGATCTCGCCGTTGAAGGTCACCCAGACGCTCTCGTCTTCGTTCGCCATGGGCTGCTTGCCGCCCTCGAGATCGATAATGCTCAAGCGGCGATGCGCCAGGCCGGCACGCTCGTCGAAATAGAATCCCTCGCCGTCCGGACCGCGGTGAATCATGGTGCGCGCCATGCGCTTGAGAACTTCCCTGGCGCCCTCGTCCAGCGGCGCTTGCGTGATCAGACCGGCGATGCCGCACATAAAGTCAGGCCACCTTCGCGGCCCGGCGATCCGCCAGGCTCAAGTACAAATCGCGGTATTGCGCGGCCATGCGCTCCAGACTGAAATCGCGCTCCGCCCGGGCGCGCGCGGCGGCGCCGTGAGCGCGGCGCAGCTCGGCGTCGTCGAGGTAAGCGCGCAGCGCCGCGGCCAACGCCGGCGCGTCGCGCGCCGAAACCAACTGCCCGCTCGCGCCGTGCTCCACCAGCTCGGGGTTGCCGCCCACCCGCGTCGCGACCACGGGAAGCCCCGACGCCATCGCCTCCAAAATCGTGTTCGAGATGCCCTCGGCGATCGATGTCAGGGCAAAGACGTCGAGCGCCTCCAAGATAAGCGCAATATCGCCGCGCTCGCCCAGGAGCTTCACTTGGTCGCTGATCCCCAGGCGGGCGGCGTCGGCTTCGATCTCGGCGCGCATCGGTCCGCCGCCCGCGATCAGCAGGCACGCGGGCCGGTCCGCGCGGGCGATCGGCTCGAACGCGCGCAGAAGAGTCGCGTGGTCCTTCACCGGATCCAACCGCCCCACCGTGCCGACGACGAACACCGACTCGTCCAGAGCGAGCAGCCTTCGCGCCGCTGCTCTTCGGCCGAGCGCAAACCGGCGCACATCGACGCCGTTGTGGATGCGTGTAATTTTGCGCTCGGAAATACCGACGCTCCGGCTGAGCCATCGCTGGAGATCGTCCGACACGGTTACGAAGCGATCGACCAGGGGCGAAAGACACTTGCGCAACAGAATGCGCTTGCGGTTGCGGCCGCGCGGATCGGCGGCTTCCCAGCCGTGCTCGCCGTGAACCACCCGGGGAATCCCGCTCACTCGCGCCGCCGAAATGGCGTCCACCGAAGACCAGCCGCGCGTGTGCACGATGTCCGGAGCGACGGCGCGGAGCACGCGCGAGAGTTTCACAATCGGGAAGCGAAATTTGTCCGTCGGCAATTTCATCTCGATCACCGCGACATCGGGCCGTTCCAGCCGCTCCGCCATCGCGCCCGAGCGGCTGAGGCAAAGCACTGCGTGCTCGAAGCCTTCATCCAGACGGTTGATGAGGTTGACGACGCCGTTTTCCAGTCCGCCGACTCCGAAGGAGTGAACGACGTGGACGATTTTGATACGATCCTGTCCAGGCATGGCCTGCTAAACGCAGCGACTCACGGTTGAAGTTTGATGCCGAGCCGCAACGGCGGCGCTGCCGACTCCAGCGCGCCCGGACGGGCCGCCGGCCCGCGCGGCCGGCCGAAATAATCGTCGCGCGGCAGCTCGCTATCGGCCACAGGTCCGTCGCCCATCAACGCAGAGGCCAGAGCCGGCGAGAAATCCGCCGCAGCGGGATCGACGAAACAGTCGGCGCGAGTGCAATCGGCGTTTTGCCGCAGAGTTACCCCGCTCTGCACCCGCGGAAACGCCCGCTGGCCATTCCTCGCAACGGCGGCATTTTTCACCATCAGGATATCCGCGAGCTGGGCTGACGCGGGAATCGCGAACTCGCCGCTCCCGTTTTTGAAAGACGTATTGTTGGCGAGCACGATCTCGCGCAAAAGGCCGCGGTTGGCGTAATCCTGCAGCGCGATGCCGGCCTCGGCGTTGAAGGTCGCGATATTGTTTTGCACCCGCGCCGGACCGCCGCCCAGGAGAATGCCCGACGAGGTGCGCGAGCCGGTCACGAAGTTCCGCTCGACCCTGCTTGTCTGCGCCGCGTCCAGGGCGCCGTAAATCATAATTGCCGGCCCCTTGGTGTCGGCGATCACGTTGTCGCGAATCACGCCCACGGAATTGAGCTTGACCTGGATGCCGTAGCCGATCTCGGGATCGGGCGCGTCCACGTGCTGAATAAAATTGCGCTCCACCAGCAGATCGGAAATCCGGCAGCCGGCGCCGTCGTGACAGCCGAAGTACATGGCCGTCGCCGCCGAGTCGGCGATGAGGTTGCGCCGCGCGATCAACCCGCGCACGCTCGTCTGAGTCGCCGCCACCGCGATGCCGCCGAGCCGGGAAAATTCGCAATCTTCGACGATCACTCCGGCGTGAGCCCGGATGCGAACGCCGTCCACGCCCTTCTGGGTCGGCCCGATTTTGAGACCGCGCAGGGTCACGTAATCGGCGTCGATCTCGAGCACATTGCTCGACTGTCCGTCATAGACGATGCGCGGCTTGTCGAGCGGATCCTGCGCTGCGACCGTAATCGGCGCGCCGGGCGCGCCGCCGCGGCGGATGCGGCACGGACCGCGGTACTCGCCGGGACGAAGCGCCAGCGTCGCGCCGGGCTCGAGCCCGTTGATCTCGGCGCAGAGATTGGCCTGCGGGGTAATTTCTTTGGCGTGGAGCGGCTCGGTCTCAGGAAAGAAAGCGCAGCACAGAGACACCAGCACCGTAACGCAGAAACCGAGAAGCAATTTCAAACGCACCGCTCCGGTTTGCTCCGAAAGGGTCCGGCGCCCTGTTCAGATGACATTCTGATCTGCGGCGGAAGCATCTTTGGATTCTCGCTCAGCCGCACCGCGCTCGTAAATCTCGCGCCATCGCTTGCCCACTCGCGACCAGCTCGCCTGATCACAGAGCAATCTTGCCCGCTCCGTCAGTCTGACAACCAGGTCAGAGTGGCAAAGCAGTTCGTCAACTCTCTCGGCCATCTCTTCGGGGCTGTTCGGATTGACGAGCAGTGCTGCCTCCACGGAGCCTAACAGGTCCGGTATGCCGCCAACATTGGTGGTCACCACCGGCACACCGGCGGCGAAGGCTTCGAGCAAGTTCAACGGCATGTTGTCTGCGTTCGTGGGGTTCAACAGTATGTCGGCGCTGGCGAGGAAGTCGGAAATTCTTTCGTTCGGCACCGCACCGTGAAAGCAGACGCCACGCAAACCCTGTCGGCGGACCCATTCCTTTAATGCCGTTTCCTCGCTCCCAGAGCCGACGATGTCGAGGGTCGCATCCGAATATTTACGTTGGAGCAGCACAAAAGCTTCCAGGGCCATTTTGACGTTGTAAAGCGGCTCGAGGCTGCGAGTGACGAGCAACTTCGGCCTCAGACGGTCGCGCTGGCGGTAACGAAACCGCTCCTGGTCTACAAAGTTCGAGACAACCTCCGGGTGAAATCCGTGCTCCTCGAATACACGCTGAAGATAACCTGACGGCACCACTACGGCGTCGGCCCGGCGCACTATCGGTACAATGAGCCAGGAGAAGCGCTTGAAAAACTGCGGCGCCTCGCCGCCGCGGTAGTTCATAATGATCCGCCTGCCGAAGAGCCTCGCAAGAACGACGGTGGGCGCGACTCTCAGCCAAAAATACCAGTGGGATGCTGCCAGCAGATGCACAACCTGAGCTCCGCCGCTCAAGGCGCGAGTCAGGCGCAGAAGAAAAACGATGCTTTGAACGAGCGTGCGCACACCCTTGAGGCGGCATAGCCAGAGCGGGCCGGATGGATTGGTCGGTAAGAGTTTGACGTTCACCCCTGCGCGCCCGAGCCCCTCGGCGAGTGCCTGGGCTTGCAGCGCCATACCGCCGTAAGGAGGAGGAGCTGGAGCTACGATTAGGACCGCGCGCGACCGCTGCATCATTGCAGAGCTACCGTCGCAATTTGATCGGGCCGGCGAGCCTGGCATCTGTCGGGCTCTTTCATTTGCGCGCAGCCATCTGCAAATCCGGCGTTCTTATCATCTCATCCAGTAGGCTGCGCTCAAACTGCGGCCGACATCGGCTTCGCACCCAGGTTTTTGATCGCCTCGTCAGCCGCTGGCGATATGACATAGCGATATTTGCCGGAAGCGGCCGAAGGGATCTCTGCGACGCAATCGATGGTGATTTTGATTCCTGCGCCGACCGTGGACTGCAATTTTTGTGAAAGCTCATGAATATCCTTTGAAGATGGATTGCCCACCACGCGCACAATGATCCGGTCGATCGCTTCCTGAACGACTTGAAAACGTTTGATGGACGCGCATTCCCGCAGCGGATAGATCACCGCGAGCGCGTGCAGCAGGCGGCCCGACGGAGTCACCAGGAAATCCGTGCGCCTTCCTTCCACCGATTCCAGCCGCGGCAGCGCCCGGCCGCAGGCGCAGGTGCCTTCGATCAGGCGGCCCATGTCGCCGGTGCGGTAGCGGATGATCGGCATGGCGCGGGAAAAAAAATTGGTCGCCACAATCTCGCCGAGACCGGTGGCATCCGGCGCATCGATCTCGATCAGCATGCCTTCGGCAGGAATGTGCAGCCCGCCCGCGGGACACTGGTTGGCCATCAAACCGGCATCGCGCGCCCCGTACTCCACCGCCACCGCGCAGCCGAAAACCCTTTCTACCGCATCGCGCTGAAAATCGTAGAGCGGCTCGGCGGTGACGAAAATAACTTTCAATTCAGCAGGCGGCGCCCAGCTCCGGCCCCGGAGATATTCGGCGAGCAGGTAAAACGCGCTGGCGTAGCCGTACATTTTCTCCGGTCGGTAGCGCCGAATGGTAGCCGCATAGTCCGCCATCTCGCGCTCGCCCATGTTGAACGCAGCAAGGAACCTGGAGTTTATCAGGCGATCGCGCATTCCGCGCAGCCGGTCCTGGCGCCCGAGCTCGATGGGCGATCCCCATAGCGCGATCTCCCGGGCGCCGGGCACGATGCCGAACCAGCTCTGAGCACGCATTCGCGCGGCATCGGTAAACGCGGCGCGTTCGCGATCGACGTACACTGCCACCGGTGTGCCGGTGGAGCCGCCGGTGCTCATGCGCTGCACGCCGGCGCGCCTGGCCTCGGGCCGAAGCTCCTCACCGCGGGCGCGGATCGTTTCTTTGTCGAGATAGGGAATTGATGCGAAGTCACGAAGCGACTTGAGCTCGGCCGGCTGAATCTTCGCCTTGTCGAAGCAGCGCCTGTAGTACGGCACCTCGCGCCGCGCATACTCAAGGAGCTCCCTTAGGCGCGCCAACTGCAGAGCGCGCAAGTCGCCTTCGCTCAGACGCTCAGTTTCCGCCAGCTCGCGCAGCAGGCGAAAAGTCGGTTTGCGCTTTAGCCGCTCCTGCAGCGGAACAAATATCTTTTGGGCAATCATCGGATACATGACCAGGTAACTCTTCCTTCCGCGGTGAAGAACGGACAGAGACTCACCGCAGAGTACACAGAGCTCGCAGAGACAATCTCATGGCGCACTTCCTGCGCCCGAAAAACCCCTCGGCTCCCTCTGCGCTCTCCGCGGTAAAATATCCGAATCCGTAGAGGGATTCACCGCAGCGTACGCAGAGCTCGCAGAGATTGATCACTACAAATGATTGACCAAACGTTTGATGCCTTTCCGAAGCACCGGCACATTGAAATTGATCAGTAAACCGACCGGCCAACCGCCCAGTTTGAGGTACGAGAGCAGCTGCGCTTCGTAGATCGAATGCAGCGTCTCGGTCGCCTTCAGCTCCAGAACGACGCAATTTTCGATGACAAAGTCGAGCCGATATCCGCAATCGAGCCGAACCCCTTTATAGCGAACGGGCAGTGGCATCTGCCTCTCGAAGAAGATCTTGCCCAGGGCCAATTCATGCGCCAAGCATTCCTCGTACGCAGATTCGAGAAGCCCCGGTCCCAGGCTTTTATGAACCTCGATGGCCGCCCCGATGACGGAATCGGTAAGCGCGTTAATGGTGCAAACAGCCGGGCGATTCATCGACGACGAAACCGACGGTTAGCTACACTGCAAGTGACAATCGCATGGCGCAGTTCCTGCGCCCTAAAAACCCCTCCGCGTCCTCTGCGCTCTCCGCGGTGAAAAATCCGAAATCCGACTCGGGATGGGATCACACCGCAGAGTACGCCGAGTACGCAGAGATTCGGAGTTTTGTTGCAAACAAACTCTCTTCTTCCCTCTGCGCTCTCCGCGGTAAAAAATCCGAAATCCGAATCCTGGAATCACCGCAGGACTCCGAGCAGCTCGCGGTAAATACCGACATACCGCTCCGCGAGCGTCGGCCACGAGCGTTCCCGCCCGACGAACTCCCGCCCGGCTCGGCCCAACTCGGCGCGAAGCGCGCAGTCGCCGGCGAGCCGGACTGCCTGGCTGACAAAATCATCTGCACGCTCGGCCGCAAAGAGAATCCCGGTGCGGCCGTTTTCGATAAGCTCGCGATGGCCGCCCACGTCGCTGGCGAGCACCGCTTTGCCCATCGCCATGCTTTCCAGAGGCTTGAGCGGCGTCACCAGCTCGGTCAAGCGCATCCGCAGCCGCGGGCAGACGAACACGTCGATCAAGGAGTAATAATCGCCCACCGCCCCATGCGGCACACGGCCCGCGAAAAGCACGCCGTCCCCATTGCCCGCCAGCGATTTGAGCGCGGCCTCTTCCTCGCCGCCGCCCACCAGGAGCAGGCGCGCGCCCGGTATCGCCGCGCGGATCTTGGGAAAAGTTTCGACGAGAAAACGCAGGCCCTCGTAACGATAAAACGACCCGACAAAACCAAAGACCGGTCCACCGTTCAACTGCAGGCGCCGCGCCAGAGTTTCGGAGCGTGGCATGGGCGCAAATTCATCGAGGTTGACGCCGTTGGGCACGACCGACACGCGCGCGCTGTCCACGCCGCGCTCCGAAAGCTCCCGGCGCATCGCTTCGCAGATCGTCACCGCACGATCGGCGCGCTTAAAGAGAAACGTTTCCAGCGCGCGGCTCACGCGGTAGCGAAAGGATCCTTCCGCGAACGTGCCATGATCCACGGCCGCGTCTTCCCAAAAAGCCCGTGCCTCGTAAATCATGGGAGTCTTCAATCGCCGCGCCGCCCACAGCGCCGGCAATCCGTTGAGCAGCGGCGAATGGCTGTGGATCACCTCGACCCTCTCGGCGCGGGCGACGGCCTCGATGCGCCGCGCCAGCCGAAACATCAGCTTCGCTTCGCAAACAAACGGCACAGAGCTAAAAGCCTCTCCCTGCAGCGAGCGCGTGCGATAGTAGCGAACGCCTTCGATCTCTTCCACGCCGTCGGCCGGCGAGCCGTGTTTCGGCGAAGTCAGAACAATCGGATTCAAGCCCAGCGCACGCTCGGCGTGGATAATGCTCCGGCTTCTAAAGCTGTAGCCGCTGAACAGCGGCACCGAGTGATCGAGGACGTGAAGAACTTTCATTCGAACAAGCAGCGGTTATTCAACTTGGAGTACCGACCACCACGCGGCCGAAGCCTTTTTATGAAACGTCTCTCCGTGCCTTCTGCGGTGAAAGAAATGAAATCCGTCTCCACCGAAGAGACGAGCCGGTGCAAGTGTCGGTCAATCGCCGTTGCTTTGCGCCCGGCGTGTCTCGGAGGCGCGGGTGGCTGAAACAGCGGCGGCGGGAAGATATTCTTTAATAAAATAGAGCGGGCGTTTTTTGGTTTCGTCGAACATGCGGCCCAAATACTCACCCAACACCCCGATGGTCATGAGCTGCACGCCGCCCAGGAAAAGAATCACCACCATCAGCGAAGGGTAGCCGGCCACCGGCTCACCGAAGGCCAGCGTCTTATAGATGATCCAGAGGGCATAAAGAAAGGCTGCCAAGGCGGTGGCGACACCGAGATAAGTTGCGACCTTCAGCGGTCCGATGGTAAACGAGGTGAAGCCTTCCAGGGCAAAATTCCAAAGCTTCCAGTAATTCCACTTGGTTTCGCCAGCCTTGCGCGGGTCGCGATGATAGGGCACTGCCTTCTGTGGGAATCCGATCCACGCGTAGAGTCCCTTCATAAATCGGTGCTGCTCGCGAAGCTTGTTGAGCGCTTCGAGGGCTCGCCTGCTGAGCAGGCGAAAGTCGCCCGTGTCTGCCGGGATTTCCACGCGCGTAGAGGCCCGGATCAGACGGTAAAATAAAAAAGCGCTGAGTTTTTTGAACGCGCGCTCACCGGCGCGGTTCACTCGCTGCGCATAAACGACGTCGAAACCACCCTGATAGTGCTGGATGAGCTCAGGGATCAGTTCGGGCGGATCCTGCAAATCGGCGTCGATCACGACCACGGCGTCCCCTTCCGCGTGGTCGAAGCCGGCGGTCATAGCGATTTCTTTGCCGAAATTCCTGCTGAGCTCAATAAAGCCAACGCGAGAATCGCTTGCCTGCAAATGTTCAATGACCTGCGCGGTCCGGTCTCTGCTGCCGTCGTTGACGTAAAGAATTTGCGCATCGCAGCCGAGGCCGTCTAAAACCGCGGCCAGGCGGCGATGAAATGCTGGCAGGACTTCTTCCTCGTTATAGGTCGGAACGATAATCGAGAGTAACACGGATGCACCGCAGGCTTTTCAGCAGAAGTCCGGCGCGCAATCGAGTGCAGGATTTTAGAAGCGGCTAGGGTACAACAGCACGACTGCGTACTGCAGCCGACGAATTGCCGGACTGAGTTGCGACAACCCTGTAAATGTCCACTGGTCCGGGCGCAATTGCATCGCGCAGTCTTGCATGAAGCGAAGCGCTGCGGTCGGGAGAAAGCCAACCAAGCTCCGCCAGGCGGCTTGTGGCAGTGTCGGCCAGGTTTAATATGCCGGACGAGCGGTGCGTAAAGCGCGCAATCAACCTCCACGCGGGCGGAGGGGCCGCCAAGAGATTGCGGTTGCTTTCCGACAAACTTCTCCACGAACGCTTGAGCCAGCGTGGATTGACCGAGACGTATCCGCTTTGAACGCGCGCGAGATCGGCGATCGCGCTCAAATTCCCATAGGGATTCTCGTACGAAGCCAAAGCATTGCGATATTTGAACTCGGTAAACAACATCACCACTCCACAGTCGCGCAAGCCGCAATAAAGCGGGGCGCCTTTCGCTTCCCGAGCATAAAAGCGGGCGGTCGCCCGCGCATTGAAGGATTCCGCTGCCAGGATTTCGTGCTCAATATGCGCAAACCCGACCGAGCTCAGCACAAACGCAAGCATGAACACCCACCGCATCGGCTTGGTCAGCAAGCCCACAAAGCAGGCCCCCAAAAGAACCGCCGGAGGGACGAACATGAGCATATAGTTCGCCTGCTTCCAGATCAGCATGAAAGGACTCCAGGACATGACATAGAAAGTCAGGAAAAACAGAAGAAGGGACAACCAAGCGACGAGAAACGTAACGTTAGCGCGCTCGGCATCGCTCCGCCGCGCGCGGCGAAGCCAGTAAAGCAGCGCCAGCCAGAGGGTCAGATGAAACGTAAAACCGGAATGCTGAAACGCCAGGAGCGCCCAATACGGATACGCGAAAATCGAAGTAGTGAACTCCGTCGCCATTTCAACCACCCGGCGGTTGAATTGCGCCTGCACTGTGAACGCATAGAACGGATCGCCGGTTTGCAGGGAAAAAAAAAGGGACTCCATTCCAGCGACAATGAGAAATCCGCAACCGGCAGTAACGCAGTCCTTCCACTTGGCACGCCGAAGTATCAGGCAAAAAAGAAAGAGCGGGCCCAGGAAAATCGCGACATTTTTCGTGGTGTAACCCAATCCCAGGAACAGGCCGGAGAGCAGGCACAGGAGACTTCGGTTCAAGGGATCTTGCCGACGGCAGCCTTCGAGAAACGCCAAAGCGCTGGCAGACATCCACATCATCAGCGGCGCGTCCGCCTGGATGCGGCCGGACCAGATAATATCGAGAGGACAAAAAGCCATTAGCACTGCCGCAATCAATCCCGTGCTCTCGTCAAAAAGGATTTTTCCGAGGCGCCAGACGAGCACAATATTGATCAGAGAACACGCCAGAGGATAAAGAGCATACGCATATTCACTCCCGCCAAAGAGCCACACGCTGGCCGCGATAGGCACGTTCATTCCATAGCGCAAAGAACCGATGTAGCCGCGCGGATTCCAATCCCCCTGGAGGATGCTGAATACCGCCCCGCCGTAGACGAGATCGTCCGAACCGTAAAATCCGGTCAACAGCCAAAGCCGGACCCCAAGAGCGACGAGCACAATCCCCACCAGCTTGAGATAAACCATTCCATGGATGCCCGGCTTGGCGCCTTGCATCTCGGTTCGTGCCGGCTGCATCTCAGTTATTCGGCTGACAGCCTTACTCATCGTTCAATGACCGTGTCCGCGTCCGTCCGTCAGCTCTGCGAGCTCGCGAGCACGGCGCGGAACAAAAGCTTTGGCAACGACCAGTAACGCCGGATCTCATGCTTGCGTCGTTGTGCGTGACACCACGCACGAAGCGCCTCCCGGGACCGGGCGCGAGTGGCCTGATAATATGCCAGGCCGAACCAGGCCGCCGAGGCGGCTTCGCGCGCCGCCTCGATTGACTGACTATGCCCCTCTTCTTTCAACTCGCGCAGGAGTCTGTCCTTGATCCTGGTATTTTCGAGGTGATGATCCAGCTCTCGATTCAACTGCGTGGAGATGCCCTGGCCGTCAATCCTCTGCTCGTACAAGCGCTCTTCGAGCAAGGCCGTTCTTCCGTGCAGTGCCGCCCGTATCGCCCAGTCGCAATCCCAGAGAAACCTGAACTCGTCGCGATACCCCCCCACAACATCGAGCCACTCACGTCTGATCACGGGCCGCTGAAATGCCATCGGAACCGTTCGCAGCATGGCGGGATAGAGCTCTTGGCCGAACTCCACTACGCCGCCGCCCGATGGCGTCCCCTTGGCCATTCCGATGACCGTTTTCATCGCCGAAACGTACGCCTCTTCGGCCCATGGGCTTGCCTTGCCGAACCAGGATACGCCCATGAAAACAACCTGAATCCGGGGCCGCTCGGCAAGAACTGCGAGGGCTCTTTCCAGGTACATCGGCGCATACCGGTCATCGTCGTCGAGAAAAGCGATCACCGATCCGCGCGCCGCAGCGATTCCACTATTCTTCGCCGCCGCGCCGCCGCGCGAAACCGGATGGCGCAGGCCGCGTACCCGGGGACCGAACCGGTTTTGCAAGCTCTCGAAAGAGATCGGCACATCTGAGGCATCGTCCACGACGATCGCTTCCCAGTTCGACACCGTTTGCGAACACAGACTCGCCAGCGCCTCTTCAAGAAGAGCCAGGCGGTTGCGTGTCGGTAAGACAACTGAGATGAGCTCGCCGGCGAGAGCACTGGACTCGATCATGGCAACCCCGGAAGGCGTTCGGCGATTCGCTTCAGCGCAGGGCGAGCCGCGGCACAAGCACCAACACATCGCGCCAAACGATCAGGTTCGCGACGGTCAACGCAATAGCGGCGCCGATAAAAACAGCGCCGCTCAGGCGCGACCGCCAGACCAGCGCCAGCGGGGTCAGGGCAAGCACTGAAGCAAAATGCCAGTGCTGATTGAACAGAAACAACTCGACTCCGCCCCACAATGTGTGCAGCAGCCAGCTAAACAGACAGAAAACGATTGCCGCGGCGGCAAAGGGCCAAGTATCCTCCGGACGGAGTCGATGACCCCAATAGACAGACAGACCGGCGAGAAATATCGGCACAAGCAGGACAATCCCGTAAAAAAGACTTTTATGAAACGGCGGATTGTAAAGGATCGAGACATCGTAACTCGCAATTTCCGGCCTCGGATATTGGGGAATCTTTTCTACGTCGGGCGTTCCGCCCCAAAACGCCTGCCCAAAGGTGAAGGGAAAAGACAGGAAATCGCGCGCCGGGTTATCGGTCAGATGAGCCCCAATGCGGCCGAGGTTCTTGTTGTAGGCATGACCGGCCTTGAGAGCGCTGAAATCGCCGTATACCCAGTTGAGCGCGAGCCATGACAGCAAAATCAGCAGGGCGGCCCGGCCGAAAAGCGACGCCGCGCGCCGAGCACTGACGCACAACGAGGTTCCCGAAACCATCTGCGCCAAAAAAAACAGCAGCGACAATGGAAACATATTGGTGATAGTGATGCTTCCCGCCAGAGTGACGAGCGTGAGCCATGCGGCTCGGCGAAAGCGGTCGCCGAGACCGCCGTCCAGCTCCAACAGCAATACTGCAAGCGACAAAACCAGCGCGGAAATCAGAAAATGATCGGGCACGGAGCCATAGATAAGGGTCGAGATCGAAAAACCGAACAGCGCGCTCAAGGAAACCGCTTTTAAGAGCACGACGCCGGCGGCGAGAGCGCTAAGAAAAATCACGTAGGATGTGAGCGCCGCAAATAACGGGCTCACGGCGAGCGCGACCTGCATGCGCAAATCCGCGGCGGATGTCTCAGGGAAAACCCGGGAGAGCGGCCAGGCAGCCAACCGGACCCATGGATTGATGAAATTGGAGAGGTTGGGATGCACGAGACTGCGCTCGCCGTAGCCCTGCGCGAATGCGTAAGATCGGTAGTAAGGATCGGCGGCGAACACGACGTCTTCCTGATTGAAGGCGTTGTGGCGATGAAGATAGCGCGCAGAAAGGAAGCACAGGATAAACACCGGGATGGCGACCGCGAGGCCCAAAAGGGCTGCCCCCAGTCGGATTTTAGCCAGGGACCGTCCCGTGCTCACGCGCGCGTTGCCGCGCGCGATCGCGTCAAGTGCCAGGCTCATCGCCAATCCACCACCTCCCAACCTCGTCGCAGCGCCGTACTCTCGAGCCGGCGGTCGGGGTTCACCGCGCCGGGATGACCGACAAGATCCATAAACGAGATATCGTCCGCCGAATTGCCGTAGGCGTAGGAATCAGCCCACAGGACTTGATCTCTTGGATAGATGGACAGCAACCGCCGGCGCTTTTCCTCGCCCTTGCAATTCAGGCCGACCAAGCGGCCGGCAAACCCTCCATCTGCCCGCAGGGTCCTCGTGCACACCACGTCGTCCGCTTCGAGCACCTGGGCCAACCGGTTCAGATACAAATCCGGCGATGCCGATACCAGCACGACGCGATGCTTCTGTTGCTTGTGCCAGGTCAGTCGCTCGGCGCCTTTGCGGCGCAGTTTTCGAAGTAAAACACGATCGACAAACTCATCCACGACCCGGACTTGCGCGTCATCGCCCGCTTGCGGGAGGCAAAGCCGCAATAGCGCCGCCTTCAACCCTCCGGCGTCTTCCCTGCCTACCACGCAGCCCGCCAGCGCGCGCGCACAGTCCGCCGCCGCGCCAATGCGCAGCCCGCTGCGCTTTGCGGCAAACAGACAGAATAATTTGAAGCTGTCCTCTTCGAGCAAAGTTCCGTCCACGTCAAAAAGGGCAAGAATCATCATTCATCCGATCGGATACGCCCTGATCAGGATCAACAACGTGAAAGCGCCCCATAGCAGAATATTCAGGACCGATATCTTGTCGGAATAGAGCAAGTCGATCGGGTCGCGGCACTTACCTTCCTGAGTTTTAGCGACATAGCGAAAGATCCCATAAAAGACGAACGGCACCGAATAGATCAGCTCATTGCCGCCAAAGCGCTGGGCCACCTCGGGCGATACGACATAGAGCATGTAAGCCATAAGCGTCACCGCGACCGATACGCTGATCATGTGATCCAGGTTCGCCGGTGTGTAGACCTCATTGACGGCGCGAACGTCGCGCGTCATCAGCAGCTCGGCGCGGCGCTTGCCGAAGCCCAACAGGATGGACAAACTGAACGTGCAGATGAGCAGCCAATGCGACGGTTCGACGTCGATCACGACCGCCCCGGCGAGGATACGGAGAATAAATCCGGCGGCAATCGACATCACGTCGGCGATGACTTTGGTTTTGACATAGAGGGTATAGACGAGGTTGTTGCCGAGATAGAGGAGCGTCACCAGGGCGAGCCTGGGGCCGAACGCCCAGGCGCCCGCCATGCTCGCGAGCGCGAGCAGCAGAGCGCAAACTTTCGCCGCAGGTACGGACACCCGGCCGCTGGCGATGGGCCGGTTGCAATTGGTCGGGCTGTTGGCATCGCGCTCCCGGTCGACGATGTCGTTGGCCACATAGACCGCGCTCGCCGCGAGGCAAAACACGGCGAAGCTCCCCATAACCTGAAGGACTTCTTGGACGCTTCGGAAATGACCGGAAAACAGCAGCGGCGCGAAGACAAATCCGTTCTTGACCCAGTGCTTCGGTCGGAGCAAGGCGAGCAGATCCAGCGCCCGGTTGACCTCTCCGACCCTGCCCCCCTCGGCCGCAATTACATTCTTGTTCAAAATAGCAAGCTCCGTCCCACCCGCGCCAGTGGCATCAAGCCATCCCCGCTGAAAGGGAAATCAATAATCGCATCAGCTCCAGGAGAGGGACTCAAGGCAGCGCGATCAAACGGTCCGACAGCACAAGCGCAATGCGCTTCCCCGACACCTCGATCTCTCGCTGCAATTCGAGGTTGTCGCGCGCGTAGTCGAAGAGCACCAAACGGGCGTAGGAGTACGAAACTCGGTTGAACTGGAATCTGCCAACGGCAAAGGAATCCGGCCCTGGCGCAAAAAAAACGCTGGCGCCGGCAATGCTCTTGCCGAAGTAGTATCGCAAGGCGTTCTCGAACCCATGATCCTCGTTGAAGGGCGACGCCTGATAGGTATACGGAAGCGTTTTGATCGGCCGGTGATCGTAGCGGACCGCGATCACCGCATCGTCGGGTATGGCTGGCAGATACCGCCGCATGGACTGCAAAATCACTTGTTCCGTGTGCTGCGCTCCGCCGAGATTTCGATTCATGCGCTCAACGAGAGAGAGATTGGAGAACAACCACAATGCCACAACCACGGCAAGCGCCGCCGAAGCCCACGACGAGAGATGCGGTAGACTGGAAAACAGCCACTGCAGTGCCAGCGTGGCGCAGGCCAGCACCAGCGCAAAGCCGACATAGGCCAGGTAGAGCAGCCGGTAATCGAAATAGATCGAGAGCGCGCCCGGCAGGAGAATACAGCCAAACCAGATCATGCCGAGAAGAGCCAGGCTGAACAGCTCATAGGGCGGATTGCCCAGCGAGCGCGCGCCCTTCCCGACCTCGCGCAGGAGCCAGGCGATCGCCGCTGTGGCAGCGAGAAAAAACACCACGGATTCAAGCGACAAATACGCCAGCGCCGCATCCCGGCGATCCACCGCCAGGATCCACTTGAGGGAATTCGTGCCCACGAGCCACGCGCGCTCGAGCATCTCCCGCATGCCCGCCAAATCAAGGGGCGCGGAATGCTCGCGCAGGTGCAAGGCCTTGCGGGGATTCAGCAGATTCGCCAGGACGTAACCTGCCGCGATCAGGCCGAAGGGAAAGACACGCTTGCCCGCCCAAAGCAGCGCCCCCGCGACTGGCCTGCTGTTCTTCGCCGCCTCATGGACGGCCAGCGCAAAAAATACCACGAATCCGAAAAACGTCACCTCGTAGGTGGCAATCGACAGAGCATAAAACACCCAGGCAGAAATCTTCGCCCGACCCGCGCCTGGCGCGCCCAGCGACGCAACAAAAAAAAGAACGGCGGCAAGAAAAAACGCAGCGCTAAATTGCGTTGCAAGATTGTAGATCGCGTGTGTGGCATCGTAGTAAATAAATCCCGCTGCAAAAAACAGAGTCGCCAGCGCCGCCGCTGCGCCTCCAGCCAGACAGCGATAGAACCGAAACGCGAGGAAAATGTTTAGGGCATGAAGCCCGCTGAGCAGGGCATAGCCGAACCTCGGGTCATCGAGTAAGTAGATGAGATAGACGACCTTGACGAGCGGCCGATAGGTCAGATTATAGAGATCGGAATAGAGAAACTCTCCCAGCCATGCGCGCGCGTCCAGTTTCCCAGCCCAGTTTAGAAAAACGTAATCGTCCGCATAAAAGGTAAAACTCCAGACCGGCCAAAAATTCGTCTGCCAAATTATCCAGGCGACGAGAGTCAGCGCAGCGCCCAGAAGAAACCTATCACAGGACTCTTCGCTGCGTTCGTGCGCTTGGACTTTCGTCCACGCCGGCCTGCCTGGAACCAACCTCAAAGCGCTCGCTCGGCCGCAAATCTCTGATGAAATTCAGCAGGGCCCCTACAACCCGCCCTGTTTTTATTTCCTGATCGCAGCTTCATGAAGATCCGCACGCACCATTTGCTTGACCATGTCGGAAAATGAATAGGTGGGCTGCCAGTCTAGTTGGCGCCGAGCCTTGCTCGAATCCCCGAGAAGCGCATGGACTTCCGCCGGCCGGTAAAAACGCTCATCGACCCTCACGTATCTTTGATAGTCCAGCCCGACCTCGGCAAACGCCAGCTCGCAAAATTCCCGCACCGTGTGGGTTTCCCCCATCGACACGACATAGTCGTCGGCCTCTGGCTGCTGCAGCATTAAATGCATGGCTTTGACGTAGTCCTCCGCATGCCCCCAGTCCCGCTTGGCATCGAGATTTCCCATCGCCAACTCGCCCTCGATCCCTAGCTTGATCCGCGCCACCGCACTGGTGATCTTACGGCTGACAAACTCGTAGCCCCGCCGCGGACTCTCGTGATTAAAAAGAATGCCGTTGCAGCAGAACATGCCGTACGCTTCACGATAGTTGCGCGTCAAATCGAATCCGGCCACCTTGCTGATTCCATAGGGACTCCGGGGGTGAAACGGAGTCATTTCCGTCTGCGGCGTCTCGCGCACCTTGCCGAACATCTCGCTCGAACCGGCAAAATAAAATTTGCAGTCGCGGCGCTGCTCGTAGAGCGCTGCAAGCACGTAGTGCGTTCCGTTAATGTTGGTATTCATCGTCGAAAAGCCGTCGTTGAAGCTCTCGGCTACGAAGCTCTGCGCGGCCAGATGATAGCATTCGTCAAAAGCGACTTTGCTGACAATGTTGAAAATGCTCGGATAACTCTCCAGGGTCGCTGGATGCAGCACCAACCGGTCCAAAACGTGCGCGATCCGATGAAGTCTTCCGCGCGGATCCTCCAGAGCGACCCGACGCACCAGACCGTGGACCTCGTAACCAAGGGTGAGCAAATGCTCCGCCAGGTAACTGCCGTCTTGCCCGGTAATTCCAGTGATTAACGCTCGTCTTGCCATGAAACGATCCTTTACTGTGAATAGATTAATAGGCCGACTGTGACAGAGCCGGAGAGAGAATAGTTCGAAATGAGCCGATGAATGCCTTGCGATCGAAGCGGCTGCTCCGGGCCCGTGCCGCGGCCGACATGCGCGCGCACAGGTCAGGGTCGGCGATGAGTCGCGCCGTATAGCTTTCCAGCTCATCGAGGGTGTTCCAGAGAAACCCGCTGACGCCGTGCTCGACGATCTCCCCCTGCCCGCCGCGACGGATGACCACCGGCACACAGCCGGCACTCATCGCCTCCACCGTCACGATGCCGAAGTGTTCCATCAATTCAGGGGTCGCCTGCTCATCGCTGTCGAAGCCGGTGGCATGCCAGAATATTTTGGCACGCTCGTAAAGACCTCGCACGGCCGAACGCTCGGCGTTAACGAGCAACTCGGATCTCTCCGGCGGCAAAACGCTCTTCACTGCCTTGAAGTACGCAATATCCGTTTCCGCACTGGTCACCGCTCCCGCCGATGCGAACTTCCAGTCGTTCAGACCCCGCTCGGTCATCCGACGAAACACGGACGCCAACTCAAGTTGATTCTTCTTTACTCCGACGCCGGCGAAACGCCCCACGCTCAAAATAAGATTTTCCTTCTTTTTAACCGTAAACTCGGTATCGACGGGCGGATACAGAACTTGACAAGCAAGGCACCAACGCTTCCGGGTCCACTTTTTTGTGAATTCCGAGATCGCCAACCTGCTGCGATAGCTGTAAAGGCGCCGCTTCCATTCCCACTCGTAATAGACTTTACGCGCATATTTTCGGAGGGCCGACGAACTCTCGGGCGCCGGATCGATCCAGGGCCAAACGTTGAACGGATCGAACATTGGGAACAGAACGACCAAAACCCCGAACCTCGCGTGACAAAATGGAGGCATTCCATGGGTAAAATTTATGAAAACATCGTACGGGCTGCTCAAATGAGCGTGCCACGCTTTCAACCATTCATACCGATGGCGCCGCCCAGTCCCGACAAAATGTCCTGGTGCTTCATAATCGACATAGCGCATTTTTACGCCGCTCAAATCGACGCCAAAGGTATCCGCCAACAACGATTGCGACAAGGTTGGCCGATGATGAATGACCTCTACGGTGTGGCCCGTACTCAAGCTTTCCGCCAGCACCGCCACGCAATACTCGGTACCGCCAACTGCCGCACCCGCAGGCTCGTTGTAAATCCCGATGTTCACTCTTCAATGCGAAAAAGAGCGATGCAGGTATTTAGACTCTAATTTACCGATTAGCTCAGCCACAAACGCTCTTTGTATTGCCGTGCGCCTTTGCCGGCGAGCGCGCTTGGGCCGTTTATCTTCTATGGATCGAGCCCGGGCTTCTTCGTAGGCCTGAATTGTAAGCTCTGCGGTGCGTTTCCAAGTGAATTGTTTCGCTCTCGTCAGCCCTTTCTGCCTCAGAGTGCGCTTCAGCTCATCACTGCGGAGCACGGATTGAATCGCTCTAGCGATGTCTGAAACGTCCTCAGGGTCAAAAAGCAGGCCGGCGTCCCCGACAACCTCGGGTAAGGACGAAGCGCACGATGAGGCAACCGGCGTGCCGCACGCCATCGCCTCCAAGGGAGGAAGCCCGAATCCCTCGTACAGCGACGGATAGACGAACACATCTGCCCCGTTCAGCAAAAAGGGTAGGTCAGCAAAGCGCACATGCCCCAACCAGGTAACGTCGCCCTCGAGCTTCAGTCGCGCTAAAGTTTCAAATATGATCTCCGAAGCCTCTCCCCTCGCTCCCGCTAAAATTAGCTGATGCTCGAAACCGCGGCCTTCCTGCTTTAAAAGGTAAAATGCTTCCAAGAGCCGATGGATATTTCGGCGGTGCTCCAAGGTACCCAAAGTTAGTATGTACGGCCGGTCCCCGATGCCGTAGCGCGCCAGAACCGATCGGATTGCGTCGCCGTCACTGATCGGCCGATATTGCTCATGCGCCGCCAGATGCGTCACGTGGATACGATCTGCCGGCACTTTCAAATGCTCCATCAAATCCTGCTTCGTGTTTTCTGATATCGCGACAACCACGTCCACATCGTTGGCCGCCTCGAAACTCTCGCTAAACCACTCTAAAGCGCCGGGATACCGGTCGGCGAAGAGCCGAGGAATCAGATCATAAATCGTCAGGACGTTCGCTTTTGGCTGAAGGGGAAATGTCAAACCGAAAGTATGATGAAACACGTCGTAGTCCGCTCGCCTGCCAAACGCAGCCAAAGCCTCGACCGATCGCCGAGTTAGGTACGCATGCCTTGTGTGAAGGGTCTTCCAAAGTCGCACAATCGCCGCGTCTATACTACGCACCACCGGTACATCGCGAGTCGCCCCGTGCAGAGCCTGGCGGTGCAGAACCGTAAGCGGCAGCCCGTCCCAAGCATTCACGAGCTTAGTGCGCGGAAACCGATGACGCAGGTCTCGAAGAAAGTCCCTGTCTTCTGCGCCTCGCGGCCCATAGAGGACCAGCGAAATGTCGTACCTGGGATAATCGTTTTCAAATGAGCACACGAGATTATCGACATAGTTATAAATCCCTGTCGGTGTTTCCCGGAAGACTGAAGCATCAACGCCTATCTTCATTACAATCAACCGATTTCATTCCTCCAAGCTCAACCGAACTCAAATGGCGTGGTACCGTTAATCATCTGTTCGTGGCGGCTACCTTTCGACTCACTAGCCGAACCTCCATGTCGTAATCCTCGAGCAGATGAATTGTCTCGGCGAGCAAGCGGCGTATCCTGCGTACTTCTCCCGCTAGCAGCGAAATCCCAAGTCGTTGCCGAACCCACCGAATCGCAATTTGACGGACCGAAGCTGGCTTCCCGTAGAGAGGGCTATCTAACCACTCCAATTGACCGCCGCTATCGCGCGCTTCTAAGTCAGCAAGAGCCGTGAGCAACTCGTTTGGGGCCCAACGAAATTGGTTCTCTTCGCGCTTCGGTTCGTCTGAATTGTGCACGATTTCAAAACCCGCCCACTTTAGAACCCCTTCAAGAAGAGAGCTATCGTAAAAGCGTACATGTTGTGGATCCATCCAAAATTGATTGAGGTGACTCCTGATCGCACGGGGATTCGGAAATGCCAAAACAAACACGCCGCCATCACTGACTCGCTTGGAAACGCCTTCTATCAGCTCCAGCACCACTTCGAATGACAAATGCTCAATCAGATGAGAACAAAATACTCCATCAAATGTATCCTCGATCGAGCGCAAATAGTCCAGAACACCGGCTTCGATAACGTGATGCCCCCTCGCTTTTGCGTCACGGGTTGCATATCGATCATCATCAACCCCCGTCGCAGTGATTCCTTCCTGCTGTAACAAATCCAAAAAAATGCCCGTACCGCAGCCGAGATCCAACACATTTCGACACCCTCTAAAATATGGGAGAAAATATGCGAGGTGATCTCGGTGCGCCCGAATTATTTGCGGAGTCTTTAATCGAACATTGAATTCGTAGTCAGCATAGCTGAATGGCCGCATAGGCATTCATTTTTTCCCTTCCAGTTCCGTCCTCGTATTCATCGCGGTGGCACACCGTTGTGTGACCATTCGCTAAAAAGCTGAACTAGGCCCGCCGCGTGCTTTGTCTCACAAACAACGTCAAAAGCACAAACACGCCGTTGGCTATCATACAACTCAGTGTAGTCTGCGCTATGGAGAGCGGCATTGACAGTATACCTCCCGCTCTGCAATGGTAGCCTCCGAATTATGCATCCAACGAACCCAACATTTTCGATATGGTCGATTGAAAACGATGTGGTCAACGTATTGAACCCTGCCACATGCTCTCCTTTGGGTCCAAAAATCTCGATACCAAACACCGGATTGTTGACGCGCTGGTTAGCCTTATAATGAATTTCAAATACCAAATCGTCGCCCGTGTGGTACTTGGTCTTTGGATTTCTATTGTGGTCGAAAAGCCCAACCTCAAGGATCCCCGCTTTTTCTAGCAGACCATCTCCGGCCCGTTTTCTTCTCCCACTTAAGTCCTGCCGGTAGGTCTCTATGGCATCAGCGGGTTTCCCGTCATTGCGAATCTGCCCCTGATTGACATAGATACACCGACCGCAAACTTCGGCGACTTTCTCCAGATTATGGGACACAAGAATCATTGTCTTGCCGGCGCCCTGGTGCTCGGCAAGCGTATCCAAGCATTTTTTTTGGAATCCCTCGTCGCCCACTGCGAGGACTTCATCGATTAGATAGATATCCGGGTCGGTGTGGGCGGCGATCGCAAAGCCAAGGCGGACGTACATGCCGGAAGAATAGTGCTTAACCGGGGTATCGATAAAATCTTCCAGCTCCGCGTAACTCACGATGCTATCGAATTGTTTTTCGATTTCCACCTTTTTCATTCCGAGAATCGAGCCGTTCAGATAGATGTTTTCCCTGCCTGTGAGCTCCGGATGAAAGCCGGCGCCGACTTCGATCAGGGCCGCGACCCGGCCGTTGACCTCGACCTTGCCCGAGGTCGGCTTGGTAACCCCGGCGAGAAGCTTTAAGATCGTGCTCTTACCGGCGCCGTTGCGGCCGATGAATCCCACCGACTCGCCCGCTTTGATTTCAAAGGAAACGTTCTTCAAGGCCCAGAAATCGCGTTCCAGCGATTGTGAGTCTGGATGCGTGGAGCCATTCACTCCATTGAAGGGATTGAAACGCTGCAATGCATGGGTCAGGCGGTCGCGAAGGTAGAGCCCGCCCTTGCTGTAGAGCTTGTATTTTTTAGAAACGCTATCGAACCTGATCATGGCAATTGACCTGTTGAGTCAAAAGGCGAACAAACAAACGAATTCGAATGCCCTGCGTGGTCTTATCCAGGATATTGCGCGGCGAGGCAGCTTTCATGGATGACGCGCATGATGGCTTCGATCTGCCCGGCGGACAATTCGTGCTGCCATTTCGTCGACGAGTCGGCGGGGTCCTTGAAGACGCTATAGTAATGCTCTGATGTTTGCGATGTGCTTCGGTTGACAAAATCTTCCACTTGAGAATGCCAATTCAAGCCGGCAAACCGAAGCAATTCCTGAGCCTTATGAAGCGGCTCGTTGCACAGGTCTTCATAGCGCAACAGCGTGCAATTTTCGTAGCCCTTGCTTCCGGCCAACGCGATTTCATTGAAGAGCACCCACCGCCAGGCAAGACGCTCGACGGGCTCCATCCGCTTCAAATCATCCAATTGGAGGTTTCTTTTGTTGTTTTCGGATACGGCCAGGAGCATTTCATAGACCGGATAATCCTCACTGCTCGCCGTCTTAGAGCTGAAATGGCGGGTTGTCTCGCCGCTCAGGACCGAGGCCACATAACCGCAGGGATGGCGGAGAATGTGAACCGCGCGACAGTCCGGCACGGCGCGCAAAACGATCCCCAACCTGCCGAGCGATTCGATCGACTTCCATACCACCCGAAGATTTGCGACCTTGTCGTAGCGAACCAGGTCCATCACGGGCAGATCGCGAATCAACGGCTCCGCCGCTTTGGTCGCGAAAGCAGAAAATTTCTTGACCAGGAGCTGAGCCGGAGACTGATAGCCTTTGGAAAACATGGGCAGCGAAGCCGCCGCCCTGGGCGTATTGAGCCTGGGCAGAGCGTCAACGAACTCTGCAATCTCTTCGCGATAGCGCTCCGCGTCGGCGACCGACGCGACCAGAGGAATGCCCTTGAGAGCTCCCCGGCTGTCCGGCTCGTGGCGATAAAGGGTATCGGGGTGGCTGTCGAAAATTTTCCCGATCCACGTCGTACCCGAACGCGGCATGCCGAAAAGAAGGATTGGAGAATGAGACATAACGCGCCCGGCCAAAGCGCAAGAGTTCGGGGTCAAGGCGACCCCGTTACAACACATCAGCCAGCTTGAATTCGACCCGTTTAAAATAAAGCAGTCCGAGGACGAAGACGATGCACGAGCTGACCGCAGCGATGCCGAAAGCCTGCCAGTCGGGCATGGAATTATGAAGCAACACCTTGCGATAGCCGTCGATGATACCGGCCAGCGGATTGAGAATGTAGATCGGCCGAAATCTCTGCGGTACACTGCTCAGCGGATAGATGATCGGCGTCACGAACATAAACAGTTGAAGCAGCACGGGGACAACCAGGCCGATATCCCGGTAGAACACGTTCATCGGCGCCAGGATCAAAATCAATCCCACAACGAACACGCACTGAATGAGAAACACCGGCAGAACGAGCAAGGCGACCGGCCCCGAAGACACCTGATACATCCACAGCAGACCGAAAAAGAGAATGACTCCGATCGCGAAGTCGACCACCGCCGATGCAACCACAGCCATCGGCACCAGTTCCCTCGGAAAATATACTTTCTGCACCAGCACCTGATTGCTGACCAGACTCCCGGTGCCGCGTCCGACCACGGAGGAAAAAAATTGCCAAGGGAGAACCGCGCAGTAAGAAAAGACCGCGTAAGGGACCCCGTCGCTCGGCATGCGCGCAAAAAACGAAAACACCACCGTAAATACGAGCATAAGAGAAAGCGGCTGAAGTACTGCCCAGGCGATACCCAGGACCGTCTGCTTGTATTTCGATTTGACTTCCCTCAGCCACAAAAAATAAAAAAGCTCCCGATATTGAAGAAGGTTACGAATATAAGCGAGCACGGTTCAGCCTCCGATTGACCTTCCGCCGAACCGCTTCCGAAGAAGATTGTTCAAGCGCCATCGGAGCGTTTTCAAAGATCCAACGGCATAGGCGGGCATCAAAGAACTCGCCACGAAGCTCAGGCTATAAATTCCCGGGTCTTCCACCATCAAATTGCCGAAATAGCGACGATCGAACGGAGACACCCTTTGCCGATAAAAGCGGTACGCCTGAACGTACCAATGGTGATGCAAGAGCTCGCGCAACAAACGGGCTCGCGCCGCCGACAGCTTGGGGGTTCGACGGAGCAAATCGTGATACATGAGGATATGCTCATGAACAAAATTAGGCGTATCCGTAATCAAACTGTCGTCGCGCAGCCGCCGCTCCACGAGTACTTCGGGCACAAAGCCGAACACGCAATCCCGGGATACCATCCTGAGCCAGAGATGTGTGTCCTGAACGATCCGCAGCGATGCCTCAAAATTTCCCACTCGTTCGAGACAGGATCGGCGAATCACGAACGTCGAAGGTAGAATCACGTGCGCTCGCACGATCTTCTCAAAGAACCCGCCATCCGCTACGCGGAGCCCGCCCCCGGGAAGCCGACTAACTTTGCACTTCTCATAAAGGCCGATCTCCTGAAAGTATGCCGGGTATCGAACAGTCTCAGAAAAATTCTGGTAATCCGAAAACACCGCATCGATCGCAGGGTCTTCCGCCAGAACGCTGCACTGCAATTCCAACTTGCGGCGGAGCCACAGGTCATCGGCGTCCAGGAACGCAACCATTTCGCCTTTGGCGAGTTGAATCCCCTGATTGCGCGCCGCCGCCAATCCGGCATTGGGCTGATAGTGGTAGCGGATCCTATCAGGAAACCGATTCGCTACCTCGCGCGTGTTGTCGGTGGAACCGTCATCGACGACAATCACTTCAACAGGCTCATAGCTCTGGCCGAGCGCGCTTTCGATCGCCCCAGTCAAATACCTGGCGCAGTTGTACGTCGGGATAACAACGCTGACCAGGGAACGATTTGGCGCGGCCATGAAGCGGAGTAGGGGGATTAATAAGTGACAATGAGAAACCGCTGGTGAACCAGTTTCGCCTTTGCAAGATGCTCCAAAGCATCATCAAAAGCACCGACTGCTATGCTCCCTCGAGCCTTCATCGTCTCCGGCTTGCCATCGTTGTACATGTCCTTGATACCCCGCTCGACCATGGGATCTTTGAATTTGGCCATGCGGTTGACGCCCTCCATCTCGTTGATCGCCACAGCGAGGAATCCGTAGCTTTGATCCAGCCAGCCTTCCATTTTATCGCGCTCGTCGATTCCCTGTTTGATCATCATCTCAACTCGAGCGTTCAGCTCCATCGCTTGGAGCAGCGCTTTTTGAGCCTTGTTCTTTCTGGCCCGTGCCTCAGCGTTATTTTGACTGTGCCATTGTGCGTAGGCCGTGCCAGCAAATTGTTGCGAAGTAAACCCGCTTCCGGTTAGAACCACCAGTGCAGAGGCGAGGAAGAAAACAGTTGCGTTGCTCATAGGACTCTCCAATGCGCAGGATCCGCGTTCGGCGGATGCGTTTGACCCGGAATCGGGCTAGCTTCGTGAAACGGTGAATGCCCGGGTCGCCGGATGTGCGTACACCGGAAGCGAAGCCGGCGCCGGCTCGGGTTCCTCGACCACAGCCGATTGCTGCTGCTTCACCAGTTGGCCGAGAATGACGATCGCTGCGATGATATGGTAAAAAAGGTCGAAATAGGCGCGGCCCAAAAATGCGCCTCCCAACATGTAGGCGAGCATCGAGACCTGAAGCATATCGGGATAGTCTCGCGCCCACTGAAGTCCGGAGTTGCGGCGGATTGTCCATTTCAGCCGCGTCGTGGTTATTAGACAATACAGAAGCAGCATCACATACAAGCCAAAGGCGACAAAGCCCTGTTCTCCCAGCATCTCGAAATAGCTGCTATGGGCATCATGGATGTTCCAGGGCTCCGGTGAATAACGCCTGTACATCCCCGGTGTCCACATCTCAAAGCCGCCGCCGGTAAGCGGACGCGCCAGGGCTACATTCCAAGCGGTTTTCCATGCATTGATGCGGCCCATCGCCGATGGATCTTCCTCGTAGGTCTCGATGGTATTCATCCGGCTGGTCCAGTGCTGAGGCACGATCGCAACCAGTCCCAGCGCGCCTATGAAAAGCACGATTGCCGCGATCGACTTATACCTTGCCTTTATAAGCAGCAGACAGCTCACGAGCACCATCGTCAGAAAGCCGCCGCGGGAATACGTAAATACGATAGCGATATAGCTAAAGACCAGACAGGTCTTCAGCAGCCATCGCAGCCAGGGTTTGGGCTCGCCCTTGGACAGATAAAACAGCAGCGGCAAGGCCATGCACAAGCCTAGCGCGAGGTCGTTATTGTCTTCGATGAAGGAACCGGCCGGCCCGTACACCCGATACGTTCCGCCGCTGGTGAACACCCAGATACCGCCCTTGAGGCCAATGAGACCCAGGGAGAGCGCGATCACGAGCAAAAGATAGCGGAGCTTGAGCTGAGAGTTGATCAGGATAATTGTCACAAAGTTCATCAGCAGAATTTTTGAGACTTTATCCAATTGCGGCCAGGCGTCGTCGGGATTGATCGCGAACGGTGTCGTGAGCACAAAAATAATCCACAGGCCGAAGATAAGCAGCGTTGCGGGAACTTTCGGCAGCCGCTGTTTATCTTTCGTAATCGCCATACCCACCAGCGTAATGATGGCAACAATCATGGCGATGGGAAACGAGCGGATGAACCCGAAGGAGTACTTGTGCGGGTTCATATAGCTGATCCAGGAAAATACGAGCACGCCTATCCACGGCTGGACGAGCGTATAGGGTAGACTTCCAAAAACGATGACCAATACGACCAGACTGCGCATGGCTCAGCCACCCACCCGATCGCTCAGCATGGCATGGTAAAGTTCCAGGTATTTGCCGGCAATGCTGTCCACGGAGTACCGCTCGCGAATCGCCGCGGCGGCGCGCTCGCCGATGCTCGTCCGCAGCGCGGGATCTGCAGCCAATTGTTCCATCGCTCCGGCGAAACCATTGGCGTCGTTAACGTCGAAAAGCATTCCGGATTGCCCGGAAGCGATCAGATCCGTGGTGCCGCTGATGCGCGTCACCACGCACGCAAGGCCGCAGGCCATCGCCTCGAGCACGGCGTTGGGCATCCCCTCATTGTGCGACGGCAGGATAAAAACGTCCGCCGCCCGGTAGTAGTCCTCGATTTGCGGAGAAAAATCGCGAAAAAGGATGTATCGATCGAGACCTGCCTGCCGCACTAAATCGACCAATAAAGAACGCAACCGCGCGTCCTTTTCGTCCCGGCTCGTGGGACCGACCAGCAACAGACGCCAATCGGCAAAGCCGCCGCGGCGCTCGATCCATGTTTTGACCAGCCATTCCACATTTTTCCTGGAATCGAATACGCCGACGAAAAGCGCCAGCGGCCCGGCTTCGGGAAGCCCCTGGCGCTTCCTCAGCAATTGCTTCTCGGCCAAAGTGGCGGGGCAAAACCGATCGGTATTCACACCCTGGGGAATTTCGACGGCTTTCCTTTGGTCGAGTGGAAGATCCCTGATCTCGGCGGTGATTTGCCGGCTCAAGGAAATGTAGCGGTCGACGTACCCCAGGAAAAATTTTTGCAGCGTGCCGGCTGCTGTGCGGCCGATCTGATGAAGGTCGTTGTGCGCCATGCTGACGGTTGTCAAACTCTTCTTGCCCAGCCATTTGGACAGGGGGCCGACCGCGCTATTGCGGTACGTGCTTCCCAGGGCGTGAACAATGTCGAAGCGATCTTTGTGGGCACGGAGCGCGCGCCACATGTTCCACCACAAGATAAACTCACCGTGGCGGCGCGGCCCGTCGGCAATGCGATAAACGTCGAAGCCCTGGTAGCGTTCGTAGGTTGCGAGGCCCGAGTTGTCCACGGTCACGAAAAAAAACTCGACGCCGCGCTTGCTCAACGCCTTCGCCAGCGAGACGGCGTACAGTCCGGCGCCGCTGAAATGCGGCGGAAAGTAGTACGAAAAAGCACAAACGCGGATTTTCGCTGAAGAAGCCGTTTTGTCCTCCCGTCAATTTTTCGAGAGAGCCCAGGCGTGCAAAACCACCAGAGCCCACACCTTGAAACGCAGCTTTTCATCTCCCGCCAGGAAGCGGTCTACCCAGGGCTGGACGTCTCGGACGTCAACCAGACCGGCACGACGTACAGCGTTTTGCCCGAGGAATTCATGAACGAGCTCATAATCCGAGTGGGCGAGCAAAGCCTGCAGGGGAATGTTGAAGTAATGTTTTTTGTCGGCGAGCAGGCGATCGGGGAAATACCTGCTGAAAAGTTGCCGGAGCAATATTTTGGTCGCACCGTCGGAGAATCGGTAACGTGTCGGCAGGCCGCGCACATAGGCATTCAAGCTTGCATCGTGATACGGCAGCTCAACCGGAGCGTCGACCAGGGCGGCAGCTTCGAAACGGCAATCATCCGGCGGAAAAAACGCGAGCGCATCGTATAAGGCCTGCGCGCCCTTCATTTGTTGCGCTCGAAACGCCCGGTAGAACCCGCTTTCCGCGAGGCTGATCGGTTTTCCTGCGAGTTCCTCCAGCTCGCGCCGGCTCCAGCCGGACCACGTCACGAACAGCTCCTCGACGTCGTCAAAATCAAAGAGCGACGCGTAACGCGCGACTTCTTCGAATCGAAGCCGCTTCAAGGCCTCGGCGACGCGCTTTCTGCAGAAGCGCGGAAGCCGCGCCGAAACCGTCGTCGAAAACCACAGGTGACGGGGGACCGGGGCACTAAAAAGATCGTCGCCGCCAACGCCGCCGCTGATCACATCGACGCGCTCGTGGACGGCTTCACAGGCAAGGATTAGCGGCAAGCCCGCCGGGTCCCCAAACGGCTGGTCGAACCCCTTCGACATCAAATCAAAAGCGCGCCGGTAGTCTTTCAGCTCGAACCGCAGCTCCGTGTGCGGCACCCCGATGTGACGAGCCAAGGACTTTGCGGTCTGAGCTTCGTCAAGCGCGGCGTTGTCAAAGCCCACGGTGAAGGCTTCCACGGCGCCGGGGTTCACGTTTTGACACACCGCTGTCAGCGTCGCCGAATCGACCCCGCTGCTCAGAAACACGCCCACCCGCCGCCCACCGAGTCTCTTGCGCACGGCATTCCGGAACAGCTGGTCGAATTTTTCCAAAATCTCGCCAGCCTGCCCACTCGATACCGCGCCATGGCTTTCTCTCCGGTTCGAGCCGAGGGTTTCAGTCCGCGCATCGCCGCGCCGAATGCGCAAATAATGTCCCGGTTCCAGGCGGGAAATTCCGCGATAAATCGTCCGCGGCGGGGCAATGTACAGGAAGCGCAAAAACTCGTAGACCGCTTGAAGATCGATTTCGGCCGCATTTTCGACCAAAAGTCCGAGGAAGGAGCTAAAAACCAAACCATTTGCATCGAGCCGGTAATACAGGTGGGCGTCGGCGCGAGGGTCGCACAGCAGAAAAAACTCGTCCTCATGCGCGTCCCAAAGTACCGCGCCGAAGGTGCCATCCAGGCGTTGCAAAAACTCGGCTCCCTCGGATCGATAACCCTCAGCGAGAAAACCACTTCGCTCCGGGTCCAACTGTAGGGCCGCCGCTTCTTGCGTATGATCGTAGATCTCCCCCATGGCGAGCGCGTAGACGCCGCCGCTTTCATACACCGTCGGGGCCTGAGCTGCGTTGGAGTTTCTCTTCAACGATCCGAAAACAGCCGGTCCGAAAGTCTGGGATCGGGCTTCTGAAGCCGAGCGCCGAGCGCGCCGGAGCAACAGATCGGCCTGGCACCCTGCCGCCCGGCCGGCGCCGCTGAAATTCAGACTTCCGAAAATCGCTTCGCCGCCAAAAAGCATTTACCCGCGCACCCGAAGCAATGAACGAACCACACGGGACCCTAGATAGCTGCCCGCCAAATACGCGATGATTCTCGCGTCGAAGCCGTAGTTAAGGCCCCGCCACAGGGCCGTCTTGGCGTCGGCAAGCCGGAGCTGGCGCAAATAAAAATAACCGAGATTTCGATAACTATGCTTTAGCGGTCCTTGAACATCGACGCCGCACGCAACCAGATCGCCGGCGTGCTCGCGCGCGAGTTTCTGCATGACCGCGATGGCAGCCAGCGCCATCGCTTCCGTATCATTCGAAAGATTCGTCGAATGAACCCGCTTCAATTTCCAAACTTTCTCGGAAAAGTGGATCGGGTGCTTGAGAGCGATACGCAGCCAGATATCCCAGTCTTCGACGCGGCGGAAGTTTTCATCAAACAACCCGGCCTCGACAAGCCAGGCCTTTTTGACGACAACGGTTCCGACGGGAATGAAGTTCATATGCAACAGCTTGCGCAATGGATCGAGCACGCGCCTTTCGTGGCCGAAGTAGGCCGCGCCCAGGCCATAGCGCTCGAATAGGGGCGCTTCGGTCCAGCCGTCGTCGGCAAATCGCCGCGCGTTGCCGAACAGAAGCCCCACCGCCGGATCGGACTGAATGATGGCCATCTGCTCGGCGAGCTTGTCTGCAGGCCAGATGTCGTCGCCATCCAAGAGCGCGATGTATTCGCCGGCGGCGCGGCGAATCCCTTGATTGCGCGCATGGGACAACCCTCCGTTCTCCTGCCGTATCACGACTACCTGCGGGTACCGGGCAAGAACTTCGGGGGTCTCGTCCGTCGAGCCGTCGTCGACAACGACGATTTCTGTCGCAGCGTAGGTCTGGCGCAAGGCGCTGTCGATGGCCGCTGGCAAATAGCGCGCGCAGTTGTAGGCCGGAATCACCACGCTGACAAGCGGAATCGAGGACATGATGTTACAGCGCCCGTCTCGATTGCCGGCACTTGGCGCGCAACGCGGCAAACCATCCGTACGTCGCGGGCGACATCGCTTCGGCACAGCACTTGAGCGCCGCCAGCGTGGGCGAAAGCCGCCAGCTGCGACACGCCAGACTCGCCGCCAGCTTCGGCTGTCCGGCCCTCAGGCAGTGCGAGGCATAGCTGGAGCAGGTTGTTGCGATCGCCCGTTTCACCGCCCGCGACGGAAACAATGAGTCATGTTTCTCCAGGGCCGCGAGGTTGGTGCGATAAAAAAGCTCCCCCCGCGCCAGCCACGCGCCGGAAAGGCCGGTATCATGAACGCGATAACGCGACGTGGGCTCGTTGATAAAAATCGTCGGGTAGCGTTTCGCCAATCGAAGCTCAAATTCGTAATCTTCCGCATTACGGAAGCTTTCGTCGAAGCAACCGACTACGTTAAATGCTTCGCGCCGAATAACGAGAGACGAGGTCGCCACGCAATTGACTTCCAGCAACAAATCGTAAGCCCCGCCCTTTACGGCTCCATCCAGCGGCTCGTTCGCGCCGATCCACTTGCGCAAGGGCGCCGGATAAAACGGCTCTCGCGGGATCGCGGTGGTCTCCGTGTCCACCAGATTCCAGACCGTAGAAAACGCAAACCCGGCATCCGGATGCTGCTCCAGAAGAGCGATTTGCTTGTCCAGCTTGCCGGCAAGCCAGATATCGTCCGCGTCCAACAGCGCGATATACTTTCCGCAGGCCTTTCGGATTCCGAAATTTCTCGCCGCCGAGACGCCGCGAGGCGGCTGGAAATGGTACTCGACCCGGTGTCGCCAGGGTTGCAACCGGGGAGTAGTCGTCTCGGGAGAGCTGTCGACCAGAATGACTTCGTCAGGCTGCCGGCTTTGCGAAAACAAGCTTTCCAGGGCGCTTTCAAGGTACCCGGCGTGGAAGGCGGGAATGATCACGGAAACAGTCGTCATGATGCTTGCCGCGATGCCTCGTGCCGCCGCGATGCGCAGCCGAAAATGAAGCCGATGAAATACCAGATCGTGATTTCTTTGCGCAGCGAGCGCTGAAAACCGTTTTTGCAGATGTTGGAAAGAAACGCTCCGATGCTCCGCATCAACTGCGGGAATACGAAAATCGGAACGCCCAAGATTCTCCTGGCGCGTTTCGGCGCATATTCGCGCCCCGAGTTCACGCCGTTGAAAAAATGGTTTTTGCGAAAAAAAGCCTTGTCCACCCGCAGCGGTTGAAGTTCGTGATACACCAGTGCGGCGGGTTGATACACCGCACGGAATCCCGCCTTCAAAAAGCGCGCGAAAAATTCCGGCTCTTCGCCGGTGGCAAGGGATGCTTCGCTGCGGCCGAGACTCGGATCAAAGCCGTCAATCGTATCAAACACTTTCTTGCGAAAGGCCATATTAGGCCCATAGGGCGGCATTGCCTCCGAGGTAATGATCTTCTCCTGGTTGCCATAATCCAGGCGCGCCAGGAACCCGAGCAGATCATCAGTCACCCATTTCGGCCGCGGGAACGTCCACGCCAGCTCAATTTTACCGATCACTCCGTCGCACGCATGCGTCTCGAAGGTCCCGATCACAGATTGTACCCAACCGGGTTCCGGCCTCACATCGTCATCGGTAAAAAGAAGCATCGCTCCGCGCGCCTCGGCGATGCCACGGTTACGGGCATTCGAGGCGCCCTGCTTGGTTTCGAATACTTGCCGCAGCGGCACAGGAAAATCGCGCGCAAGGGCATTCACTTGAGCCGACGTGTCATCCCGTGAATTATTGTTTACGACCACGACTTCCCAATCCACATTCGGCGCAACCACCTGCCGGCGCAGACACTCGAGCGTGCGCCGCACCGACACACAACGATTATAAGTGGGAACGATCACGCTTAAATTCATCGTAGACCCAGCCGACGCAAGGCGCGCTGTGAATAGTACTGGATTTCCCGGGAGAGCGGCATGGCGTTCTCGCCGTAGGAAAGGGAGCGCTTGAACATCGCCAAACTGTAGCGGCCGGTTATATCGAGCCGCCTGAGCGAAAACACATCTTCGGCCGGTGTATTGAAGCCCGAGCGCGTCGTGCATCCGGCGAGGTAGCCGGCCTCAGCGACCTCATGACGCAGATGCTCGTCCCAGCTCCCGAATGGATACGCGAACGACGCCACCGAAACCCCGAGTCCGTCCTGTAAGGTTTCCTTCGAAACGTTTATTTCGCGCCTTGCCTCGGCCGAGCTCAGCTCCGTGAGCCGCCGATGCGTCTGCGCGTGGGAGCCAATCGTGAAGCCGGCGTCGACGATCGCTCGTGCCTCCCGCCAACTCACCAGGCGGTCCTTGCCAGGTATCCAATCCGCACGCTGTCCCATCCGCCCGGCAATCAAAAAAAACGTTCCCGGCAGGTTGCATCGTTTCAAAATTGAGCAGATCACCTCGCAGCTTCGCTGATAGCCGTCGTCAAAGGTAAGCGCAACCAGATAATCCTGCGTCTGCCCTCCGGACTTCAGCTGCAAAACCAACTCCTCCAGCTCAACCACATGAAGCTTCGACCTGGCGAGATACTCCATCTGACGCCCGAACTCGCGCTCGGAAACGGTTGCACCATCGGCGTCAAGCGAAGACCCGACGGCGTGATACATCAAAATTGCAGCGCGCATCGCGTCTTATGGGTACCAGATCCGTTGACGAAGGGAGCCGCTCAAATGACCCAGTTTCTCTCCGAGCTCGAGAGACAGTTGATATCCCTGCGCCCGGCTTGGCGCGTTCGCCAATCGCAGCCGCGCGGCGAGACAGGCAAAGGCGTAACGACTTCCGCGCCGGACAATAGATCGATACTCCCAATACAGCTTCTTGATTGACGCTCCGCCGCTCAACGGCCAGCGATATTTCTTATAAAGCACGACCGCTGCTCGCGCATGCCGAAATTTTTGTCGAAACAGGGCGGCCGCGCTGGGCGGCGGTCGATGTCTGACAACCGAGCCCGAGGCAAGCACGACCAAAAACTCGCTGCGCAACTGCATGCGCCAACACAAATCGGCGTCTTCGCCGTCGATCAAGGTTTCGTCGAATCCGCCCACGTGCTCGAGCGCTTGCATGCGAAAGGCGACGTTTCCGGTCGCCGCAAACGGCAGAAACGGATGTTGAAAATTGACTTGCTGCGAAAGATAGTTTTTCTCTTCGAGATAGTCTCCGAGCGACGTGCTGGAGCCGATGATGGAAATTTCACCAGCCACACAGCCCACGCGGGCGTTCTCGAACGGTTCTAACAGGCGCGCAAGCCAATCTTGTTCGGGACAACAATCCGCGTCCACAAAGACAACGAATTCCGAGTTCGCGGCGCGGATGCCGGCATTGCGCGCAAAGGCCCTGCCGCGCCGAGGCTCAACGATCACTCTGGCTCCCGTCTCCCGAGCCACGGACGCCGTTTGATCCGTTGACCCGTTGTCCACGACGATCAGTTCATCGCGGTCCGTAAGCTGCGCTTGAATTCTTGGCAGCCAAGAAGACAGATTTCCGGCTTCGTTCAACGCCGGCACAATAACGGACGCTCGCTGCATACACTGGCTAATCAGCAAGAGCTCGGCTTGGCGCTTTGAGCTTCCCCGCCGCCGGGGCGCCCGGGGGAAATCCTATCCCAGAGGTCATAAATCTTTGATCGGTAGTCGCTGGATGCCTTGTGCAGGTTTGATTGCACGACAATACCCAGCCGACTGTTGTTGTAATCCGTCAAGCTTTCATCTAAAGCACCCGCGAGGAATTGATCGAAGGAAACGTCGTCCCAGACGATACTGTGAAGAACAGCGGTGCTCACCGGGATATCGGCAACTCCAAGCACTTCCTCCGCAAAAACACCATACAGGCAGTACTCGGAAAAAAGCTCAGCTTCGAACAGAATCGTTTGCCACGGGCGTCGGTGCACCTTTTCCACGTAGATCGTCAATTTCTTGAGCCAGTCAGCATTCCACACAACGGGCCACGCGATATAGTGGTGATCGTCCGGGCCAGGGGCGAGCGCCAACAATTCCCGGCTGTGCCGCATTAGATTTCTTTGTCTGGCCGACTCGCTCTCGGGCTCGGTTCGATACAAAATTCCACGGGTCTGATCCGAAGCCAAGAAGCTTTCATCGCCAAATTGCCGCATAAAAACAAAGTCGGAGTCCAGAATCACAATGACGGGTGTATCGACGACGCAGGCCGCGTTCAGCTTGACCACTTGTTGAACAAACCAACCAGGGCGCCCGCCAAAACGATGAAGCCTCCACGCCTGATTCGGAAATATCTTCTGAAACGAGCGATACCAACTCGTCGGATAAAAAATGGGATCGACCAGACTTTCCTGGGAGATGAACTCAATATCCGGATCGCCTATCTGGTCACGGAAATAAGGTATCTCCAGCGCGGGAACGGCAACCAGATGGCGAGCGGCCCCCTGGTAAAAGCGGCGAATGCTCTCTCGCAGCAGCACGAGTCGATCGAAATCGCCTCGGTAACTCGGAGTGAAAAAAGTAATCTTAGAACGACTGGGCATGCGGCACACCGGATCCACCAATCAGATATCGCGACAGCGCGTCGTGCCAGTCAGGTTGTGCGTCCGAGCCGCACAGCACTCGAGCGCTTCGAAGAGCGGAATTCATCGGGCGGCGCGCCCGCATCGGATACGCTATCGCCGGCACGGGAGTGACCCGCGCTTGCAAGCCGGCAAGATCCAACGCGGCCTGGGCGAGCTGATGCCAGGTACAGGTTCCACCGTTGGCGGCGTGGACGATTCCGGTTTCTCCCGCTTCCAGCAATTGCTTCACGACCGCCGCCGCGTCCCGCGTGTATGTGGGCGATATATGAAGGTCATCGACCACGCGCAGAGCCTCTCCGCGCCTCGCTTTGGCCAGAATCGTCTCGATAAAATTGCCGCCCTTGCCGCGGGCGCCGGTTTTACCGAAGAGGCTGGCCACACGGACGATCAGCCAGCGCGGCGCAGCCTGGCGGACCAGGTATTCGCCGGCAAGCTTCGACGCGCCGTAGACGTTGATCGGATTGGGCGCATCCGATTCGACGTACGCGGTCTGCTTCGTGCCGTCGAATACGTAGTCCGTGCTGATGTAGACGCAGCAGGCGCCGGCCGCCGCGCAGGCGCGCGCGACGTTGAAGGCGCCGACGGCGTTCACCGCGAACGCCACGTCGGGTTGGTCTTCGCAATCATCGACCCGCACGAAGGCGGCGCAGTTGATCACGTGATCGGGCTTGATTCTGGCGATGACGGCGCGCACTTCGCCGGCCCGGGTGCAATCGGCTTCCTGGTGCGTCAACGGCGTTACTTCGAAGCGATCGTCCCGGCGGAGAACTTCCACCAGGTCCGTGCCCAACTGTCCGGTGCTGCCGAGAATCGCCACCCTCGGCATCAGGACACCCGCTCCCATCCGCGCGCATAGACCGCTTCATAATAATTCCGATAGGCGCCCGAGGTCACCCGCGCGATCCAGTCGGCGTGATCGAGATACCAGCCGACGGTGCGGCGCATTCCGGCGGCAAAATCGACCCGCGGCGACCAGCCGATCGCGCTTCGCAGTTTGCCGCTGTCGAGAGCGTAGCGGCGGTCGTGCCCCGGCCGATCGGTCACCGAGCGGATCCGTTTCAGAAGCGCCGCGGAGTCCAGCCGCCGGCGCTCCGCCACCGCCGCGCAAAGCGCATGAACGACATCGAGGTTGGTGCGCTCCTCGCCCGTGCCGATGTTGTAGGCGGAACCGATCTCACCCTTTTCCAGCACGCCGAGAATCGCGCGGCAGTTGTCCTCGACATAGAGCCAGTCGCGGATCTGTTTGCCGTCGCCGTAGATCGGGAACTCGAGATCGCTGAGACCGTTTCGAATCAAAAGCGGAATCAGCTTTTCCGGAAACTGGTACGGACCGTAGTTGTTGGAGCTGCGCGTGACGATCACCGGCACGCCGTAGGTGCGCCGATAGGAAAAGCACAGCAGGTCCGCCGCGGCTTTGGTAGCGGCGTAGGGACTGCTCGGCAGCAGTGGCGCGCTTTCGTCGGACGGCTCCTTGCCTTCCTTGTCGCCATAGACCTCGTCGGTCGAGATGTGCAGAAAGCGCTCCACCGGACAAGCGCGCACCGCTTCGAGCAGAGCCTGCACGCCGCCGATGTTGGTCTGCAAAAACGGCGCAGCATCGAGGATGCTTCGGTCCACGTGGGATTCGGCGGCAAAATTCACCACCGCCCAGGGCTTTTCTTGGGCGAGCATCTTTTCGACGAGCGCCCGATCGCAGATATCGCCCTGGATAAAGCGCATCCGCTCCTTGGGCAGATCGGCGACGTTTTCCAGATTGCCGGCGTAGGTGAGCTTGTCGAAATTGATAACGCGCCAATCGGTCTCGGCGCAGAGCAGCCGGACGAAATTACTGCCGATAAACCCGCAGCCGCCGGTGACAAAAATAGTTTTGCTCATGGAGCGCTCAGATCAGCGAAGGGCCGCGCGCGGGCGGTCGTAAGAAAAATTATTGTCGGCCTGTTTGAGCGGCGGCCAGCGCTGGTCGCGCGGCGAGAGCCGGGGCTCGGCGACCGGCCAGGCGATGCCGAGCTCCGGATCGTTCCACTGAAGCCCCGCTTCCTGCTCTGGCGCATACTCTTCGCTGGTCATGTAAAAAATCTCGGCTTCCGCGCTGATCACGCAGAAGCCATGCGCAAAGCCGACGGGCACGTACAGCATTTTTCTGTTTTCCGCCGAGAGCGTGACGCCCACCCACTTCCCATAGCTCGGCGCGCCGCGGCGCAGATCGACGGCGACATCGTAAATCTCTCCGGCCAGCGCGCGCACCAGCTTGGCCTGCGCTTTGGGGCGCTTTTGATAGTGCAGCCCGCGCAGAATGCCGCGCGCGGATTTCGAGTGGTTGCACTGGACAAAACTCTCTTCGATGCCGGCGGCGGCGAACTCGGACCGCTTGTAGCTTTCCATGAAAAACCCGCGCTCGTCGGGAAACAGCGGCGGGTCGATCAAAATCACCTCCGCGATCGCCGTGGGCGCGAAACGAAACGGCATCAGAGCAAGACCTCGGAATCGTCGCCGATCATCAGCCGATAGGCCTGGTGAACCTTGTGATCCTTCAGCACGACGGAATTTTTGCCGATCAGGCTGTCTTCGAGACGATCGACCTGCTCAATGCGGGCGTTCTCCAACAGCACGCAGTGCTCCAGCACCGAAGAGAGGATGCGGCAGCCGTTGGCGATCGAGGTAAACGGCCCGACGAACGATCTTTCGATCAGCACGTTGTCGCCGATCACCGCCGGGCCGCGCACCGTGCTGTCGACGATCCGGCTGCCGGCGCCGAGCCGGACCCGCCCGGTTACCTGGCTCTGCGCGCTGATCTCGCCGTCGATCTGGCGCTGGACCCATTCGTCGAGAACGACCGTGTTGGCGGTCAGCAAATCGTCTTTTTTCCCGGTGTCCAGCCACCAGGATTCGATGCGGTCGCTCAGGACTTTGCCGCCGGCGTCGAGCAGGGCCTGAATCGCGTCGGTGATTTCCAGCTCGCCGCGCCAGGACGGCGCGATCGCGTTGACGGCCTCGTGAATGCGCTCGGTGAAAAAATAAATGCCCACCAGCGCGAGATTGGATTTCGGCTCCTTCGGTTTTTCCACTAGGCGAACCACCCGCTGGTCGCCATCGACCTCGGCGATGCCGAAGCTCGAGGGATTGTCCACTTCCTTGAGCAGAATCGACACATCCGCTCCCGACGCGGCGAATTTTTCCCGATAGGTATTGATTCCCGAGCCGATGAGGTTGTCGCCAAGGTACATGACGAAGGAATCGGCGCCGAGATACGGCCGGGCGATCTTCACGGCATGGGCGAGGCCGAGGGGTTCGCTTTGCAGAATATATTCGACGCGCATTCCCCACGGCGCGCCGCTGCCGACCGCCTCGCGCACGGCGTTGCCGGTCTCGGGCGAGATCACGATCCCGACCTCTTCGATGTCGGCCTTGCGCAAGTTGTCGAGCACGTGAAAAAGAATCGGCCGATTGCCGACCGGCACGAGCTGTTTCGCCGCGGTGTGGGTCAGCGGCCGAAGCCGGGTGCCGCGACCGCCGCTGAGAATTAAGCCTTTCATGGACGGCGTGAAAAGATAAGTTGAAGTTTTCGCCCGCTCTCGACGGCGGAAAAAAGATAGGCTTCCGCCATCACCGCATCCGCGGCCCTTCGCTCACCCGCCAGAACTGGACCCAACGACCCCAAAAAACCTGCGTGCTTTGTACCTGCCGGCTGTTCCCGTGACAAAATTTGCCATGTCACGCCGCCAGATTTGACTTCCACGCGCTACCTAAGCCGGACAAAACTGATCAAAACGTTCGCTTTAGCATCAGCCTTCGACAGCCTTGTAAACTATGGGCAAAAAGCATTCCAAGTGATGGAATTTTAGTCGCTTTTTACGCCTTTTCGTGCAGCGCGACGGCTTTGTCCGCATGGTGGCGGTGCCAAAGCTCGAGCATCATGAACGTCCAGATGTGAGAGCCGTAATAGCTACTCTGCTCCGCGTCGTGCAGCTTGAGCAAGCGCTCCAGCGCCGCTTTGCGAAAATAACCGCGCTGCACGCTGCGCGGCTCGAGCAAAAGCCCCCGCGCCAGCTCGCGAAAACCCGGGTCCTGGCGCAGCCAATCGCCGGTCGGCAAGCCGAAGCCGTGCTTTTTCTTTTGCAAAATTTCCTGCGGCAACAAATTTTCAAAGGCCTTCTTGAAAATGTAGCGCTTCGACCACCCCTTCACCTTCAGGCGCGCCGGTATCTTACCCGCCACCTCCGCGACCTCGGGATCGAGAAAAGGATAGCGCACTTGAATTCCCTGAGTCTCCGCCATGCGGTTGACTTTGAACAGATCGTTGTCCGAAACCGCGAGTTTCAGATCGACGTAGAGGAGCCGGTTGAGCGCGGCGACATCGCCGGCCCGGTGGTAATGCCGCCGGGGGATTTCCAGGGGGAATTCGCGCTCGATGGCGTCTCTGAAATCGTCCGAAAAATATTCATCCGCGCGATCGCGAAAATAGAGCTGATAGGAAAAAAACCGCTCCACCACCGGCAGATTCGCCTTGCGCACGTAGTTTCTCACCTTGCGCCAGGGATAAAATCCCGGGATCAGCGCGACGCCGCCGTCGATCAGGAACCGGGCCGGCCGCGGGACTCGGTGGTAGAGCGTAAAAACCTTCTCGGTCAGGTAGCGCTCATTGCCGCCGTAGAGCTCATCGCCGCCGTCGCCGGCAAACATAATCCTGACCCCGGCCTCGCGCGCCATCTTCAAGCAAAAAAATGTCGGAATCGCCGAGCTGTTGGCGAAAGGCTCGTCGTAGGCGGCGGCCAGAGCGGGAATCGCCTCCAGAGCCTCGGCCGGCCGCACAAAATATTCATGCGCGGCGCTGTTGAAATGCCGCGCCGCGATCCGCGCGTAGTGGATTTCGTTATAAGCCGCTTCTTCGAAGCCCACCGAAAAGGATTTGATCGGCGCGCCGGCAATTTTGCCGAGAAGACCGAGAACGGTGCTGCTGTCCGTGCCGCCGCTCAGAAATGCGCCGACTTCGGAGATTGCCGGCGAACCGCAAGCGAGCGCGCAGCGCAGCGAGTCTTCCACCGACTCCTGCAAATTGGCCGCCGCCTCGGCCTCGCTCCAGTCCGTTTCATCGTAGGCCACGTCCCAGTAGCGCCGCACCGCGGCTTCGCCCTTCGAATACACGAGCGCCTGCCCCGGCTCCAGGCGGCGCACCTGCTCGTAGATCGTGAAGGGCGCGGGAATGCACGAATGATTGAGATAAAAATAAAGCGCATTGCGATCGATCGTGCACGCGACATGCGGCGCGCCGGTTAGCCGGCCGATGCGGGTTGCAAAGGCGAGCGCCCGCGGCGAGGCGGCGTAGTAAATCGGGCGCGTGCCGAGGGGATCCGTCGCGAGCACGAGTCTTCGTTCGCGCTCGTCCCAGAGCGCGATTGCAAAGGAGCCGCGCAGCAGCTTGACGAACTCCCAGCCGTGCCGCCGGTACAGCTCGATGAGCGGATTTTGCCCGTTCGTGCCGCGCTGAGACCCGCGAGCGGAATCCCGCGCGGCGGCAAAGCCTTCGAGAAAAAGCGCAATGCCGTCCTCGCGCCAGGACTCCGCCCAGCCGTGCCAGCTCCCAGGCCAGATATCGCTCTCGTCCGCGGCGGGCGAAGAAGGGAAATTCGCGTGGATTGCCTCGGTAACCAAGATTTAGCCTCTAACTCGAAAATCTTAACGACGCCTCAGCCCTCTTTGCGAAACGTCGACGGCGCAACGTCGTCACTCGCGGTCGCGGCGCGGTCCTGCGGACTCAAAAGCGCTTCGAGGCGCGCGCCGATCGCGTCCCAATCGTAGTCCCGCTTCATTTTTTTCCATGCCCGCGCGGTGAGCGCCCGGCCCAGATCGTGGTCGCGCAAAAGCCTCATCACCTGCGCGGCGAACGCTTCGGCGCTGCTCGCGGTCAAGATCTCTTCGCCGTCGACCACGTCGATTCCCTGAATCGCCGCGGGGGTCGCCACCACCGGGATACCCATGCCCATCGCTTCGAGCACTTTATTCGGCACGCCGCGGACGATGCGCATCGGCGCCACGCTCACGTCGGCGCCGACGAGATACGCGCGCACGTCGGCCACTTCGCCGACCACCTCCACGCCGTCGATGGCGCCGAGGCGCCGAACCGCGGGCGTCGGCGCGCGCCCGACGATCTGAAAAAGCGCGCGCGGGAATTGCTCCCGGATCCGCGGAAATATCTCCCGCGCAAAATATTCCACCGCATCGACGTTGGGCGGATAGTCCATGGTGCCGATGAAAACGATTTTCGCGGGTGCAGCGCCGCCGTTGGCATCGACCGGCGGCGCCGGCGCCGCAGTGCGCGGCAAACGCCTCAGCTCCAGCTGCGTGCCGTTGGGCAGAACCTCGATGACACCGCCGCCGCCGCGAGCGCGAAATAAATCGGCTTCGGTTTGTGCCACGAACAGGCTGCGCGTGGCCCAGGCCGTGACCGCGATTTCCAGACGCGACAGCCGCTTGTGCTCGAGCCTGTAGAGCAAAGAGAGCGGCAACCGCGCGGTCTCCGCCAGTTGAGCCCACTTGTCCGAGTCCACATCGACGAAATCCACGAGCTTGCGCGCCGCGGGAACGCGCGCGGCATAGGGCGCAACTCCGGAGGAGAACGCGAACACAGCGTCGAACCGACCGGCGCACCGCGCGTTTTTGACGGCGCGGCGAAAGGCTCGGGAATCGTAAAACCCTTCGGTCAGGCTCCGCCCGGCAAGCAGCGCTGCCAAGCCGCGGCAATTGCCCCACCAGCGATGGCGGCGCACCGCGAACGCTTTTCCCTTGCACAGGGAATTCAGTTGCGCGCTATGGGCGCGGTCGCGCGCCTCGTCGACGAAATAGATCAACGTGACATCATGCCTGCGCGCCAGGTGCGACAGCAGATGGAACGAGCGGATCTTGTCGCCCTTGTCCGGCGGGTACGGCGTCCGATGCGCGAGAAAAAGAATCTTCATCGGTGGTCGGTCGAAAACGTCAGGGAATATGTCGAACGATGCGCGGTCCCAGGGAATTGGTCACGCTCAACGGCAGGCCGCGCCAGATACGGATCGCCCACTGCAGTTTGGGATTGAGCGGGCTTGTGTCCGGCAACGGCTGTCCATTGGGCGCGTAATACCAGTACGGCAGCGCCGTCGGCTCGAAACCCCAGTGCCGTTTGAAATCGTAGGAGCCGGTTCCCTGCTTGCTCCTGCCGAAATCGAATACTTTACAGCCCCGCGCCGCCGCATGGCGCATGAGCTGCCAATACATAAAATCGCTGGGCGCGAGGTGAAAATATTCCTTCAGGGCGCCGCCGTAGTACGGCAGCACCTGGTCGCGGTAGAAAAAAGACAGCACCGCGGCGATGATTTTTTCCTGGTATTGAACCAGCAGCAGGTTGCAGCGGTCGCCCAAAGCGGCGACCAGATTCTGGAAATAGCCGTAGCCGTACACCGGCGTGCCCAGGTTGCGCACGCTCTCGGCGTACACCTGGTAAAACTCGCGCAGCCGCGCGAGATCGAAGATTGCCGTGAGGCCGTGCTTCTCGCCCTGGCGAACCATGCGCCGCTGCTTGCGCGGGATGCGCGCCAGATTGGCTTCGTCGCTGGAATCGATCGGGCTCACGAACGTGACATAAAGATCCTTGCGCGACCAGCGCGAGGCCGCGCCGTTGAAGCCCTCGAAGTTGATGGAATCGCTGCGCGGATTGCCGCGGATTTCCAGATAACGAACCTTCTGCTCCGCGGCGATTTGCGCGGCCCGCCCCAAAAGCGCGCTGCGCGCCTCTTCGTCGGCCGCCAGCGGACCGCCGTAGACCCCGGCGGGCATGGCAACCAGGCTTCGCCCAAAAAGCATGCTTTTGACCAGGAAAAGCGGCAACACGCCGGTAATTTCCCCGGCTTTGCGAGCGCACAGATACCTGGGCTCGTAGCCGAAGCTTTCGCGCAAAATTCCGCGCCAGGGAAGCAGATGAAAAAAAGTCCCCGCCGGATGGCGGTTTACAAACTCGTCCCAGGAAGGGTCGTCGTCGAGAAAAAAATCGCATTCCATCGAAAAGTTCCAACTCAGGCAGGCCGAACGCTGGCCGCGCTCTCGCCGTCCTGCCAGCTCGACAACTCGGCGCGCTCCATCGGCGCGTGGTCCTCCACCAGCAATTGAATGATCCTTGTCGCCGCATGGCCGTCCCAGAACTGCGGCGGCGTAACCGGCGCTCGCGCGCCGCGCATGATGCGCGCGAACTCGTCGACGATCTTCCCCGAATCCGCGCCCACCAGGACGTTGGTCCCATGGGTCAACGTGACCGGCCGTTCGGTATTCTCGCGCAGCGTGATGCAGGGCACGCCGAGGATCGTCGTCTCTTCCTGAATGCCGCCCGAGTCGGTCAAGACCACCTTGGCGCAGGACATCAGGTGCAGAAAATCCAGGTATCCCAGCGGCGGCACGAGCCGGATGCGCACGCGCGAATCCCAGGGCTCCGGGCCTTCCATGAAATGATCGACGAAGTAATCGCCGAGATCGGCTTCCTGGATTTGCTTCAGGGTGCGCGGATGCGCCGGGAAGATCAGCGGCATGTGGCGCGAAATATCGAGAAACGATTCGATGATCTTGGCGAAGGTGGCGGCGTCGTCCACGTTGGCCGGACGATGCAGGGTCAGGATCGCGTAGGACTTGATGCGCGCGTTCTCGTGCAGCTGCAAATCGCTGAGAATCGTCGACTCCTGGGCTTTGGCGCGGTAGCGCAGCAAGGTATCGATCATCACGTTGCCGACGAAATGGATCTTTTCCGGCGCGACGCCTTCCCTTCTCAGGTTCTGGTTGGCGCTATCCTCGGTGGTGAAAAGATAATCGGAGAGCGCGTCGGTGACGATCCGATTGATCTCCTCCGGCATGCTTCGGTCGAAGCTTCGCAACCCGGCCTCCACATGAGCGAGCTTGGGAATCACCGGCCTGCCCGCAGCGCCGGCCCAGTAGGTTTTTTTCGCCACCAGCGCGCAGGCCACCGTGGAATTGACGTCGCCCACGACAAGCACCACATCCGGTTTTTCCGCCAGCAAAACTTTCTCGAATCCCTCCATGACTCGGGCGGTCTGGGTCGAATGCGAGCCCGAGCCGACGCCGAGAAACAGATTCGGCTTCGGCAATTCGAGGTCGTTGAAAAACAGATCCGACATGTTGGCGTCGTAGTGCTGGCCGGTATGGACCAGCACGTGCTCGATGCTCGGGCTTCCGCCCTGGCGGTTGTATTCCTTGATCGCTTCGCAAATGGCGGCGACCTTCATGAAGTTCGGGCGCGCGCCCACCACGGAGATGATTTTAAAGGCCATCGCCCACCTCGCATTGCGCGCTTGCGTCGCTCCAGGATGTGGACAGCACGTTCGCCATCGGGCCCCAGGAAAAATCAGCGAGCAGGCGCGCGAACTTGGATTCCGTAGCTTGCAGGTTGTGGTAATGCCGGAACTCGGAGCGCCAGCCGGCGGCGACCCGGGGCTGGTCGGGATCGATCTCCCAGGGATGCAAGTAGACCATGGCCGGCTGTTTTTCCTTCGAGTTGATCCGGCGGATGGCCCACGCCGTAAGCTCGTAGGGAAAAAGCCGGAAGTAGCCGCCGCCGGCCACGGGCAGATTGACGCCGCACGCGGTAAACGTCGAGGGCGGAAATTCGATAAGGCGCCGGCCCTCGCGCAACTTTTTGACGTGCGGGAAGCGCGGCGCATCGGGCATGCCGTAATTGTCGTGATGCACCGGAAAGATGCTCGAGTCGTATTCGAAGCCCAGCTCGGCCAGAATATCCAGCGCCCAGAGCGTCTTCGCGGTGATCGAATAGCTCGGCGCACGATAGCCGAGGACCGGCGCGCCGAGCTGGTCCTCGAGGAGTCCTTTGGCGCGCCCTACATCGGCGCGAAAGTTTTTTTCGTCGCCCCGGTCGATCCTCTGATGGCTGTAGCCGTGACTGGCGATTTCGTGGCCGCCGGCAACGATCCGGCGCACCAGGCCGGGGCAGCGCTCGGCGACCCAGCCCAGAATAAAAAAAGTCGCGCGCACGCCGCGGCGCTCCAGGAGCTCGAGCAGCCGGCAGGTATTTTTTTCCACGCGCAATGGATAACGGTCCCAGGCCGCCGGCTCGATCACGTGCGCAAAGGCCTGCACATGAAAATAATCCTCGACGTCGATCGTCAGCGCGTTCATCGCTCGGCTCTCAGCGGGCGCCCGATCCGAAAAGGATCACCTTGAAGCTCTCGAAGATGATCTGCAGGTCGAACACCGGCGAAAGGTGCTTGATGTAGTACAGATCGTACTGGAGCTTCTCGACCGCGTCCCGCTCGCTGTCGCCGTAGCGATAGCTGATTTGCGCCCAGCCGGTGATTCCCGGTTTGACCGAGTGGCGCAGGTCGTAATAGGGAATGGTTTGCTTCAGGCGCTCGACGAAAAACGGCCGTTCGGGCCGCGGTCCGACGAAGCTCATCTCGCCTTTGAGAACGTTGATCATCTGCGGAATCTCGTCGATCCGCAGTTTTCGGATGACCGCGCCCACGCGCGTCACTCTCGGGTCGTTTTCCGCCGCCCAGACCGGGCCGAGATTCGCCTCCGCGTCCTCGGCCATGGAGCGGAATTTGAAGAGCGTAAAATGCCTTTCGTTCTGGCCGACCCGCTCCTGGCGATAAAAAACCCGGCCCGAGCTTTCCAGCTTGATCGCCAGCGCGGTGAGCAGCGCGAGCGGCGCCGCCAGGACCAGCCCGACAAACGCAATGATCACATCGATGATCCGCTTGCACGCGAGGATGACGCGATCTCTGCGAAATCCTTCGGAGAGCGCAATCCACTCCGGCGGTAGATCGGCGATGGCGATCTTGCTCGACAGCCGCTCGTAAAACGAGTGGCAGTCCTCGATCGGCACGCCCATCGCGCGCACCGTCACCAGCTCGTGAAAGTAGGACTGCGGACAATGATCGGCGCCGGCCAGGAGGATCCGATTCACGCCGAGACTGGAAACCAGCTCGGAAAGAGACGGCGGCGCGAACACGGGAACTTCCACTTTCTTGGGATTGCCGTAGGAAAGCGTGATCTGGCCGGCTTTATCGCTGACGAATCCGACGACCTGCATGCCGAGCAGCTTGTTCAGGCAAAGCTCTTCCGCGACCATTTTGCCGATGGTCCGACATCCGATCACCAGCACGCGCGCGCGCACTCCGGCTTCCATGATGAGCTGCATGAAGCCGAGCCGCCACAAACCCAGCACCAGCGCCATCACGATCATTTCGCTCAGGTAAATCGACTTGCCGAAATTGGGGATCGGATAGCTGACGAGGCCGATCACGATGCACGCCGCGCCCAGCCCGGCGATCAAGCGATGCAGCAATTCGTGCATCGAAACCGTCTGGTCGATGGCGTACAGGTCGGAGTAGTAAAACGCGATCACCACGATCACTGCCATCGCCAGACCGTGCACCACCGAGCCGGGCCAGGGATCGGCGCCGGACGCGCCGTGCCACGCCAGCACGCCCCGGACGGCGATGCTGGAACCGAGCACCGCGGCGAAGTCTCCCGGCGCCAGGAGAAAGTCGAGGCCGGTGTAGTATCGGTTGAAGAATCTCAAAGCTTAGCCGTGGCCGTTGCTTGAGTAGTAGTAATAGTATTTCGACCCGAGCCCTAAATCGGCGCCGTTCAAGACGACGCCCAAAACTTTGTTGGCATTGAAAGCGCCCAGCGCTTTTGCCAGATAATCCTTGGGCGTTTTGCCGGCGCGCACCACCATGATCACGCCGTCTACCTGGCGGCCGAGAACCATGGGGTCGGGAGTCGCAAGCACCGGCGGCGAATCGACGATGACCATATGATCCGGCAGTTGCGCGTGAATTTCCTCGAGCAATTTGCGCATCCGCTCTTTGGCCAGCAGCTCGGAAGCAAAGCGCGAGGGCTTGCCGGACGGAATCATGCTGAGCCCGCTCAAGTGAGTTTCGCGGATCAGGCTTTTTATTCCCCCGCTGGAGTTGGAACCCAGATAATCGGTAAGACCGGGCGCGACATCGCCGTTAAAATAGCGATGCACGCTGGGCGCGCGCAGATCGGCGTCGATCAGCAGAACTTTCTCTTCGTATTCCAGAGCGATGGCGGCGGCGAGATTGACCGCGACCGTGGTTTTGCCGTCGCGCTTGACCGGACTCGTAATCGCAATCGTGCGTATCCCCGCCTCGGCGCGCAGGCGCTTGAGCTGTTCGCGAAGAATCTTGTATTGCTCCGAGGCGGGAGATTCCTCCTCCAGCGCCACGATCGGATGGGTGGCATAACGGCGCAAATCCCAGCCGAAGAGAAGCTCCTCGAATCGCTCCCGCCACGATTTGGCGACAACCGGCCGCGGCAACGGCGCTACGATCGGCTGGTGATGGCCGTTTTGCTGGCCGTCCAGCCAATCCTCATCGGGCGTGACGCTCTCCAGCGCAAGACTTTCTTCGACGATCGGCTCCGCCGCCTCGGCCGGCGCTTCCTGTCGCTCGCGGTCATGGCCGGCTTTGGTCAGGGCTTCAAAAACTCTGCTCATGCGTCGTTCTCCTACTCCGGACGTTGCCGCGTCGGCGATGGCCGGCGCCGGTACTGAAAAAAAACGGAATGGTCCACGATGCGCGCAAGTTTAAAAGCCGCCCGCGGCAGGCCGTTTGCCAATCCAAAAAAAACTTTTTGCGAAGCTAGCTCCACCCTTTCGTCCCCTGGGACATGCTCCGGCGGAATCGCTCGCGGATCGAGTCGTCGAAAATCTCGCGGCTCACGGACTCGATCAACCCGGCGATTTTCTCCCTGGGAAAATGATCGAGCGACTGGCCGAGAAGTTTCACGTGCTCCGCCAGGACAATCTGCGCCATCGGCCCCATGGCATCGACGAGCGCTTCGCGCAGCTCGTGAAAGAATTTTTCCGGCACCACTGCGTTGCCGGCGTGGCCGTTGGGGCTTTCGACAGCGATCGCGCGGTGGTTTTTGACGAGTTGCACCGGAGGCGTTTTCACGGGCTCTGGACGTGGCGTGGGGCGCGCTTCGACGCGGCCCGCGATATCGCGCCGCAGCGCCGGCACCCGGCTGGAGGTTCCCGCCAGGCACAGATCATCCGCCACTTCCTGAATAAAGGCCGGCGCGATCTCTTTTTTGTCCAGGGCGTAGGCATTGATCATCGCGTTGTCGCAGATCACGTTGATCAAGCGCGGAATTCCCCCCGAGTATTGATGCACCGCCTCGAGGGTCTTCGCGGGGAATATCCCCGGGAGCGCGCCCGCGTGCTTCAGGCGGTTCTGGATGTACTCCTGGCACTCGGAAAGCGACAGAGGACGCAAATGATGGCGCAGGGTAACCCGCTGCTTCAACTGGCGCAGCTGGGGCGTGTTCAGGCGCTCGTTCAGCTCGGGCTGGCCGACAAGCAAAATCTGCAGCAGCTTGTCCTTGGGGGTCTCGAAATTCGACAGCAGGCGAACGCTTTCCAAAACTTCCGCGGAGAGATTCTGCGCCTCGTCGATGATCAGCGCGGCATTCTCGCCGTCGCGATATTTCTGCAGAAGGAATTCGTTCAGCAGGGAAATGTGATCGTGAATGTCCCGCGCCTCGCGCAACGGCTCGACGAGGCCAAATTCCTCGCACACGTAGCGCAGCAGATCGAGCGGGTTGGTGATCACGCTGAAGATCAACGCGGTCTGGGTTTCTTCCCCCAGCTGGTGCAGCAGCGTTTGAATCAAAGTTGTTTTCCCGGTTCCCACCTCTCCGGTCAAAACGATGAAGCCGCGGCGCGCGTTGATGCCGTAGGTGAGCTGCGCCAGGCCTTCACGATGGCTTTCGCTCAAATAGAGAAAGCTCGGATCGGGCGTAATATTGAACGGCGCCTCGCGCAGTCCAAAAAAGGAGCTGTAAACGGGAACCATAAAAATCGGTTAGAAAAAGCGCGCGCCGAACAGGCGCACCAGAATCAGACCGACCAGCAGCAGGCCGAGCGTGGAAATACCGAGCAGCCCCTGCGCGCGCCGGCGCTCCAGCACGGTGCCGCGGGTGACAATCGCCGGGATTGTCGCCAGCACCGGTATATCTACGAACCCGGCGACATCATCGCTGTTCTTGAAAGAGCGGTCCAAAAGATCCCAGAGAAAAGCGGCCGCCAAACCGCCTACCAAGCCCGCGACCAGGCCCCCGAAGAGAATGAACGGCCGATTCGGCTTGACCGGCGCCAGGGGGAGGTTGGCCGGATCGATGACTTGGAATTGCTCGCCTTTCTGTTTCTTCTCCAGATTTTCGGAGAGCTGGGATTCAAGCCCTTTGGCGAGAAGGTCCTGATACTTGCGCAAGGTAATGTCATAGGTTCGCGTGACTTTGCTGAGCTCAATACTTCGCAAGGGCGTGTTCTCGACCCGCTTCTGGTGCACGGCGATCGTATTTTTCAGATCGGCGTTGGATGCCTGAATGGCGGCAATCGAGGATTTCAAGCTGTCGATCTGCTCTTCGATGATCTGCTTCAACGGGTTTTCCGAGGTCTTCGAGTCGCTGCCGGATTTTTTGGCTTTTTCCTTTTCCGCTTCCAGCTCTTTCTGGATCGCGGCGATCTCCGCGCGCAGGCGCAACACGTCGGGATGTTTCTCGCTGTAGCGAATCAGCAGCGAATCGAGCTCCTTCTGGCGCAGCTGAATCTTTTGATTGGCCGGCAGGTTATTCATCTTCGCTTCGGTCTCCCCCGGCTTGGTGCTCACCGGCACGGGAGCATTGGCTTCGAGCAATTGTTTCTGCAGGCTTCCAAGCCTCTCCTGCATGGAGGCAAGGGTCGCCATGTTGCCCTTCAATTCATCCCGCAGTTGCTCGACGATGCGCAGGTTGGCGTCGAGCTGATCAGGCAGCTCAAAGCGATTGTCGACCTTGTAATGGGTGACCAGCGCCTCCTGCTCTTCCAATTCCTTGCGCAGCCGTTCGGCTTCAGCATTGATGAAGTTGGTCGTACCGATCGCTTGCTGTTCGCGCACCTGAAGGTTCTGCTCGATAAAAAGCGAGGCCACTCGGTTCGCCACTTTCATCGCCGTTTCAGGGCTGTCGGAGTCGAAAGAAATTTGGAACGCATCATTGCGCCGGATATCGAGGCGGATGTTGGAGCGCAGCGCATTCACGCGGTCTTCCGTAGTCGTCCCCTTGCCGCCCCCTGGATAAAGACCGAATTCCTTGATGATGCTTTCCAACCGGGTGCGGCTGAGGATCTCCTGGCTGATGGCGTTGATTCTGTCGGCGATGCCGGTGGTCACGGTGGGCGCGACAAAATTGGTCGGAACCCGCTGCGGGGTGATCAGAATCAAGGTGCTCGAGCGATAGACGTTGGGCATGGTAGCCGCGATATAAGCAGCGAGCAAGGTCACCACCAGGGTGATCGCGAACACCAGCCCCTTGTGGCGGTAGAAGCCGAGAAAAATTTTCGAAAAATCCAGGTCGCCCGTAGGATTCACTGAAGACCTCCCAATTCGGCGCGCGGCACAAAAAGCGCGCTGTTGCCGCTACGGAATAATGATGCGATCCCCCGGGCGCAGCAGCAGGTCCTGCTTCAAATCGCCTTTGATGATAGCGTCGTAATCAACCGTGTACTCCGTAATTTTCGATCCCTCGCGGCGCACGACCCGAATGTTGCTGCGGTCGGCAAAAATGCCCAGCCCGCCGGAGCGCGTCAGCAGCTGCATGATCGTCTCATTGCCTTTGAGCGGGAACGCGCCGTTCTTGCCGGTCCCCGGGCCAATCAAAAAAACTTCTGCGGAAGCAATGCCGCCGACACTGATCGTCACGAATGGATCCGTGGTGAACTCTTTGTACTTTTGTTCGAGCAATTTGCGCAGCTGACCTGTGGTCAGGCCGACAACCTGGACTTCGTTGAGCAAGGGCAGCGTTACATAGCCGTCCGGTCGAACCGTGACCACACCGGAGAGCGTCGGCTCTTTCCAGACTTGCACGTTGATCGAGTCACCCGCGCCGATCACATAAAACTCTTCCGGAGGCTTGGCGGGGTCCGGTGTATCCGGCGAGACGCGAAATTCCTGGATCCGCAGCTCCTTCGTCGAGCAACCCGACATTGCCACTCCGATTAAAACCAGCGCCACAAGTAAATTCTTGCTCATGATTTTCATAGTCTTTGCTATTTCACCTCGGCATGGTTTTCGAAAACATCGTACAGCAGACCGATCTCAGCGGCTGTGGAGACACGCCCAGTCAACGCAACTCCCATACCACCATTCATTGTAAACCGCTGGTGCCCTGCAAGCGAAAAAATGATCGAATCATGAATCAAAATAACGAAAGCGCGCTCGCCGGCCCAATTGTAAATTGCCCTAACAGTTGATGACGGGCATCATAATGGGCAAAAATGCCCTGGCATTATCCTGCCCGATTTTTCTTTGAATTTGTTTGAGTGAACTGAGGCTACGGCTGAGACTGCCCGGGCGCCGAGCCTACGGTGGGAAACGGCGTCCGCAGCACCGGCGACAGCGCTTGAGCGGAGAGACTGCGAGTCAGTCCCTGATTGGGCCAGAGATCGAAACTGACTGTAAAATTCAGGAAAACGCTGGTACCGTCCACAGTGCCGCGTTTCAACAAACCTGTGCTGTTAGCTCCTGCGCCGCTATCGATCGACCGAAAACTGGAGGAGAGGCTCGAAGATAACCATGTCGTAATCAGGTACTGTAAACCCATGGATACCTGCATGGTCTTAAAGTTGACATTGTCGGTGTCGTAGAGCGAGTAGTCAAAACCCGCGTTTGCCGATATCCGCTCCGCCAGTTGAATGTTGAAATTGGCAAAAAACGTGGTCGTATCCGAAATTCCCGCGATTCCGAAGCTCGGGGTCAAACCCTTTCGCAGTCCGGCGGCGAAAGAGGCTGTCTCCCACAGCTTGGTTACGGTCAGGGATGTATTGTTGGCGACCCTCGGTCCGCTGTCGCTCGTATTGATCGATAAGCCGGTACTCGCTGCAAGACTGAGTGTCGGCGTCAATTGAAGTTGGTAGACCCGGCTCGTGAAATAATCGTCGCCGAAATCAAAATTATGGATCATCCCATTGTCGCCGTTGCGACTGTTATTTTGCGTGACCCGATAACCCACGTGCAGGTTGTGTTCCTGCTTCCAGTTGTAAATTCCCCGCACAAAAAAATCTTGCGACCAGTCGCTTCCGCCGACTCTGAGGAATTTCGTGAAAATATTCGAATAGCCTCCGGCAAAGCTGACATCCGGGCGGTATAAAAAATTGCCTTGGAAAGAAAAATTATTCGTGAGTTGCCCTCCCTGAGAAATGAAGTCCTTCAAATTCTGGGAAGGATCCTGGGGAATCGGGGTACCAACGGGTGGAGGAGACGTGGGGGTTAGAGGCGTCTGAAAACCGTTAAACGGAGACGCCAACCGCGTATCCCCCTGTCGTTGAAAGGATTCGGAGAAATTAAACGTCAACCGCGGCGAATAAAAATACGTATAACCGCCGGTCACCGCCGAGGTATCGGTAAAGCCGAAATCGTTGAGATCGCTGTGGCGCGCGTAGAGCAGGCCGGTCGGGCTGATATTCAGATTGGCCGTGGGCGCGCCTTGCCCCGTCGGTGCGTAGTACAAATGGAGAGCCGGCGTGATGACGGTGACAAAATCGTGCTCCTTTTTCTTTTCGAAAAAAATATTGTCGTTGTACTGCTCGCCAACCGAGAACGAAAATTGACTCGCAAAAGCCGCCCAAGCACCGGACGGCAGCGCCAGGGTCAGCGCAACTGCGGCGGCAAGAATTGCCTCAACCGAGATCCTTGAACGATTCCTTGTGCAGGCCATGCCTCCTCATCTTTCTGTAAAGCGTCTTGTTGTCGACCTTCGCCTCAACCGCCGTCAAGGAAATAGCGCCTTTGTGTTTGATCAGCAAGCTCCTGAGATATTCTTTTTCGCTGCGCAAAAGCCACTGCTTCAGCGACAAGTCTCCGTTGTCACCGCTCACGTAGGTGCGATCCGGCACCCTTTGCGGCGGCGCGGGTAGATCCACGTCCTCGATCATCTCCCCTTGGCATTTGACGATTGCGCGCTCGAGGATATTTTCGAGCTCTCGAATATTGCCCGGCCAGCGGTACGCAAGCATGCGATCGAGCACTTGCGGGCCGACGTTTTTGATCTTTTTCTCCTGGGCGACCGGATGCTTGCTGAGAATGTGGTTGATCAGCACCGGAAGATCTTCCAGGCGCTCGCGCAGCGGCGGGAGCTGCAAGGGAATCACGTTGATGCGATAATAAAAATCCTCGCGCAGGGTGCCGCGGGCCAGGCAAATTTTCAGGTCCACGTTGGTCGCGGCGACCACGCGCATATCGACCTTGACCTTGCGGTTGCCGCCGAGCCGCTCTACTTCCCGTTCCTGCAGCACGCGCAAAAGCTTCACCTGCATCGGCGGCGCCATGGTTTCGATTTCGTCGAGAAATAAAGTGCCGCCGTCGGCGATCTCGATTTTGCCCGGCCGGCTCTGCACCGCTCCGGTAAACGCCCCCTTTTCGTAACCGAACAGCTCGCTTTCAAGCAGCGTGTCGGGAAACGCGCCGCAATTGATCGCGACGAATTGCTTGGCTTTGCGCCGGCTCAAATTGTGGATCGCGCGCGCCACCAGCTCCTTGCCGGTGCCGGTTTCGCCGGTGATCATTACCCCGGAATCGGTTTCGGCAAGCGAGCGGATCAGGTCGAAGACCTTGAGCATTTTCGGGCTTTTGCTGAGAATATTTTCGAGATGATGCTCCTCGTGAACTTTCTGGCGCAGCTCGCGCACTTCATCGAGGAGACGGCGCTTCTCGATCAGCTTTTCGCTCACCAGGCGGATCGCCTCGGGCTGGAACGGCTTGGTGATGTAATCGCTCGCGCCAAGCTTCATCGCCTCGACCGCCTGTTTGATGTTGCCGAAGGCGGTGATCAGGATCACATCGGTGTCCGGGCACTTTTCGCGCACGTGGCGCGCCAGTTGAAAGCCGTCCATCCCCGGCATCTTGACGTCCGAAACGACGATCGCGAATTTTTCCTCGGAAAGAAGCTTTACCCCGTCCTCGCCGCATGACGCGGTGGTGACGCGAAAGCCCTCCTGCTCGTAAAACTGGCCGAGCTGCTCCCTCAGCCGATCGTGATCTTCGACGATGAGAACGTTGTACATGGAAATCGCTGTTGGGGACTACAAGGATTCCTGGTCGATGCGAGCGGGCGCTTCGGCGAGCGGAAGCAAAATTTCCACGCGGGTGCCGCTGCCGCGTTGGCTCGAGATATCGAGAAGACCGCCGTGGTTTTCGAAAATACGAACGGCCATGCTGAGGCCGATGCCGCTTCTCTCGGGCTTCGAGGTGAAAAACGGCGTCGCCGCTTTGGCCAGCACCTCGGAGTCCATGCCGCTTCCGTTGTCCGTGATATAAATCCGGGCGATCGATCGAAGCTGCCGTCCGGCGCATTCGCGACTCGCGCCGAGCAGCACTTCACCTCCCTGCGGGCACGCATCCAGAGCATTTTGAACAACCGCGTTGAGGGCGAGATCCAACAGGAACGGATCGCCGCGCAGCACAGCGCCCTGAAGCGATTCCGTGCCCGTCGAACGATAGGACACGCCCTTTTCGCCAAAGTGCGGCACCATCGCCTGGAAGACGGTGCGCAGCACTTCGCCCAAATCCACGTTCAAGTACACCGGCAGTTGACCGTAGTGGGAAAAGGCGCGGGTAAACTCGACGGCGCGATCCACGGTGTCCTGCAAGCCTTCGATTTCGCTGGTTGATGCGCCGCTCCGTTTCAGAGATCCGATCAGAAGATTGATCAGCTGAAAGTGATTGCCGATCTTGTGGATGAAGTGCGAAATCACCGTGCTGTCGAGCGCTTTCGCCCGCGCTTCTTTCGCGATCGGCGCGATGAAGCCGCGGATGCAATCGCCGGATGATCGACCGAGCTTTTGGAAACGATGCGCCACCCAAACCGGCAAACCTTGGTCGTCAATGATCCGGTGCTGCTCGGAAGCAATCTCGCCTGGTTGAATCTGCGCGAATCGAGCCAGCAAGCGGCAGCGATCCTCGGCGAAGAGCCGCTCGTCCCAAAGCACCCGTTTCCCCTGCAAAGTGCCGCATTGGATGCCGATCAGCTCCGCAGAATTGGGAGAGATCAGTTGCACGGCGAAGTCCGCCGTCAATTCATAAACGACGCACGGCAAGGTAGCGAGAAACTCGGCCAGCCTGACTTCATTCGCCGCGAGCGGCGCCCGCATGAGCCGCTTGGCCCGCGCGGCCCCAGTTGAACTGTCCGAATCGGTGTCCCCATCTGGAACACGGGTTAGCATGCTAGGCAACTGCAATCTCCCGCAAAGCGCAGACAAAACTAGCTGGCATTTTTGCCATAACAAGGGAAACTTTTCAAGAATTTTGTTACTAGTTTTTACACATTTTACTGAGCGGAAACGCTCGGACCGAGTCACGATTAACTAAATAGAATCCCGCGTGATTCTAATGAGCCCTCCTGTAAGCTTCCACGATTCACAGGATGTTCTTGTAAGCTCTCTTTACACTCGCAGAGGTGGCCAGGAAAACTTCTCCGGACTTGTGCCAATTCGCATGCAAAAAGCTTTTGTGTCTGTGTGTCCTCTGCCAGAGCGGCTTCGGGCACAACTGACTACTCAAATAGCCGGTCTATCGGGTGACACATGCTGGAGCCGGCGCAATACGCGACTTTTTTCACCGCGCATTGCCGGCGAAGCCGGCACCTTTGATCAAGCGAGAAGTCAGCCAATAACTTCTCAAAATTTCAATTTCTTTAATCCGTTACGCCCGCAGCTCTTCGGCCTCGAGTCTTTCCATCGGCCCCGCATTTCAAACTGGAAGGAAAAGCTACCATGCAGCACGGAGTAATGCTATCGTCCACGAATATTTTGGCACAGGCATTGCTCAACATTGTGGAGATTTAATCACTTTCCAGCGATCACGTTCTATTCATGGATGCGATATTGACGTTTGGCGCGCTGCTGTTGGCGAACCTGGCGCTGCTGAGCGCGCTGTTTTTGTATCTCGCGACTAAAATCAAAGGCCGTCGCAGCGTCGGTTATTTGATTGCGGGCCTGGTGCCGCTGATCAGTTTTGAGCTCGGCTGCTACCTTTTCAGCGTTTGGCCGGCGTCGTCGCAAGGGCCATCGCTGATCGTTCTGGGCCTGGCGCTCTTCCCGGTTGCAGTGACGCCGGTCAGCCATACCTTGGGGCGCGAGGGAAACGGCAAGCTTTCGAAGGGCTGGTTTTTTTACTACGGCCTGCAGGCCGTCTTGCTGCTTCTTTTCCTCCGCGGCTTCTGGGCTGGTGAAATTATCGAGTGGGTCACCGGAATCCTCGATCAGCCGATCATCATCATCTCCCAGAGCTGGCGCTACGGCTCTCTCAACGTCATCGCGGCGAGCCTCCTGGCCCTCGTTTGCTTCGACAAAACGTTGCGCGGCGCCGACCGGGCGCAGCGCGAAGCGCTGAAGTTTGTCTTTATCGCCTTTCTGGCCTTCGCGTTCTTTTTCGCCTACGCCGCGGTTTACATCTTCCTCGCCTCCTACCTCTCCCAGGCCATGCTTCAGCTGGGCACGCTCGCCATCTCGTTCGGCTTGATCCTGCTCGTCTATAGCTTTGCGAAATATCCTCCCTGGGAAGTAAAGATCCGCGTCTCCCGGCGGCTGGTTTTCGGTTGTCTCTCGACGACGGCGGTGCTGACCTACCTCGTCATCTCGGGGAGCATCATCGATATTCTTCGCTTGATGCAGCCGCTCGGTTTCAATGTGTTGGTGCCTGCGGCTACGATCGCCCTGGGATCGCTTTTCCTGATTTTCTTCCTGTCTCCGAATTTTCAGAGCAGCCTCAAGGGTTTCATCACGAGGAACTTTTTCCGCAACAAGTACGACTACCGCGACCTGTGGATGAAATTTTCCGACAGGTCGAGCGGATCGCTGAATATTCGCGACCTGTTCCCGAAGATCGCGGATTTCATTGCCGAGGCCATGTTCGTGCGCCAGGTGGCGTTCTGGCTGCCGGCGCCGACCTCGGACGGGTTTTATCTCGCCTATTGCCGCGACTCGGTTCGGCGCGAAAAAGTCAGCGCGGCGCCCCTGCGCCTTGAGCGCGCGGCGGGAGCGGCGGCAAGCGACGGCATTCTTGAACTTTCGCGCCAGGGAATCGACGCCGGGGCGGGCGGCCTTTCGATGGACAGCGCCGACGATCTTCAAAAACTCGGCATCTGCCGCCTGGCGCGCGTCGAGGGCCGCGGCGAGCTGCTCGCCTTGATCGGCGTCGGGACCCAGGCGCGGGATTTCACCGGCGAAGACCGCCAGTTCCTGTCGAGCGTCAGCGCGCAGTTGAGCCATTTGATCTTGACCCACAAACTTTCCGAAGAGCTGCTGCTGGCGCGCGAATGGGATTCGTTCAATCGCTTCGCCTCGTTCATCCTGCACGATTTGAAGAACCTCGCCACGCTGCAGGGTATGACCCTGGAAAACGCCAGGCACCTGGGGCAAAACCCGAATTTCATCGCCGATGCGTTCGCGACGTTCAACCAGACCACCGAGAAAATGATCAACCTGATCGCCAGCCTGTCCGTGCAGCGCGGTCAATTCACGCTCAAGCAGCAGCCCGTGAACATCCTCGAAGTGATCGCCCACACCTTCGACCATCTCAAGCTCGAGCAGCGAAACGGCGTGAAGATTTCCACCGCCTTCCCGCCCAAGGATCAATTGCCGGCGATCTCCGGCGACCCCGATCTGCTGCAGAAGGCTTTTACCAATCTGCTGCTGAACGCGATTCAGAGTTTGCCCCAGGGAGTGGGCGCCGTGGACGTATCGGTCTCGCAGCCCAACCGCGGCAGGATCACCGCCACCATCCGCGACAGCGGCTGCGGCATCCCGCCGGAGCAGCTCGAAAAACTGTTTCGTCCGTTTCAGACCACCAAGGAAAAGGGTCTCGGCATCGGCCTTTGCCATACGCGCTCGATCATCGAAGTCCACGGCGGGCAGATCCGCATCGAAAGCCAGGTCAACACCGGCACTAAAGTAGACGTTGAGCTACCGACATTGTAGTCGGCAAGAAAGGAAGCGAATCGTGCAGCCAAAAATTCTGCTCGTCGATGACGAGGAAAACATTCTGAAGCAAATGCGCTGGGCGCTGGAATCGGACTACGAAGTCCTCACCAGCTCGATCGAAGGCGAGGCGCTGACTTTGTTCGAGCGCGAGAAACCTCCCGTCGTCACCCTCGATCTTTCGCTCAACCCGCACAATCCGGCGGACCTGGGCGGCATGCGCCTGCTCGAGCAAATCCTCGCCCAGGAGCCCTCGACGCGCGCCATCGTGGTCACCGGCAACGACGACCCGCAGAACGCGCTGCGCGCGGTGCGGCTCGGTGCTTTCGACTACTACGCCAAGCCGGTGCGCCTCGAAGAGCTGAAAGTCATGATCCGGCGCGCCCACCACATCCATCAGCTGCAGCAGCAGGTGCAGCAGGAAACGCAGAACTTCGGCGACGGGTTTCACGGCATGGTCGGCGTATCGAAGGCGATGAAAAACATTTTTCGCTTCATCGAGCGCGTGGCCGTCTCCGATATCTCGGTTCTGATCTGCGGCGAAAGCGGCACCGGCAAGGAAGTCGTGGCCCACGCGATTCACATGCAGAGCCAGCGCAAGAACAATCCCTTCGTGGTGGTGAATTGCGGCGCGATCCCGGAAAACCTGCTGGAGAGCGAGCTCTTCGGCCACGAAAAAGGCGCCTTCACCGGCGCCCACGCGCAGAAGCGCGGCAAATTCGAGCTGGCGCACTCCGGCACGCTGTTTCTCGACGAGATCGGCGAACTGGCGCCGCCGCTGCAAGTCAAGCTGCTGCGCTTTTTGCAGGACCGCAAGATCGAGCGGGTCGGCGGCACCCAGCCGATGGAAGTCGATGTGCGGATCATCGCCGCGACCAATCGCGACTTGAAAAAAGACATGGAGAACCATCTCTTCCGCGAAGATCTTTACTACCGGCTGAAGGTCGTGCCGCTGGAAATGCCGCCGCTGCGCGAGCGCAAGGAGGATATCATTCCGCTGGCGCAGCACTTTCTCAAAAAATTCTGCAAGGAGCACCGCAAGCCGCCGGTCACGCTCTCGCCGGAAGGCGAAGGCGCGCTGCTGATGCACCCGTGGCCGGGCAACGTGCGCGAGCTGGAAAATCTGATCAGCCGCTCGGTCGTCTTGAGCCCGCGCACGGTCCTCAAGCCGAGCGACCTGGGCTTTGCCTTCGATCAAATCCCCACCGACGTGAACCTCAAGTTCGCCAAAAAGGCGATCGAGATGGACTTCGTCAAAAAGGCGCTCTATCGCAACGGCGGCATCGTCAGCCGCGCGGCGCGCGAGCTCGGCATCAGCCGGGTCAACCTCTATGAGCTGATCGAGAAATACAACATCCGCATTCAGGAATTTAAGGCGCTGCGGGCCAGCAAAACCGCGATGAAACCACGGGAGGTCTCGTAAATTGAACGCGCTCAAAACCAGGCTCGAAAACCGCCACGCGACCGCGGCCGTCATCGGCCTCGGCTACGTCGGGTTGCCGCTGGCGATGGAGATCGCCGCGGCGGGATTCAAAGTGATCGGCATCGATCTCGACGCGAACAAGATCGCCGCGCTCAAGCGCGGCCAGTCCTACATCCTCGACGTGCCGCAAAAACACGTTGCCGACGCCGTCGCCGCCGGGCAGTTTACCCCGACCACGGATTTCAGCGCCCTCGCGCAAGCGGACACGGTGAGCATCTGCGTGCCGACGCCGCTCAGCAAAAGCCGCGATCCGGACATTTCGTTCATTCTTTCCGCCACCGAGGAAATCCGCAAATATCTGCGCCGCGATCAGCTGATCGTGCTCGAGAGCACGACCTACCCGGGCACCACCGACGAATTGATCGTGCCGGAGCTCGAAGGCTCCGGCCTCAAAGTCGGCGCGGATTTTTACGTAGCTTTCTCGCCGGAGCGGATCGATCCGGGCAACGCCAAATTCAACACCCGCAATACGCCCAAAATCGTCGGCGGCATCACGCCGCAATGCACGGAAATCGCCCGGCTCTTCTACTCTCAGTTCATCGAGCGGGTCATTGCGGTGAGCAGCACCAAGTGCGCCGAGATGGTGAAGCTGCTCGAGAACACGTTTCGCAGCGTCAACATCGGCATGGTCAACGAGCTCGCGCTCATGTGCGATCTCCTCGGCATCGATGTCTACGAAGTGATCGATGCCGCGGCCACCAAGCCCTTCGGCTTCTCGCCTTTCTATCCCGGGCCGGGGCTGGGCGGCCACTGCATTCCGATCGATCCGCACTATCTCGCCTGGAAGCTCAAAGCGCTCAATTTCCAGGCGCGCTTTATCGGGCTGGCGGCCGAGATCAACGGCATGATGCCCGCGGTGGTCGCCTCGCTGGTGGCCGACGGCCTCAACCGCGCGGCCAAAAGCATCCGCAATTCGAAGATCATGATCCTCGGCGTCGCCTACAAGAAAGACGTGAGCGACTGCCGCGAGTCGCCCGCTCTCGATGTCATGCGGCTGCTCAAGGACAAAGGCGCGCTGCTTTCTTACAACGATCCGCTGGTGCCGAGCCTGCGGCTCGGGAGCACGGTGCTGAAATCGGTCGAGGCGACGCCGGCGGAAGTCGCGCGGCACGATTGCGTGATCATTCTGACCGATCACAGCGCCTACGATTTTCGCAAGCTGGTCGGCGCGGCCCGGCTGGTCATCGACACGCGCAACTCGACCAAAGATCTGCACGAGTTCAAAGACCGCGTGATCAAGCTCGGCGCCGGCAATGGCGCGCGCGCGGCAGACCGCCACGACGACGGCCACGAAGAGCCCGGCGCGGTGTTCGCGACTCACTGACGGATCGCGCGACGAAGGAATCGATCGGAATAAAGCTCCAACGGCGGGTGGATCGAAAACGGAGCGAGCGGGATATTCGAGCGCTTCTCGCGCATCACTTGCCGTGGCAGCGTTTGTATTTCTTCCCGCTGCCGCAGGGACAGGGATCGTTGCGGCCCACCTTCTCGCCGTCGCGCTTGACGGCGCCGGGGGCGCGCGGCGCCGCGGCGATGGCTTCGTCGCCTCGGCTCAAAACCATGCGCTGCGGCCGCGGCTGCTCCATCTCGACCGGCCGGGCCGCGGTTTCGCGCGCCAGCTCGACGGTGAACAGCTTCTGCACCACGTCTTCGTCCTTGCGCCGGATCATCTCCTCGAACATATCGAATCCCTCCTTTTGATATTCCTGGAGCGGATTCTTCTGTCCGTAGCCGCGCAGTCCGATGCCTTCCTTCAAATGGTCCATGTTGAGCAGGTGGTCTTTCCACAGGCTGTCGATGGTCTGCAGCATAATAATTTTTTCCAGCTGCCGGAGCATCGGCGCGCCGAAGCGCTGCTCTTTGGCTTCATAGGCGTGAAGCACCCGCTGGCTGACGGTTTCCCACAGACTTTCCGGCGTGAACGACTCCTGCTCCGCGCCGGAAAAATCCAGCCGCAGATTGAACTGGTGGTATAAACTCTCGCCGAGACCGGCCCAATCCCAGTCCGAGGGATGGGTTTCCTTGTCGGCGTAGCGCCCGACGATCTCCTCGACAAGGTCCTCGGCCGCCTCGATCACCTGCTCCTTGAGCGCCTCGCCTTTCAGCACCTCGCGCCGCTGGGTGTAAACCACCTCGCGCTGCTTGTTGAGCACATCGTCATATTCCAGCAGGTGCTTGCGGATGTCGAAGTTGTGCCCCTCGACCTTCTTTTGCGCGTTCTCGATGGCGCGGGTCACCAGGCCGTGCTCGATCGGAACGCCCTCCTCCATGCCCAGGCGGCTCATGATGCCCTGGATGCGGTCGGCGCCGAAAATGCGCATCAGGTCGTCTTCCAGCGAAAGATAAAAGCGCGAGGAGCCCGGGTCGCCCTGGCGCCCGGCGCGGCCGCGCAGCTGGTTGTCGATGCGCCGGCTTTCGTGGCGCTCGGTGCCGAGAATGTGCAGGCCGCCGGCCGCGATCACCCGCTCCTTCTCCGCGCCGCAAACTTTATTGTAGTTCTCGAGCAATTCATTGAAGCGCTGGCGGTTCTCATCGGGCGCCTTGTCGAGCTCTTCGCGCACCGCTTCGACCATGCGCAGATATTCCTGGCGCTTCGCTTCGTAGCTTTCCTGCGCCTTGCGGATCGATTCCTCGTAGGGCGCGCGAATTTCTTCGCAGCGCGCCTCGGCTTCCTCGAAGGCGCGGTGCGCCGCCTCGTAGTCGGCGACCAGGGTCCCGTGCTCGCCGCCGGCGAGCAGGGCGCGCGCGCTGTCGAATTCGAGATCGATCAGGCGCTGCTCGTAGACCCGCCGCTTTTCGTCGAGCGCTTCGACCCAGGCCGCGCGCTCGCCGCCGTTTTGCTGCCAGCGCGCCAGCGCCGCGCTGAATTCGTCGCGCGCCTCGCCGAACTCCGCGGCGCCCGCCGCCGCGGCGCCGTTGGACTGAGCGAGCACCGCGGTCTCGAAAGTTTCCTTGGCGCGCAGGTAGCCGTCGGGGATGGGCTGAAAATTCTGCAGCGCCTCGATGAGCTGGGTGGCCGACAAATCCTCGTAGCGCTCGCGCGCCTCGCGAAACGGCGAGAGCGAGCGGATCTCGCGCTGCAGCTCGGTGGTGCGCTTGAGCGCATCGCCGCGGTTTTGCTCGAAGACCTCGCCGTCCTTGGCGTATTTTTTCTCGGCGCGCTGCACTTCCTCTTCGTACTTCTCGCGCAGCTCGCGGAGCGCGTCTTCGTAGCGCGCCGCGCCCTGGATCGGCAGCTTGGAGGCGCGGCTGATCCACTCGTTTTCCATGTCCGAGCGCGCCAGAAATTCCGGGTTGCCGCCGAGCAGGATGTCCGTGCCGCGGCCGGCCATGTTGGTCGCGATCGTCACCGTGCCGAAGCGCCCGGCCTGGGCGATGATGCTCGCCTCGGCCTCGTGATTGACCGCGTTCAACACGTTGTGCTTGATGTTCTTTTTCTTGAGCATGCGCGAGATGCGCTCGGACTTGGCCACCGAGGTCGTGCCGACCAGGATCGGCTGGCCTTTCTGGCTCCGCTCTTCGATCTCCTGCACCACGGCGTCGTATTTCTCGTTGTCGGTGCGATAGACCACGTCGGGCAGATCCTGGCGAATCATCGCGCGGTGGGTCGGGATCACGACCACGTCGAGCTTGTAGATTTTTTTGAACTCCGGCGCCTCGGTGTCGGCCGTGCCGGTCATGCCGGCGAGCTTTTTGTACATGCGGAAATAATTTTGAATCGTGATCGTCGCCAGCGTCTGGTTTTCCTCGCGGATGTGAACCCGTTCCTTGGCTTCGACCGCCTGATGCAAACCGTCGGACCAGCGCCGTCCGGGCATCAGGCGCCCGGTGAATTCATCGACGATGATCACTTCGCCGTCCTTGACCACGTAATCGACGTCGCGCTTGAAAATCGCGTGCGCCTTGAGCGCCTGCTGCACGTGGTGCAGGGTGTCGATCTGGCGCGGATCGTAGAGATTGTGCACGCCCAACAGACGCTCCACCTTGGCCACGCCGCCTTCGGTCAGGGTCACCGAGCGGCTCTTCTCGTCCACCGTGTAATCGCCCTTGGCTTCGATCGCGGCGCGCTCCTCCTGCGAGGGATCGCCCTGAATCACCGCGCCGCGCTGCAATTTCGGGATGATCCGGTCGATGATGTAGTACTTGTCGGTGGATTCTTCCGCGGGCCCGGAAATGATCAGCGGCGTGCGCGCCTCGTCGACGAGAATATTGTCGACCTCGTCGACCACCGCGTAGTTGAGCTCGCGCTGGACGTATTCCTCCAGCGAGAATTTCATGTTGTCGCGCAGATAATCGAAACCGAACTCGTTGTTGGTGCCGTAGGTGATATCCGCCAGGTAAGCTTCCTGGCGCGTGATCGGGCGCAGATTCAGGTAGCGGTAATCCTGAGTGATGAAGGACGGATCGAAGAGATAGCTCGCCTCGTGCACGATCGACGCCACCGACAATCCGAGCTTGTGAAAAATCGGCCCCATCCACTGCACGTCGCGGCGCGCCAGGTAATCGTTGACCGTGATCAGGTGGACGCCGCGCCCGGTGAGCGCGTTCAGATAAAGCGGCAAGGTCGCCACCAGAGTTTTGCCCTCGCCGGTTTTCATCTCGGAAATCTTGCCCTCGTGCAGCACCACGCCGCCGATCAGTTGCACGTCGAAGTGGCGCAAACCGATCGTGCGCCGCGACGCCTCGCGCACCGCGGCGAAAGCCTCGGGCAAAAGCTCCTCCAGAACCTCCGATTCCTTCTCGCGGATCTGTTTGTCGAGCTCCTCGATCCGGGTTTTCAACTCCTCGCGCCGGTCCGGATCGGCGCCGGCGCTTTCCGCGCGCAGATCCTCCATCTCCTGCTTCATGCCCGCGGTGGCTTCGCTCAGGCGGGCTTTGAATTTGTCGGTCTGCGCCTTCAGCTCGGCGTCGCTGAAACGCTGGCAGTCGGTTTCGAGCCGATTGATTTCTTCGACGTAAGGGCGAATCCGCTTGATCTCGCGGTCGTTCTTGGTGCCGACGATTTTTTTAATCAGACTGAGCATGCGACGAATTTTCTCCCCCCAGGGTTTGGCGAATCGAGGAAGTCCGCATTGAGCCGCAGGATAATAAAATACATGAATCGGCGCTCGACTTAAAGCCGTGGTTGAGAAACCCGACGCGCCGCTCAGCGCTCGATCCGCACCGCCGACTCGACCTTTTCGCCGAGAAAGCGCCGGCCGACTTTGATGAAGCGCTCGGGCGCGTCGGTGACGAAAAAACTGTGCGCGCCCTTGCCGTTTTTTCGGGTGTGGGAATTCTCCTTCAGCACCGCCTCGACCTCTTTCGCCGTCTCCTCGGCCGAATCCACCAGGCGCACGCCCGGGCCGAGGAATTTGCGGATGGCCTTTTTGAGCAGCGGGTAATGCGTGCAGCCGAGAATCAAAGCGTCGATGCCGCTCTGCCTGAATCCCTGCAAATACGCCTTGACGGTCATCTCGACGACCTCGTTGTCGGTCCAGCCTTCTTCGACCAGGGGCACGAACAGCGGGCAGGCCCGGCTGTAGACTTCGATGGCCGGATCGACCGCCTTGAGCGCGTGGGTGTAGGCGCCGCTCTGGATCGTCGCTTCGGTGCCGATCACGCCGACCTTCTTGTTTTTTGTGCTCCTGATCGCGCGCCGCACGCCGGGCTCGATCACGCCGATCACCGGAAGATTCAGCCGGCGGCGCAAGGGGCCGAGCGCGATCGCCGTGGAGGTGTTGCACGCCACGACCACGACCTTGACGCCTTTCTCGATAAGAAATTCGCTGTTCTCGTAGGAATAGCGGAGCACGGTCTCCACCGATTTGGTGCCGTAGGGCGCGCGCGCGGTGTCGCCGAGGTAAACCGTGTTTTCCCTGGGCAGCGCTTGAATGATCTGGTGCAGCACGGTGAGGCCGCCGATGCCCGAGTCGAAAACGCCGATGGGACTGTCGCGGTTCGCCATCTGCGGCTCAGGCGAGCGGCGCCATCTGATTGCCCAGCTCTTTTTCGCAGGCGGGGGCAAAACCGAAGACCTGGCGCCAGACCTCGGGCGATTCCATGCACAGGTAAATCTTCACCGTCGGCGCATGGCGGCGAATCCATCGCACCATGTTTCGATACATCGCGACGCGCAGCGGCTGAAAGTAGCGCAGCTTGCCGTCCGGGCAGAGCACCTGCTCGCCGCTCAAAAGCCGGCTTTGCGGATAGCGCTCGCGCATCCGGCGCTTGAGCCCGGGCGTCTCGCGCAAAACCCCGAGGCTCAGCCAGGAAAGCCGGCGCCAGTCGACGGCGGCGAAAATTTCCTCGAGCAGCGCCTGATAATCCGCCTGCCAGCCGTCGTACTCGATCATCGGATCGAAGTGAAACCCGAGCCGGTAGCCCGCGTCCTGGCAGCGGCGCGCCGCGGCCAGACGCGCGCGCAGCGACGCGGTGTCGTGCTCTTCGAGCGCGATCACGCGCTCGGGATTCATCGACCACGCCACGACCACGCGGCCCTTCGGGTCGAGATCGAGCAAAGTCTCCACCGCGGCGCTTTTGGTCTTGAGCTCGAGCAAAACGTTGGGCTGCGCGGCGAAATACGGAATCAGCTCGCGCGCCATGCCGGTGTAAGGCTCCAGCGCAAGGCTGTCGGTGATCTCGCCGGTGCCGATGCGAAAAAACACGCCGCGGTGTTTTTGCAGCGTGCGGTCCGCCTCGGCGATCAAATCATCCACGTTGCTGAAAACCTTGAGCGCCGGGTTGTCCTGCAAGTATTCCTGCAGATAGCAGTAGCTGCAATCCATCGGACAGTTGCTGGCAAAGTTGATGACGAAATAATTGCAGCACACCTGGCCGTCGCTGCCCGGGCATTTCTTGAAAAATTCGCCGCGGTGGCGCATCAGGTAGAGTTTTTTCTTCGCCGCGCCGAAGGCGTCGGGGCTCCTCGCATCGGCGAGCGCGCCAGCGCCGGCTTCCTCGATCGTCGTCACGGGCACCTGCGGCAAGGCGCGCCGCAGATTGCGATAAATCGGGCTTAACTCCGAGCCGCGCTCGACGATCAATTCCTGCGGGATGAAGGTTTCCATGCGGCTGACTGGTTATTTCTCATCGACCGGTTGCCCGGCGAGCAGCGCGAAAATTTCCGCCGCTTGCGGCGCCGCCGCGGCTCTGGCGAGCCTGTTTGCGGCGTCGCGCAATTCCGCGGCGCTCGCCGCGGAAAACTCGACTTGCAGCCGCCCGCCTTCCAATCCCGCGGGCACGCTCAGGCGGATCTCCGGCTGAAGCTTCAGCGCTTGAATCCTTGTGCGAATCTCCTCTTCGGCCGCCGCCAGACGGGGATATCGCAGACGGCGGATCTGCTCTTTCACCCGCTTCAAGCGGTCGGCCCGCCCGCGGCGCGGATCGGTCTTGAGATCGTCGATGGTTTTCGAGGACAAGACGGCGTTGATTTCGATCCGGTCGCGAAGCGCGATCTCTTCGAGCCAATCCATCAGATCGCGCAGGTGATTCTCGCTGGGCTTGAGATCCCGGGCAAGATCACGGAGCGCCGCCTTGTCCTTCTCCGGCCACGCCAGCCAGCGCTCGAGCGTCTGGGGATGAAAACCCTTCGCGCGCGCGTAGTCGCGAATCTCGCTCTCCGACATCCTTGCTATACTCCCGCTCGAACTCCGCCGGCGCCGCTTCGTAGGCGCGCGCCTCTTCTTCCCGCCCGCGCTTGCGCGCGCCCTGGGCGAGGATCGCGGCTTTGCGCCGAAGCGCCTCCAGCGCCGCCGCCCGCCGCGCCGCATCAAGAGAACCTGAGCGCAATACTTTTTGCAAGGCCAGCACCCGATAGCGGTCCAGCCCCCAGGTCGAGCGCGACAGCTGGTCGGCGTGCCCGCCGTACTTCACCACCAGCGGCTCGGCGATCAGCGGCACGGGGAATTGCGCGCCGATGCGGAGCCAGAGATCGTAGTCTTCGCACACCGGGAACGATTCGTCGAAGCCGCCGAAGCGCTCGAAGAGCTCGCGGCTCATCATCACCGCCGACGGGCTCACCAGACAGAGATCGAGACAGCGCGGGTAAATATCGCCGTCGGGTTTTCGATGCACGGCTCTGGCGTTGACCCGCACGCCGTTGCGAATCCAGATTTCCTCGGTCTGACAAATCTTCGCGCCGGGACGGCCGGCCATGAACGCCGCCTGCGTTTCGAGCTTGCGCGGCAGCCAGGCGTCGTCGGAATCGAGGAACGCGATAGAATCGCCGCGCGCCCGGCTCACGCCGAAATTGCGCGCCGCCGCGACTCCCTTTCGCGCGGTGGCGAACAGGCGCAGCGGCAAGCCGGCCCGTTTCAGCTCCTCCGCAGTCCCGTCCGTCGAGCCGTCATCGACCACGATCAGCTCGAAATCGCGAAAGCGCTGCGCGCGCACCGAATCCAGCGCGCGGCTGAGCACCGGCCAGCGGTTGAAAGTCGGCACGATGACGCTGATGAGCGGCACGATGAGCTCGCGATCGAAAGGTCAGCCGGAGCGAAGCGCGGGCGCCGAAGTTAGACGAACGTCTCCATTTTTTTAAAAAACTGCTCGACCATCATCCTGGCGACGCCGTTCATCATGCGCTGCCCGATGCTGGCGATGAGCCCGCCGACTTTGGCGTCGGTGCTGTATTTGAGCAGGGTCTGACCGTTCTGATCTTCCAGGTCGATGGCCACGTCGCCCTGCATGAAACCGGGCCCGCCCGATCCCTGGCCGCTGAGCACGTAGTGCGACGGCGGTTGCTTGTCCTTGATCGCCACTTTGCCTTTGTACGTCCCTTTGACCGACGCCACGCCGACTTTCATCACCGCCTCGTATTCATCCGGCGCCACTTCGTGCATGCTCTCGCAGCCCGGTATGCACTGCGCGATGATCTTCGGGTCGAGCATAACCTGCCAAACCCGGTCGCGCGGCGCCCCGAACGTGTAAGTCCCTTCGATCTTCAAAAAAACTTCCTCCTCTGTCATTCGACCGGTGTGAGCGACACCGGGGTTCCCTAACCGCAAAAACCATAGCCGCCGGCGGCGGAAAAAACAACATGGCGGGCAGCCGCCGCAGGGTGGAGAACAGCCGCGGGCCGAAGGATTGCGGCCTGGCGAGGGAAACCTACTTGTCTTGCGATTGATCCAGCCTCAGATCGCCGGCGATTTCCGCAAACTGTTCCAGCGCTGCTTGAAGGTCTTCCACGATCTCCGCGGCAATCGCGTCGGGCGGCGGCAGATTGGCGGAGTCTTCCAGGGATTCGTCCTTGAGCCAGAAGATGTCGAGGTTGACCTTGTCGCGCTTAACCAGGTCGTCGTAAGCGAAGCATTTGAAGCGCTCGCTTTCGCTGCGCTCGTGGCGGTTTTCGGCGTGATAGCAGGCGACGAAGTCATCGAGGTCGGAGCGCTTGAGCTGATTTTCCTTCAGCGTGAAGTGCTTGTTGGTCCGCAGATCGTAGATCCAGAGCTTTTCTGTCCACGGCTTTTCCTGCGCCGGCTTGCGGTCGAAGAAAAGTACGTTGGCCTTCACGCCCTGGGCGTAGAAAATTCCGGTCGGCAGGCGCAAAAGCGTATGCACGTCGGCTTGCTTGAGCAATTCGCGGCGAACGGTCTCGCCCGCACCGCCTTCGAACAGTACGTTGTCCGGCACGACGATGGCCGCCCGGCCGTGCTGCTTGAGAATCGTGAAGACGTGCTGAAGGAAATTGAGCTGCTTGTTGCTGGTCGATGCCCAGAAGTCGTCGCGGTGGATCGTCAGGCTTTCCTTCTCCGCCCGCCCTTCTTCATTCACGATGGTCACGCTGCTCTTCTTGCCGAACGGCGGGTTGGTCATGACCATCTCGTAGAATTTGCCGCCGTGGCTGCCGAGCGCGTCGCGAATCTCCACCGGCACCTCGTCGGCGCCGTCCGCGCTGATGCCGTGGAGCAGCATGTTCATGCAGCACAGCCGCGCCACGCCGTCGACCAGCTCGACGCCGTAGAGCGTGTCGCTCGCCAGCTTGATTTTCTGCTCTCGATCAAGCTGATAGTGCTTCGGATCGGAAAGATAGTTGTACGCCGCCAGCAAGAACCCACCGGTGCCGCACGCCGGATCACAGATTGCCATCTTCGGCTCGGGCCGCATGACGTCGACGATCGCCGCGATCAATGGCCGCGGCGTAAAGTACTGCCCTGCTCCGCCCTTTACGTCTTCGGCGTTCTTCTGGAGCAGCCCTTCGTAGGCGTCGCCTTTCACGTCCGCCGAGAGCGACGACCACTGCTCCTTGTCGATCAGATCGACGATCAGCCGCCGGAGCTTCGCCGGATCTTGAATCTTGTTCTGCGCCTTGCGAAAGACGACGCCAAGCATCCCCTTCTCTTTGCCTAGCGATTCGAGAACGTGGCGATAGTGCGTCTCCAGCTCATCCCCGTCCAGGCGCATCAAACTCTGCCAATCGACGTTTTTGGGAATCGGCGACGGCTTGTTGAACGGCGCCCGGCTCTGCTCGTCGGCCATCTTGAGAAAGAGCAAAAACGTCAGCTGCTCGACATAATCGCCGTACGACAACCCGTCATCGCGGAGGATGTTGCAATAGTTCCAGAGTTTTTGAACGAGTTGCGTGGATTGTTCGGCCATGGAGAAGCAATGTTCGTGCGAGCTAGCACCCGTGAAAATTTATGTCGATGAAGGTCGTTACGGATTAGGCACAAAGAATGATGCTTTTCACACCCTGTTAAGGATTTTTTCTGATGTATTCTTCCATCCGTTTTCCCACCCCGATAAGAGTCAATCCGACGACTTCTTTTGCCTTTTCGTCATATCGAACAATGACGCCTTCGCCCACGTCCACACCCAGCGCTGGCTTGGGTTTACCGAAACTTATGTAAAGCGTGTCGGCTTCGCCGTCGTATTCCCAATCCAAGGGAACGTTCTTCTTTTCGAACAGTTTTACCGCTTCCATACGACGTTCCTCCATTCGGCGGGTCGATTGCTAAAGTAAGCTGTCAAAATAAAGCCATCGTGTTCGCTCAGCTCCCGATAAACCACGCAGCAATACTTCTCCGTGAGAGGAGTTTTCGCATAGTGCCTAACTGCGATCAAAGTCCCGGAGTCGCCATCCTGCACGTAATCAGGCGATGAAAGAGCTTCCAGAATTCGGTCGCTTTCAGCGGTCATCTCGGGATGCCGACGCCCAATATGCTCCATCCGCTCCGGTGTAAGTCGAATGGGGATCCCGGCAACCGACTTAACGACCCGCATATTACGCAGTCCTAAAACAGAACAGCCGACAATCAACGGCAGTCGTCAAAGCCACTTTGCGCCGGAGCAAGAAAAACAACTTTCACGACTAGCGGTGCTTTGCCATCGCGGACTCATAGGAGACCGTAGGCACTTTGCCGGCTTTGTAGGCCGACCACCGTTTGCGAGCTTCATCGGCCCATACCCGGTCGATTTCCGGGTCCGGCTTATCGAGATCGGAAAGAATTGTGTCTACCAGGCGTAACTTTTCCACGTCCGGCAGCTTACGGATATCTTCGGTTATCTCGTCGACATATTTCGCCATTGCAAATTTCTCCTCAGCGTTTATTACCGTCATCAAGCAGCGCAAGCAATTCCTCGATCGTTTCGTCGCCCGGCCACTTGCCCCACACTTGCTTCAACCAGCCAGGATTCACCGAAACCACACCGGCCTCAAAATCTTCAAGAGAAATTTCCGCTTTCTCAGGCTGCACTAATTTTTCATCCTTCGCCATGAATCACCTCACGCCAACGCCTATTTTGCTCCCTTCCGGTGGTTTTTCCAAGTTGACCCAGCGGCGAGCCAAGCACGCCTTTCTGCTTGCCGAGCGATTCAAGCACGTGGCGATAGCGCGTCTCCAGCTCATCACCGTCCAGGCGCATAGGGCTCTGCCAATCGACGTTCCTGGGAATCGGCGACGGCTTGTTGAACGGCGCCCGGCTCTGC